>JAEEGG010000527.1_pt1 | contig 120934 bp, 93 predicted proteins | sample 9134161 | NCBI WGS metagenome assembly JAEEGG01 (sample SAMN16246543, study PRJNA631951) | gut metagenome | biome: gut microbiome; feature: rumen; material: CR-attached | host: Bos | place: Iran: Karaj | collected 2018-10
CCTTCTTCACGTTCTCGTAGTTCTTGCCGCTGTCGATGTATTCCGTCACCAGCTTCGAGGCACCGAACAGGATGCGCTGGAAATAGGCATACTCCGACTCTCCCTGCACCTCTACCAGCAGCATCTCTCCGTCTTCATCCTCTGCCAGCAGGTCCACCCGGTTCAGCTTGGCGTCGTCACGGTCCTTGTTCCCCTCGCTCTCCAGCAGGCGGTGGATCTTCACCGGACGGTCCAGCAGCGTGGACACGAACCCCTCGAGCACACCGAAGTTGGCCTTGTCACGCAGCAGGCGCTTCAAGGCCCAGTCGAAACAGATGAATGTCTTGTCTCTCATATAACTGTCAGTCGTTTATCGACTGCAAAGGTACGAATAAGCGAGCAAAACACCAAATAAATTTGAGTGTTTTCGAGCGGGAGTACCTTCGAGCATAGCTCAAAGATAGCACAAAGAAAAGGAAAAGCAAAATTTATTAGGAATTATTTAAGAAAAAAGTCTTCACCAAGTCAGGGTTGTTATGAAACTGCCGATGCTCATGCTTACTCGAATTCCGCAAGTAAGAAACGGCCTTAAAGACCAAAAGCTTACAGATGCTGCCCCTTCTGGGCGCACTGGAGAAAGTTGAATACTATTATAAGAAAAAACCTTGCTCTCGCCGTTCAATTCATTGTTTTTTAGTACCATTCCTCTAAAGAAAATATAAATTCTTTATTGGACTGGCTTGTAATTCAAGTTTTTTATGTACATTTGCAGGCGTAGCAGCTAGAGCGGATGAAGATAGTTTTGCGGGTAATAATCTCGGGGCTATCTGTGCTTGCTACAATTGCCGTTCACATTGCTGGCAAAGAACTACGTTATCTTCAAAGAAATATACTAATAAAAAAAGAATTGTTGTTATGATGAGAACCTCTAAGACCGACAAGACCCTATGGGCATTGCTGCTGTGTGTCTTTTCCATTCTTCCTTTACATGCTGGCACCACATTGCCGCTGAAGGGTACGTTCGTCAGTCCCGCCGACAAACATATCAAATATGTAGGGCGTATCAGTTTCCAGAACCCGGAACGTCCTGCATGGAACTACCCAGGCACACAGATCATAGCTGCTTTTAAGGGCACTCAGGCAAAGCTGGTCTGTAAACCGGGAAGCGGTTACTTCATGGCTCAGATAGACCAGGCCGAGCCGTTCAAGGTGGCATTCCGCGGGCAGCGTGACTCGGTGGTGACGCTCTGCACTGCGCTGGCAGACGGCGTGCACACGGTGAGGCTGATGTATACCATAGAGGGTTACGAGATGAATCCCGAATTCTGGGGTTTCGTCTTCGACGGCCCTGTTGTGGACGCACCATCCTTGCCTGCAAGAAACATGGAGTTCATTGGCAACAGCATTACCTGTGGTTATGGCAATGAAGCCATGAACAGTAGTGACCACTTTGAATATGAGACAGAGAACCATTATTATGGCTATGCCCAGTTGACGGCTCGTGCGCTGGATGCCAAGGCAAGCATCGTGGCCCGCAGCGGCATTGGTGCCTATCGTAACTACAATGGTCCGAAGACCGGCAACCCTGAAAGTCACATGCCTGTACAGTATGAGTACACCGCCTATGCTTATGACACGAAGCTCCGTCAGGAACCTGGACTGCATGGCGAGAAGTGGGATTTCAGCCGCTTTACTCCAGATGTGGTATGTATTAATCTTGGCACTAACGACCTGTCGACTAGCAACTATGACACCCAGCTGCTGAAGAAAGGTTATCAGCGGTTGCTGAAGATGGTACGTGGTCATAACCCCAAGGCCAAGATTGTGTTCCTGTGTGGCTCAATGCTGACCGGCAAGGAACTCGGCATCTGCAAGCAGTTGCTCAACGAGGTGTGTGACGAAGCACACAAGGCAGGCGACGAAGAGGTATACCGCTTCGACTTCTCACCCTCTAAAGGTAGTCTGAAGTATGGTGCCGATTATCATCCCAGCGTGTGGCAGCATGAGCTGATGGCTGCCGAGCTGACCGCTTTCCTGCGTACGCTGATGCAGTGGTGGTGACAGTGCTAATACATTGTTGCCCTTCGTCGATTGCACTAAAGTACAGAGAAAATGCCTAAAAAGTTTCAAATTATCTGATATTTCCACCAAATTGTGTTAAATTATCATTAAAGTACGCGAAATTCATTGCACTTTGCACTTTTTTCCCTATATTTGCACTGAGTACTAATACATTATTCTAATAGGAGGAATTCTTATGCCAACTAAAACACAATTTGAAAAGGAAGAGGTGAAGTTTGAAAGCATGAAGACTGACGGCTATTCACCCGAAATGGAAACATCGATCTGGTATAACTAAACACACAGGGAGAAAAAGCGTGCCGACCACAGTCGGCACGCTTTTCTTTGCTACCTTCCTTGACAACGTTTTCTTCCTTTCCCCCATGTCGTTCTGGTGCAATTGTTGGCTATCGTTGCTCTGTCAGTTCTAAAAAACTCAAAAACATTTGGTTTTTTGCTTACTTATTCGTACCTTTGCACGCGCAAAGCCGATTTGGCTGCTGCAAGAAACTATTATATTTGTGTTGCCCTGATAGTTAAATGGATATAACAAGGCTCTCCTAAAGCTTAGTTCCGAGTTCGATTCTCGGTCGGGGTACTGAGTGAGAAACCGCTTCGGATTTCTCACTTTTATTTGACCTTCCCAAGTAAGAAACGGCCTGAAAGGCCAAAAGCTTACAGCTGCTGCCTCTTAAGGGATTTGATCAGGGACAATTTGATTACTATTGAGGAGGTTTGAAGTAAACATATATATGCCCCAACGATTCATAGTCCCAATGATAATCGAATGTTTTCCTTCCCTCCATAGAGCTGTCAATAGTTAGGGTTGTAATAGTTCCGGGTTCTATTATGATGTCCTTTGATGCGGGGTGAACTATGTGTTTACCATCTTTTTCGGTTTTGTATTCTTTTAAGGCGAAGAAAGAGAAAGTCAATGTCACATTCCTATGATGGTTTTGGCCATTTTCTTCCCAACTGTAATGACTATGATATGTACATGTTCCATTAGAAATCGTAAAACTATTTCCCCAATAACCATATTTGTGAAGACGTGGTTCACGTTCCAAGACATAGTCGAACTCCATTGTAACATTGTAGTCATTCTCACCATATCTCAGTTTACAATGCCACCCTCTGTCAATGCGCGTAACTTCACTTGTGATTTCATTCGCACCTGCACTGATACTTAGTCCTAAATCATTCGTGTAAAGCCTGAACTGAAAATAATGTGGATCAAGTTTAAGGTTAGGCATTAGCCATATACGGAAAGACTTTTCTTCCGTCATAAAAAGACTCTCGTACTTCGACCCTATACCTACATATCGGAATCCTTCATCCCAATTGCTAATCTCCACTGTATCAGCAGGACTATAATTGATGGGAACATTTTCCAAGAACTTGTCTCGATCAACCGAAATTTCAAACCTTCCCTTATTCCCATTGACAACACAAAAGCTGGGTCCTAAGTGATCAGCACCGTCTAACCAAAAATTATGAGACTTAACGCCTTCGATGTCGTTGCCAGTAACAACAAATGGATGATTCCCTTTGTGAGATTTCTGCCTCGAAGAGGCACTGAGGGGCGCCTATAGGTTGTGGTCGCTTCTATAAAATGTAAATTAAATGAGAGGGGAATGGGAGAAGGATGGGAGGAGACCCCAATGAAAACAGGGGCGGCAGAAATGCCGTCCCCGCAATATGATCAAGGGAATACTATATGATTTCCACTCTTGGTTGTTTGCTATTCGAAACACGAATGAGGTATTATTCCTGCCTTTCCATATAAGTTGCCACCATTCTCATGAAGTGAGGGTACATTTCACATATTTCATTATCAGTATGCTTGTTGCCTTTGCTATCCTTATAGGTTAACTGGATGTTTACCCTGAGGCACGTAGTAAGTGCTTTATAGCTAGTTACAGTGTAAGTTCCTTCCTGAGAAACAGCCCACTTCCCAGCATCGGCTCCTTTTGATTTGTTATACTTCGTTTCCATTGTATAACTGCCATTACTATTGAAGGTGAACCTGTAATACAAGTAGCCTCCCAAATTGTCGGGTCCTTCGTTTGGGTTGTACCACGTTCCAACAAAGAGCTTTGACAGATCCTGGAGCTTATACGGTCCGGCTTCCTGTTTCACAACCACCGGCGTGTAGAGACGATCCTTCTCTGTTGGGTTCTCCTTTTTCGTGAAGTATATCTTCAGGGTGTCGGTACGAGCACTCTTCGTATCGTTCGGTGATATAATGACATACCATTGGTTTGTGTGGCGCTTTGGCGACAAGTAGTCAACATTCCATCCAGCCGTTATCCATTTGGCGGCATCGTTGCTGAGCACCCAGTTCGAATTTGTGTAGTCGCCAAATGTCACCTTCACAGGTAGTGCCCCACCTATTGAGGGCACCGTCAGCACCGTGGGAGAGACGCTTGGGCCGCCAGACTGATCTGCTGCCTGATTCACGGTGACAGTAACTGCCTGTACCACTTTTTTGTTGAATACTCCCTCTTTTACAGCGCGCTCTACGTTTTCCTGGCTATTGGCAGCATAGACGGTGAAGGTGCCCGAGCGTTCCTTGCCAGTATCGTTGGGGTCGACCTCTACCACGATGTTCCAGCCAGTCTCCGTTTCTTTCCAACTCAGATCGCACCATGAGGATAGTTCTTCGCCGATGACAGGTAAAGTATAGTTCAGGGCATTGGAATGGGTAATCTCAACCTCCTTCTTGCCACCCTTGGCGTCAAACTTCAGGGATGACGGTGAGGCGTCTACCCACTCCTCATAGACTGGTGGGAGCGTTTGCTTCACGGTGAGCACGGTGGTCTTCAGTACCTTGCCCTTTGAGTCGGTGGCAGCCACAGTGACATGGCCCGTCCGCTCCTTTCCTGTGTCGTTCTTGGCTACGGTAACATAGAGGTAATTGATATCTTTGCCCATTCTGGCTGAAATCCATTTATCGGCAGAGTCGGGGATGCAAGTGTAGTACATATAGTTGGTCTCTACCATGACTTTATAGTTTCCACCATATCCGCCTTCGTCTATCATAGGGTTCCTTCCAAGTTTAAGGATACCTTTTTCAGGGTTCTCCTCAAGCAGTCTCTCGTCGTGCTCCAAGTCGAAAGTTATATCCATCGGATCATCATCAATATTCACAACTTTGGTCTTACGCTTGCCGGTTTGTTTGTTCACAACAGTGACAATCTTTGCACCTACCGATTGGGGATTGACAACAATCATTCCGTTGTTTTCGTTGGGAAAGCCAATAATTGCCTTTCCAGTCTTCTCGTCTTGAATGACAACAAGGTCGATGGGCTTGCCATTTTTGTCCTTTACCGTGCAAGGATTCGTGATGATGCCAGCATCTCCATCATATATTTCCTTGAAGTAATCCTCATAATTGCCAATGATGCTTAATAAAGCTCCTTGGCCAAGTGTTTCATCGAATTCATCGAAAAGGTCATAACCCTGCCATCCGTTTCCCTTTTTCAAGTTCATGAGGTAAGGATAATAGTTGACGAGGTTGCCTAAGCCGTTCTGCACTAATTCCTTCCCGGTTTTTGCATCCCAATGCGTAACAAACTCAAGCCCTGCGTCTAAACCGTTATAGATGTCTTTGCCATAGTTTACCGAGCTACTGAAAAGTCCCATACTTCCAGGTATGCAATCTATAATGAGCCCCAGACTTGCTTTACAAAGCTCACCGCCTATGATACCAATGTTACGACTTGGCGTAACTCCCATTTCCATGGCTTTTTCCCTGAAATCAGGATGTGTTCTGTAGAGAGTGGTGAACACTACATTGCTCCGTGTTGAAATCTCTCCTTTACTATATGCTTTCCAGAATTCGGTGGCATTGCTGAAGCCTCGGCGTGTTTCAGAAGGAAGGGTTTCGTACAAATCTTGCAGCATAGATGGGTTATTTCCCCATCCCGCCTCATTGATGACGGCGATCACCGATTTGCGGCCCATGCCCACGCTTTTCATACCTCCCCTGAAAAAATCAATCATATCGGAAACACCGCGTGTCTCGTTGACAGTTGAGAGTACTCCCGAGACCTCCAGGCGTTCTAATGCCTCTGTGTAGGTATCACGGTTCTCTAAAATGTGATCCAAAATCTCATACAACAGTTCACCACAGCCGTACTCGTCTTTGTCAAGATCCTTGGCAGTGGCACAGAACGCCTTACCGTCTTCGAGGCTGTTAGATACAAGCATTAGCCAAACCAAACGGAAAGAATGTAGGTCAAGGGCATAGGTGGCCAACGCATCCAAGTCATTTTGGAACGTCTTCGAGTCCTCATACTGTGTCACTTTGACAAAGTCCTTCACGGTCTCACCTACCTCGATAGAGGCTTCCGGTTCGTCTTCTGATTCACATGATGTGGTAAAAGTGGCCAGTGACAACATGGCCAGCAGCAGCAATAATGCCTGATTTCGCATTTTCTTCATATCTCAGATTATTACGTTAATGATGGCGCAAAGATAGGCAATTCTTTCTACAAATAGCTTACAAATCGTCATTTTTTTACTTACAAATGATCATTTGTAAGTGAAAAAGTTGAAAAATCATAGGCTTTACACCATATAAAGCACATCCACCCGCAGGAATTGATGCCTGCGATGGGCATGACAGTGGTGAAAAGGAAATGGTTTTACCTGCAGAGCCGGCTGCCTGTTTACCGCAAAATCTTGTCCTATAGAAGTCGTCTGTCCAAGGAATAAAGAAGTTACGCGATGCCAAAGGGTTGACTCCAGTAATTTCTCATATTTTTTTTGCTACGCGCAGCCCTTCTTCAATTTGGTTTTATATAGGAATCGGAATTCTTGACAAATCGGGAAGGTCCGGAAATGGTTATTTTCAATCCAGTTAACTCACTCGATTAAATGAGTTAACTCAAACAATCAATCGAGTTAACTCAAACGACTGATCGAGTTAACTCGCGTTTTTGGGGTAGTTATGCCAATTTCCCTTTTTCATAGCAAAAACAAAGTAAAATAATTTGACTTTCGCAATTGTGCCCGTTCAGACCGTTTCTTACTTGAGATAGTTGAGTTCGTTATAGATGTTAACAAACCTGCCGTGACATGGCATCAAGCTGTTTGGCAGACCCCGCTTATTCCAAAAAGGATCTTAAGCGAATCCGCTCAGGCACTGAACCTCGTTCACTCCCGTTCTCTCCTCGATTCACAAGGGATGTAAACGGCAGAGAGAACGTAAGCGGATAAGCGAGAGTGGCAAGGTGAACTGACTCTTCATTCCTTCTCCTTTTCACTTCTTCACCTTTTCACTCTTTTGCCCCCGTGACTATTTGCGTTTCTTAAAAGCCATTGTGCAACTTCCGCTCATCGTTGTACGTCCAACAGATGAAAGACAGGATAACATCCAACGAAAAAAAATGGCGAAAGTTGTAGTAAAACCAATAAGCCATGCGTCTAAGGAGTAAAATCATTTTTCCAAACATTCAATAAACAATTTTAAAATCTTGACCACAATGAAAAAGTTATTTTTTGCAACACTGATGTGCGTAGCAGCCCTGAGCGCCAAAGCACAAGTTCTCACCTCAGAGACCGTGAACAATGTCTACGAGACAGTTACTCACAAGACCGATGGCAACTTCGCCCATAATGCCGAATGGACCGGAAAAGACATCACTACCATGTATGTATTCAAGGTCATCAATAGCCCCAAGGGGGAGACGAGTTTGAAGCATCACCTGAAATACAATTACACCTATGCTGCCGATGGCACACTGACCAGCCGCGTGACCTATCGATGGAACGACGAGCAGAGCAGCTGGGTTTGTGCCAACCGTTACGACTATACTGTTGCCGGTGGAATCTATAGTGTAGAGTACAGCCGCTACAACCACCTGGCCAATCGCTTCGACTTGCCGGTAGAGATGATGGTGTATTCGCTGACCCCCGACGGTTGCGTCAACAACGTCAGCTGCTACCATCGCAACAATCCGTCTTCGCCGTACCAGCTGGTCAGCGAGACGATGGTAACAGACATGCCTATGCTCTTAGCCGTGAAATAGCCAGGCTCGAGAGTGCCGGACAAAAAAGCCGCCGATACTCTTGCGTAACATATTAGCCAGTAATTGACAGATAGGCAGATTCACATCGCGTGAACCTGCCTATTCAAATATAAAAAGATGAAAGAATAAAAGAAGCAAAAGATTAATCCAAAGAAATGACTGACCTTGATACAACTCACACCGAGAAAAAGAAATGAGCGGCGATATTCCTACCGCCGCTCTTGTGTTTAGTGATCAAGAAAGGAAAAGTCCTCGATGTGAGGACCGTCGTGCCAGTAGTCCGTGAAGTCCTCGGAGCATGGGGGAAGGTTCTCACCCTGACCCTCGCGGAAGATGATTGCCGTTTCCTGATTCTTCCTGCACATGTCCATCTCCGCATCCCATTCCATTTGGAGCTGATCGGGAAACCAGTTGCTGTCGTAGTTCTCACCGAAGAGATAGTGATAAGAGGTGCCAAACGTCTCACTGGCTATCCGTTCCATGTAATCACTCCACCAGTAGTCTTCAGGGAATCCTAATGCCTTGTAAAGGTCGCAACAGCGCTTGATGAGCAGTTCGTACTCCGTCTCTGAGATGACATCTGTCAGTCTTACCCTTTTGTTGTCGAACCAGACGTACTGCCAGTCTTCAATGTCCTTGTCCTCAATTAGGCTTGCGGTGAGTCCCCATACCTTTAAGGCCCAGATAAAATGACCGGTCTCGGCACAGAGGTCGCCTATACGCGAACCTTTCAGGTACTTCCGCTTGCAACTTGCCGCGCAACGGATGGGATGGATCTCACGATTGACCAAGTCCCTGAGCAATCGGGCTTCAAGATGGGTCACAACACCATTGGGTAAGCATCTGCATACCCTGTAGGGAATTCTTCTTCTCATAAAACTGTGTTTGAATGTAGTGTAACAATGTAAAAGAACGCCTTTCACCCATCGTAACGACGGGTGTTGAAAAGGTCCAAAAACCTCATGGTTACACTGCTTTCAAGCGGATTCTTAGCTACGTCATACGGCTACCCTTCTCATTTTGCGGGTGCAAAACTACACATTATTCCTGAAACCACCAAATTTTTTACGGGAAATATTTATTTGCAGAGTCGGCAGCCCTCGCACTTGCTGAGCTGTCCTCGGAAGCGTTTCTCTACAAGGTAGTGCAGACGGTCGCGCAGGGGACTGAGCTGCATCTTGTCTATCACCTCGTTGATGAATGCCTGCTGGAGGAGCAGACGTGCCTCGGCAAGGCTGATGCCACGTTGCCGCATGTAGAACAAGGCTGCATCGTTCAGCTGGCCTACAGTGGAGCCGTGGGCACACTTCACGTCGTCGGCATAGATCTCGAGCATGGGCTGGGTGTACATACGGGCCTCATTGGATGCACAGAGGTTCTGGTTGGTCATCTGAGAGACGGTCTGCTGAGCCCCCGGCTGTACCAGCACACGCCCGGCAAAGGCACCGGTGGCGTGGTCGTTGAGTACATATTTATATAGTTCGTTGGAAGTGCAGTGGGTAGCCTGATGGGTGATGAGGGTGTTGTTGTCCACGTGCTGCTGCTTGTCGGCAATGACACAGCCATAGCAGGCACACTCGGCACCTTCTCCAGAGAATATGAGGTCGAGCTTGTTGCGGGTGATGCCGTTGTGCAGGGTGATGACATTGTGGTTGACGCGGCTGTCACGCTGCTGGTCGATATAGACATTGCTCACACGGACATTCTTGGCGTGGGTCTCTTCCAGGCAGTAGAGGTCAAGTGAGGCGTTGGCTCCCACGTAGGCCTCGATGATCTGTGTGGTCAGAAAGTGGCAATCGTCGGCGGCATGGTCGCAGAAGAGCATCTTGACTTCTGCTCCTTCCTCCAGGACTATCAATACGCGACGATTGACCATCAAGGCTTCATTCCCCACACGTTCCGAAGGCGTCTTGGTCTCAGGCTCTGAAGAGCCGATATTGGCATTGCTCTTCGCTTGCATGAACGGCGACTTCAGAATGTTGATGACCTGGATGGCGCGGTCTACCTTGACGTTTCTTGGCACATAGACCAACAGACCGTCCTGTGCCAGCATTGTGTTCAAAGCGGTAACGGCATCGTCGGAGGTCTTGGCGAGTTTTGCATAATAATTCCCGATGAAATCGGCGTTTTTTGCCAATGATCCAATGATGACACCCTCAGGCAGTTTGGGAGAGGAGCTGGGTATTCTCGTTCCACTTTCCACTTTACTCGCTTCACTATAGAACGCATCGTTCACCATGAAGAAGAGATTGGTGGAGAGGTTGGGCACATCGCATCGGAAAGCCTGATAGGGGTCTACGGGAATCGTCAGCCTGTTCAGGTTCAACCCGTAGTCGGGTGCAAAAAGCCTGCTGATGTCGGTATACTTATAGCGTTCCACCTTCCGGGAAGGGAAACCTTGGGATACGAAGTGTTCAAAGGCCTCGTCGCGTATGGCATTCATCTCTGCCGGGGCGTGGTCACAGATGATCTGCCTTGCCTGTTTGTACAACTCAATATATTGCTGCTCGCTGCTCATTCTTCTCCTATCTCCTCTTTTATCCAGTCATAACCATGCTCCTGAATCTCCTTGGCCAGTTCGGGGCCTCCGGTCTTGACAATACGACCCTTGTAGAGCACGTGGACGTACTGGGGACGAATCATCTCTAACAACCGGTCATAGTGGGTTATCACTATGCATGAGGTCTCTGGAGTCTGCAATTTGTTGACACCCTCGGCTACAATGCGCATAGCATCGACATCGAGGCCGGAATCGGTCTCATCAAGAATACTGAGCTTGGGTTCCAGCATGGCCATCTGGAAAATCTCGTTGCGTTTCTTCTCACCTCCGCTGAAGCCCTCGTTGACAGAACGGTTGGCCAGCTTGGAGTCGAGTTCCACAACCTTGCGCTTTTCGCGCTGCAGTTTCAGGAATTCTGCCGGTTTCATCGGTTCCAACCCCTGGTACTTGCGCTTCTCGTTGATGGCAGCTTTCATGAAATTGGTCATTGACACGCCCGGTATCTCCACGGGATACTGGAATGAAAGGAAAAGCCCCTCATGAGCCCTGTCCTCAGGTGCCATCTGCAGCAGGTCCTTTCCATTGAACCACGCCTCGCCTTCTGTCACCTCGTAGAGCGGATTGCCCACGAGCACAGCACTCAGCGTAGACTTGCCCGAACCGTTAGGTCCCATGATGGCATGGGTCTCTCCATCGTTGATGACCAGATCTATTCCTTTCAGTATTTCCTTGTCGCCAATATTGGCATGCAGGTTCTTGACTTCTAACATAGTGATATTATGAAATTGAGAGATTGAGAAAATGAGATATTGAGAAATTAATATTCTATGATGACGGAACGCTTTTCGAGAATACAGGTGGCAGGCGTTCCAATGACAGTGACGCGGGCTGTGGGGTCTTCGCTCTCATTTCCGTTGTCGCAGGCCCAGCTCTTCTTGACAGAAGCCTTGAACGAACCGCCGCTGACAATGATACCCGTGTCGCTCTTGACGGCCTTGGGCTTACCCTCGTCGTTAGAGCCGGTAGTGGTGATGTTGAGGCTTCCGCCGCTGAACTCCACGTTCTGGCTGCAGTTGATGCCTTTACCACCATCGCCAGTACTGGTGATGGTAAGGGAACCACCTGACATGGTGAAGAGGCTGTCGCTTTTGATGCCTGCACAAGACGTAGTGTCGATGACTCCATCCTTCTTCTCGATGAGACAGTCGCCCTTGGTGGTGATGGTGATGTTGCCACCAGTGATTTCCGTACGTGCATCGTTCTTGATGCCACGTGCACCGTCGGCAGTGACATTGATGGTGAGGATACCGGCGCTGATGAACAGGCCGTCATTGATCTTGATGCCATTGCTGGCAGTAGAGTTGGCATTGATGGTGATGTCTTCGGCAACGATGATATAGTCATCAGAGGCGATGGCGTTCTTGCAGTTGCCAGTGACATTAAGTGTTCCTGTGCCCTGGAAATAGATCTGCCCCTCGCTGAAGAGCGCACCTTTCTGGTCGATGTCGCGCTCAATATAGGATGTGCCGTCGGTGAGGGTGTTGTTAGTACCGTCAGGACAGTTCACATAGAGTGCCTTGCTACACTGATTGTTAATGGCAGGGCCTTCGGGGTTGGTGATACTTACATTGTTCATCACGATGCTAAATGGTGCCTCCCGATAGATGAGCAATGAGCCGTCGGGAGTGGAACCATTGAGAACAATGGTGATGTGATTTGTTGTGGCAGAGCTGATGACGACATCGGCTCCGCTGATGGTGAACTCGCTGTCAAGAGCACCAGTGACGGTGGCAGAAGCACCGTCATAGCTGACATAGATAGTGTCGCTGGAGGTGGCGGGAATGTCGGGTTCCTCGGGTTCTTCTTCCTCAGCCTTGATATATTCGCTGAAGTCGGTGGTATCGTCGTTCTCGCAGGCAGTGAAGGCAGTGAGTGCTACGGCAAAACCGCAACTCATGCAAAATGCAAGGAGAAACTTCTGTATGCTTGTGGTCTTCATATCTGTCATACCTTGTTATCCGTAATCTTAGAACTTGATTTTGTAGCCTACGCCCAGATAGTGCATATCGGGTTCGTAGTCGTTTTCATCTACATGGCGCTGGTCCTGGAAGCGGTAGTAGAGCTCGAAAGAATGCTGCTTGGAGAGCTTCAGACTTGTGCCCACCGAGTAGCGTACTTTCTCGATACCCCAGCTGTTGTAGAGCTCCACGCTGGCAAAGGGTTTCAGTGTGGCACGCTTACGGTCGTACTCTACCTCAAAGCGTGAGCGTAGCTGATTCTTGGCCTTGCCATTGCGTACCCTTGTCTGTGATGCCCATCCGTCTGTGCCTTGCCATGTGGAGGAGCCGTAGTCACTGAAATAGTAACGCTCAGTATCGGCTTGCGGACGATAGGTGTATTGCCAGCGTTCACGCAGCGAGATTTTCAGATTGGTACCCGGCAGCTTCGTATCAGCAGTCAGCGAGGCGTTCAGCCTGTGACGGATGCCCCAGTAGCTGGGCCGCCAGTATTTGGTGGCGATCTTCTCGCGATAGTTGTTGTAAAGCAGGATGTAAGAGGCATCAGCTTTCAACCATTTCGTGAGTTTGTAGTCCAAGCCCACAGAACCGCTCCAGCGGTCTGCTGTCTTGAAATTATTGCGGGAACGGAAATCGCCTCCAAGGTTGATGCTGAGGTTCGAGGTCAGCTTCTTCTCGGCTTCAACGCTTACAATCAGACCACCTTCCGATTGCGCCACTGCGTGGCTAAATGACAAATGATAAATGATAAATGATAATATCACCCATCTTTTTTCACCCCATACTCTCATCATAGCTTCCTAAAATAAAATGCTGTGTAATGTCTCGCGCCATTGCGACTTGCGTACCTCGTACTGTCCATCCACATCGCTGGCAGAGTCACCTTCATACGTAATTTTAAGTACGGCAGAATCCTTCAGGAAGTCAACGCCTCCCACATTGATTCTCAAGATCTTCAACCCTAAGCGCTGCTCCAAGTCAGCCTTCAGTTCTGCACGACGCTCAGGCTTGATCAGTTCAATACGGTCGTACTGAATGAGTTTTGTCTGCTGCACCTTCAGACTCAGTTCACAAAGCCAGATGGTAGTGACTGTGACTGCATCGACAATGAGTAACTCTAAATAGTCTTCAGCCATGGCGTGAACCACAGAGAGGCAGATGATGACAAACAAATAGGTCATCTCGCGAACCGGCATGGCATCTGTGCGATAACGCATGATGGAGAAGATGCCGAACAACCCCAGACCCACACCCATGGATGCCTTGCCACGCTCTATGCCCATCATGAAGTAGACCAAGAAGAAGATGGCCACCGACATCAGCATGAACGTGAAGAAGAAGTCGCGGCGATGGCTCTTTTTATAATACAGCCGGGAGATGATCACCCAGTTCACTACCAAGCAGATGATGAACTTCACCATCGTGCTCAGGAATTCGGTAGAAAAAATCGTTGTATCCATAACTATATCTCTTTTTACCTTATTAATTATTCATCTTTTCTATCTTCTCAATGTCACGCAGCTTCTGCTTGAAGAGGTTCACTGGCAGATCCTCGTTCGTCATGGCTGCCCCCATGCAGTATTTGCTGAAGCCGTGGGGTTTGATGTGCAGTTCTCGAAGCATGGACAGTACAGGAGAGAATACCTGACCGTCGCGCTTCAGTTCGATAATCACTAATGGTCCCATGTCTCGGTCGTGACCTGTCAGCATGTTGTGGAACTGCAATTCTGTGTCGATGGTCAGACGTTCGGTCTTCAGCCTGTTCACCAAGGTGATGCGGTGGAAGAAGTTGTGCATGTGGGGAACCAAGTCGTCGACATTGAACCGAAGGGTACGGCTCAGGAATTCGCGCTTGGCAGTGTCGGCAAGGTCCATGTCATTGACCTCTATCCGCTTCTTCTTCGTACGTCCGTGGTTGTTCTTGGTCTTCACCTCCATGAACTGCAGGTTGGAACTGACATAGGTGCGGAAACGTATCTTCTGGCGGCCAGCATGTCCGTGCTGGTGGTCCTTGAACATGTCAAAGCCCTGTGTGTCGAAATAGGTGGTGTCGTAGAGCATGTTCCGCTCTCCGTCAATCTCCTGAGCATAGTAGTCACCCTGAGCCATCTCCAATAGACGGCAAAGCTGAGGAAGAGTGGTCACGAACTTAGTGTCCGTGCGGTTCATCAGCTTTACCGAGCTCATTTCTGCCAAGGTGATGGCGGGAAAATTCTGGAGTAGTTCTGTCATGGATTTGTCGCTTTTAGTTTCCGCTTTCTATTTTCCGTTTGCAAAGGTAATAAAAAAGTAGTAAACTCAGCAAATCCATTCAACAAACCACCGTTTTTTTTCAGTTAATTAAAGTTCTGGTTACTTACTGGAAGTCGAAACCGATGCGGACACCGTCATAGCTATTGCTTATCTGGCCAATAGCCTGGATGTTGGAGTTGCCGCTCAGAGCCGACAGCGTCTGCAGGACGGTAAGCAGTTTCTTGGCCTCGAAGAGGATGGCAATACCGTTGGCGTTGCGCTTGGCGTAGCAGTTCATGTTGAGCAGCAGGCCCTGCAGCTGTATCTTACAGTTGGACTCGTCGAACGTCCATCTGCCCTGCATGGGTTTGCCGCCAATGGTAGCAGAATAGGTACCATCCTGGTTGAATGTGATGCCGGTATTGCTGTTGTTGATGCCCACCTGCTGATAGTATGGCTGCAGCTTGCTCTTAATCTGTGCGGCCACCACCTCACCGCCAGCCTTCGCCAACAGCTGATCACTGGTGAAGGCACAGCCGGGATTAGCATAACGCCATGTACCGATAAGATTCTGTGCGGTGACCTTCTGGGCACCGATGACGCTGGTAATGACGTTGGTAATGGTTCCTCCGTAGAGAACCTCATTCAGTACAGCACTGAGGATATCGCCAGTGGCCGATCCTGTCGAACCTGTTCCTAATGTTCCGCAGCCTGCCAATAGCATGGTGGCAGCTACTGCTAAAGTCTTAATTCTTTTCATAGTTTTTGTAAGTTTATGAGTTTTGTTTATGTAAAATGTTTCTGTTTTCACGATTATCTTTCCAGCACTTCCTGCAAATAGATGGCATCAAGGCTCCAAAGAGCTGCATCGTTGGTAGACAGACCGTTCCACTCGTCAATTGGAGCCGCCACTTCGGGAGGCAGTATCTTACGGATGCTGAACTGGGGTGCCGCCTCGTGCTCAATGCGGCTCCATAGGTCGTTCCAGGTCTCTGCAGCCAACTGTGGGGAACGCGTCTGCCACGCTGCATAGGCCATGAGTCTGCGGACGGGGAAGCGGTTGCGTGAGATTTCCGAGGCCATCTGCTTGTAGCGCCTGGCATGATCGAGCCATACGGGCTGGAATTGTCGGCGAGTAGCTTCTGGGATGATGGTCAGCATTTCGTTCATCACCTCAAATCCGCCCATAATGGTGGCAAGGTGGTTGGTATTTTTCCTCTGTGTATCACCCTCATAAGTGATTAATCCCGTATCGGGGTAGTAACCCAAGGCTTTGTTTCCAGTAAACAAGCCGTCGGACAGCCGTGAGATACTTTGCAGCCCATTGCATATCTTATCCAAGTAGTATTTATTCCCTGTCCGTTCCCATTCTGTCATCCAATTGCCTGCGTATGCCAGCCAATCAGGACCGATACGCAGCCGTGCAGGTGCAGAACAGGGAAACATTGAGCGAGGCTCCGCCAGACGCATGGGATCCAGATGATAGAGCAAGGTGTCGGCATCGGTCTGTGCATGCATCAGGTCACCAGTCCGCTCATCACAGGTGAGATAATAATAGAACCGTAGGAACGCGGACTGCGAGATGCGTGCCTCCTTGGCTCCGCAACCCCAGTGGCTGACATTATGGCGTGAACCTAAGGGTGCGAAGGGCCCTAAATGGTAAGTATCCACCTCGGCATTGTGACGTGTCATTGCTTCAGCCATTTGCCAAACGTCCTTACGGCTTGTACGCAGGAACGAATACCAGAGCCACATGGGCGTTGCCAGCTCAGTGTTGTCCCAGGCATAGCCTCCTACATCGTATTGCCAGGAATGGCGCACAGGGTCGTAGGCATGCATCAGGTCTCCGTAGTTCCAGAATCCGTACCATTTGTGCTGCTCTATGGCATTACGGTAGAATTCCAGGTATTCACTCAGACGGCGCTCCACATGGGAAGAATCAGCCTTAGGCAGGCTCCATAATCCGAAAGCCTGCTTCTGATGCAGGTATTCCGGTGTGGGAAGCAAGAGAGCATCGTGGACTATCTGTGCGGCAGTGGCAGCAACTTGTGGCTTGCCTGGATAGCCCGTCTGAGGGAACAGCCAGAGCACCGAGGTGCGGGCAATGCCATAAGGTGAGCTCATGCCTGGCTGCACATCCTCATAACTGGCCTGAAGGCTGTGGGCAATGGTGTCGTAGTGGCATAGGTTCATCGGTTCTGCCTCAGGGCTCCACATCCAAGCGGTGACTGCTGCTTCTTCATTGCGGGCCTGGTCTATCTGTAACGTGGAGGGATAGGACTGCCAGAAGTCCTTCAGCCCCACGCCTAATCCTCCGCTGGCGTCACCCACGAAAGCATAGCCGGGAGCCCGTTGCCCTGTAAACGTACCTATCCATGGTGAAGCCGACGTTGCCCGTTTGCGAACGGAAAAGCTGTTATCAGTCAGCTGTGACAGACGGTAACCGTCCCACGCAGCCCAATTGTCCAATAACTGCCGGTCTATTGCATTGAAAGATTCATAGGCAGCAATACGTTCTCCCTGAAGCTGCCTGCGCTCTGCCTGCGGATCTGACAGCCAGCGACGTCCTGTCAAGGGTTGGACGGGTTCAGCCCAAACACCGTCGCCATTATCAGTGGCAAAGGCGACATGACGATTGTACAGTTCATCGCGAAGAGGAACGTTGAACCGGATGCCTAATGAGGAAATATTGTCACGGTGCTCGTCGCCATCGTAGACAAAGGAATGGACGAGTTTCACTTGTTCCGATCCCTTCCAGAAATACAGGCGGAGGGTAAAAGGCAGACACTGACGTTTTTCGTTAGACAGATGGTGTCCTTCCACCTTGACTACTGCAGATACATTGCCCGAACGTTCCAAGACGACAGTATCGATCTGAGAGACAAGTGGCACTTCTTTTTCAACAAGTGGCATTCCTGGTTCGTCAAGTGGCTCTTTAGATTCGTTATGTGGTTCTTTATAATTAAAGGATGCCACTAACCATGCACTGCCTCCGACACGCACTCCGTCCAGTATAAGGCTGTCGAGGATGTTACTTCCTTTGCGAGGCAAATAGGCTTTCATGCGGCCTGTGCCAATTTGCAGTTGTGTGTCAGTAACTCGTGTATCCATCCGGTTCTGTTCCTTGCCTTTTTTGCTGTTCATCCGAAAGGACAAATCATCAGAGGGAGACGCCACAGTAGATACTCCAGCCCACTTCACAGAGCCGTCAGGCCATCGGGCATTCACCCAACAGTCGAATCGATCTGTATTGCTTACCTCCCGCAATTCACCTGGAGCAAAGGGAATACCAAAACTCACAGGTTGCGGGTTGGAGGGAGTTTTCCCGATCCAATGCAGGGGAATGCCAGTCTTGAAAGAATACTGCCCGATAGGCATGATTCGGAAGTTGGTGATACGGATACGAGACCAAGTAGTACGGAAGCCAAACCATCCCTCCGTCAGCGGCTGAGGGTCGAGATAGCTGACAATTGGCTCTCCGTCGATTGTCATGGTGGTGCGTCCTACTGCACTTTCTATCCGGATATGATACCAATGGTTGGCCTTCAGCAGGTGTTTCGTGTCGGTATATTCTTTCAGGATGGCAGGTCTATAACCGGTACTGTCCACTCCCCGTGCGTCACCCGTATATCGACGGAAGCGGGTGGTGGTGTTGCTGTTGCCACCATAGCCTAGATAATACATCTGCAGGGTGTAGCAGCGCGTGAAGATACCACTGCGCCACCCGGCACGAGCCCAGATGTCTTTTGCCTCAGGGTCTGAAGCCAGCCAGAACACATTCATGTCGCTCAAACGGTCACCGTTTCGGCCTTCGTCCAACACACACACGTCATATTCCACTGCTATATCAGCTTTCAGCTTTTCCTTTCGCCACAGTGTGAGACCCTTTGGCGACAACACCTCTGCAGTATCACTACGGAAAGACACCGTATAGTCAGACGATTCCGACTCTACCCGCCAGTACTTTTTGAACTGCCGGGCATCCAGTCCTGATTCAGCAGCCGCAGTGACTGCCGTCAGGAACAGCAGGAGAAGGAGTCTAGAAATGCGTGCTGCCATCGTCATTGAATATTGATATGTCAGTAGGAATAGCTTCAGGGTTGAACCGCATACTCATAGCCTGTTTTTGATGTTTTGTTTCTGTGTCAGCTAATATTCGAAGTCAAAGGAGAGCTGTCCGTCCCCCAAAAGATTGTAGCTTTTACGATGGAATGGGGTAATTCCGAACTCCTTGATGGCCTGACGATGTTTTTTCGTGGGATAGCCTTTGTTGCGTTGCCAGTCATACTGAGGGTACTGCACGGCTAACTCGTTCATGTAGTCGTCGCGATAGGTCTTTGCCAGGATGGAGGCTGCTGCAATAGCCATATACTTACCGTCGCCCTTGACAATAGTGGTATAAGGTACTTTCTGATAGGGCTTGAATCGGTTGCCGTCGACGATGATGGCTTCAGGGCGGACGGAGAGCTTGTCGAGGGCACGGTGCATAGCCAGGATGGAGGCGTTAAGGATGTTGATCTTGTCGATTTCCTCGGCAGTAACGATACCTACTGCCCAGCTGACGGCATCGCGTTCTATCTGCTGGCGCAGTTCGTAGCGTCGATGTTCCGTGAGCTGTTTTGAATCGTTGAGCAGCGGGTTCTCGTATCCATCAGGCAGGATGACTGCAGCAGCATAGACGCTGCCAGCCAGGCAACCTCGTCCTGCCTCGTCGCAACCGGCCTCGACCATTCCTGTGTAATAATGACTTGCCAACATATTTCCCTTTTTTTAGAACATCTTGCTGACACGTTGGATACCGCTAACCAGCGTGTCAATTTCTTCCTTTGTATTGTAGAGGGCAAACGAGGCACGTACTGTTCCTTGAATGCCCAGACGGTCCATCAAAGGCTGAGCACAATGGTGACCTGTCCGTACGGCTATTCCCAGACGATCGAGCAAGGTACCAAGATCCAGGTGGTGGATGTTGCCGACATTGAACGACACTACCGCATCTTTCGGCGTGAGGTTGGGGGCAGAGAATGACGAGAGCTGTGGCCCGTAGATTCTCAGGCCGTCAATGGTCTGTAGCTGCTCCATGCAGTAGCGTGTCAATTCCTGCTCATGAGCCTTGACTGTATCAAGGCCTATGGAACAAAGGTAATTGATGGCAGTGGCCAGCCCGTGGGTGGCAATATAGTCGGGGGTTCCTGCCTCGAACTTAAAGGGCAGGCGTTCGAAGGTGGTCTTCTCCCACGTCACGCGGTCTATCATCTCACCGCCTCCCTGATAGGGTGGTAGTTTCTCCAGCCACTCCTCCTTGCCATAGAGCACGCCTATGCCCGTCGGACCGTACATCTTATGGCCGCTGAACGCCAGGAAGTCGCAGTCCATCTGCTGTACGTCAAGCTGCATGTGAGGAGCACTCTGTGCCGCATCCACCAAAACAGGTATGCCGTGTCTGTGTGCTGCCTGGATGATCTGTTCCACGGGATTGACGGTTCCTAGGACATTGCTCACATGAGCCACGCTGACGAGCCGTGTATTCTCTGTCAGACATGTCTCGATTTCGTCAAGGCAAAGCGTCCCCTCGTCGGTGATGGGCAGGTGTCTCACCACAATTCCCTTACGTTGTGCCTGCAGCTGCCAACTGACGATGTTGGAATGATGCTCCATGTCAGTGACCAGCACCTCGTCGCCAGTCTTCATCTGTGACTCGCAGAATGAGTAAGCCACCAAGTTGATGGCTTCCGTAGTTCCTCTGGTAAAGACAATCTCCTCCGTTTTCCGTGCGTTGATGAACTGCCGCACAGTCTCGCGTGCTGCTTCATGCAGATCAGTGGCCTGCTGCGACAGGTAATGGACACCGCGGTGGACATTGGCATTGACGTTGAGGTATTCATCTCGCATGGCATCGAGCACGCAGAGTGGCTTCTGCGTGGTGGCAGCATTGTCAAGATAGACCAAGGGGCGGTTGTAGACCGTCCGTGAGAGAATGGGGAAGTCCTCCCTTACCTTATTTATATTATACATCGTTTACTTGTATATCAATGTTATTATCTTGCCGGGTACGAACAGTTGCCGGGCAACCTGTTGAATTTGTTCAGCCGTAATGTCATCAATACGTGCCATAAGCTGGTCAAGGTTACGTTCCCATCCATAATGAAGGAAGCTCTTGCTGAAGTCCAGTGCAAATTGTTCGCGGTTGTCGCAGGCGATGGCCAGCTGTCCCTTCAGCTGCATCTTGGCTTTCCTCAGCTGGCTGGCTGTCAGCGCTTCCTGCATCACGATGTCCAGTTCCTGCCTCACCAGTTCACGGCAGCGTTCTATGTCTTCCGCATCGCAACCGAAGTATACACTCCAGAATCCCGTGTCGGAATAGGTTGTCATATTGCTTTCCACGGTATACACCAACCCGTACTTCTCCCTCAGCAGCAGGTTCAGCCGGGCGTTCATACCCGGTCCTCCTAAGATATTATTCAGCAGATAGAGAGGCATCCGTCGCTCATCATGGTATCCGAAGGTTCGTGTGCCTAACAGAACATGAGCCTGATGCGTGTTGCGATGGCGGGTAATGGTGGAGGGAGAGGAAGTGGAGAGCGGACTGCCACTGGGTTCTGGCATGTCTTTTCTAGGTCCGTCCATTCTATCCAATCCATTCAAGTTGTCCAGGACTTCCTCAAAAGCCACACTGCCGTAGACAAAAAAGATGGCATTGTCGCGCCGGTAGCCGCGGTGTGTGAAGCGCAAGGCATCGGCAGTAGTATATGTTCTCAGCTGGTCGGCTTCACCCAGGATGTTGTGTCCTAAAGGATGATCTTTGAACAGGATATTCTCAAACTCATCATAGATCAGTTCGGCAGGCGAATCATTGTAGCTCTCTATCTCATCGCAGATGACCTCTATCTCCTTGTCTATCTCTTCCTGTGGGTATTGGCTGTGGAACACGATATCGGTCAGCAGGTCTGCTGCCTCCATGAAGTGGTCTTTCAGTACAGCTGCATAGAACGTAGTGCTTTCCTTGTTGGTATAGGCATTCAGTTCACCACCCAGTTCCTCCAAGGTATTGATTACTTGCAAGGCTGTCCTCCGTTCTGTGCCTTTGAAGGTGACATGTTCGCAGAAGTGTGCCAGACCTTCCTCACCCGGCAGTTCATGACGTGTGCCAGCCGCTATCTGGTAGCCGCAGTAGACCACGGGCGACACCGATGGCAGGTGAATCACCCGCAGACCGGAGGGGAGTGTAGCTGTGTTGTACTTCATTTCCCAGTCCTTCATTAGAAACTCTGCAGCCATGCCTTCAGGTTGAACACCATCTCGTAGTGGTGGTCGAACGATTCGCGATAGCCCCATCCGTGACCTCCGGTAGGATAGACATAGAGTGAGGCTGGCACATCGTGGCGCAGACATTCTGTATAGAAGCTCACGCCGTTGGTTGGCATCACCAGGTCATCATCATCGCTCAGTGCCACAAAGGCACGTGGAGTGACACGTGTCACCTGCAGGTCGCTGCTGTACTGCTGCTCCAACCGTTTCATCTGTTTCTTCGAATGTTCGGTACCGAGGAAGTTGTCGTGCGACCCGCGGTGCGTATGGTCAGGCATCATCGTGATGACAGGGTACATTAGTATCTGGAAGTTGGGAGCATCTTCGCCAGTGGTCAGGGTGGCAACAATAGATGCCAGATGGCCACCTGCCGAAAAGCCCATGATGCCTACCTGGTTCGGGTCAATGTTCCAGTTCGCAGCATTGCGACGCACCATGTGAAGCGCCTCCTTGGCGTCGCTCATAGGGATAGTAGGGTTACCATGAGGCATTCTGTACTTCAATACTATCACGGCAATACCCTGGCTGTTGAAGAAGGGTGCCCAGTCGTGGCCTTCGTGGTCAATGGCCAAGAACCCATAGCCTCCACCAGGGCAGATGACCACGGCACGTCCCGTAGCCTTCTTCTTGTTGGGCAGATAGATTGTCACTTTGGCCGTGTCCGTAGCCACGCCATTGGTATTGGGTGCTCCGTTGGCCCAGAGGTTATACGTTGCGCCTTTCTGTGCGCTGGCTGTCAGCGCGGTGGCAGTTATCACCATCAGCATCAATATCTTGATTATCTTCATATCTTTGTTGTCGTTTATCGTAATCTGCGTGCAAAGATAGTGCATTTTTTTGAAAACGCCAAAAGGCTATAAAGAAAACTGTCCCGAGCCTATATGACTCGGGACAGAATCTATGAATAATCAGGGGAACGGTTACTTAGCCTTGAAGTGCCAGTAAGTAGCTTCAGCCCAGTTGCCCAGGCCACCGAAGTCGCCACCGTCAGGATAGACAAGGCACATCTTGCTGTTGGTCAGGTAAACTACCTCGAACTTGGTAGGCATCTTACCGCCAGAGTTGATTTCGAACGGCCACAGTATGGTGCCTTCTGTCGTATTCAGGTCAGCCACCTTCCAAGCATTACCCTCAACGACATCGAACGAATAAGTTCCTTTCTTGATCACACTGCCGTCGTTTCCATGACGAGTGATGTTGCCCTCAGCATCGAGTGTGAAGTAAGCATTCGGACCCTCGTCGCCATTCAGTGCACCGGTGTTGCTGTGGTTGGTCTGACCGGCAAATTCCTCCTCGGCCACAACACCCCACCACTGGCCTTCGTGTGTCATACCGACCTTTGCACCGTCACCGCCGCAGTAACCCATATTACCCCATACGGTGTTGGTTCCATCGTAATCCCATGTCCAGTCCTTGGCAGCAGTCTTGCCATAGCCAACGGCCATACCTTCGATGTCTGTAGAACTCTTGAAATGCCAGAACGAAGCTTCGCCCCAACCGCCTTGTGAACCACCATCAGGATAAACGAGACACATCTTGTCGGCAGTCAGGTACACAATCTCGTAGGCACCGGGAACGTTACCGCCAGAGTTGATTTCGTACGGCCACAGGATGGCCTTGGTCTTCAAGACGCCGAGTTTCCAGTTCTCGCTATCGTAAGCACCGGTATAGCCTTCCACAGAGTAGGCATCCTTGCGGATTTCGTTACCATCCTTGTCATAGACTGTGGAGTTGCCGTCCTCGTCCATCACGAAGTAAGCATTGATGCTCTCATCGCCGTGAGCCGAATTGTCGGGCGTATGTCCCAGCTGATTCATAAACTCGCTCAGTTCGCCATTTTCGTCAAGGCCTACGCCCCACCACTTACCATTGGCTTCGAGAGCAACGGACTCGCCGGTGCCGGGCTTGTAACCCATGTTACCCCAAACCTCTCCGAGGCTGGTATCCCACGTCCAGGTCTTCTTGCCATAAGCATCGGAAGCCAGGAGACGGATTTCGGGGTCAAGATCCTGTTTCACGAAAACATTATAGGTCTTAGTGACCTTTGTCTCGGAACCGTCAGTATTGACGACACGTGCATAGAACGTCTGGTTGGGATCGCTACCACGTTTGGGCGCGATAACAAAGTCGCCGCTGCAGCCGTGAGCCAGCACATTCTCTTCACCACTGGATGCGATGTTGTAGAATGACACTTCGGTAGCAGGGCTGGTGGTATAGTGGAAGTAGTTTCCATCGGCAGCGGGATTGCCGTTTGCATCGGTCTGGGTAATTGTCAGACATCCGTTCAGTGCCGACTCCGAGACCATGTTCAGTTCCAAGTCTTTCGATTCCTTCTCGGGATCGCACGCTGTTAGGACGGCCAGACCCATTGCGAATAATAATATTGTTTTTTTCATATTGCTATTCTCTGTTTAAGTTTGGTAAATTAATAGACGGGAGTACCCGTGATGTTGGCATCGGCTACGCTACTGCCCCAACCGGGGTTCTGCTTCAGGATGCTCTCGTCACCTACGTTGTTAATCTGTGAGGGAGGAATCTGCAGGAATCCGTCGGTCTCAGCATAGCGTTTTGCCCAGCTGCTGGTGGCATGCTTCATGACAGTCCAGCGCTGAGTGTAGTTCACGCGGCTGCCGTTCTGGCGCTCCAAGGCCTTGGCAGCCTCGCAGCCCTCGCCACCGTTGATGCCCGACCAGCGACGCAGGTCGTTGAAGCGGATACCCTCGGCAGCCAGCTCCCAGCGCCGCTCGTCCTTGATGTTCTGCCAGCTGTAAGTGGTGGGCGACAGTCCTGCACGTGCGCGAACCTTATTCATTTGAGTAGCATCACCTGTCAGCTCACTCTGCATCAGCATGACGTCGGCCAGGCGCAGCAGCATGATGTCGGCGAAATGGTCGCCCTGGAACGAGTTACCGTTGTTGTTGGCATCTGCTGTGTTCTTGGTGCGGTACACACCCCACCAGGTGTAGACGGCGCTATGGTCGCCCCAGTTGGTCTCCGAGCAGGTGACGGGCATCCATTTCTTGTTGTAGTAGCCGGCATCCTCCGAGCAAGAGGTGGTGAACACGAACTTCTCGCAGTCGTTCACTGCATCGAGGATAGTAGCCTTCTTTCGGGGGTCGGCATCGCTCCAGTCATCCCAGAGGTTAGCATTGATAGTACCCTGGCCCCAGCCCTGTCCGAAGGGGAAGGTGTTCTGATCGCCATTGGCAGTACCGGCACCGTCATCATCACAGCGCAGACCCAGATAAAGTGAAGCCTGATTGACAAAGCCCATACCGATGGTACCGTTCCAAGAACCGCAGTTCATGAATTGTACCTGGAACATCTCTTCCTCATTGCCGTTGCCAGCCCAGAACTTGCCATTGTCAGCCAGATCTTTCACAAAGTCATAGTCGGGAGCTGTATACTCGTTGGTGTACTGCCACAGCAGACGATAGTCTTCCACCAGTTTGTAGCCACCGTTGTTGATAGCATCGTTCAGGTAGTCAATAACCTTCTGCTTGGAGAGGGGACCGCTGACACCTTCCTGCTCAGGCAATTCCACATCGGCAAGATTGGCAGTAGCCAGCTCGCCAGCCTTCTTGTAGAAGCCCTGATAGAACATATAGGCACGTGCCAAATAACCCTCGGCAGCACCCTTGGTGGCGTGTCCGTCGCCACGGGTAGTATAACCATGACTCATCAGCTCAGAAGCGCTGACGAAGTCGGCCAGGATGTGCGGATAAATCACACTCTCAGCATCTTGCTGGGGGCAGGGATCGGGAGCGGCGGGAGCCCAGTAGGCGGGGATGTTGCCCCAGAACTGTGAGCCCCAGAGATAGAACAGGCCACGCATGAAGTAAGCCTCGCCCAGCAACTGGTTACGGGTTTTCTCCTGACCTGTCCAGTCGAAGGCGTCTACAGCAAAGATGATAGCGTTGGCACGGGCAATACCCACGTAGGTGCTATGCCAGGCCTTGTCGAAGAGTCCATCCTTGTTGGTGGTGAGGTGGCCGATGGCGTGAGCCTCGACGTCACCAGTACCGCCGGCACCGTTGGCATCGTCAGACATGATATAGTTCACGAGCCAGGGTGACTGCAAGGGGTCGTTGTTGAATTGGTTCATCACACCGTAGAGAGCAGCCAACTCCTTGTTCAGGTCATCGGCAGAAGCCGGGTAGTTGTTGGTAGTAGCCTCGGTGTAGTTTGAGGAATCGAGGAAGTCCTCACACGACGTGAGTCCGAAGGTGAAGGCGGCCGCGATTGCCATTAAATATATCTTTTTCATATTCTAATATATCTGAGTTTTTAAGTTCATTAGTTCACGAGTTTACTTCACCTCAGAGATGATGACCGAGCGAGAGAGTTGCTCATCGTTGAAATACATATAGTCAACGCCACCCTTAGAGTCCTTAACCAGCTGAGAGGCAGGAACGCCGTATTTGTTGACGAGGATGTCGTAAACGTTCTGTGCACGGCCCTGAGCCAGCACGGTGTTGCCCTCGGGCGTACCGGTCTGCTTGTCGGCGTAGCCAATGACGTTGTACTTCTTGTTCGGAGTGGCCTTAATCATCTGTGCCACGGTTTCGAGGTTCACCAGTTCGCGGTTCACCACGTCAGTGGTGTTCACTACGAAGTTCACTAAGTAGGGGAATGTGATAGTCTTGTCGATGGTCTTCACCACCTCCTTGGCTGGCTGGTTGCGCAGCTTGTCGTTCTCTGCCTGCAGGGCAGCAATCTGAGCATTCAGACGGTCGAGCTCGCTGTTGTCAACAGCAGCGGGGATGACAGGAGCCTTGGTGGGGGCAGCCTTCTCGTCCTTGCCCTTGAAAGTGATGCTGGCACCTACGAGGAACGTGCGGGCTGAGGGATACAGACCTACATCGATACCACGGATAAAGTTCTGGTTGTTAGCACTCTTACCACCATCGGACGTACACTCAGGATCCACACCTGTGTAACCAGTGAAGGTATAGAGGTTCTGGGCCTGCACATAGAGACGCAGTTTAGAGAAGTAATCGTTTTTCCACAGACGTGCGAAGTCGTAGCCCAGAGTAACGTTCTGGATGCGGAAGTAGTCGGCATCCTGCATGTAGAGGTCGCTTACCCACTGATTGGCCTCACCACCTACGAGCAGGCGGGGACGCTCATTGTTGGTGCCCTCACCGTGCCAGCGGTCGAAGGCATCCACTGTGTAGCTGTCGAACGGTGTAGCGAGCAGAGCTGTGCGGTAGCACTGCATGATCTGCTGGCCGAAAGCTCCGTAACCAGTCACACCAAAGTCAAGCCCCTTCCACTCGAAGCCCAGGTTCACACCAAGGGTCATGTCGGGATGAGGGTTACCTATTTCGTGGCGGTCGCTGGCGTAGTCAATCTTGCCATCTCCGTTGAAGTCATCCCAGATGGGATCGCCAGGAGCGGCTTTATCGAGCACGGCCTTGCCAGCCTTGCGGGCAGCATCGATCTCACCCAGGCTCTGCCAGATACCATTGTGGCTCATACCCGAGAAATAGCCAATGGGATGTCCCTTTTCCACCACACTTACGTAGCTGGAGTTCTGGAACAGGGTGCTGGCATAAGTATCGTCTGCACCAATGCGGCCTACGCCGTCAGGACCGGCGGCAACAGCCAGACGCGTTACCTCGTTCTTGTTCGTAGCGAAGTTCACACCCACGTTGTAGTTAAAGTCACTTCCAATCTGGTCACGCCATGTCAGACCCACCTCAAAACCGGTATTCTCAATGTCACCACCGTTGATGTAGGCAGGATCCTCATAACCTAGTACCTCGTTCATAGGAGCCTGTACCAGCCAGTCCTTTGTAGTCTTCTTGTACCAGTCGAAGGCCAGGCCGAGTTTGCCGCCGATGAAGCGGGCATCGATACCGAGGTCGAGCTGCTCAGAGGTCTCCCAAGTGATGTCTTCATTGGGCACGTTACGGGCATAAGCACCTGTCTGGTAGATATTCGAACTGACCGTATTGATCATGTCAGAAGAGAACTTGTAGCCATAGTCGGGATAGCCTGTGGGCGAGAAACCCATGTTCGACAGATAGTAGTAATTACCAATCTGGCAGTTACCGTTCTGACCCCAGCTGGCGCGGAGCTTCAGGAAGTCAAGCCAAGAGCTGGTGCCCTGCATGAACTTCTCGTTGGTGATGACCCAACCGGCCGATACAGAGGGGAAGTAACCCCAGCGCTTGCCGCGTGCGAAGTTCGAACTGCCGTCAGCACGGATGATAGCGGTCAGCATGTATTTCTCGTCGTAGTTCCAGTTGGCACGTCCGAAGAACGAGGCGATGCTACCCTGCATGGGGTTGTCATAGCCAGAGTGGCCGGTCATGTACTGCTGCTCGTAGTTTGAGGGGATATTATAGTTCCAGCCATTGTAAATCAGTGAGTTGAGGTTCTCCTCACCCACCTTGAAGTTGTTGCTCAGACCCATGCTCCACTGTGAACGTTCGAAACTCTGGCCTACCAACACGTCAATGTTGTGCTTACCAATCTGCGGCAGTGCATAGCTCAGGGTGTTCTCCATGGAGAAGCTCGAGCCCTCGTTGGCACTCATGTTCATGCTGTAGTTGGTATTCTGATAAGTATAGTTCTTACTGAAGGGCAGGGTGACATCACGGTGGTTGTCGCCGCTATAACCCGTATTGAACTGTCCGCGGTACTTCAAGTTCTTGATAGGCTCGATGATCCAGTAGATGGTAGCACCCACGCCGTAGTCGCGGTTCTTGTTGATGGCAGCATAGTCACCGTTCATAAAGGCCACTAACGGCTGCTTGTAGATATTGGTACTGTAGCCTGCGCCGTTCTCCTTAAAGTTGGTCAGGGTACCGTCAGCATTGTGAGCTTCCACCAGCGGACTGGCGTTGTAGGCATCCTGCATGATGTTCCAGTAACCATTACCCTCTGCCAGGTCGTGTGAACGGTGATACCAATAGCTCACGTTCTCACCGATGGTCACGATGTCGTGGGTCTTACCGCGCCAGATGACATGCTCAGAGTTGATGCGGCCGCCATAGCGACGGAAGTCAGAGGCGTTGCTGCCACCCATGATACCTTCATTGAAGCTGTAGTTCAAGCTCATGCTGAACTTCGAACGGTCAGTACCGCCTGACAGTGTCACTGCGTGGCTGTACTGCAGGGCGTTCTTGTTCTCGTACTCCTTGAACCAGTCAGTGCCTTCCCAACCGCCGTTTACTTTGTCGATAATGCTCTGTGGCACGTTCTTCGACCAGTCAATGGCTGTACCATAAGTGTTGAACCATGTCTCGTTGATCAGCTGCATGTACTGTTGGGCATTCACCACGCCAGGCACCTTGTAGGCATTCGAGATACCTACATAGCCGTCGTAGTTCACCGTCAGTGCACCTGCCTTACCCTGCTTGGTGGTCACCAGAATGACACCATTGGCAGCACGGGCACCGTAGATGGCTGCCGAGGCAGCGTCCTTCAGCACGTCGATGCTCTCAATATCGTTGGGGTTCAGACCGTTCAGGCCGTTGTCGGCAGTACCGGCATTGATACCGTCAATCACCAGCAGCGGAGAAGAAGTACCAATGGTACCTACACCACGGATGTTCACCTTGAAGCCCTTGCCAGGCTGAGCAGAGCTCTGGGCAATGTTCACACCAGGGCTTGAGGCCTGCATGGCTGACAGAGCATTGGTGGTGTTGAGTTTGGCAATATCCTCACCCTTTACCTGCACCGTAGCACCTGTGACCAGCTTCTTCTTCTGGACACCATAACCTACGACTACCACTTCCTCCAGTGAGGTGGCGTCTTCCTTCATCAGGATGTTAAAGCTGGACTGGTTGCCCACTTTGATCTCCTGTTTGATAAAGCCGATGTAGCTCACCACGATGGTTGCACCGGGCTTCACTGAGAGCGTGAAATTACCGTCGAAGTCGGTAACCGTACCGTTGCTGGTACCTTTCTCGATGACGCTGGCACCGATAATCGGCCCCATCGCATCGCTTACAGTACCAGTAACCCTTTTCGCTTGCTGCACAGCCTGGGCACTGGCCTCAGGACTGGCGGCAAAGGCTGTCTGCGGGAAGCTCATCCCCATAAGGGAACAGGCACCCAGCAACAGCGCTGTCTTCCTAAAAGTTTGCTTCATACTTAAGTAATTAGTTAGTACTATTTATATATAAACAATGTTCTATGATGATTGATGCGTTTTACCACGGTGCAAAGTTAAATTAATTTTATGAAACAGTAGCATACTTTTTTGTTAAAGTTTGGTACTTTTTTGTCATTTTTCCTTTTTGGGCACAAAAAAGCCTGAAAAGTATCAGCCAATAATCCAAGAAAAAGCTGTAAATTTGCAGCAGTTTTGCTGATTTGGTATGAAAACAGAAAGCACAAGAGTGAAAGAAATGCCTGTACATAGCTTCTGGAGCCGGCTGTTCGACCTGATCTCTCCGCGAATGTGTGTCGTGTGTGGCTGTCGATTGGCAGTCAGTGAAGAAGTGTTATGCAGCAAGTGCAACTTTCACCTTCCGAGGACAGGTTTCCAGTGCGATGCGCTGGAAAACAATATGGCCAAGATGCTGTGGGGACGCATTCCTGTTGAACGGGTGGCTGCACTATTCTATTACGAGGCCCATTCGAAGCCTAGACACATCATCTACGACCTGAAATATCATAACCATCCGGAGATAGGACAGGTGATGGGACGTATGATGGCTTTGGAGTTCATGCCCAGCGGATTCTTCGAGGGTATCGATGGCATAGTGCCTGTTCCCTTGGCAAGGAAGCGGCAACGGCAGCGTGGCTACAACCAAAGCGAGATGATTGCGGAAGGTATCAGAGAGGCAACAGGTATCCCTATATATAATAAGGTAGTAAGCCGTTCCGCTTTCTTGGAGAGTCAAACACATCTGGGCCGGTGGGACCGTAATGACAATGTGGAAGGAATCTTCCAACTGATCGGTGACGGTAGCAACATCCGTGGCAAGCATCTGCTGATGGTGGATGATGTGGTGACGACAGGAGCTACCGTTGTGGCCTGTGGGCAGGAACTGCTGAAGTCAGGCGATGTCAGGTTAAGTGTACTCTCATTAGGTTATGTGAAGCACTGAGGTAACGTCAAAAAAGTCCCGCTGCCAAGAGGACTGAGGGGCCGAAGGGAGATTCCGTGCGTGTGATGGCCAGCGGAGACTTGTAGGGGTGCCTTCACGCTGGGCTTGCTCTTTATTCCAAGGTACACCTAGACATCCTTGTTGTCGTTCGATTTCAGCGATGTGAGTGTCTGCGTGGCGGCATCCAATGAGAATAAGCCATTGTCCTCGCCGTTGCGCGCCTTGCTGTTGTCGGGTGACTGCCCGAAAATCTGCACGTCGTTCCTGTCCCAGGTGACGCCTTCCTCATAATACTGACCTAATGTGACCTTTACCAACTGATTAAACCTGTTAATAGAATTATCCCCGAAACCTTGTGGGGCCTCGGGGATAACAGATGAGAGGGAGTTAACGTTATAGACTACTTCCTTTTCCTAATTTCTGCTTCAGCTTGGTCAATGGCATCATTCACACCCAAGATTTCGTCGGCAACTGTCAAGGTAATAGTTTGGCCGATTTCTGCATTATTAATCGACTTCACTGTGATAGTGACAGTGCCCTCTCCAACGGCAGTAACAATGCCGTCAACAGTCACTGTAGCCACGTCGTTGTTGTCTGATATGAATATCACCGAAGGGTCGGTGGCATTGGCGGGAGCCACAGTCACTGTCAGCTGAAGAGTACTACCTATGGCCATGGATCCAACATCGCCATGAATACTTGGCCCAGTAATGGTGATACCCGTTACAGCCACATCCATATCGTCCACAGGGTTTTCGATGAAAGGTCCGCACGCAGAAATCAGATTGGCTGTCATAAGAATAGCCAACATTTTACATATCTTTTTCATACCTCTAATTCTATTAATGTTCATTTTTTCCTTGTTTCACTTCACTTTACTACAACTTTATGTCCATTTAGGATATATATGCCCTTCTTCGTAGGTTTGTCGATGCGATTACCCAGAAGGTCATACCAACGGTCGGTACCATCAGGATTCAAGGTGTGGATGTCTGTGATAGCACCATCTACAATGCTCATCACGCGAGCGGCAGCACCATTCAGTTTCAATACGGCCTTGCCAGCAGGCGTCTTCGAACCGTTGTCTAACAGCGAGTGGAACTCATTGTTCTTCAGAGCCCAGTAGTAGCCAGAGACGAAGTTTGTGGGCACTATAACGGGCACTAATTGATTATCGGCGTAGCTTTGGGCGTTGTCAGTCGTAACTTCGTCGCCGCTCTTCTTCGTGCCAGGTATGGCTATAATTTCATAGCTTGACCCCTTCTCGCCCTTCATGAGTATGCCGTTGTTGGCCTTGATGACCTTTTGGCCATCCACGGTCAGTTCAGCGTTGCTAATCTCGTTCGCCAATACCTGCGTTGTATTGAACTGTCTACTTGCATAGGCAGTAAGACCCTCAGGCAGCAGCACGTCCACACCAGCCGATAGTGTGAACCAGTCGTTGACGGCAGTAAGGATGGTCATGATCTTACCTGCCTCGAAGAGTTCCTTCAGGGCTGGGTCGAGTGCATATTTTGCCAGCTGTCCTAATGGAACTTGGACATTCACATCTGCAGGCAGTGCACCTTCTGCAATCTTGATGGGCTCGTCCGTCTCAGGCAAGATGATGTTCGTGATGCCAGTTACGCCTTCGAGGGCGTCAGCGGTGATGTTCGTCAGCCTATAGCCCTGGATGGTGGCAGGAATAGTGATGGTGGTGGCTTCGGCAGCTGGTTCTACCTTCGTCAGATCAGCGGTCTTGTTGGCCTCATGAGTCACCTCGGCAGTAAGCTTTGACGATGGATTGTCTGTGGTTTGTGCCGTGAGCACCTTGGTCACGATGCTTACCTTCAATGATGCAGGCTCAGTATCTTTGTGGTTGGCGTCGCCCTCAACCATATAGTACACGGTGTACTCTTTTTTATCCTTACCTTTTGGCACATCGGTACTGAAGTTCTTGCCATCGAGCGAGAACTTCATCGTGCCACCTTCGACAGTGACAGGGATGATGAGCTCCTGCTCCTCACCGCTATAGGTAAGCCCGGTCTTGGGGGTGGGAGCAGCGGTGATGTTGGCAATGTCTACTTTGTTGATGGTGAACTTCTGCGTAAGTCCGGTCTTTGGCAGTTTGTAATTCTCGTTGCTCAGCGCAGTGGCGGTGACGGTGTAGTGACCGGCATTGGTTTCTGCGCCGGAAACGATCACCTCGCATTTGTCACCGTTCACCAAGTCGTCGGCCTTCACGTAGGCGGAAGGAACGTGTTGCTGGTTGTCGTAGTCGAACTCGAAGGGCTCGCTCCATTCCACGGTCACCACCTTCGGATTGACGGTAAGGGTACCGTCAGCGTAAGTGATAGCGTAGTTAGCGGAGCTGAGTCCGCTGGGGGTCATCTTGTAAGTGCCTACCTTGCCAAACTGTTTGTACTCATGGGTGATGGTCAGTTTGCCGCTAAGCACAGCAGTTGTCTCGCCGTTGACGAATCCTTCATAGTTTGCGCCGAGGTCGGCAGGTGCATCGCCGTAGGTGATGGTAGTTGCGTTGTCTTTAGCCGTCACGGTTAGCGGTGCCTGCTTGATGGTAAACGTCTTCGTAGCTGTCTTGCCGTATTTTCCTGTACCCGTAATGGTTACCGTGGCGGTTCCTGCGTTGATGTTGTTGTTGTAGCTCACCGTGTAGTCATTGTCGGCAGTTAGTACAGCATCGCCTAACGTCACGCTGCTCACGGTAGGCTGTATGGCCTTTCCGGTGTAGGTGAACTGTGTTGTTTCTGTAGTTGAGGTACCGTCAGTGAGAGTGATGACAGCTTCGGCAATCGATGTCTTTGATGCGGAGGCGTCAGCAGATTTCACTAAGCGGACGGCAGAGCCTTCGCGCCGGTTCTGGGTGACGGCAGGATCGAGGTCAGATTCTGTGAACCATACCTGACATGCCTCCATCTCGGGTGTTCCCGTCATACCAGCCGACGGTGTGCTGCTCCAGTAGAAGCCTTTTTCGCCGATAAAGTCCAGACTCTTTCCTTTGGAGAAAAGACCTGCTGCAGGCAGGAATACGGCTCCAGCCTCCTCCATGGCAGCCCACTGATCGGCAGTATAGGTGTTGATGACAACTGTAGCAGCGTCTGACTTCTTGTAGTAGGGACCAAATTCACTGACAGCGGGCTTTAGCTCCATGCCTCCCTCACTGTACGGTGTAAGGCTAATGCCTGCAGGCGTTTCCCATTCATCAGGCAGAATGACGACACCCTGCACATTATTGACAGTAGCGTATGCCACTAACTTGTCGGCATTAGGACGCTCACAGAGGACATAGCTCCATTCGGACTTGCTTAGCGTGCGCCAGCCAGTGCCAAGACAGTCGATTACCTCCTGACTCTCACCCCACTCGGAAAAGTCACCCTTGAAGTAAGATTCTGCCTTGGATTCGTCGGAGTAGTTATAAGCGTAATAAGAACCGAGGTCGTTGTCGGCGGTGCTCCAGCAGAACAGGTCGAGAGTCGCAGAGGGGGCTATGCCTGTGGTGGTGTTCACCTTATTGCCCTCGCCGAGGATGTCGTACTGGTGTTCGGCCAGTGACCATACTTCCGTGTTGCGATTATAGCGCAGGTTGCCCTTGGCGAAACTAATCTGCGTGCCATCAGCGCAAGTAGTAAACGCACCCTTCACTGGCTCTGCTTCTTCGCCGAGGGTAGTAAATACGGTTATGGGACTTTCGGGGCCTGTGGTGTCGTCATTATATACGGGCTCCACATAGGTCTCGTAGGTGGTGGCAGGCGTCAGGTTCTGAAGCATGTAGTCGGAAGGTGAGACATTGGGAACCGTCGTCCAATCGTTGACATCCTGAAGGATAGTGAAGCTGTTAAATTCCAAGATGTCGTAATTATCGTCAGGCTCATGTTCAATGTAGAAGAAGTAATACTCTTCGTCTGAGTCAGAAGCAGAAGCTACGCGGTTTGCACGTGACATCAATTTCTTCGATCCTCTAGACCATGCACTAACCCGTGCTTTCTTCGCTTTTTTCATGAAGAAATTCCTCTGCAACTGGAGAATTTTGATTTCCTGCTGTATCACCTCTTTCTTGGCAGCATCGGTTTCTTCATTGAATTCCTTCCACTTGGCTTTGAGGGTCTTGTCAATATTCTTCAGTTCTTTTCTCTTTGATAGTGAGAAGGTCTTCAGTTCTTCCTTTGACAATTTGCCGTCCTGCTTCACAAAGCCATATTTTAGGTTCACGCTGTTCTTGGCACTATTCCACTGAGTTATATTAAAGGTAATACCCTTCCCGGCACGTATGTTACCAATGACAATCATGTTGTCGCTCGAAGAGGATGCCTTAGAGGTATAGACTCCTTCAGAGCCGCCAAGTGTGTTGTCATCACTAATCAGTACAGTAACCTCATCGCCTTCTGCACCAGAAGTTGAGGAGAAAAGCCTGTAATACACATTCCATTTGCTCTCAGAGCCATAACCCGTCCATGTCAATTGCTCTTTCGTGGAAGATACGGGCGTAGCTGTCACGACAGATGGTGCTGCATTCTCTGATTGCGTGGTTACCTCCAAAGGCTCAGACCAGCGGCTGTTGCCGCCCTCTTCGCACACGCTGCGTATCCATATATAATAGGTAGTGAGAGGTTCAAGGTTCTCCAGAGTGTACTCCGAACCAGCCTCCACTTCGCTCTTGTTCTTCGCTAAGGGTGTCAGCGTGGATGGGTCGGCTTCTGGATTGGTGGAGTAAACTATTAGGTCTTTCTTCGTTGTGCTGTTATAGGTCAGCGTTACGCTTGTGGGCCTTGTTTCGCTTGCGGCTACCTCTACGGGCCGCTGTGCACAGTAGGAAGTGCAGTCCATGACGAACGAGCCAAGTTTTTTGTTCTCTGAAGCACCTTTGTAGTTCAGGTTGAAGAATACATCGCCCGGTGCAAACTTGAGTGTGCAATTCAGTTGGGAAGCCATCCAGCTGTAGTCGTCATCGTAAATCCAATTGATGTCGTACTTGCGTCCACAGCAGAGTGACACAAAGCCGGCATCCCAGTTGCTGGTACTACGCAGATAAGCCGCTTCGATGCCCGTCTCTGCGTCAACAATCTGTATGGCAAAGCCATGCCAGCCACTATTCGGACCCTCGAGCTCGTACTGTATGGTGGCCATGTCCTCAGTAGCACAGCAGTTGGTGGCGAAAGTCAGCGTGGAAGACCATTCGCTCTGTTTGCCGCCATTAAAGATGCCCTGTACCTGTACCTCATAGTTGGTGGCTGCCGTCAGACCCTCAAGGGTCTTTGATTGGTCAACAAGGTTGCTCAGGGTCGTCCAAGCCTCCGTACCCGCCTTGCGATAGCGCAGGTTCCATACAGTAGATCCGCTACGCAGCGAGCACGAAATACGTGCAGTCGTGTTGGAAAGGTCGGCAACTGCCAGTCTGTTAGGTGCCGGATAGGTTGAGAACGTGAACTGCATCTGGGCTTTCCAACTAACAGATGTGCTATTTGTTGGAGGATTCGTCGGGTCGTAGTCTTCGTCACCTGTAGCATATTCACACTGGCCGCTGCAATCGTAGCAATAGTTTTTCAGATCGCCCATATCCAGGCTAGTGCCTGTATTATCGTCAATGGTGACAAGCAGGTTCGATGTGCCATCGTAGGCAAAAGGCTTGTCGAACTCAATGGCGTTCCACTGGCCAGACTTAAAGGTTACATCACCACTGAACACCAAGTCGCTGGCATTGACTGCTGAGAAGCCTGAGACACTGGCATTCGTGGTATGGGTAACGTAGACAGAGAGACTGCGGGTGACGCCACCCTTCACAGTATTGAAGGCTATGCTGGTCAATGGCCCGGCACCACGCCCGAGTTGCTCCTTAGTATAGAGCTGTTGGGTTATGCAATAATTAGTGCTTACAAAGACAGGACCTACGTGGGCATACTTTTCCGTACCCACCGTCACCGTGCCGTCTGCATCAGGTACGACAGGTGTCGATACCTCTGGCATCGTAATACTCAGTGTGCGGTCATCGGTCTTGTCGGCCTTCCCTGTATCGTAGTTGCTCTTATCCTCAAGAATGCTGTTGATAGTGGCATCATTGATATTCGACAGCGTAAAGAGGGTACCATAGGTAGCATTTGACTTATAGGTGTTGTACGTAGTCAGCAGACCATTCTTGTCAGCTGAGGCATCCTCGTTGCCATCGGCATGGGTGGTGAACAGGCCTGCAGCGAAGGATCCCAGATTACTCTTGACCTCATTGGTAGCGACAGCCATGGCAGCAGCCTTTATGGTCGGGTCAGTTATTGCATTGATCTTGCTTTCAATGGCCGCTATTGTGATGGCAGCCACCCTGCCCTGCAGGAAAGCCTTGCTCGTTGTGTCAAAACCCATCGTGGTGACGGTGAGTGTCTTCTTGTCCTCTGAGAGGGTCAGTGTGCGGTAGTCGCAGGGATAGGAGATGAGTGAGCCGGTGTTGATGTCATAGATAGACTCACCGGTCTTGGACGTACTTGCCCAGTCCTGCGCAATGTCTGAGGTGTGGAAGTGACCGGTCAGAATGACCTTTACGCCGGCCTTCACCAGTTCGTTGCGCACGGTTTCAGAGTTATTTACCGCATAGGTGGAGATAAACAGGTCGGCGCCTGTAATGTGTGGAAATAGCGGGTGGTGCATCATGGCAATAACTTGCTTGCCTGCTTCCTTTGCCGCTGTGGCCTGCTCGCAAATCCACGTAAGGGTGGCAGCAGGAACAGAGCCGTTGTGAGAGTCAATAGCCAAAAGCACTAGTCCGTCTATGGGCTCTGCCACATAGCTCAACGAGCCGTTTGGATCGAGCGTGCTGCCTGTGCCATAGCCATAGTCGGCATAGAACGTGGCGAAATCATCCGTTGTCATCTTAGTGGCTGCGGAAGTGGTTCCGTCGGCATTAAACTGCGTGCAGTTGCCCTCATCACCGAAGTCGTGATTACCTGGAATCACAAAGATTTTGATACCCGACACTCTGTTCTTCAGTGCTGTCAGCTTATCCTTCACGTAGTTGTGGCTGGCCTGTTCGCCGTCCTTGGTCAAGTCGCCGGTAATTAGCAGCAACTTGGCATCTTCCGGAACAGTATATTCCGTGAATGACGCGAAATATTCAGCACTCTCTTCCAGCATCTTGCGCTGGCCAGCATAGTAGGTCTTCCAAGCAGACTGGTTCTTAGCTGCATCGGGCAGCAAACTAGGCGCCATGACATGGATGTCGGAGACAACAATCATTTTTGTTCCCGTCTCTACAACCGCTGCGCCATAGGCACTAGTCCACGCTACCGCCATGAGTAGCGTAAACCATAGGTTTTGTAGTTTTCTTTTCATTGCAAATTGTTTTTAGTGTGTTAAATATTGTTTGATTATCACAATTGCTTTTAAAGTAATAAATTGTAGATGCCAAAGGGGATGAAGAGGTCGAATTTGTTGAAGTGGCTCGTCATCTTGGTATCGTGCATGTCATCGTTGTTTTTACACGACTCGTTCTGAGCATTTGCCTCTGTCAAGCAGAGAAAGGCAAATAGCAGCATAGTGATAGTTGTCTTTACTTTCATTATCGGTTGTATTGTAGTATTTATAATAGGTATGTCTTCGGTCGTTGTTAGTTTGTTATCTATACTTCTAGTTGCGAAGTTAACGTTTATTTTTCAAACAAATAAAAGCACAATGATTCCTTTATCTTTCCATTGTTTCAGATAATCTATTTGCTGGCTCTCTTCTCCTTCTCTTCAGGCACTCGCTGTTCGAAGAGACGGCGCAGTCCGTCTTCATAAGCACGGAGTGCTTGTGACCCCTTTTGGGTAATACGACAGACTGTGCGAGAGAAACGGCCAAGACCTGATTTTGAAACTTCTATATACCCCGCTTCTCGCAATGTGGTGATTTGTGTACTCATATTACCCCGCGTGGAGTCAGTAATCTGACAAAGATACATAAAGTCGGCACTCTCCAGTGAATCGAGCGCAACAATGATTTTCAGTCTTAATTCGCTGTGAAGCAGGGGGTTGATAACTGGAAATTTGAAGGAATTCATGAGTTATTGAGCTATTGAGTTCTTGACATATCTGCGGAATAGGTGACCAGGGATGATGAGAGCAATGATGGTGATGATAGAGCCGATAAGCATCTGCCACGGCCATCGTTCGTCTTGGAAGAAAAGGGGTAGAACAGAGAGAAGGGAGGCTGTGACGCCGCAAACTATCTTTGGACGGAAATGCAGGATGATGCCAGTCATGAAGCAGCCCATGCCGCAGAGCAAGCACTGATATGAACAGTAACATTGAGGGAATACGCCTGCAAAGCCCATCGCTGCTCCACCGATACAGGAGGCTCCACCGATAAAGCACCACATCATTAAAATGACATTCTGGTCGAGCGTCCTATGATGAGTGCGTCCGTAGTCTTCATTGATAAAATACATCATCAGTGGTACGCCTATCAATGGAATAACAACCCAAAGCCAGGAGCACCAGTCTTCGTTCCACAACAATAAAGCCATGAACTCCAAGAACAAGACGATGGCTGTGGGATATCCCCATGCCAGGAAGAGGTTCTCGCCTGTCAACTCCCTGCTTCTTATGACCTCACTCCTTAGGCGTGTTATCATGTCCAGTTCGTCGGTTTTGTTCATTATTGTTATGCTTAAAGGTTGTATTTGTTTTGCAAAGATAATGTTTATTCTTTAAACATTCATTTACTTCTGACCTTTTTTATTGTTTATTAACTATATTTGCTCTGAGCGGCTGATCATTCCCTCTTGTTACCTCTGCTCTTCTGGCAGAACCGGAAAGTATCTATGCGGCAATTGTTGCATATCGCAAATACCACTTATCGATTCTAAAGCGCCACTTCGTCGTTAATCTTCCCAAATTCGTTGTTCTTTACAACCTCTTTTCGTAACTTTGCCATCAAAGATGGCGAAATTACTCCGTCTCGGCAAAAAAAGAAACGAGTTTCTTTGTTTTGCACTCGACTTTTCGTAACTTTGGAAGAATTCTTAGCTTTTCTTTATATAAAGGCAGTTTGGGGGATTGAAGGAAAATGGGGTTACGAATTGGAGACCGTTCTGAATTCCACATTCTGCTATGAAATGCACTCAATGAACACCCGATGATGTGTCACCAGCCGTTTTATGGCCCATCATCGGGTGCAAAGGTAATCATTCTTTCTGAAAGAACAAAATCTATTCACATCTTTTTTCCTGGGCCTGTTCTCTTTTTATTATCTACAGCCTTTCCTTTTTTACTATTTATTCATCTGTTGTTTATAAAAGTCCACCACTTCTCGCATTGACATGATGTACATTTTGAGCCTCTTACCGTCGAGAGGTGTGCGACTGCCGTCCATCCAACTGAGTTCTTGGAATTCTATGCAGAATGTGTAGTAGTCATTCCTGCCCTGTTGATACCATAGCAGCGCATCGGCATAGACGGAGTAGTACAGGTTACAGAAAGGCTTGAAAAAGATGAAGTGCTCATCGTCCTCATACACCACCTTACAGAACTGCTCCACGACGCTTGGCACAAAGTGCTCGTCGGTATATTCCTCTACGAGCCGTTTAAACTCCCTGTATGTGGCGATAGATTCGTCTGTGCTTTCTTCCTGTGTGTGCATAAAGTCCGCTGGCGACGAATGGAACATGGTCATCTGATTCATCATCGCCGCCTGACGCTCTGCCTGCTGATACGTTGCCTGCTCCTCGCTCATGGCCAACTGCCTGTGAAGCATTGTCAGATGATACTTGCCATACGTCAGTGTCAACTTGACGGCCAAAGTCACATCAATGGCACGTTGTTGGTAGCGCTCTGACAATCCTTGCCGCGGCTTCAAGTGGCTAAGCGTTTCTTCTGAGAAATAGTTCATGCTCCCTTATAGATACTCAATTTAAAGCCTTTACGGAAATGAATGTTGTCAAATCCTAAGTGATGAAGTATTGTAATTAACACAGTAAATTCTAAATAGAAAATCGTGTAATTGTAGTTCAAATAATCAATAATCTTTTCTGAAGGAAGCCTGTGTAAAATTTCATTTCGTAGGTCAACAAAGTCTTTTAACCCAACGCTTTCTTTGATATTACCATTTAGCTTGGACAAATCAATATTTTTCTTTGTCAGAGATTCGCTTACAATATCATAGGCATCCCGTGGAGCGTTATGCTCTTTCCCATTCTTGTCAACTACTTTTTCTGTTGTCTTTATCTTCTCAACTTTTTCTGCTATGGTTTCAAGAATTGAAACTAAATATATAAATTTAGTTAGATTATCAACATATTTTGAACTTATATATCTTTCTATAGCTTTCACCATATATTCTCTTATCGTTCTCTCTGAATAGTTGTCTGCTGTTTTAAGAGACAATTTCATATACTGTTCTAAATCTTTTAATGCTACATGATCTAAATAGTGCAAGTCGTTGGTAAAGGGGGATAACTCACGAAACCGATATTGTACAGGAATATACGTTATTATCTTTTTACCTTCTTTACAATCCTCCTTACAACGGATTTCCATAGCCGTTCCTTGAAATAGCGATAACAAGGAAACAACAATGTCCTTGTATGGGGTGTCTCTCTTCGTTTTAATCAGTATTTCATTATCGTTATTCTGTGAAAGTAAATATTTGTTGTGCTTATATTCAACTTCTACATCTTTATCACTGAGCCCCTTAACACGCCATTTCTTATCTGTAGTAACGACATCAAACAAAAACCCTTCTTCTTCGTTTGTCTCTATCACTCTCTTAAAAGAACTAATTGACCATTGATACTTTACACCATATACAGCGTGTTCCACTTTTGTATGTAATAATACTGTTCTAGAGAAATCATAATGGCATTGATCTCCTAAAACCTGGGACGAATTGACTATATAGTCGCTAAAACTGGTCGGGTTATTGACCATTTCATTTGAAAGGATCGCCAAACGGCTATCTTCTGGACTTGTCGCACTTAAAATATAATTTGCTCCATCAAACTCTATAGTGGCTTGATTCATTCTTATTTCTCCAGCTCTATCTTTGAGTGAAAAATCTATGCTATCTTTGAAAGTTATCATATTAATTATTTATGTAATGGCATTTGTTGTTTGTAAAGTTTTTATCTAAAAGATGGGTTACGTATAAACCTACGTTCATTTTCTCGTGACCACGACAAGATTTCTTCACTATAGTATTTTAATGGTTTTACTTGTAATCCCTCTGTAGTGAATCCACAAGCTTCCTTTAATGAAAGAAATCTAAATCCATCCCTTGCATAATACATGTCATCGGGTATGAGGTATGCTGTTTCCGGCCACCATCCTAAATACCCCCAAGAGTCAACATGCCAACTCTGGTAATCATATTTTGCAACGAATTGCAAGACATATAGCAATTCTGATGAAGGGAAAGCCTTATGAAAAACTGTAATATGACAATAATCTGGCTCCATTATATATTCGGATGAACTACTGTCATCTTCACACACAAACATCTCTAGCCAAAGTTGTGAAGGGTGTAATAAAGCTCTGGTATCCAAAATATCGCCGATGGTTTTATTTTGAAGTTCATCTGGGCACTTTATCACTTCTTTCCCACTCCTTTTATGAATCTCTTCCGCAATCTTATAGGCTTCCAGTATGCTAACATTCTTACATTTAGTAAGTCTTTCTCGGCAATGTTGATTGTAGGACTCAATTGCATAATTTGCTTCAAAAAGTAAACGCACATTTTCTTTTTTCAGAAATCTGTTTCTTCTTTTTAGCTTATGCGAAAAGCGAGAGTTGAAGACGCATGACCCTATAAATCGCTTTACGTATTTTTCTTTATCTGGATAATCTTCAATGGCAGGTATCGTGACGAATTCCACAAAAGGAGTATTTGTAATTTTTGTGATTTTACCTAGAGTGCCACCAAACTCTGGTTTCTCCCCGATAATTTCCCAACTAAAAAAACTATTCCTTTTTCTGCTATCTGGCCGAACTTCATATGTAAATTCTGGTTCTTTTCCATCATAGGAGAATATTTTGCGTTGCAAAGAACTATCCCCGAATTCATAATTTGGAGAAGCAACTATTGCGGGCAAATGATGTTTCTTAATGTACTCATATGCTGAAATAGAATTTTTGTTCACCTTTATTTTATAGTTTTTAAGTTCTTTGTTTGATTCTATAGCATCATTCAATTCTTTCAGTCTGTCTCTATAATCAGGCCAAAGAAAAAGTTTGTCAATATATTTGCAATAATTTTCATAGGCAATTTCAGCTTCATTTCTTGCATTCTGACAAAATTCAATATATTCTTCATCTTCTTTCAGTTGGTCTTGCTTGCGAGCCCAGTCTTCTATTTCTAATTTCATCAAGAAGTCAGGTTTTTCTTCAAACCTCATTTTTTGTTGAGTGACACTAAAAGTCCAATACTCAATGAACGATTTGATATAATCGTTGCTGTAGTTATCAACATCAGCGTGTTTCAGATCTTCTATAAATAATCTGACACGATCCTCTTTAGAAGGAATGATATTTCGATGTGCTTTTGAAGGGACTGACGTAGGGTGTGTGGCTGATTTATCATTTGAATTACTTCCTTTTTTAAGTCTTTCGAAATGCGCGGAATACGCCTCTATCAATGATGGCTCGTCGTAAGTCATGTTGAAAGCCTCAACATTCTTGTTAAATCCGCGATAAGTCCAGTTACATGAACCATGCAGTAGAATCTTATTGTCGATGATGCAATATTTTGTATGCATCGTTGAATTCATTTCTTCTACCCAATACAGTTTGCCTCCAAGTTTCTTATACTCACTAAAATCAAGAGAATTTCTGCCCCCATTGTTTATATCGTCATACTGCAAAACCAATACAACATCAACGCCTCCCTTTAGTTTCCAGCAAAGGATGCCTAGTATATCCTTTGAGTTAATCCATGCGACCGCAACTTTTATAGATTTTTGCGCCAACATAAGTTGGTTGACGATGTTTGCCTCTATATTATCAAACACTACATTAGTCATATCTTATAGAAATGTTAATTTGTACTTAAAGCCATTACAATAAGGTTCGCTTTCAAATTTGCACCTTGACAGTAAATCCATGCCAATAACAATAGAAACTTCTGCGTCGGGACTTATAGTTAAACCTCTTAGACTTTCAATTTGTCCATTTGGAAATGTTACGAAGCAAAAAGTCTTGATAGCCTCTCGTTTACCCGTACAGCCCCCCACCGTTGTTTTTCCAAGATTCTTAAGTGATGCGTATTCAAAAAAGTCGTCTGAGAATCCCGATGACATAGCCCCTGTATCTATTAATCCTAATACAAGTTCTTCATTGCTACCAACAAGAACTTTTAGCGGCATCAGCATTTGCTTGTTCTTAACATTATATTCATCAATGATGGGGTCATACTTGACAGTAATAGAATTAGAATCCGTTATAATTTCATAATTGTTATCGAGCCCCACAAACTTGTGATCAATATTGCAAATCTTTATATCACCATTTTCGTCTAATCCAATATTATCAGGATGGGGATGCCAAAAAGATTCAGTGTCGAGGGGTTTTATGACATGGTAGGCCTCATCAATTGCCAGTGCCACGTCCTTTGCGACTTGTGTCGCATCTGCACTTTTTATGTTATGAATAACAAACGTCCTTGATTTTTCATCCAAATTGGAGTATGCCGTTTCAATATCAATAAATGGATTAGAATCTAACCGATGTTTTTTGACTATACAATCAGTCCACAAATCTCTAAATAGGTTAATGCCTGATTGTATAGTAGCTGTTGTTGTAAAATTACGTTTAAGAGGTTCGCTAACGATACAAAATACATTTTGAGGTTCACCGTACTGGTCAGGAAGAACTGTCTTGAAACAATCTGAGATACCTGCAATATGCTTGTATGTCTTGTTACAAAGTGCTGTAGAGAAATTATACATACTTGATTTTGTTGTAATACGCACCTCTCTACCATCGTCAAGTCGGTATACGCAAGAATACACATCTTCCAATATAGGCTCTACAATGTTGTAGCCTGTATGTTTCTTGTTAAATGCCGTTTGCCAAATTTTAGAAATCTGTTTCATAATCACATAATATGCATTTTGTTATTTACCATCTTATCCAAACTTCTGAATCATTATTTGTCTAAACTTGCTTAATTTTTCCGTATCGTTTCTGTCCTCTCTGGGATTGGCAACCAAATCAGCAGAAAACTCTATAGTATCTATATTCTCATCTAAAGTATATGCACAAATCTTTCCAACCATTATTTTTTCACGGAACAAACAATCAGATAATGGAGGTTGGCATCCTGCTTCGAAAAACTTAATGCCATAATCAGTATAGAAACATATGGTGTTGTATTCATTACCAGTTTTAGCGAAGAAGAATGCTTCATGAGGCCGTTCTTTCTTTACGAGCATTTGAAACCACTCGCGTACAGGCTCGCTCATGTCACTGTATGCATATAAGAAACGAATACCATAGAACCAAGTGACAGGTGCTTTGATTACATTCTTTTCCATATCATTATTTTCATTTTGATTACGACGTACAGCATCTAGCTCAGATTGAGTATTTAGAAGTTTGACTCTCAATTTATGCATTTCCATAAGATATTCTTCTGCCAAATTATGCTTATATGGCTTTGATAACAGTAGAGTACCCAGACGACTATCAAGTACACCTGAATCTGTCTCCAGATTGGGGTCAACTATGAACTCAAAAAAATTCAGCGTGAAAGCGTTGCAGAAATTAAGCAGTCGTGTAACAGGAAGACGGTGTACCGCCAGCAGTGATTCTTTAACTCGATTAGGATGAACACCTACCGTAGTAGCGGCATCTTTATACGAAGAGACTACGCCTGATTTGACAACTTGTTGAATGGCTTCTCCGTTATAATAACATTCTTTAAAATGGTCACATACAATATAATCCTCGCGTTTACCTATCTCATCAGAGTATTCAGATGAAAAGAATCGACTTACTGGAATATGCAGGCCATTAGCCAGGTCAATAAGTTGATGTACTGATATTTTAGATGGAGTCTGGACTATTCTATACCATGTTGATATAGCAATGTTAGACTTCTCCGATATAGCCCCATTCGTCATATTCAATATACGTGGAAGCTCTTTCAATAGTTTCTCGTTAAGCTGCATCATATTTTTGCTGTTGCGATTATGGGTGCAAAGTTAAGCAATATTTTCGATTAAACAAATATTTTCGCAAAAACATTTACTAAATGGCCCACAAGCGTTAATTATGAGAGTAAAACGCAATAATTATGATACAAACCTGATACTAATGTTATTAAAGATCTCCCACACCTTAGATTAGATTCATAAAGCGTAGGAGATGGTTTACCAACATATGAGTGAAGAGCTTACATGCGCATAATCCAAGGCGATGCCATTGCTAGTGGCCTTGCCTTTTTTCTAATGGTTGGTGCATTCTATGTTCCTATACCTATTCTTATTTATAGTAAGTCACTTTAGTCTTGAATGGCTGATAGTTTCCCATTCTCAAAGTACACGTATCTGTTTCTGGAATATACCCATTGTTCGTGTACACCCCAGCGGCCTCTTGAAGTGTTTATGTCATCAGGCTCGCCCCATGAGAGTTTACATGCATCTTTAGACATGCCTATTCGGATTCTGCCCTGTCTTATCAGATTCCAATCAGATTTGGGTATTCGAGGAAATGCCTTCTCTGGATTAGAAAATTTATAGTGATCAATAAACAGATTGTCTTCGTCTTCCAACGTAAGAGCATTGGTAAGTGACAAATTGGCTTGAATGCTATGTTTTTCCCCTTGGCTACCTATGAGTAAGATTTCATGCTGATATTTTGTTGATTTACCTATCCCCACACCAATAATTGTCAATGGAGCATAGGGGAATCTGGTATCTCTGGTACCCCATACTTTTGTTCCAATCAAAACAATTCTTGCAATCTCAACATCTTTAACATTGAAAAGATAAGGAAGGCGAATGCAATCTGCATTTGACTTACATTCATACGTTAATGTTGTTCCGTCATCAGTCTCAAATGTCATTAGAGCTTTTACAAGTTCTCTTGTAGAAATCGATCCAGACCTGAAACTTTTAAACCTTACAACGCAATTGTTTAGATCCTCGATTTTATTCCGTCCTCCACCCTGGACTTTGACAATAATTCGACCGTAAATCCCATTTCCTGATCTATCATTACTACGAACAAGGAAACGTGTGGATTTATCATACTTCTCGTAAGCTATATAGGGGAAATCGGACTCGTATAGTAATGTTGAATAATGCTGGTCGATTTTAGCTTTTGATTTCCATTCAGGATCCTCATAAGCCTCATAAACTCTTGCAATTGAGTCTGAGATAGTTTGTTTATGCGCTTTTTCTTTGGCAACTTGTTCTTGCATTTTCTTTTTGGCAGCAGCAAGATATGCATTTGCTTTGGCCTCACCATTATTGACAGACTTTTGTAGCCAAAAAACAGCTTGGTTTAAGTCCTTTGATACACCTAACCCCTCGGAGTAACTATAATCTAAACATAATTGTGCGCCTGCATGCCCTTTCTCTGCCGCTTTACGATAACGTTCAAAAGCTTGTGTCTCGTTTTTATCCACTCCCCATCCATTAGAATAGCACACGCCCAACCAATATATGGCTTCTATTTGGCCTTTTTCTTCTGCTTTACGAAGCCAATAGACTGCTTGAGCATAGTCCTTTTGTCCCCTTTTTCTGTCATATAGAATAGAGCCAGCACCAATAGTGCTGTATCATTTCCTTGTTCTGCAGATTTACGATACCAATACACTGCTTGTGATGGGTCTTTGGTTATGCCTTTACCAACCTCGTAAGAACGGCCTAAAAATTGTTGTGACATAGCATGACCTTGTTCAGCAGCCTTTCGCCACCAAGAAACAGCTTTTTTGTCGTCTTTATCTATGCCGTCGCCTTTACTATAGCATAGACCTATCCGACACTGAGCGTCCGCATCACCCTTTTTGGCTGCTTTAATATACGTTTTATAAGTGCTTTGAGCCGATGCCATCCTTGGAATGAGCATCAATAGCATAATAAAAAACCATTTTTTCATTTTTTCTTGGCTTTCTTTATTTCGTCAGCTGTTAACAGATTCATGCCTGTTTTGGCATCTGCGTCCTTCGTTACTAACTTTCTAAAAATATAATAGAAATGTCCATTGACGTTCTCAAAGCTGACAAATTCCCAGCCGACTTTGGATAAGAAGTTTACAATTTGCATTGGCCCAGAAAAAATCATTTTTTCATTATTAGCATCACAGATGACATAAGGTTCGTAACCGTCCAAACAAATGTCACCTCTCCATTCTTTGCTACCTGCCCATGCAAATGGATGCAATTGCAGGTAGAAATAATAGGGTTTCGTACTTTCTACAGTGCCTTGTGCAAATGAATTCAAGCATATAAGCACAAACAAAGTTACTAAAATCTTTCTCATAAGTCAAACCCTAAATGAGTGTCGGGCGCAACCTCAATTTAAATGCAGATTATTTTTGATATGGAGTTGTCTTTATATCGAAGTCAGGCATGTTTTTACGCTTGCATACAACGCGTAGGGAACTTCCTCCAGACTGTACAGCTTTTAACATGCGCTTCATTTGACGAGCTTGTGTGAAAGTACGGCCAACTACAAGAAGTGATTTAGAATCTCCCTCTTCTTCAAAATAACTTTCACCGTCTAATTTCTCCTGCAATGCTCCTTCTCTATTGTACAATCCAATGAGCACCTTTGATACATATACAATCTTGTTCAAATGTGTTACAGGATTTATCACTTCACGCTTTGAGTACTCAAATTCGCCTACATTGGTTGTGATGATAATTCTATCTTTCTTCTAGTCTGCGATTTCAATATACCCAATACTATCTACAGAGTACTGATAGCTTTCGCCACCTTTTACCCCCTTCAATTCATCGGCCTCCACTTTTACAGTGGTCCATTGTCCTTGTGCGCTTGCCGTTAAGCCTGTTAACAGCAGCAGTGTGATTGCAAACAACTTTTTTATAAATATATTACCAATCCGAATTAGATGATAGTCCGCTAACAATTTTGGAGATATGCGAATTGAAAATTTCCTCTGCTTTTGCCTGATATTGTTCTCCAGCTTTTGTCAATTCTTCATATAGAGTATACGTATCTATATATTTTTCCGTAGCACTATTTCCTGGCAATATAGGAACGTCCCGTTCTGTTATTTTAGAAAAGGATGGGGCATCTACTTTTATCCTTCCAGCCTTAATCTCTATTTTGATGTTGTATATAAAACTGTAATGCTTAAAACTTATAAATTCATCTTTTACAATAACGTCAGAGGCATAAGCATTAATGTTGATAATGTTATCTCCTAATGTAGATATGACCTTAGAAGGGTTCGTGTACATACTAGATAACGAACTCATAATTGATGACTTGATGTCACTAACGGATTTTCCTGGAGCCGTTATTATCACATAATCTTTTTTGTCAGTTTCATGAAAAAATCCATCAGGATAAAATTTAAATTTCCCATTTGCAGATGGTTCTTTAGAGGTCTTGGTAACGGCTTTTGCGGTTCTCTTTACTGGTCTCTTAGTTTGTGCATTACCTACTATGGATAAGGACAAACATACAACCAAAAACATCAATAATCTTTTCATAACGTTTGTATTATTAAATTGTTATACATTACACAAAAAGAAAAACGTGAGCAATCTACTTCGCTTACGTCTTCTGAGGTATTGGGGAAACCTATCCGTATTAAACGAGTAAATGCCCACGCCGAGCGGCGTGAACTATCTACTTCAGTTCTTTACGGATTCGTCTAATTCCCCAATTATCAGAAAACAAGAATCAAAAGTGGACGTTCAGTCTTATGTCCTATTGTCTTTTATCTGTCCATTGGCGTACATTTTTTATTAAACATGCTGCAAAATTACTCAAACTTTGCCACATAACCAAACAATTTGTATTAAATAAGGTGTTTTTGTCTATTAATTCTTTGCCCTTTGCTGGAAAATGCTTAATTTTGCAAGCAAAATTTTCAATTATGATTGACAAAATAAGGATAGAAAACTATAAGTCAATAGTTGACTTGACGTTGGAACTTGGCCGTTTCAATGTTATCATTGGTACTAATGGCTGTGGTAAATCCAACATTTTAGAAGCAATCACAATGGGAGCGTTGGGCGTTTCCGACAATGCCGACATAGGAAGATTGGCAAAACACGGTATCCGCGTTACAGACTCAAATTTAATGGTCAATGCGTTTGAGGACATTGATGATAATATGAGTGAGTTTATCCAACTTCAGGTTTCTGGTGACAATAAGCCATACGACACGGGCATTGCTTTGTCATACGAAGAAAAATGGAACAAATGGGTTGATATCAAACCAAAAGAATACAGTATCATCAAGCAACATTATATAAAAGAACATGGTGAGACAACAAAAGAAGAGGTTCCCTATAATGAATACCATAAACTACGTAAGGAACTAATCGAAAAGCCCGCGTTTCTTAGGTTTCTAACGTATTCTCCTAATGAAAGTGTTATGAGAGAAATGGTTAGAAGTATAGATGTGTATCCATTAGGAGTGCATGGTGAGGGACTTTTCCAATACCTAAAACTAACAAAAACTCAAAATCTTTTCCCCATTATCAATGAAGGGCTCAGAATGTTAGACTGGTTTGAGGATGTTTCTCCAGCCGATGATTTGTTGTCCAATGAATTTGATGTTAATATAACAGATAAATATTTGAAAGAAACCCTGCACAGTTTCGACCAGCGTAGTACAAACGAGGGATTCCTTTATCTGTTGTTCTATCTTACTTTGTTCAATAGTCAGGATACTCCATCTTTCTTTGCGGTGGATAACATAGAGACCTCATTTAATCCAGGATTATGTCAGAATTTGACAAAGTATCTGGTTGGTGTTTCAGGAAAAAAGGACAAGCAGGTGATTCTGACGACGCATAATCCATTTGTGCTTGATGGATTGGATTTGTCTGATGACGAACAACGATTGTTTGTATGCCGTCGTGATATTGACGGACATACAAGGATAGAGCGTGTGAAGTATAGGGAGGATAGGAAGATGTCTCTTTCTGAGTTGTGGATGTCAGGACTGATTGGCGCTCTGCCTGAAAATTTCTGAGTTTTATGAGTAAGAAAATTGGTGTCGTCAGTGAGGGTGTTTCGGATTATTATGTACTGAAACATATCGTCTCGCGCTATCTGAAAGAACAGGATGTCTATACCATCCCATTGAACCCCAAGCAGGACAAAGGTAAGCAGGTGGGCTTTAGCGGATGGCAGGGTGTGTTGAACTATATTTCGGGCATGGATGAAAAGAATCTGTTTGTGGAAGCACTGAAAGAGGAATGCGAATATGTGGTAGTGCAGATTGACACAGACCGCTGTGCAGAGTATGGCGTTGAGCATCAGACCGACGACTTGACTGTTCTTTGGAAGAATGTGTACGAGAATCTTGTGAATCGTATCCCTGCCGATTTTGATAAGAGCAAGCTAATCTTTGCCATTAGTATTGATGAAACGGAATGTTGGCTTATCCCTTTCATAGACACGAATAAGAAGAACTGTGAGAATATTGACCGTTGCGTGAATCTGGTAAACAAGGGGATTAAGAAGCAGGATCTTTTCATAGACCCTGACAACAAGAATAGCGATGGCGCAAAGAGCGCATACGATTATATTCTGAAACAAAAGAAGAAGCCAAAAGAAATTAAGGAGTGTTCGGAATTTAACTACGGGTTCAAGAAATTGATTGAACAATTAGACGAAATAAGTGCAAAGGAATCTTAGGTACAAATCCTAAAGGAAACGCCCCGACATTCAGATACGCGAGGCGTTTTTCTTTAGTCTATTGACTCACGGATAATATGACGAGTTTCTCGTTTATATTCCAATCGGTCATACTCATAGCCGCGACACATCGGGCAACTACAGGGCGTATCTGTTGAACGATAGACTTGCGTCCGATGTTTCTTTGCCAGTTCAAACCAGTGCAGACATACGAGCCTTAAACACTCGGAAGCCTTGCTTCCTTTGCCAAAGTTTTGTTATTTTCGTTTCCATCGTCACTTTGTATTAAAGTGATTAGGTGATGGAAATTCGCTATGGTAAAAATCATAGTGTTCATAATCTTCTATTCTTAAGTTACTTACTGAACGTTGATCAAATAGTGTGCCAATATACTGCATCAAATATACTTTAGAGGGACGTGATAAATCGTCATGGAAAAATATACATTTTCTCTTTATATGTCGTCATTACACATTGATTTCATCTTGCAATTCCGCAATTAGATTCTGTAGAAGGGTGTAGCCTAATACGCACTTTGTGGCGGAGTGCCACACAAAGATGCTTGCCTGCTTTCTGATGAGCAAGCTCGGCAGACATTAGGTTTTTGTTTCCTTGAATTGAGCGCAGTGCCTACGAGGTAATCGGCTTGCCGCTTCGCTCGTCGAAGAACTGCTGACGGGCTTCAACAGTTTCGTCACAAAGATGAAGGAGATGGCTAAATGAGGTTATGATTTGGAAACCTAACTTCTTCACCGATCCTCTCTAATTTGCCTTTTGCCACAAATCGTACTTCCACGTTCTTCCCCTCTTTGCCTTTATTTCAGGCCGAATTGCGTTAATCTTCCAAAATCCGTCTTTCGTTACAGACTTTTTTCGTAACTTTGCCATCAAAGATGGCGAAATTACTCCGTCTCGGCAAAAAAAGGAAAGAGTTTCTTTGTTTTGCACTCGACTTTTCGTAACTTTGCAGCCAAATCAACGTTGATATGATGAATATTAAGAATCAATTTGCTAGGAAACTGATGGAAATCAAGGCCATCAAGTTGCAGCCGAACGACCCTTTCACTTGGGCCAGCGGCTGGAAGTCACCCATCTACACCGACAATCGGAAGACACTGGGCTACCCGGAGGTGCGCTCTTTTGTGAAGCTGGAACTGTGTCACGCCATCCAGGAGTATTTCCCTGAGGCTGAGGCTGTGGCCGGCGTGGCTACAGGCGCCATTGCACAGGGTGCGCTTGTTGCTGACGAGTTAGGGCTGCCCTACTGCTATGTACGTCCGAAACCGAAGGATCACGGCATGGGCAATCAGGTGGAAGGTGAAATCAAGCAAGGTACCAAGGTGGTGGTGGTGGAAGACCTCATCTCTACCGGAGGTTCGAGCTTGAAGGCTGTTGAGGCACTGCGTCAGTATGGTGTAGAAGTAGTAGGCATGGTGGCTTCGTTCACTTATGGGTTTCCTGTTGCCGAAGAGGCATTTGCCGCTGCTGGCGTGAAACTCATTACGCTCAGCAACTATGAAGCCGTGGTCGAGGAAGCTGCCAAGACGGGTTATATCAAGGATGAAGATAAGGCCGTGCTTGCTGAGTGGCGGAAAAACCCCGGTACTTGGGGAGTTAAGAGTTAAAGATTAAGGATTTAGAATTAGGAGTTCTTTTAGTCGGCTGACGCCTTTGTAAAAGAGGCATAGCCGATTGAAGAACGAAGAATTAAGCTTAGAAACGATGGGATTATTCGGAGGTGAAAGTAAATTCGAGAGTAGTGTGAAGATGGTTCCCTACCCTCAGCAGGCAGTGTACGACAATATCAGCGACCTGCGGAACCTGAAGAAGGTGCAGGACCGTGTGCCTGACGACAAGGTGAGTGATTTCCAGTATGACGAGGATACGGTGAGCCTGAACGTACCGCCTGTTGGCGAGCTGAAGCTGCGTATCTGCGACCGTGAGGAACCGAAGTGTGTGAAGTTCGAGACGCTGCAGTCGCCCGTACCATTCAACGTGTGGATTCAGGTCCTGCCTGTCGACGAGAACAGCTCGAAGATGAAGGTCACAGTGAAGGCCGAGCTGAACCCGTTCATCAAAGGTATGGTGGAAAAACCACTGCAGGAGGGTGTGGAGAAAATAGCCGATGCCTTGGCGCAGGTTCATTATGTTTAACGAAACGTTCCTGTGGACAAGACGTCTTAACGACAAAACGTAGAAAGATGAAGCTTTGGGAAAAGAACTTTGAAGTGAACAAGGAGATAGAGCGGTTCACCGTCGGGCGTGATCGTGAGATGGACCTCTATCTGGCCAAATACGACGTGCTGGGCTCTATGGCTCATATTATTATGCTGGAGAGCATCGGCCTGTTGGGTAAGGACGAACTGCCCGCGCTGCTGCGTGAGCTGAAAGCCATCTATGGGCAGTGCGAGAGAGGTGAGTTCGTCATAGAAGATGATATAGAGGATGTACATTCACAGGTGGAGATGCTGCTCACTCGTAAGCTTGGCGACATGGGCAAGAAGATACATTCCGGACGGTCACGCAACGACCAGGTATTGGTGGATCTGAAGCTCTTCACCCGCCACGAGCTGATGGAGACAGCCGAGGAGGTGAAGGTGCTGTTCGATGAGCTCATACAGAAGAGCAACCAGTACAAAGACGTGCTGATGCCGGGGTATACGCATCTGCAGGTGGCCATGCCATCGAGCTTTGGATTGTGGTTCGGAGCCTATGCCGAGAGCCTGACGGACGATATGCTTTTCCTGCAGGCCGCCTACAAGATGACCAACCGTAACCCGTTGGGATCGGCTGCCGGCTATGGTTCATCATTCCCCTTGAACCGTACAATGACCACGCAGCTGCTGGGTTTCGACTCGATGGACTACAATGTGGTCTATGCACAGATGGGGCGGGGCAAGATGGAGCGGAACGTGGCCTTTGCCATGGCTTCCATAGCCGGCACATTGGCCAAGCTGGCGTTCGACGCCTGCCTGTTCAACTCGCAGAATTTCTCGTTTGTGAAACTGCCCAAGGAATGTACTACTGGCAGCAGCATCATGCCGCACAAGAAGAACCCTGACGTGTTCGAACTGATACGTGCCAAGTCGAACAAACTGCAGAGCCTGCCACAGCAGGTGATGATGATCATGAACAATCTGCCCGTGGGCTATTTCCGTGACCTGCAGATCATCAAGGAGGTGTTCCTGCCAGCCTTCGGCGAACTGAAGGACTGCCTTCAGATGACGGCATACATCATTAACAAGATAGAGGTGAACGAGCATATCCTGGACAACCCGATGTACGACCCGATGTTCTCGGTAGAAGAAGTGAACCGCCTTGCAGCTGCTGGAATGCCTTTCCGCGATGCCTACAAGAAGGTTGGACTTGACATTGAAGCCGGACAGTTCACGCCCGACAAGGATATTCACCATACCCATGAGGGTTCTATCGGCAACCTCTGCAATCAGCAGATAGAGGCCTTGATGAAGCAGTTGATGGAAGGTTTCCATTTCGAGCGGATAAAGGAAGCCGAGAAAGCACTGCTGAAGTAACAACTGAGGGCAAGAAGTGATGGGTGGGAATCGTTTCGTGAGGTCAATGCGGCATTCATTATTATTGCCGCTGCTATTCATCTGTCAGTTGTCACTCATCACTTCTTCTTGCGACGGCGAGGATAAATTCAGCCGTAAATACCCCTGTTCGTTTGTTTTCCAGGCACAGTATCACACTGCAAGCCTCTTTGCCCGTTCCTTGGGTAATCCGGGAATGTTTGTCATTGTCACCTCTACCCAGCGACAAGGCGTCACACACCTGTTGGTGACCGCAGCTGACGGTCAGAAAGAGGATATCGCCATGTCCACGGCCATTGAAAACGAACGGACCTACTATGCTAATATGGGGGCTAACCGCGGCCTCATCATCGGCCTTAGCAATTTTGACGGGCTGAAGGCGTACGACCGCCAGTGCCCTAACTGCATGGAGGAGACCGGCGGCGTGAACCACCCGCTCACCTTCACCAGCAACGGACAGGCTGTGAGCTGTGCCCGTTGCCAACGGGTTTACAATCTCAATGCAGAGGGGATGCCCCAAAACGGAAAGCAGGGTGATGAAGCCCTGCTGCAATATGTGGCGGCCTATGACGGCACGCGGCTATATGTTCATAACTAAAACAGTTTCTAAAGTAGGAATGAGACACTTCTGTGTATTCATCGTCATATTGGCTGCTTTCTCTGCCTGTACTGGCGGAGGAAAGTATGAGGAGATGCGGCAGGGTCTCCAGGCGCTGAACGCGCTGAACCGTGCCGACTCCGTGCTCACCGCTACGGAGCGCGACGAGGCATAGGCCTTCGTCGACTACTTCGACAGTCATGGCATGCCTAACGACCAGATGCTGGCCCACTACCTCCTGGGTCGCTGCTACGCCGACATGCACGAGGCTCCCATGGCCCTCCACTGCTATCAGGAAGCCATCAGTCGTGCCGACACCACAGCGAAGGACTGTGACTTCGCCCAGCTCAGCAGGGTGTACGGGCAGAGTGCCACCATATTCTATCAACAGGGTTTGTATAGGAATCAGTTAGAGTATCAAGATCTTGCATCATCTTATGCTTGGCGGGGAAACGATACTTTGGCCACTTTACAATGTTACGCTATTAAAGCATTGGCTTACAACCAGCTACAAATGAAAGATTCTGCCATCTATGTTTACACAGATGCCATCAAGCAATTAAAAGCAAATAAATATAATAAGGTAGCAGCTCATTAGGGAACACATCTCCATGCAGGCAGAGATGATGCAGTTACGTGAACGTAAAGCCAACTACGACCTTCTGCTTCAAGAAAAAGAAGAGCAGGCCACGGCTTTGGGTACTGTACTGTTGGAAATGGAAACTCTACGGCAGGAAAAGAGTAGGTTCGACCAAATGCTGAAAGAGAAAGAAGACAAGATAGAAAAGCAAAAAGCAGACATCGGTCGATACAAACGATTAGCACGCTTGGAGAAGGACAGATTAAAGCACCAATTATATGATGCACCCATATACCAGAATGTCTCCTTCAAGGCTGCCAGAGGAATGGTGCTTACCAATGAGGAATGGAAAGAACTGGAACTGTTTGTTGTCAACCGTCTTCCAGAATTTTATATGTTTGTTTCCTCTCGTGAACATGGCTTGACTACCATCATTTACCATGTGTGCATACTTGTTCGCCTACAGTTCTCCTTCTCTTCCATCAGTCACATGATTGGTGTCAAGGCTCCTACCATCACAAAAGTATGCAGTGTTGTGCTTAAAAAAACTCTTTGACCAAGAGGGAAGTGGAAAGGATTTAGAGCAGAAACTAATTCAGTTCAACTGATTTTTTAGGGGCTAATTTTTGCGATAATTCTTGCAATTCACTATTTCCCAGCGGATTGCATTTTCTGTGCTAATTTTAATGCTAATTCTGTTCGGTCTCTACTTTTGATAGTTTAGACCGAAACTGTTATTTTTGCTGTCAGAAATCTGTTTTCATATTATAACACAATTAGTAATTAAAAAGAAAAAAAGATGAAGAGGACGAAGTTTTTCATTGCGACATTGGTCGCTTATTTCCTCTGTCTAGGGGTACTATCTGTTAATGCTCAAGAATGGAGAAATATGCAGCTCGAATGATTTTTAGCGGCTATTAAGTTGTAGATTTATCGAAAAATATATATCTTTGCAACACAATAAATGTTTGTATTATGAGAAAAGGATTGCTTTTCATATTGTTGGTTCTTCTGCCTTTATTGTTATTCGGGCAGGAGATATACAGATCTTTCTTAGAGGAGGGAAAAGTATGGACGTATCATTACTATAATGATATGACAGGAAGAGAGTTCTATAAGTCCTTGACCATAGCAGGTGACACTGTTATAGATGACAAGAGCTACAAGCGAATCGTAGATGTGGCTACAGGAAACTATGAGTATGCTATACGCGAGGATGGAAAGAAGGTTTATTGTATCTATGCGAACTATGAATCTAACGGAGAGAAATTGATTTATGATTTCGGGCTGAACATAGGAGATACATTCAAGTTGTATGATGCAGACGAAACCGTAGACCCTTCCTCACGGGCAACAGTTGTCTCTGTGGATACCATCGTGTTAGGGAATCGAGCCTTCCGAGTGATGGATGTTCGTCCTAACGACCAGTCGAGTTGGTCAAACTGGTGGGTAGAGGGTATTGGCAGTATGCATGGGATTGCCAGTAATTCTTTATTACCAGGCAATGATTATACATTCTCTTACTGCCAAATCAATGGAGAAACCATATTGACGCATAAGAATGTCAGGACTGTTGGCATTCATCATCAACCCATCATCCACAAGGGTTCGTATTCTACGATTGATCCTCTGTTCGACCTCCAGGGCCGCCGCCGCCAGGGCGAGCCGCAAAGGAAGGGCGTGTATATCCGTGGTGGCAGGAAGTACGTGAGACCCTAGAGAGCCTCCGGCCTTGCAGGCGCTGAACCTATCGCTTTTAAGAAATGAATTGCGAAAGTTAAATTATTTTACTTTCTTTTTGCTATGAAAAAGGGTCATTGTGCCTTAGTCTCTGTTGGGTACGCTTAACTGCTCTAGCGCCTTGCGGACAATGTCGCTCTGCTCGTTGAAGATGGAGAAGTATTCACTCATGTCCCACAGGTCGCGGGCAATGAGGGCTTTCAGCTGTAGACGCAAGTAAGGCTGTGTACGCTCCAGCTCCGCATCGTCCTTTGGTTCTATCTTCTGTTTTTTCCCCTCGGCAATGATCTCATCGACAAGTGCCTTCGGAACTTCAAACTGCTGCTTGAAAGTTTCAAACTGCGGATACTGTTTCTTCAGTTCCTTGCGGTGATTGTCAACATAGCGCAGGCATTGCTGCAGGACGATGGACTTGGCTGCCAGCTGACGATGCAGCATGGTGTAGCGGGTGGTGTCCAGAGGAACGAAGTAGTCAGGCATGATACCACCGCCACCATAGACGGTGCGGTGTTCACGCAGGGTCTCGAACTTCAGTGAATCGGCAAAGTGTATGCTGTCGGCATTGGTCAGCTCACCATGCTTCAGACGGTTCACCACGTCCATGGCATAGTCCGTCTGCTTGCCCTTCACATAAGGCTTCTGGATGCATCGGCCGGAGGGTGTGTAATAATGGGCAATGGTGAGCCGTATCATCGAACCATCGGGCAGGTCGATGGGGCGTTGTACGAGTCCCTTGCCAAAGGTGCGGCGTCCCACGACGAATCCACGGTCCTGGTCTTGGATGGCACCTGTCACAATCTCTGCGGCCGAGGCTGTATATTCGTCTACGAGCACTACGACACGTCCCTGTTTGAAGCTGCCGTTGCCGTCAGCACGATAGTCACGGCGAGCCTGACGACGTCCCTGAGTATAGACGAGTAGGTCGCCTTTCTGCAGGAACTCGTTGGATATATCGGCAGCTGCCTGCAAATAGCCGCCGCCATTCTCCTGAAGGTCGAGTACCAGGTCTTTCATACCTTGTTTACGGAGTTTCTCCATCGCTTCGACAAACTCCTGATAGGTGGTGGCACCAAAGTTGCCGATGCGGATATATCCGATTCCTGGCCTGATGATGTATGCAGCGTCAATGCTCTTGACGGGAATCTTGTCGCGTACGACAGTGAACGTCAGCTGATCCTTTATGCCGCGGCGCACCACGCCGAGTTTTACCTTTGTATCCTTGGGACCGCGTAGACGTTTCATGATTTCCTCTTTCGACATCTTCACACCCGCAATGGCTGTGTCGTTGACGCTGATAATGCGGTCGCCGGCAATGATGCCCACCTTTTCTGACGGGCCATTGGTCACAGGCTGGATGACCAGCAGCGTGTCTTCTATCATGTTGAACTGCACACCGATGCCTTCGAAGTTGCCATTCAACGGCTCGTTCATGGCCTTCACCTCCTTTGGCGTAGAATACTGGGAATGGGGGTCGAGCTTCTCCAACATCCCGCGGATAGCATCCTCCACGAGTTTGGTCTCGTCCACACTGTCCACATAGAGGTTGGCTGTGGCCATCTCTGCTATCTGCAGCTTACGCAACGGGGAGTCCTCACTCATGTTGATGCGCATCTGCGCCCCAAGGGGGCTGAATGTGAAATAAAACAGAATCAATAAAACCCCCGTTATCAGTAGGGTGCCATTTCTTGTTTTCATGATCTTTTCTCGCTTACTTGTTGGGGCGCAAAGGTACAAAATAAAATGAAAACTCCACCTTATTGCACTACTTGATGTTGTTAACGAATGCAAATTTAGATGAATTTTTAGAGTTTACAGGCCTGTTGAGAAGAAAATGTCCGAAAATTTCGTACCTTTGCACCCTGTTAGGACACAAATTGCTAAAGACGATGAGGCTTAGACTCTTTTCCATATACGCTCTGAACCGCACATATCCATTACTATTGCTATTGGCTATGAGCGTTACCGTGGGTGGTTGTTTCAAGGATGAACCGCTGAACGCTGAGTGTGACATCCTGGAGGCGAGTGTCACCACCACCAGTATGACAGAGACTTTTTTCCATGAAAGCGATACCTTGGTACGCGTCGGTTCCGATGCTTCCATCATTACCTTTACCGTGCGCCGCACAGCCGACTTGAGCCACATGGCACCGAGATTCAGGATTACCGATGGAGCTACCATCGAGCCTGCCAGTGGCTCAGTGCATGACTTCAGCCAAGGACCTGTAGCCTATACCGTTACGTCGGAAGACCGGCAGTGGAGCCGCCGTTACGAGGTGGCGTTCCGTCCCGTGACAGTGACGGTGAACGATACCGTGCGCTACGATTTCGAGCACTATGAGCTGGACGACAACTACAAACGCTTTTACGTATGGTACGAGGAGGAACCTGATGGCCGGCAGCCTATATGGGCATCTGGCAACGGCGGTTTCTTCATTGCCAACCAGAGCAAGGGCGCCGAGGACTATCCCACCACACCTAGCGACGGCGGTGTGGACGGCGGGAAGTGCCTTCGGCTGATGACCCTCGACACCGGTCCGTTGGGCCGTAGCACCGGACGCCCCATCGCAGCCGGGAACATGTTCCTTGGCAAGTTCAACGCCGAGCTGGCATTGCGCGATGCCCTTCATAGTACCGAGATGGGGGTGCCCTTTACACAGCTGCCGCAGAAAGTCACAGGCTATTACCGCTACAAGCCGGGCACAGAGTACAGGAACAAGGCTCAGCAGGTGATGGCAAATCGTACTGACAGTGCCGACATCTATGCTGTGCTCTATCGTAATCATGATGCCCAGGGGCAGCCTACCGTGCTCTATGGCGACAATGTGCTTACCAGTCCGCTCATCGTGCGGAAGGCACGTATAGACCTGGTGAAACCCACCGACGAATGGACCTTTTTCGAGTTGCCCTTCTCTGTGCTGGCACCTGTGGACGAAGAGCTTCTGCGTAATCGCGGCTACAATCTGGCGCTGGTGTTTGCTGCCAGTATCCACGGCGATGTGTTCGAGGGGGCCATCGGTTCCACTTTATTGATCGACAAAGTAACAATTATATGCTCCCACGAAGAATAAAACTATCAATGGCCTATCATCAATTGTCAATTGCCCTTGTCCTGCTACTGCTTGCCACGGGCGCTAAGGCCAGCCAACCGGCGGATGCTGATGGATGGAGGCTGTGCATCCGTGCCGGCTACAGTCTGGGAGCTACTACGCCAATAGGAATACCCGCCACCATCCGGAAACTGAACCGTTTTAACCTGTCGCCCAATGCGGTTGTCGGTCTCGATGCCACTCTTCCGTTTTCAGAACGGTGGGGACTGTTGACCGGACTGCACTTCGAGCATAAAGGCATGGATGTCACTGTCACCACCAAGGGCTACCACATGGCAATGGTGAAGGGTGGCGAGGAACTGGAGGGTGTCTATACAGGCCGCGTGGAACAGCATGTGAAGGCATGGATGTTCAGCCTGCCGCTTCAGGCTACCTACAGTCTCTCGCAGTGTTGGCAGCTGAGGCTAGGTCCTTATTTCTCTGTGCTCACGTCCAAGGCCTTCAACGGAGAGGTCTCTGACGGCTATCTGCGCAAGGACACGCCTACAGGCCAGAAGATAGAGATGGGACACGAGGCCGACGAGCGGGCCACCTACGACTTCTCGTCCAACATGCGCCGGCTGCAGGCTGGTCTCGACGTGGGCGCAGACTGTCAGCTGGCCAGCAGGATTGGTCTCAGCGCCGACCTCTCCTGGGGGCTCACAGGACTGATGCACAGCTCGTTCAAGACCGTGGAGCAGACGTTATATCCTATCTACGGCACAATCTCTGTAACATATCAACTGAAATAAAACAAATATCAGAATGATGAAAAGAATTCTTTACTTCTTGATGGTTGCAGCAGCCACGCTGTCTGCTCACGCAACCGACTACACCGATCAGCTGCTGGTGCTGGTCAATGGCGATGGTGGTATTCAGCAGGCTACCATCTCAGTCAATGAACACAATGGCCTATATGACCTGAACCTCAAGAACTTTGTGCTGATGAATGGCGAGGAACCCATGCCTGTTGGAAACGTTGAACTGAAGGACATCGTGCCGGAAGTTGCCGGTGATGCCATCTTCCTGCGTACTAATCAGAACATCACCATTACCAACGGTGACCTGCCTGACGTGCTCTTCTGGATGGGTCCGACCCTCGGCGAGCTGCCGGTGATGGTGACAGCCGTGCTCAACGGTGACCGCCTGCGGGCCATCATCGACTTGGATCTCTCTCAGATGCTGGGACAGATAATCAATGTGTTCTTCGGCGAGTCACTGGTCTCGGGTACCGGTTATCACATCCCCAATGGTGACTTCGAAGCCTGGCACACTTCGGCAGAAGGATATGTCGAGCCCAACGCCTGGCATTCTTTCGAGAGCGCCACTGGTGCATTGGCTTTACTGGCTGGACACCATTTAGAAAAAAGCGACAAGGGACGTGACAGATCTGCCTGTGCCCGCATCTTTGCTACTTCCATCTTTGGCATCGTTGCCAACGGAACCATGACCACTGGACGTATGAACGCTGGTTCCATGATGGCCAGCAACGTCGACAATCACGCTTACATAGATATGAGCCAGACTGATGTCGACGGCAACGGAGACCCCTTCTATGTGGCTCTCAACAGCTGTCCCGACTCACTTGTGTTCTGGGTACAGTTCCATCAGGGCAGTGCTAACAGCGAACACCCTTATGCCACCGTCAGCGCTGTCATAACCGATGGCACCCGCTATCAGGACCCGGAGGACAAGGCCTACAGCAATGTGGTGGCACGGGCCTCCAACAATCAGATTTCCGTCACTGGCGATGAATGGCGCCGCATCAGCATACCCTTTGTCTATACCGACAACAACGTGAAGCCTCGTGCCATCATGGTTACTATCTCTACCAACGCCGATCCCGGCCAAGGCAGTGGTGACGACGAGGTGCTCGTCGACGACCTCACACTGGTTTACAACAACCGTCTGGCCGCACTGTCAGTAGAAGGGTTCCAGCCCGATAGATTCGACTACAATGTGGATAAGCACATTGCCACCGATGCCCTCGACTTCAACCCTGCTGCCAACGGCAAGGGTGCCTACGTACTGGTGAAAGACAACGAAAATGAGGGTAGGATTGTCATCGATGTCTTTGCTGCTGACCTACGCTCACAAACGACCTATTACATCAACTATCCTAATAGTGCTGACGGCATAGAAAACCTTGCCGTTCGTCCTGTAGCAGCTGATACCTATTATAATATAAAGGGACAGCGTGTGGATAGCCCCCGGAAGGGTCATCTTTTCATTGTACGTCAACCCGATGGCAGCGTAAGAAAGGTTCTGAAATAAGGCGATCGCTCGATCCAGAGCGATGCCCATGACAGACATCTGCTTGGCCCTGCAGGCTGCTCTTGTCGGGGTCTGATTTGTTAATCATCGCCTAAATTATAAATGGAGTCCACTCAAGAAGTGGACTCCATTTATGATTCCCTGATACTGCCGGCTTACTCCTCTTCTTCCGGACGGTCTATTTCTGTGACAAGGTTGTCTATGATGAAGTTCTGGCGCTCCATGGTGTTCTTGCCCATATAGTATTCCAGGAGTTTCTGCACTTGGTCGGTCTTGTGGAGTGTCACCTGCTCCAAACGGATGTCAGGACCGATGAAACCGGCAAATTCCTCGGGCGATATCTCGCCAAGACCTTTGAATCGGGTGATTTCCGGGTCTGGTCCTAGCTCGCCGATGGCACGCAGGCGTTCGTCCTCACTATAGCAGTAGCGGGTGATGAAATCGCTCTTGGCCATTTGCCGCTTCGCTGCCTTGGCATCCTCATCGGCCAGTACCTGTTTGTTTTTGATCTTCGTGCGGCGGTTTCTTACTCGGAACAGCGGTGTCTGGAGCACATAGACATGCCCTTTCTTGATGAGTTCGGGGAAGAACTGGAGGAAGAAGGTGATGATGAGCAGGCGGATATGCATGCCATCGACATCGGCATCGGTGGCCACAATCACCTTGTTATAGCGTAGGGTGTCAAGACCGTCTTCAATGTCGAGTGCAGCCTGCAGCAGGTTGAACTCCTCGTTTTCGTAGACTACCTTCTTCGTCAGGCCGAAACAGTTCAGCGGTTTTCCTCTCAGCGAGAACACGGCCTGCGTGTTCACGTCACGGCTCTTCGTAATGCTTCCGCTGGCAGAGTCGCCCTCGGTGATGAAGATGCACGACTCCTCCTTGCGCTCGTTCTTTGTGTCGCTGAAGTGGATACGGCAGTCGCGCAGCTTGCGGTTGTGCAGATTGGCCTTCTTGGCACGTTCACGAGCCAGTTTGGTGACGCCGGCCATGGCCTTGCGCTCGCGTTCGCTCTCCTTGATCTTGTTTTCCAGCACTTCTGCCACATCACTGTGAATGTGCAGATAGTTGTCCACCTCCTGCTTGATGAAGTCACCCACGTACTTATTGATAGAGGGGGGCATGGGGTGCTCTGCATCTACCTGGGCTGGTACAGGAGCCATCGTCAGTGAGCCGAGCTTGATCTTAGTCTGGCTCTCGAACATCGGCTCTTCCACGTTGATGGCTATGGCGGCAACGATGCCTGCCCGTATATCACCGTACTCGTACTTGCCAAAGAACTCCTTGACGGTACGGGCAATGTGCTCCTTGAAAGCACTTTGATGGGTTCCGCCCTGAGTGGTGTGCTGGCCGTTGACAAAGGAGTAATATTCCTCGCCATACTGGTTGGCATGGGTGAATGCCACCTCGATGTCATCGCCTTGCAGATGAATGATGGGGTAGAGCGGGTCGTTGGTCATCCGGTCCTTCAGCAGATCCTCCAGTCCGTGACGGCTCAGTATGCGCCGTCCGTTGTACATGATGGTGAGTCCTGTGTTCAGGTAGGTATAGTTGCGGAGCATGTTCTCCACGATGTCGTCATGGAACTGATAGTTGAGGAAGAGCGAATCGTCGGGTTCGAAGTAGATGTAGGTACCGTTCTCGTCCTGGGAGTCTTCCGTCACGTCGTTCACCAGCTTGCCCTGCTCAAAGACAGCCTTACGAACCTTACCCTCACGATACGAATGAACCTCGAAGTGGGTGCTCAGCGCGTTGACGGCCTTCACACCTACACCGTTCAGACCTATGGACTTCTTGAAAGCCTTCGAGTCGTACTTGCCACCCGTATTCAGCACAGAGACAGCATCGATCATCTTTCCCTGAGGAATGCCGCGGCCATAGTCGCGGACACTGACTCTAAGGCTGTCCTCAACGGTGATCTCAATGCGGTCGCCCGACTTCATCTTGAACTCGTCTATGGAGTTGTCTATCACCTCTTTCAGCAGCACATAGATACCGTCCTCGGGCAGTTGTCCGTCGCCCAGGCGACCTATATACATACCTGGTCTCAGCCTGATGTGCTCAGTACCCGTCAGGGTCTTAATGTTGTCGTCGTTATATTCTGACCCAACACCGTCCTCCCTGCCAGGGAGGGGGTTGTTGGCCTCATAGCTTTGTTCTGTTTCTGGTAAAGGATTCATATATATGCTTGTAGTGTTTTTAGCTATTTGTCTCCTCTCGTAGAGGGATGGATGGTCAGGCAGGGCCTATAACTGCTTCTTATAGCACCTCCTGCGCTTGTGCTGCTCGTTTTCGTAGTACATCCACTGGCTCTGCACCGCTGTATTGTCCTCCATGTGTACATGTGTCTCGCCCCACTTGAACCCGTACTTCTGGTAGACGGGTATCAAGTGGTAGAACAGCAGGGCGTTGGCACCCTTCGTGCGGTATTCCGGCAGCACACCGATGAGCAGGCAATCTACCACGTCGGTCTTCTTGAACTTCAGTGCCTGCAGGATATGCCACCAGCCGAAGGGCAGCAGACGTCCTCGGTGGCATTTCTGCAAAGCCTTCGTCAGCGAGGGAATGCTGATGCCGATACCTACCACGTCGTGGTCGGGAGTGTTCCAGTCCTCAATGACACAGATCATGTCCATCGAGGCAAACTTCAGGTATTCCTTCACATATTCGTCTATCTGCTTCTGAGTCATCTGCGAATAGCCATAGAGGTTGGCAAACGTCTTGTTGATCACCTGGAAGATCTTCTGACCGTAGCCGTCAGGACCGAAGACCTGGCTGCGCTTGATCCGCGGGCAGTGCAGGTTGTAGCGTTTCATCACCATCTCCGAGATCTTCTTGAACTTCTCGGGCATCCCCTCCTTAGGCACGTAGACCTTGTACTCCACATAGTCGTTGTCCTTCTCATAGCCCTCCATCTTCTCCATCAGCTTGGGGTAGTACTCATAGTTGTAGATAGTAGCCATGGTGCCCAGCTGGTCGAAGCCTCCGGTAAGCATACCCTCAGGATCCATGTCGGTAAAGCCCAGCGGGCCGATAATCTCCTTCATGCCCTTCTCCCGTCCGTAGTCCTCGACGGCTTTCAGCAGCGCACGCATCACCTCCTCGTCGTTCACCAGGTCTATCCAACCGAAGCGCACGGCAGGACGCTGCCACTGTTCGTTGTACCGGTGGTTGATGATGGCGGCTACACGTCCCACCAGTTTCCCTTCTTTATAAGCTAGGAAGTATTCTGCCTCGCAGAACTCGAAGGCAGCGTTCTTGTCGCGGCTCAGCGTGTTCATCTCGTCGCTGAACAGGTTGGGAGCATCATATTCATTACCCTCGTACAAATCATAATGCAAATCAATAAAGGCCTCCAAGTCTTTCTTGGTGGCGACCTTCTTAATCTCTACTGAAGCCATATTTCTATCATTTTTTCCTTTTCAATTGGCAAAGGTACGATTTTTCATGAAGAATGAAGAATGAAGTGATGAAAAATTGTCTGTGCCTTGTTTTTTTTTAACTTTCACCTCCATGGATACGTTGATTGCCCAAGCCTCTCTTCACTTGGCCATTGTACAGGCGCCAATCCATGTCAGAACCACTACAAGAAAGGTCGCACTTGGCACTATACCATTCAAGCGACCACTCCCATAGTATAAAAAATGGTAAGCAGCGGACGCTGCCGATAATTTCCCCGCCTGCTGCCACTATTGGCAGCGGGCGCTGCTGATTATTTCCACGCCCGCTGCGGAATCGGAAGGTACGGCCTTTCTCCCGCTTAGGTACGGGGTAAATCCCTGTTTGGTACGGCCTTTCTCCCGCTCAGATACGGGCTCACTCCCTATCAGGTACGGATTAAATCGCTATCAGGTACGGGTTCACTCCTTGTTAGCGGCCTTCCGACAGCAAGCAAGGCAAGTCCTGTCATCATTAAATAACTCGTCCGTTTTGCACAAGATATAGAGGAAAATGTTTTCGAAAAATGGAGGAAACGTTCTTGAAAAATAGAGGAAACGTTTTCGAAAAATAGAGGAAACGTTCTCGAAAATAGAAGAAACGTTCTCAAAAATAATGACTGTGCCCCAAAACGCGAGTTAACTCGATTCATTGTCTGCGTTAACTCGTTCAATGAAACGAGTTAACGCAGTGAGAAAGAACCATTAGCTGGCAACATTACATGGCTTCCAGCATCCGTTTGATAACTACTGAGCAGGAAATCTCACGGTTGGCAGCTTCAGGAATGACCAGCGAATTAGGGCTTTCTATCACGTCGTCGGTCACAATGAGGTTGCGGCGTACAGGCAGGCAGTGCAAGAACTTGCCATTGTTAGTCCACGACATATGCTCCGTATCTACTGTCCAGGAACGGTCATCACAGGTAATCTTGCCGTAGTCCTCGGGATTTGTCACGCCTGGATTGCTCCAGTTCTTGGCATAGATGAAGTCTGCTCCCTCGAAAGCCTTGCGCTGATTGTACTCCACACGGGCATTACCCACGAATTTCGGATCCAGTTCGTAGCCCTCCGGGTGAGTGATCACGAGGTCGACATCCTCGGCAGCATTCATCCACTGGGCAAACGAGTTAGGTACAGCCTGGGGTAGTGAACGACAGTGGGGAGCCCACGTCAGCACAACTTTCGGGCGCTTCACCGGTGTGTGTTCCTCGATGGTGATGAGGTCGGCAAAGGCCTGCAACGGATGAACAGTAGCCGTCTCCATGGCAAAAACAGGACGGCCGGAATACTTGATGAACTGGTTCAGCACTGTCTCGGCATAGTCGTAGTCGCGATCGGTCAGTCCAGCAAAGGAACGGACGCCGATGAGGTCGCAGTAGCACCCCATGACGGGAATAGCCTCAAGCAGGTGCTCGCTCTTGTCACCGTCCATAATGACTCCACGCTCGGTTTCCAGTTTCCAGGCACCGGCATTGACGTCAAGTACAATGACGTTCATGCCGAGGTTCATGGCTGCTTTTTGCGTGGACAGGCGTGTACGCAGAGAGTTGTTGAAGAAAATCATCATCAGCGTCTTGTTCTTTCCCAAGTGCTGATACTTAAAACGTTCTTTTTTTATCTCTTCTGCTTCGGCAAGTGCTTTCTGGAGGTTGCCGATATCCTCCACATTGATAAAACTCTTCATGAGTGACGGGGTATTGGATGTTAATAAATAATCAGACATATATCTCAAGGAACTTGACCAGACCTTCTAACTTTACTTCCTGCGTAGTTGCAGGGAGCAGGATGGTATCGCCAGCCTGGAAACATTCCTCTCTGTTATTGCAGCAGATGGTGCCCTTGCCACCTACAGCCATGAGGATGACAAAGGAGTCCAGGTCGCTATAGTCAAGGGTCATGGGCTGCGTCAAGTCGTAAAGGGCGGTGGTGAAGTGAGGGCAACTGATGAGCTGACAACCCATATCCTTCTGCGGAGTATAGGAAATACTGTAGTCGTTATGTACGTGATAGTCAATTGTCTCTGCCGCCAACTGTGTATGTAGCTCACGGAAATTGCCTTGTGCATCGCGCCGTTTATAGTCGTAGATGCGATAGGTCACATCGCTTGTCTGCTGGATTTCTGCTACGAAGCAACCTGCGCCAATGGCATGGATACGTCCAGCGGGAATGAAAAAGACATCGCCTTCATGTACTTCAAAGCAGGCCAGTGCATCGGTGATGGTATCGTTGGCCACCATTTGCCCGTAGCTTTCAGGGGTCAGTTCCTGCCGCAGGCCGTTATATAATCGTGGAGTTTCGACAGAGGAATGTGGAGGTAGGCAGTACCACATCTCTGTCTTGCCATGCTCGTGGCCTTGACGTCGTGCTGTCTCGTCGTTGGGATGTACTTGGATGGAAAGGTCGCGGCAGGCATCAATGAACTTCACCAGCAAGGGGAACTCGTTGCCGAAGCGTGCATAGTTGTCCTGTCCCACCAGCCTGCCTTTCTGCTCACAGACAAGCTCGTTGAGCGTCTTTCCTGCATCGGGACCATCGGCCACAAGGGTCTCGTTTCCCTTGACTCCTGAAATCTCCCAACTCTCGCCAATGTTCGTTGTGAAAGGCAACTGGCTGGCGTCAAGATGCTTGAAAGACACAATCTTGTCACCTCCCCATATTGTCTGTTTTAATAATGGTTGAAATCTATACATTATTATCTTCTTTTTATTATTCGTTTCATGAAGCGTCCTCATTTACCATTTTCCCAATTAAGACAAATCCCACTTAGTTTTCATTCCAGAAACTGCGGGTGAAGAGCACGAGGACAGTCATAATCTCAAGGCGTCCCATGAGCATGAGTAGGGAAAGGAGCCATTTGATGTAATCGGGAAATTGTGACCATGACATCTGCGGCCCGATATCGGTGGAAAGAGAAGGACCCACGTTGCTCATGCTACTCAGGGCAATGGTAACGGAATTGATCAGGTCAACCCCTGTGGCAACCATGACAGCAGTGGTGATGCCCACCATCAGCATGCAGAGTGTGAAGAAAGCCAGGAGCGACACCAGCTTTCCTTGTGGCACGCTCTGGTCACCCAGCCTCACAGGCAACACGGCGTTGGGATGGAGGATATGGCGGAACTCATTGCCCAATACCTTCAGCAGCATGAGTCCGCGTATACTCTTGAAACCGCCAGTAGTACTGCCGGCACAGGCACCCAGGAACATCAGCCCGGCCAACACTATCCATGTGAGGTGGGGCCACAGGCCTACATTGTCGTTGAACACACCCGTGGTGGTGATAAACGCTACTACCTGGAACAGGGCTGCACGCAGGCTGTGTTCCCAGTCATAGTCCAGCCGGAAGTAGAGCAACAAGCCTATGAGGGTGGTGGTAGACAGGACTGTGGCCAAATAGAACCTGAACTCTGGATTCTTGAATACCGCCCCCCAGCGGAACTTGATCACCGACATATATAATAAGGTGAAGTTAATACCTGAAAGGAACATGAACAACACGGTGATGTAGTCGATGAGTCCTGAATGGAAGAAGGCGGTGGAGTCATTATGGGTGGAGAAACCACCTGTGGCAGTGGTAGTCATGGAGTAATTGATGGCATCAAACCACGACATACCCGCACCAAGAAATGCCAGTCCGCAGGCCACGGTGAGCAGCAGGTAGACTGACCAGATCCACTTGGCATTGGTAGAGAGCTTGGGGTGAATCTTCGATCGCATGGGCCCTGTGGCCTCTGCGGCAAACACCTTCACGTTGCCTCCAACAAGCGATGGCAGGATGGCAATGGTGAAGAACACGATTCCCAATCCGCCAATCCACTGTGTGAGCGACCGCCAGAAGAGCATTCCATGGGGCAACCGCTCCACATCGTCGAGAATGGAGGCTCCTGTCGTGGTGAATCCTGAGATGGTCTCGAAATAAGCATCAGCCAGGTTTGTGATAGTGCCATGAATAAGGTAGGGAAACATGCCAAACAATGAGAACACCACCCAAACAGCAGTCACCACGACATAAGCATCACGGCGGCTCAACGAGTTTCTGGAAGAGCGTCCGAAGAACAGAAACAGCAGTCCGCCTGCCAAAGTCACCAGTGTTGACATAAGGAAAGCCACAACGTCGTCCTCATGATAGGCTAAAGCCATGATGAGACACCACGCCATGAAGAAAGCCTCGACAAACAATAGCGAACCTATAATCTTGGATATCAAGCGGAAGTTAACCATGTTTATAGCAAACTGTGAAATAAGGACTATGAATAGAGGAGAGGCGTTTTTTTGAAGAACTTCTCGACGGTGCCGAGTTTGTGCTCATGGCAGAACACCATAACGGAGTCGCCAGCCTCAATCTGCGTATTACCGCTTACCAGCTCGCCTCGTCCGCCACGAACCAGTCCGCCAATGGTGACGCCAAAGGGCAACCCCAATTCCTTGACAGGCTTCCGTGTGACTCGTGAACCTTCTGCCGCAACAAACTCTGCCACATCGGCATCAACCAACATCAGCGAGCGCAGGTTGCGAACGTCAGCCCTGAGCATCATCTGGAAGATGTGGCTGGCGCAAACGGTCTTCTTGTTAATGATGGTTCCAATGTCCAGACTCTCTGCCATACCTACATAGTCAAGGTTCTCAACCATGGCCACAGTCTTACGAACACCCATTTTCTTTGCCGAGAGGCAGCTCAGGATATTGGTCTCGGCATTTCCCGTAAGTGCGACGAAAGCCTGAGTGTTGCGGATGCCTTCTTCCGACAGCAGCCCCATGTCGCGACCGTCACCATGGATAATCATTGCCTCAGAGCCACCACCAAGGAGCTGGTTTAGCTTTTCACAGCGTTCAGCATTCTGCTCTATGATCTTCACGTCCATGTAGTCGGGGGTTGCCAGTGCCGCACGTACGGCTGTCTTGCCACCGCCCATGATGATCACATTTTGCACATCAGTATAATGTTCCTTGCCTACAATCTTGCGGATATAGGGTATGTAGTCCTTGGTGGTCATAAAGTAGGCCAGGTCATGCAGCTGTAGCACGTCCAGTCCGCTGGGTATGATGGTGTCGTCGCCCCGCTTGATAGCCACCACATGGTAAGGGTCGTCAGGACCGCAGAGTTCCCGCAACGGCACGTTCAATATCTCGGCTGTTTCACGAAGCTTGATACCCAGCAGCACCAAGGCTCCTTCGTGCACATCCCAACGCTGGCGCACCCACGACATCTTCAGACCATTCACAATGTCTGTGGCAGCAAGCACTTCGGGGTAGACCATCGAGTCGATGCCCAGGTCCTTGAAGAACTGTTGGTTCTGTTGCGACAAGTACTCATAGTTGTCAATGCGTGCTACGGTCTTCTTCGCACCCAAGGCATGGGCAAGTATACAGCAAGTGATATTGGTGCTTTCCTCTGGCGTAACACCCACAAAAAGATCGCAGGTGCTTACCCCCGCCTCTTTCAGGGCATGGATGCTGGTAGGCAATGCCTGCATGGTCATCACGTCGTATTCGGCAAGAGCAGCCAGTCGGTTCTCGTCGTCATCAATAAGCACGCAGTCCTGCCGCTCTCCTGAGAGCAACTTTGACAAATGGGTTCCTACGGCACCTGCGCCGGCAATGACAATCTTCATAGGCAGGGAAATGTTAGGTTGTTGAAGTCACATGGCTGAGAATGGCATTACGGATGGCTTCGACATCAATGCCAACAAGGTGCTGCAACTCGCACACCTTACCATGCTCCACAAACTGAGTATCAGGCAGTCCGAGACGGGTAACCTGCGGATGGTACCCATGGTCGTTCATCCATTCCAGGACAGCAGAGCCGAGGCCGCCTGTCTTCACACCGTTCTCTAAGGTGACAATGTGTTGGAACCTGCTGCCCACCTCTTCCAGCAGTTGCTCGTCAAGGGGTTTCAGGAAACGCATGTCATAGTGAGCCACTGAGACAGACAGAGAGGGGTCGTTCAACACCTCTGTCACATTGTGTCCTATAGGACCTATGGACAGTACTGCCACCTGGTTGCCTTCACGGAGCTTGCGACCCGTTCCTACCTTGATTTCCTCTAATGGGCAACGCCAATCCTGAAGCACGCCGCCACCACGCGGATAACGTATGACGAAGGGCCCTTGGTCGGGCAGCTGGGCGGTATACATAAGCCGCCGCAACTCGTGCTCGTCCATAGGCGAGCAGATGGTAAGGTTGGGGATGGGACGGAGAGCAGCCAAGTCGAAGGCTCCATGATGGGTGGGACCGTCTTCACCTACCAGTCCGGCGCGGTCCAAGCAGAACACCACATTCAGCCGCAACAGGGCCACATCGTGTATGATGTTGTCGTAGGCACGCTGTGCAAAAGCACTGTAAATGTTACAGAAAGGCAGCAACCCGTCCTTTGCCATGCCACCAGAGAATGTCACAGCGTGGCCTTCAGCTATTCCCACGTCGAAAGTGCGTTCTGGCATTTCCTTCATCATGATATTCATGGAGCAGCCGCTGGGCATAGCAGGCGTTACACCCACAATCTTCGGGTTCTGCCGGGCCAGTTCCAAAAGTGTATGTCCGAAAACATCCTGATACTTCTGTGGCTTGTTGGGGTCTTTGTCCACAATGCGTTCTCCGGTCTCAGGGTCGAACTTGCCAGGAGCATGCCATGTGGTGACATCTTTTTCCGCAGGGGCATAGCCATGGCCTTTCTTTGTATGCAGATGAAGCAATTTGGGTCCGTTCATGTCCTTTACCTGCCGGAGTATACGTACCAGTTCACCCACGTTGTGACCATCGAATGGGCCGAAATAGCGTATGTTCAGTCCGTCAAAGATGTTCTGCTGGTGAGAGATGGCACTTTTCACCGCATTCGATAGCCGGATAAGCCCCTTCCTGCGGTCATCGTTGAGCATACCCTTGCGGTGCATCCAGCGCGAGGCTTTGAATCGCAGGGTGTTATAGGTCTCATTGGTACTCAGGTTCAGCAGGTACTGCTTCATGCCGCCTACAGAGCGGTCAATGGACATATTGTTGTCGTTGAGAATAATCAGGAGGTCGTTGGGACTGGACGACACATTGTTAAGACCCTCAAAGGCCAGGCCTCCAGACAGGGCACCGTCGCCAATAACGGCAATCACCTTGCGGGAGCTTCCTGCCGAAGAAATGCCTTCCGCTGCAGCCGTACGGGCAGCCACCGCCATACCAAGAGCTGCCGAGATGGAATTGCTGGCATGACCACAGGCAAAGGTGTCGTAGGGGCTTTCCAAAGGACTAGGGAAGGGACGTATGCCGCCAAGCTTGCGATTCGTGGAGAAGCTGTCACGGCGTCCAGTCAGAATCTTGTGGCCATAGGCCTGATGGCCCACATCCCAGACCACACGATCTTCGGGTGTATTGAAGACATAGTGCAAAGCCACTGTAATCTCAGCAACACCCAGACTTGAAGCCAGGTGGCCAGGATTGACCGACAACTCGTCTACAATGAACTGCCGCAGCTCACTGCACACCTGGGGTAACTGCTCCACTTTCAGCTTCCGCAAGTCTTCGGGGTCGTTAATATGATTGAGTAGTTCGAACTTACTTTTTTCCACAGGTTATCATAACATTTGGTTGCAAAGGTAACACTTTATTTTTAATAACGTAATGTTTTCCATCAAAAAAATTGTGCTTCGCGAAAAAGAATAAGCGATAAAATGTTTTGCAATCAGAAAAAAAGTTGTACTTTTGCAACCGAAAAGACACAAACACGAAGCAAAACGTTCATAAAAACAAGAAAACAGCATGAAAAAGATTAGAGCCGCCGTCGTTGGTTACGGCAACATCGGTAAGTATGCCATTCAGGCACTGGAAGCTGCCCCTGACTTTGAGATAGCTGGCATTGTGCGTCGCAACGGAGCAGAGAACAAGCCGCAGGAACTGCAGCAGTATGAAGTAGTGAAGGACATCCGCGAACTGAAGGACGTTGATGTGGCCATTCTTGCCACTCCCACCCGTTCGTGCGAGGAATATGCCAAGCAGATTCTGCCACTTGGCATCAACACTGTTGATTCGTTCGACATTCACACCTCCATTCTCGATTATCGTGCTTCGCTCATGCCCATCAACAAGCAGAGCAATACCGTCAGCGTCATTGCCGCTGGCTGGGATCCCGGTTCCGATAGTATCGTACGTACGCTGATGCAGAGCCTTGCACCTAAGGGCTTGAGCTATACCAACTTCGGTCCCGGCATGAGCATGGGTCACAGTGTCTGTGTGCGCTCGAAGGCTGGTGTCAAGAATGCCTTGTCCATGACCATCCCACTGGGTGAGGGTATTCACCGCCGTATGGTCTATGTGGAACTTGAGGATGGTGCCAAGCTGGAAGACGTGACAGCTGCCATCAAGGCCGACCCCTATTTCGCCAATGACGAGACCCACGTGTTCCAAGTGGAAAGCGTAGACGACGTAAGAGATATGGGGCATGGTGTGAACTTGGTTCGCAAGGGCGTATCTGGACAAACCCAGAACCAGCGTCTGGAGTTCAACATGAGCATCAACAACCCTGCCCTCACAGGTCAGGTGCTTGTCAATGTTGCACGTGCTACCATGCGTTTGCAGCCTGGGTGCTACACCATGATAGAGATTCCTGTCATCGACATGCTGCCTGGAGAACGCGAAGACCTGATCAATCACTTGGTGTAAGCCGCAGGCTAAGCACAAAGCGACTGCCTGGGGTGTGTTGCGTGTCAAGGGTGAGGCTGCCACCCATCAGGTTGACAATGCGATGACAAAGATAGAGCCCCAGGCCAAGACCTTCGGTGAAGATATCGAGTTTGGTGAACTTTTCGAATATCACATCAGCCTTATCGGCAGGAATGCCAGGCCCTGAGTCCTCTACGATGAAGCATACATTGTTGTCATCAGATATCTCAACCTTCAAGGTGACGTTTCCCTTGCTGGTGAAGTGATGGGCATTGAAAAGCAACTCGGTAAGTACTAGCAACAGGTACTGCCGGTTTGTAGTGACGGTAACCTCATCACCGACATGACTCTCGAAACGCATGTCAATGGTACTGGCCACCCGGCTCCTGAGGCCCTCAAGGGCTTCTCGGGCCAGTTGGTTGCAACCTACATGTTCATCAGTGGAAATGGTTTTCTGGTTTTCAATGACTGATGTGGTGAGCAGTTTGCTGACCATATGGTCAAGAGCGCTTGTGTTCAAATACATGGTTTCGGTTATCTGCTGTTTCTTTTCAGAGGAAATAGAGTCTTTGCAGATTACCTGCGCGAAACCTTGTATAATGTTCAGCGGCGTACGTATCTGGTGGGATATGTCCTGCATGAACTGTGTCTTCTGCTCACTGGCCTGCTTGGCCAGCAAGGTAGCCATTTCCAGTTCTGCCGTACGGTGCTCTGCTTCTTCCACATGTTGCTGTGCCTCACTGATATGTTGGCTGATGCTCCGCTGCATTGTGCAGAAACTGTTCTGTAGCTGACCGATGACGTCCGGTCGGTCACTCTGAGGCAGAACCTGTTCGTATGAGCCGCTGCCTATCTGCCGGAGTTCACGTGCCAGCTGTCCTAAAGGCTGGATAAAGTGCCGTACAATGCGTCTGCATCCTAACACCAACAGCACCAGTCCTATCACAATCAATGGCAGCAGGATGTAGTTCAGCTGGTTGTAGCCCTGCAGCATCTCTACCGAGGGACATACCAGGGCCACGCTCCACTGGGTGCCTTCCAGCGGACGGTAGAGAGCTATGTGTTTCCTTCCGTCAATCTTGACCTCCATGTGTCCCGTATGCCCCTTGGTCATCTCATGCCCCAAGGTGATGATGTCTGAATGCCGTTTTGGGTCGGCCACAGAAAAGATGGTCTGCTTCATGATCTTTGCTGTGTCGGGGTGTACGAAATAATGTCCGTCGGGTCCCAACATCATGCAATAGGACTGGGCGTATGGATGTTCAGCGGTAAGGGTGTGGTTCAGTTTGCTGAGCGACAAGTCTGTAGAGATAACGCCGATGAAGCGGTTCTGCCTGTCGTGCAGCGGTATGCAGTAGGAAGCAATCATTTCCGGGCTGGAGAGTGTACCGGCGTTGAAATCATCGAACGGGTCAACCCAACAAGCACTGTCCAATTGCCGAGGCGTCTTGTACCATACCTTATTATAATAGTCATAGTTGGCCTCTTGGACGGTCGTCACCGAGTCACCTGTTCTTACAGAATAGGCAGAGAAACCATGGCTCATCTGCGGAAAGAAGTCAGGCTCCATCGTGATGGAACAGCCGTTGACATTGGGATTGAGGGTTACCACACGTCGCGAGAACTGCAGCAGAGAGTCTGCATCTTGGTATTGGTCCAGCAGCCATAACATGTTGCGTGTGGAAATCTCCACCTCCGACAAACAACCCTGAGCCTGCAGCGCCGTATTATCAAGCACATGCGAGGCCTCCTCGATAGCCTCCTGGCGTATAATATTACGCGACTGGTAGTATAGGAATCCCAAAGCAAGCATGAATACCAGTGCCACAACAACCAGGATGTCAAAGCTCAGCTTCGTCGACAGCGACTGACGGATATGTTTTCTCATCTCAATCATTCCTGTCCTCCTTTCTGTCGGCTATGTCGAGCAAATGGCCCAACAGCTCTGTAGTGGTCTGGGTGTGGACCCGTATCTTCTCGCTCATCTGGCAGCACTCCTCGCTATCCATTGTGGTAATGTGCTGGCGCAGTTCGCTGACAATGATACTAATAGCTTTCACCGATTGGCCCATTTGGTCGGAAACATTCTTGATCACCGCATCCTTCATCCGGTCGGCCTCACGGGCCTGCTCATAGGCTTGCTGCAAGTCCCGGTTGCGCTGGCTCACCACATCTGTGAGGTGTCTGATATGGGCGATGTGACTACCGATGCTCTGCTGCATCTGCCGGAATGTGTTCTGGACATATCCCACCTCGTCGCTTCTACGGCTCTCTTCCACAGCATCGCTGTAGTGGCCGTCGGCCATCCGCTGCGAGGCATCTACTAGACGCTGCAGCGGTACCAGTTGGCGGTGGCTGATAAAAATACAGAAAAAAACTACTATCAACAGTCCTATGAGGCTGATGGCAATCGTGGCGCGCAGCAGATAACGGTATGCACCGCTGACATCGCTCTCAGGACAGATTATAGCCACGCTCCAGCCTGCGCTCTCGAAAGGATGGTAGAAAATGTAGTTCGGCTTGCCTTTGATGTTGATCAGGCTGTGTCCATCATGTCCTGTCTTCATTGAGATGACTGCCAGATGTCCTTCACTTGTAACATCCTTGCTGGCGGTCTGGAATAAGGCTTCATGCTCCTCAAATGTGCTGTCGGGGTGAATAATCAGATGCCCGTCGCTGCCCATTACCGCGGCATGAGAGTTGGGAAAGGGGCGTAGCGAGAGTATCAGATCAGCAAACCATTTCATAGAGATGTCAACTGAAAACACGCCCACCAGTTCGCTTTTGCTGTTACGCAGTGGCATGCCGAACGATGTGATGAGCGACACCTCTCCTTGAGGACCGTCGAAATAGGGATCAATCCATGTATAGTCACTTTGGTGTAAGGGGGTGAAATACCACTTCTGATGAGTGTATGGCTGCTTACCGCTGTTGATGGCTGTACGGATCAAGGTCGAGTCCTTAGGGCTGCGGTAGGCATACACTTCATGATAGGTCCCGTATTGCGGGTAAAAACCAGGCTCGAAAGCAACGGCACACCCCTGTACTTGCGGATTCATGGCTACCATCTGTCGGCAGAAACTGTCCATCAGTTCCGGCTGGTCCAAATGGTGTTCTATGTACCAGTGCATGCTTCGTGTAGCCGTCTCCACGCCGTCCAGCGTATTGTCAATGTGCAGCTCAGTGGTACGGAGCGTCTGCCGGGCCTTTTCCATCGCTTCACGATTGGTGGCCTGGTGTGCATTGTGGAACATGAAATACAAAGATGCTACCAGTAGAACAGCCACAAACCCCACCACCCAGAGACATACCTGGGCGGTCAGCGAATGTCGGATATGGGTACCTGTTCTTCTTATCATAAAAGTGTCAAAATAGGCATGCTGCCGGTTTTTGTGTGCAAATTTAATCAATTTTTCCCAATTATGACGCTAATTATTGAAAAAAAGGAACCATTACCCTTTAAAAAGTTCAAAAACAGATTATTCGAGTCCATCGTCATGCAGGGTGGTGCCTCTGGCGGTGCAGCCTTCCACGCCCCCAGTTGTCGCTGTAGAATCAATGGCTGCAACAGCCGCTTTCCCTTTTCTGATATTCTGAACCGTTTCCCTTTAAAGTGCTTTTAGTGACACTGCCGTGCCTTTAGTATGATGCAGTCTACCTTTTAGTATCATACCATCGAGCCTTTAGTATCATACCATCGTGCCTTTAGTATCATACTATTGAGCCTTTAGTGTCCCCATGATCTTTTAGCGTTAAGGTGGGATTATATGCCTCAAACGGTTAAAATTGATTTAAATTCCACCTTATTGTGTATAGATAATAGAATTATTTTGTATCTTTGCAATCAAGTATCGGCTAATCGTCGTGACACGACGCTGCTATGGCAGGATATAATTTGAGTCTCAGTGGAGGTGCCGGTATGACTTTCGTTGGTAAACAATAACAGCATTAGCAGTTATTCGGCGTGTCTGAAAGGTGAGATGTTTAGAACACAATGCCCGTATAACGATAAATGACTAATGTCTGCGCTTGATAGCGTGGACATATCACTTATCTATACGGACGGGTACTATCTCACCACCTCAGACACGGATAAGCGGTCCGCGCTTTTTTCGTGTCTGTTCGTTTGGTGGGTGGTACCTGTAAAAGCCTGATAAGTGCTATGCTCCTAAACTATAAGTGCAGAATGGCGAGAATTTACGACAACATCGAGACTAAATTCACGCAGGGTCTACAGGATATCATCACCAATATGGGTGTGAAGCGTGTGGACTTCTGTGTGGGGTATTTCAATCTTCGCGGCTGGCAGTTGGTGGTCAACCAGATAGACCAGATTCCTGGCGACTACGTTTACGAGGGCAACAAGCAGGAGTTCCGATACTGTCGCCTATTGATAGGTATGCACCAGCCCGATCAAGAATTGGTGCGACGGCTCTATTCCAAGGAACAACCAACTGATGCCGCTTATGTCCAACAATGTAAGTTGGAAATAGCACGTGAATTTAAGAAACAGCTCCTCTTGGGCTTACCTACCAAACAAGACGAATGGACACTACGCCGTCTGTCTGCCCAGTTGAAAGAAGCCAAAGTCTGCGTGAAGCTCTATGTAGCAGAACCACTTCATGCCAAACTCTATCTGGCCCATCGTCCTGACGATAACTTCAATCCGATTCAGGCCATCATGGGTAGCAGCAACCTCACATACGCTGGATTGACCAAACAGGGCGAACTGAATGCCGAGTTTGGCGATAGCGATAGTGCACAGAAACTCTCAGCATGGTTTGATGATCGTTGGAACGACCGTTTCTGCATCGACATTACCAAGGAACTTATCGACGCTATTGACAACAGTTGGGCTGGCGAGGAAATCATTCCACCTTATTATATCTATCTGAAGACTGCCTACCATCTGAGTGCCGATGCTCGAAGCGGCATCAAGGAATTTACGTTGCCCCCAGAGTTCCAGAATGACCTCTTCGATTTCCAGCAGACAGCCGTCAAGATTGCTGCCCGCCATCTGAACAGCGATAAGCGGGGTGGTGCCATGATTGGCGACGTGGTGGGACTGGGAAAGACCATTACCGCTTGCGCTATTGCCAAGATTTACGAGATGACCTTTGCCAGCAGCACGCTGATCATCTGTCCTGCCAACCTTCAGGATATGTGGGACAAGTATCGTCGGCGCTATGACTTGAAGGCCGACATCATGTCGATGGCGAAACCCATCGATGTGGATAACGCCCGATACTACCGGCTGATTATCGTGGATGAAAGTCACAACCTGCGCAACGAGAACGGCGTGCGCTATCGTAACATCAAAGCCCTCATTGAACGTCAGGACAGCAAGGTACTGCTACTGACTGCTACGCCCTATAACAAGGACTTTTCTGACCTTGCCAATCAGTTGAAACTCTTCATCAGCGAGGATGATGACTTGGGCATCCGACCTGAGGAATATATCCGCTCGTTGGGCGGCGACCGTGCCTTCCTGCAAAAGCATAGCGAGGTGTTCATTCGTAGCATCAAGGCTTTTGAACGTAGCGACAAGCTCGATGACTGGCAGGAACTGATGAAACTCTTCCTGGTGCGTCGCACACGAACTTTCATCAAGGAAAACTATGCCAAGACCGATCCGGAGAACGGACGTAAGTATCTGGAGTTCCGCGACGGACACAAGTCTTATTTCCCGGACCGCATACCCAAAGCCATCAAGTTCGACACTAAAGATGGGGACCAGTACAGTCGTCTCTATAGTTCCGACATGATTGCCATGATGGAAGAGCTGCGACTCCCTCGCTATGGCCTCTCTCAGTATGAAGACAAGGGTAAGACTGCTGATGCCTCGACCAGCGACAAGCAGTTGTTGGAAAACCTGTCTCGCGCAGGTCAGCGCATGATGGGTTTCTGCAAGAGTACCTTCTTTAAGCGCATAGACAGTAGTGGCTTTTCATTCTTGCTCACACTCTATCGCCACATTCTTCGTAATGCGGTGTTTATCTATGCCATTGAGAATAAACTGCCATTACCCATTGGCGACGAGAACCAATTGCCTGAAGAGTGGATTGAAGATGCGGACATCAACGATATCTTCTCACATGACGATGATGAGGAAGACCGCAAGGCTGGCGACGGTCTGATAGACATACCAACAGACATGAAGGTGTATATGGAGAAGGCTGAGGATTACTACAACATACTCTCCATGAAGAACAATGTCTCGTGGATCAATTCAGCCTATTTCAAGCGCACCCTCAAACAGCATCTTCGTCAGGATTGCGAGAAGATTATCGAGATGATTCTGCTTTGCGACAAGTGGAACCCACAGACTGACCAGAAACTCAATTGCCTGGAGGAATTGTTGAATAAGACGCACAAGGATGATAAGGTACTGGTATTCACTCAGTATAGCGATACAGCCAACTATATCTATCGCCAACTGCGCAATCGAGGCTTCAGGCATATAGATCGTGCTACTGGTGGCAGTAAAAATCCTACCGCCATCGTAGAGCACTTCTCGCCTGTCAGTAACAAGGCTGATATATCAGCTGAGAGTGAGACAAGAATCCTTGTGGCAACAGACGTACTCTCTGAAGGACAGAACCTGCAAGACGCACACGTCATCGTAAACTACGACCTGCCTTGGGCCATTATCCGACTGATTCAGCGTGCTGGCCGTGTGGATCGTATCGACCAGAGCTCAGAGCAGATATTCTGCTATTCGTTCTTCCCGGCAGAGGGTGTGGAAAAGATAATCAGACTGCGCAAGCGACTGAACGACCGCATCAACGAGAATGCCAATATCGTTGGTAGCGATGAGAAGTTCTTCGAAGGCAACGAGACCAATCTGCGTGATATGTATAACGAGAAGAGTGGCTCGCTCGATGATGATGAGGACGACAGCGATGTTGACTTGGCTTCGCAGGCCTATCAGATTTGGAAGAACGCAACAGATGCCAATCCCAAACTGAAACAGATTATTCCTGCTTTGAGCGATGTCATCTATTCTACCAAGCGTGCTACTTCACCCATTGAGGACGGTGTGATTACCTACGTCAAGACCCACAACGACTACGATGTGCTGTCGTGGTACAACTCAAAGGGCGAGATCATCAGCCAGTCACAGAAGAAGATTCTGCAGGCAATGGCATGCACGGCTGATACGAAGGTGGAAGAGCCGCTCGACAATCACTTTGACCTTGTCAAGTGTGCCGTTGAGAATATCAAACAGGAGTCAACCAGCGTGAGCGGCATCCTGGGCAACCGTTTCTCTACGCGTTATCGCATCATCGACCTCTTGGAGCATTACTACAAACAACCGCCAACCTTGTTTTTTGACAATGAGAAGAAGCAACTCCTGAAACTGGCCATCGACGATATCTACAATTATCAGTTGCTTGAAAGCACCAAGTTCATTCTTGGGCGCATGTTGCGAAGCAGTACCAATGATGATACGGTAGAGTCGGTTTTGGAGATGCACAAGAACGGAACTTTGTGCCGTATCGATGAAGACAGAAACAAACATAAGGATCCCACGATCATCTGTTCGATGGGACTGAAGCCTCACCCCCAGCCCCTCTCCAAAGGGAGAGGGGAGTAGATAGACATGCTAACCTCAAAAAAAAAGGAAAATGAATATATCAAGAAAGGTATTCAATCAGTATATAGCCGACAGCGACTTCCGTACGCTGTTTATCCGTGAGATGTTATGGAACAATCCGCAGGGACAGACCACGTTCGACATCGTAGTAGAAGAAACAACCTTCCACTTTGAGCAGATAGCTCAGCGAAGCGGTTTTCAGGTACTGACCTGTCAGGTGCAGGAGATACCTACAAGCAGTATGACCAAAAAGATAGACACCCGTCTGCGCCGCCAGGCCAACGACTATATCTGTATCTTTTATCTCCCCTCGCCCTTAGGAGAGGGGCAGGGGGTGAGGTCCCAGCACCATCTCTGGGTGGCTCCAGTCAACAAGGTGGAGAAACGTGACTTGGTATTGGTGGAATATGAATCAGCAGAAAGTGCCAGCTTTCTTTATGAGAAGATGGAAGGGCTTTCGTTCGAGTTAGACGACCATACAACGATTATGGATGTCAAAGAGCGCGTGCAAGGAACATTCATCATCAACTCAGAAAAGATAACCAAGGATTTCTATACCGGATTTCGCAAGGAACATACCCGCTTTGCCCAGTTTATTACAGGTATTGATGATAACATCGAGCCGAAAAAGAACCAGAACAAGCAATGGTACACCTCGGTGATGCTCAATCGCCTGATGTTCTGCTATTTCATCCAGAAGAAAGGCTTCCTCGATCTCAATGTCAATTATCTGCGTGAAAAGTTGTCGTGGGTAAAACGTGAAAAGGGCGAAGACCGTTTCTATGATTCCTTCTACAAGGGATTTCTGTGCTCACTCTTCCACGATGGACTCAACTCTCCACGTCACGAACGAGACTTCCAACAGAAGTACGGACGCATTCCATATCTGAATGGTGGTATGTTCGATGAACACGAACTTGAAAAGAACTATCCCAACATCGATATAGCCGATGAAGCCTTCGAGAGCCTTTTCGCTTTCTTCGACAACTGGCATTGGCACCTTGATGACCGCTTGACGGCTACAGGTCGCGACATCAACCCTGATGTGTTGGGTTACATCTTCGAACAGTATATCAACGATCGTGCCCAAATGGGAGCCTACTACACCAAGGAGGACATTACGGAATATATTGGCCGCAATACGATTGTACCCTTCCTGATGGATGCTACCAAGAAGACTACTGCCAACGCCTTTAAGACAAATGGCAGCGTTTGGCAATACCTACAGCAGAGTGGTGACCGCTATATCTACGATGCTGTAAAGCATGGGCATGAAACACCTATTCCTGACTACATAGCTGAGGGTATTGACACCACGAAACCGAACCTGTTGGAACGTCGCAGCCGTTGGAACGAACGTACGCCAGAGCCTTGGAATCTGCCAACAGAAATATGGCGTGAGACGGTGGAGCGACTTCAACGCTACGACAGTATCCGTCAGAAGATAGAGAAAGGTGAGATTACGGAGATTAACGACTTCATCACTTATAACCTCGATATCCGCCAGTTTGCTTACGATGTGTTGCAACATACTGATGACCATCTGCTGGTAAAGCATTTCTATGCTGCTCTGCAGCACGTCAGCATCCTCGATCCCACGTGTGGTTCTGGAGCATTTCTCTTTGCCGCCCTCAACATCCTGGAGCCGCTCTATGAGGTTTGTATCACCCGTATGCAGGACTGGAACGCAGAAAATCCTAAGTTGTTCGAAGATGAGCTACGAGAACTGAATGTGAAATATCGCTCTAACATCCGCTACTTCATCTATAAGAGCATCATCCTGCGCAACCTCTATGGCGTAGATATTATGGTAGAGGCAACGGAAATAGCCAAGCTCCGCCTGTTCCTGAAGATGGTGGCTGTGGTCGATGTCAATCCTCGTGATCCCAATCTTGGCCTCGACCCATTGCCTGACATCGACTTCAATATCCGTTGTGGTAATACCCTGGTGGGCTATGCTACGGAGAAGGAGATGGAAGAAGGTGTGAAATACATGGATATGTTTGCTCGTCAGGAGTTCGAGACTCAGGTTTATGACGAGATTGATATTGTTTCTACAGCCTATAACACTTTCCGCAAGGTGCAGTTAGAACAGGATGAAGACCTCGAAACCTTCAAGAAGGCAAAAGGCCAACTGAAAGAGCGATTGGTAAAACTCAACGAACTGCTGAACCATAACCTGCATACAGCCACCGCCCCAGGCATGGACTACGACAAATGGAAAAAATCTCACCAGCCCTTCCATTGGCTCGCCGAGTTCTATGACATCATTTACGGCAATGGCGGATTCGATGTGATTATTGGTAATCCGCCGTATGTGGTATATACAAAAAAGAATAAAGAAACTAACAAGTCTGTAGCAGATACATATAGGGTCGTGAATTATAGAACAATTGAGAGTAATAATCTTTACGCATTTACTATAGAACGTTCTCTTCGTATTTTGTCTGATTCAAAAAGAATTGGAATGATTGTTCCATTGTCATTTACAGCAGCAAAGAATATGTTTTCTTTACGAGAGTTGTTGACATCTCACAAATATTTGTGTGTAAGCAGTTATGAAATAAGACCAGGAAAGTTGTTTGATGGCAACAAAGGAGCTGACCAACGACTTAACATCTTTATTTCCTCTAAGGCCACCCAGAAAGAAACACTGCTTACAACGCAAGTGCTACGCTGGACCTCAGAACATCGAAAATGGCTATTCTGTAATTTACGTTTTAATCCTTCTTTCAATCAAGATCGGATATGGAGATTCTCGTCACCGATAGAGTACCATATTTATAATAAATATTCGACAAACAATTTCATTGGTCAATATGTTACATCTCAAATTAGTGATCCCCTAATTCATTATCGTTCTGCAGGTTTAAGATATTGGATAATATTTCTTCGGAAGGGCTTTAATACAGAATCAGCCAGCAACAAAGAAAAGCATATTTGCAATGTTACTATAGCTAATTATTTAATGGCCGCTTTGAATTCAAGTTTATTTTGGTGGTACTATTCAACAAATTACGATATGTTCAACTTAACAGAATCGAACATATTTGATTTTACTCTCAATTATGACTCAGAAAACGATGTTGGTACTTTTGCAGCCTCATTAGAAAACGACTTAGATAGTAACAAATCTATTTCTATAGTTAACAAGTCTGATGGTGGGACAAACACGTCCTATGCTTATCAAAAGAAGCTCTCCAAACCCATCATCGACGAAATCGATAAAGTCCTGGCGAAGCACTACGGCTTCACGGAAGAAGAACTTGACTTCATCATCAACTACGACATCAAATATCGTATGGGTGATGAGTTAGGGAGCCAAGAATAAAGATAATAATCAAAAAAAAGACTATATTTTACGTCAAAATGATGGCAGAATGAAATAAATTGCTTATATTTGCAGCCGTAAAACTTATATAACTATGGCACAGGTATCTATGACAGTGAGGTTGGACTCACAAGTGAAGCAACGCTTTGATGCACTTTGTAACGAGATTGGCATGAGTGCAAATACCGCTATGAATATCTTTGTAAGGAGAATGATTAGTTTTGGTGGCATTCCGTTTGAAGTAAGCACCAAAAAACCAGAAGATTTTATTCACGATGAGGGGGTAAAGGCGTTTCGAGAGATGAGAGCAATGGCAGAGGCTGGTCTGTTTCCCGACCTAACATTGGATGAAATTAACGAAGAGATAAGATTGGCACGTGAAGAAAGAGCAGAAAGAGAAAAGGTTTCAGTATGATTTACGCAGTTGTTGACACCAATGTTCTTGTTTCTGCCTTGCTTTCACGTCATGCGGATGCATCAACGGTTAAAGTCGTTGAGGCTTTTCAGGAACGAAAGTTTAAGCTGTTGTTTAACAGGGAAATATTCAGTGAGTATTACAATGTCCTTCTTCGTCCAAGATTGAAACTACCCGAAGAAAAGGTCCAGAAACTTATATCCCAGATTGGATCTGAAGGCATAGCTTCGAATAGGCTGCACTCTGACGAGCATTTCCCAGACCCCAAGGATGTGGTATTCTACGAAGTGGCTATTTCGAAAGAGGATGCCTATCTCGTGACGGGCAACAAGAAGCATTTCCCAAACAAACCGATTGTGGTAACACCAGCAGAAATGGTGGAGATATTGAAAGAACAAGGACTGCTGTAATGGACTGTCTTGGAAACCACGACCTGCTCAACCTGCCTAAAACGGCATTCTTGGCATCAAGCACTATACCAACGGATATGGTGTTGAGATGCTATGATTGGGCAACACAAATGGCGAAAGAAGAACAATGCATTATCAGCGGTTTCAGTTCTCATTTGGAGAAAGAGGTGTTGCATTTCCTGATGAAGGGCAGATGTCCCATCATCCTTGTAATGGCTCGTGAGATGTACAAGCAGATTCCTTCCGAGCTCCGGCCTTTACTCGATGCTCATCGGCTGCTCATCATCTCCGTTTCAAAAGCTGTCCGCCAGTCAAAAGCTACAGCCCACGCTCGCAATAAATACATCTGTGAAATAGCAGACAAAATACTATTTGTCGGGGTTACTGAAAAGAGTAGCTTATATCCTCTAACAGACACATACAAGAACAAAGAGATCATGGGGACAGGTTTTTGAATGAATTCACCGAATTCATTCAAAAACCTGTCCCCATGATCTTTGGTTTAGAACCCTATTTTCGGTTTGGGACGGGTTGGGGCGAGGGGCTCGATGTCGGCAGTGGTAAGGCTGAGGAGCTGCTGGCGCTGGGGGAAGGGCAGGCGGAGGCAGCGGTGGGCGTGACGCAGGTAGATGAGCTCCAACTGGTTTGCCACGAAGCGGGCATTGCCCCAGGTGTTCTTGTCGCGCTCGGCATAAGCCTTGGCGATGAGCTGACGGTATTTCTGCCAGGCCGAGCGGGTGAAGCTGTAGCCATACTCACGAATGCGGCGGCGGGTGATCTCAAGTAAGTCGTCGACGGTGAAGTCGGGGAACTCGAAGCGGTTGGGAAAGCGTGAGTCGAGACCGGGGTTGAGGTCGATGAGGCGCAGCATCTCATCCTTGTAGCCACAGAGGATGATGGCGAGGTCGCGACGGTCTTCGTTGGCCAGGATGTCCATGAGCAGGGGAATAACCAGTTTGCCTGGGTCATTGGGGTGGTTGGAGTTGAGGAGGTAGGCCTCGTCAATCATTAGCACCCCGCCCTTTGCCAGTTCCAGCACTGAACGTACGGCCTTGTCTTCGTCGCCCCAGTTGTTGCCAATGAATGTGCCGCGATTGCAGCAGACCACGTGGCCCCGGCTCAGTACGCCTGCCTCATGGAGCAGGGAACCATAGATTTTGCAGACGGTGGTCTTGCCAGTGCCAGGCCGTCCGAAGAAGAGGCTGTGCAGAGATGTGGCGTGTGGCTTGCTGTCTGGGCAGAATGCCCTCATCAGCACGTTGTAATTGTTCAGGTCGAGCAACTCGTCTATTCGTTTGCGAATGTCGTTGCATCCCACCAGGTTGTTCAGTTCTTCACGAGGATTGGTGAGTGGCTGAAGGATTTCTACTTTCACCTTGTTGTCTTGGCCAAGGGTGAATTGGCCTGTCCCTACTTGATATTCGTTCATGTCGTCATCGTTTTCAAAGTATTCATCATCATCGTCATAGAGTTCTTCATCGTCGTTGTAGAGTTCTTCATCTTCATCGTTATCATAGAGTTCTTCATCGTCGTTGTCATCAAAATCATCTGTATCAGTGCTTGTTTCTATTGACTTCAGAAACTCTTCCATTTTCTCCTGGAAGTCTGGGTCTTCTTCATAGGGATTATTCTTCATAATGTTGAGTGATAAGTGTTGCAGGTTAGGCGCTGAAGCCCAACACCCGTAGGCGGGGCTTCAGCTCTATGGTCTCTGGTTTGAACAGCCTGTAGGCAGCACGGATGTCGGAGGCTTCTACACGCTGATAGTCTTCTCGAGTGAGTGCCCTTGCGGCCTTGCTTTCCACTAAGCGGTCGGCCAAGGCAGGCAAGATGCCATTGCGGACGTACTGCTCTACCCAGCGGGCATTGCCGAAATGGGCCGGGGGTTGCCTGAGCGTCTGTTCAATGGTGGTCTGCAGTTCCCTGCGAGCGTCGGGGGTGAGCAGATACTCGTCCTTCTCGAAGAGGTGCTCGGCTATCTGCATGAGCTGCTCGGCAGTATAGTCGGCGAAGTGGTATTCATAAGGGAATCGTCCCTTCAGTCCCGGATTCATGGTCATCAGCCGGTCCATCTCCTCCTTGTAGCCAGCGAAGATAACCAGCATGTCGGAGTTTTTCTCAGTGAGTGCGGCCAAGAGGCACTCGATGGCTCGGCGTCCGTAGTCGTTGCTGTTGTCGCTGCCGTATAGCGAGTAGGCCTCGTCCACGAAGAGCACGTTGCCTCGGGCTTCCTCAAGCAGTTTCTTCACGTTGTCCTCGGTGTCGCCGATGAAGCGGCCGACGATGCGGCTTCGGTCTACGGCGATGACCTCACCCTTGGAGAGTACGCCCAGGTCGTGGTAAATCTTGCCGAGCTTCTTGGCTACGGTAGTCTTTCCTGTCCCGGGGCTGCCGGTGAAGATGGCGTGGTAGATGTCCTTGTCGTTAGTGGTCAGCCCCATCTGCCGGCGTTCGGAGAAGATTTTCACACGGTGGGCGGCCGAGGCGATGGCCTGCTTGATGTTGTCCAGCCCCACCATCTGGTTCAGCTCGTTCAGGGTCTCCGTATAGTCGGTGGCTTGACCCATGAGCTTTGAGAAGTCTATGTCCTCCGGCCTCAGCTCATCCTTGCGGAATTCATTGGGATTGTCGACCAGCCGTTGGAGGTATTTCGGCATCACGTGTTCCTGCAGGAAGCGGTTGATGTCGCGTGTCGACCAATTGGCAAGCGTTCTGTCTTCACACCCCTTCAGGATGGTATGAGCCAACTGGTGAAAGGCTTGCTCTGTGGGCTTCAGGTCCCAGGCGTTCAACTGGCGGAAGAAATTCTGCACCATCTCCTGCGGAGTAGGCGGCAGAATAGTCAGCCGTTTCGTTTCTGGGAAGAGCCTCCAGAGAGAGGGATAAACATTGAACAGGGCATCCAGCTCCTGTTGCGTACCGCTGAGCCATAGCGTGTACTTCCTGTCGAGTGCGGCTTGGGTGAGTTGCGTGACGATGACTCGTCCGCCGGCTCCCATGAGTGCTCCCACCTTGTCGAGGCAGATGGTGGTGCCGCGTTCCGTCTCATTGAACAGGTGGTTGAAACCATCCAATGGGTTCTGCAGGGCACTGTCGTAAAGCGTGTTGCAGTCCACCACCTCAATGTTGCCCTTGGCGTTCAGCTGTCGGTGGAAACACCTGATGGGCGGTGCGGGGCTGTCGTTGCCGCAGCAGGTGAAGATGTAGCCCGATGGCTGGCGGGCATAGTCCTCGACATTCATACTGATCATCACACTCCAATGTCGCCGTCGGGCCTCCTCGATGGCCTCATGGCGCAGTTGTCGGGTGCCAGGCATCGTGGTAAGCAGTTCCCACTCCATGTCTCCGCCGAAGAACGAGGAGGCAATGTCCTCGGGTGAGAAGATCTCGATAGGTCTCATGCCTAAGAACTCTATCTGCTGCTCATCATCCAGCCTGAATTCCATCACGCCCATATAGACGCTGGACAGTGCGAAGATGAATTTGTAAGTGCCTGGCAGCCACAGGAATCGGCTCTTCATGTTGAGGCTGATGGTTCCCCGCCGGAACGAGGGCAGGTTGTCCCCGGCTCCTGTACACATGAGAAAATAATCGTCGGTGTAAACATAACATCGGAAGTCCGTAGGTTTCAGTTTCTGCCTGTCTGTCTTGATTTTCATGACAAGGCTGTTGTCGACGATGCCCATCTCTACGGGCTTGATGTACAGTCCACTTGTTTCTTCCATAAAATGAAAAGAAATGTGTTTTGGTATCTAAAAATAACGGTGTAGAAAAGACTGGCCGGCCTGTCGCCAGTCAATACAGAGGGTGAAAGTTCCAGGAGACTGACGCGCAGTCTCCTTTGCACTCCGAAGAGTGTCCACATAAGATGGTCAATTCAATGACCCGAAAAAGATAACGAGTTCCTTCCTTTCAATCAAAAAACTCTCTCTCTCATTCAATTCTTCATTTTAAGTTTTGGCGTGCAAGGACGGCGTAAGCCGAGAGCAATCAAGCTCGCTTGAAATGCCGGGACGCCACCCGTTCTTTGCAAGCAAAGCGTCCCTTTGGGCCGAGCGCTCGCAAGTTTCAGCCTGCAAAGATATAGAAAAAATGAGATATGCTCCAAATATTTTTCCCGTTTTCTTTCATTTTTAACATTTGCTACCGTCTTTTGCCCTACGGTTTGGCACCGTTGTGCCAGATGGCCTTCACGCCGTCGCAGAGGTCATAGAGGATGTGACGGCCCTGGGTACGGCGGCCGGAGGGGAGGAATCCGCAGACGATGCGGGTGATGTGGCGACGGATGTTGAACGCCTTCGGATCGTCCACACCGATGCTCTCCACGCGGAGGCTGAAGCGGCCGATGCCAGGCAGGACGACTGTCTGGCCGGCCCGTAGCTTCTCCTTCAGCAGATCCTGAAGCTCCGAGACGACACCAACGACGGTGCCCTCCGAGAAACTGCTGTTCCTGCAGATCTCTTCACCTATTTCATCGAGCGTCACCTCACCTTGACTCACTGCTTTAGCAAAGTATTTTCCGTATGAGCTACTGCTTTTGATATTGTTCTTGATGAGTTTGATATGTACTGCCATTTCTTTTCTTTTCAATTATTTAGTTTGTCATCACCATCTTTGTAATCTATTGTATATTAGGCTTATTGGCTGAGTGATGGTACTTATTTCAACATCACCCTTATTGCTAAAAGTAAAACAAGTTGTTTTACTGTTTAAAGTGGCATGTTCTACCATTGTTAAAGGCATTTTAGCGATGGTAAAACAACTTGTTTTACTTTAAGGGGTTATATCTCTTTCATACGATATGACGCTCCTTTGTTCTGTCTCTTGTATTCATAACCCATTTCAGAGAGCTTGTGACCGAGTTCTTTGTCTGTATTTTTCTTAACTACGAAGGTGGGAAATGCTTTCTCAAGATGCTTCATGATATCCTTCAAAAGGATGAACTTCGCATCTCCTGGAGTAACTTCAGGAGGGAGATAGTTGAGTTCTATCATCCTGCCGTAGTCGTAAACCTGCTGGAAATCCTGGTTCTGTTCTGTGATGCGTGCGTTCTCATCGTCCTCGAACCAATAACGTCGTCCCTGCTGCAGCTCGGCGTAGAGCTGGGCATAGAGCTGTTCGTGGTTGATGACGCCAGAATTGTCGATTTCATCGGCATAAACGCAGATGAATCGGCGTGAGCCTGTGGGATCGGTCAGCGGTCGGAGGTTGTTGGTGGTGGCGATGAACGAGGCAAGGCGCTGGCGCTCCTCCATCGTCTTGCCGTAGGGCGGGCGGAACTTCACATCGTGCTTGGAGATGAGGTATTTCAGCAACGGCTGCTGACCCTTCGACATAGCATCGAACTCGTCGATGTTGATGAGTGCAAAGCTGGACATTGCGATGAAGATGTCGTTGTCGTTCTTCATCGAGATGCGGTCGTTGTAATAAGTCTGCAGATAGCCAGGCAGCAGACGTGCGCAGAAGCTGGTCTTGCCTGAGCCCTGCGGACCGATGAGCAGGGGTACGATGGCATTGCCATACTGACGGTTCTTACCCAGCCACTGGGCTACCATTGAGAGCATCCACCTGTGGAAGTCTTCTTCCCAATAAGGATTGGAGGTCTTTACCCTGCAGGCCAGTTCACCCACATAGTCGCGTTTGCCATCCCACTTGGACAGGTGGCGGATGTAGTCTTCCATCGGATAGTAACGAGGAATGAGGTTCGAGTCGATATAGCGGCTCAGGTCCTTGTCCCAGGAGTCTACGCCAGCCTTCAAGGCCTTGATGGCCATGGTGTTGCGTGCCGCCTGGTCCAATGGAAGGAATCCGTATCCCAAAGCATTCATGCGGTATTCCGGCGTGCCTGTCATCATGTTAAGTCGCAGGGTGTAGTGCTCCTTCATGTAGGCTTCTGTCTTATAGGTGAGCAGCGCTGAAGGACGAGTGAACTTCATGGGGATGGTCTTCAATGTCTTGCGGAGGTAGGCGGTCCTGAAAACGGCTTCGATGGTTTCGTGGTTCTCTACGCCTCCGAGTAGCGGGATGAAGGTAGCCATGCGGGCGCACCAAGCCTGGGGCAGACCCATTACACGGCAGCCGTCGGCCAGCTCTTCGAGAACGGCGTCATAGAACAAGTCATCCTCCCTGATGCCATGGTGCTTCTCGATGGCAGCGTCGAGGCAATCGTGGAAACGGCGCACCCTGCTGTCGTGGATGCTGAGGCCAGGAATTTCCTCTGGGTAGTTGTAGTCGCTGATGTCCTCCTGAATACTACGGAACTCTGGCGTGTCCTCTGGCTCATTGCTGACGGCAATGGCGAGGGCGTCAGGGTTATAGTAGGGGTGCGGGTCGTAGCTGGCCTTGCAGCAGCTCATGAAGGTTGGCTCCTGCTCGGTTATTGGCGTACCAAGCTGGGAGGAGTAGATATAATGGTACTTGCGGAAGGCGTTCTGTAGGGTTTGGCTTTTGAGAGTTGACGCCTGAAGTTTATCCTTGTCTTCCGAGGTAGGTGTATTCACGGTGAAGGGGCAGACAATGTGGAGCGAATGCCCATCGTGGCCGAGGAAGCAAAGTAGGGTATAGGGCTGCTGGACTGCGAGGCGCTTGTATTCCTCGACGGTAGGCAGGTCGCGCATGTTCTCCAATGAGAGCAAAACGAGGTTGTTGGTGCTCTTGGCCTTCAGTTCACCGCTCTGCTTCGCCCATTCAGCAACGAAGCATACCTCCTTCTGAAAGTCACGCACATACCGCTGACGGAAGGTGCCATCCTGTAGCTGCGCAACAAACTCATCGAGTTCCTCACGTGTGTACCTTTTTTCTTTCCTTTCGTTGTTGATGATTGTTATCTTCATAATCTTCTTAGGTTATATATTTCATATGCAAAGATACATCTTTTTGGGCTATAATGCAAGACTTTTACCAAGAATCTTTCAGAATATCACAAAAAGGTGTATACAAGATAATTATATACACCGCTATAACGCTCTTATCTATAATTATTTATATAGAAAGTGATGAAAACAATCTGTTTCATCAAACTTTCTGTAAGATGGTATGTAATCTCTTTGTGTTTACCACCCCATGGCTCAATTGTCTAAAAAGAATTATCTTTTTGCGATAATTGTTTGGCTTTTCAGTATATATTTGCTATCTTTGCAAACAAATTACTTGGAAAAACCAACGAACATGTTTTATTCATCATATAGAGAAAATGGCAGCAAAGAGCTCAAAAAAGAGATCTACAAGCCCAAAACATCAACAAAGATTGTCAAGGCAAGGGAGCCATACGGCCTTGGATGTGGTAATGTTCATACATTTGATCAACAACAAAAGAAATACAGTCATGCAGATTAGACAATTGATGATGCTTGGTGTAGCGGCGATATGGTCGTTATCGGTCTCGGCTGTGGAAATCACAGGCAAGTATGTAATTCCAGAGATGCCCGAATGGGCAAGGAACGCGGTGTTCTATCAGATCTATCCGCAGACCTTCTGCGACTCTGACGGCGACGGTATCGGCGACCTGCAGGGTATCATCAGCAAGCTGGACTATGTGAAGAGCCTTGGCGTGGATGCCATCTGGCTGAACCCCTTCTTCGACTCTCCGTTCCACGATGCTGGCTACGATGTCCGTGACTATTACAAGATAGCGCCGCGCTACGGCACGAACGACGATGCGAAAAGACTCTTCGAGGAAGCACACAAACGGGGCTTACATGTCATCTTTGACTATGTCATCAGCTATACAGCTATCGACCACCCTTGGTTTGTAGCCTCGCAGAAGCAGGAGAAGAACAAGTACTCGAACTATTACATCTGGACGGAGACCAACTGGGTGGATCCCCCACAGGAGTTTGCTGGCCAGTTTGTGAAGGGCTATGGCCAGAGAAACGGGCAGTTCATGAGGAATTTTTATTGGTGCCAGCCAGCACTGAATTTTGGCTTTGCCAATCCCGACCCTCAGCAGAAGTGGCAGCTGCCCACCAACCATCCTGACGTGATAGCCATGCGTGAAGACCTGAAGAACGTGTTGCGCTTCTGGATGGATATGGGTGCCGATGGTTTCCGTGCTGACATGGCAGGAGCGTTGGTGAAGACTCGCCGCATGAGGGGAAATGAGCAGTTCTTCAACACCAATGAGAACGAGACGAAGCTCTTCTGGCGTGAGATCCGTCGGCTGTTGGAAAAGGAATATCCGCAGGGATTCATGGTGGCGGAGTGGTCATATCCCGCCGATGCCCTCGATGACTGTTTCCACGTGGACTTCTTCCACTGGTTCAGAGGCTATAATGACCTCTTCCAAAAGGAGAGTTGGCGCATCCTAAACGGCGTGAGCGAAGGACACAGCTATTTCGATGCTGAGGGCAAGGGTGACATTGCAGATTTCCTTCGCAGCTACATGGACCAGTACGAGAAGACTGTGGGGAAGGGTTACATCAGTCTGCCGATGGGTAATCATGACAATGCCCGTCTGGGTAACAATCGGACGGATAAGGAGCTGGAGATTATCTATGCTTTCGGCTTCACCATGCCTGGCGTACCTTTCTTATATTATGGCAACGAGATTGGCATGAGGCAGCTGCCCACCAGTTGGCCTCAGGTGGAGGGAGCCTACCAGCCTCGTAACGGTGCCCGTACTCCCATGCAATGGAGCACTGGCAAGAACCTCGGCTTTTCTACTGGCGATGCCAGGAACCTCTATCTGCCCGTGGACCCCGCCCCTGATGCCCCCAATGTGGAGATGCAGGAGAAGAACCCTCAGTCGCTGCTCAACAAGACGCGCCGGCTCATTGCCCTGCATCACAGCGAGCCAGCCCTTGCCAACTATGCAGAGTTTGTGCCCGTCTATCCCCAAACCCTCAACGCTCAACAGTCAACAGCCAATCCGCAGTCTCCCTATCCCTTTGTCTATGCCCGTGCCGCAGGCAGCGATATGGTATTGGTGATGCTCAACCCCAGGGCCCAGGCCTCGGATGCCACGTTCCCCCTCGGCGTGAAGTATAAGAAGACCAGACTCCTTGCCGGTGATAAGTTCCCCATCAGCTACAACAAGAAGACAGGTGAGATGACCGTCCGCATGCCCGCCACCTCCTATGCTATCATAAAAATATAGGAAAAACAGGTGCTCAGGATATAATAAGTTTCTGATCATTGTGGAGATGGAATGAGCGAGTATTAAAACAGTGAAAATGTGTAATGAACGATATAATGACACCAAATTATAATAATAGCCAACGATTTCATAATACATAAGATTATGCCACTACAGATTACCATTCAAGACATAAGGGCGCGCCACCCGAAAGGGGTGAACAGTCCGACAGATTTTTATTACATGAATCTGGCCAACCGTTTGTTGGCCATTACGAATAAGTCGCTGATTGCCAGCGAGCTGACGCAGGAGATGAAGCAACGCATAGCTCTTAGTGTGGCGCTTTACTTTGAGGATGTCATTAGTGACACAGGTATCTGGCGTTCGTTTGTCGAAAAGAACCAACAGCTGTATGGCCGTTGTCTGCCTTTTTACGATCTAGAAGGCGAATACGAACCCGACGAGCCGCACCATGTAGATGTGCAGCTGATAGTCTGGGACAGCATGATGGCTTTCAAATATGAATCGGTGGTCAATCCTGAGAATCTCGGCGTGGCTTTCCTGTCAGAATCGTTGTTTCATTACATCGATGGTGAGTTCGAGCAGGCTCCCATCAACGAGGCATTGGCTGACTACTTCCGCGAATGCCGTTTTATGGACGATTTCTATCATATGCGTGATGCCTTGAAGTTCTTCGTTTTCTCCTGCTACCTGACCAATGGACGCTATGTGGAAGACTACCTTAATAATGAGATTGAAACGTCTATGAAATACATTGACACCCCAGACATGGCTTATTACGATGCTGAGTGTGTGATGGCGTATCAGTATCGCATCGGCCCGTTGGCTCTGCTACCGCAGGAATGGCTTGGTATGGTGTTAAGGACTGTGGGAAAGACTGTTGAGGCTGCTGACGTGGAGGCCATCAGATGGCGCGACTATGAGCCATATCTGTTGGAACAGTATGACAGCAAGGGCTTTACACTCTGCAGTATTGATGATGAGCAGTTGTCTTTGACCTATCATAATATGGCACAAAAGGATGACAGCATCGTCAGTAAACGCGATTTCGTCATGGCCATGTTTGTTTGCTATCGCGGAGAGTGGCATTTGAACGGTCCTGCCTCTTGGGGCAACGGCAAGAAGATATATGATAATGTTCGCGAGGAAATGGCCAAGAAACAATCATCCCCATTCCCCAATCATGAGGAGCTGGTGCAGCAGAACGGTGGCAGTCCACTGTTCTACTTCAAGGACATTGCCGAGGCACATGCTTTCATTGCAAAGGCTACGGGTGCCAAGTTCCAAGGCAAGATGCCCGAGGGATGGAAGAAGGACGACAAGAGTGTGGTGCTTTATCTGTCGCCCACCAGCCATATCTTCGCGATGGCTCCTGGAGCAGCAGAATGCATCAGTGATCCCAACAATCCCTACTACAACAAAAATGCGGCAAAGGAGAATGCATTGGCATTGGTGATTCAGAATTCTGTTCCTGGTGAGATGCTACGCTATCTGATTGCCAACGACATGATTCCTGATGCCTGCCTGAAATCAATGACCAGCCCTGAGCGTGGTCGTGAATTGTTACAGCAGAACATCGACTTCATGGCACGTGCCCTTCGCAGGGATGACTACTGGCAATAGTGTTCAACAGAAATACTGAGAGATGAACAGGCTGTGGTATCATGTGGTGGCGTTCCTTGTAGTGGCGGTGTGGGGATCGACATTTGTATTTACGAAGCTGCTGTTGCTGAATGGTCTGACAGCAGCACAGATTTTCGTGCTGAGGTTTATTCTGGCCTACGTGCTGCTGCTGGCATTCTCGTTGACGAGGAAGCATTTCCGGCTGTTGTCAGCATCGTTGAAAGACGAACTGCTGATGGTGGGACTGGGTGTGTTTGGCGGCTCGTTGTATTTCCTGACTGAGAACAGCTCGATGAACTATACCACGACGACGAACACATCGCTGATAGTGTGCCTGTGTCCGCTGTTTGCTGCCCTGCTCATATCGATATTCTACCGCTCAGAACGGCTGAACGGCATTCAGACGGTGGGTTCGCTGATGGCAGCATTGGGAGTGGTGGTGGTAGTGCTTAACGGGCACTTCGTGCTGCATCTGTCACCCTTGGGCGATACATTGGCCTTCGCTGCATGTCTGTGCTGGGCTGTGTATTCGCTGCTCATGATTCCTGTGAACAAACGCTATGACACGGTGTTCATCACTCGCAAGGTGTTCTTCTATGGGCTGCTGTCCATGATTCCCTACTTCATCGTCAGGCCAGAGATGCCACCGCTGAGCGTGGTGCTGCGTCAGGACGTGCTCATCAACCTGTTCTTCCTGGGCTTTGTGGCTTCGATGCTCTGTTTCCTGGCATGGAACTGGGTGATGAAGCATTTAGGGGAAGTCGTGGTGACGAACTATGTGTATTTCAATCCGGTGACGACGGTGCTCTTTGCGTGGATCATCCTGTCGGAGCGCATTACCGTCTATTTCCTGATGGGCACCCTGCTCATACTGACAGGCATGTATCTGTGTAATCAGAAAGTATCGAAGCGAAGAGTGGATAATTGACAAATAGTATGAATGAGATAACGAAGAAAAAGGATGTGGCACTGGCTCTGTCGAGTGGCGGTGCAAGGGGATTGGCTCACATTGGTGCCATAGAGGAACTGGAGGCACAGGGCTATAGGATCAGTTCCATAGCAGGTTGCTCGATGGGTGCACTGATAGGTGGGGTGTATGCTGCTGGCAAGCTGAAGGAGTTTCGTGAGTGGATGAAGACCATTGACCGCAAGAGGATGCTGGAGCTGACGGACTTCTCGTTCTCCATCAACCATATAGTAAAAGGTACGCGTATCATCGAGGCCATCATGGAGTTTGTGCCAGACATGGACATCGAGGAGCTACCCATTCCTTATTGTGCGGTGGCTACCGACTGGAAGGCGGGAAGGGAGGTGGTGTTCAGGAAAGGAAGCCTGTTTGAGGCCATCCGTGCCAGTATCTCGCTGCCAACGTTCTACGAGCCTGTACGGCGCAATGGGATGATCCTGATAGACGGGGGAGTGATCAACCCCATCCCCCTGAACCGTGTGAAGCGGCAGTCGGGTGACATCCTGGTAGGTGTCGATGTGAGCGGCCACGACTACAAGGCGCAGTCGGAACTGCACGACGAGCTCCAGGAGCGCCGCAAGAGCCGCCGTTCGCTGGCTGCGCAGGTGATAGACAAGCTGATTCCCGACAACCTGGACTTCAATTACTACACCATGCTCTCTCGTACCAGTTCACTGATGATTAGGCAGAACTCTATCCTGATGGCAAAGCTGATGAAGCCCGACATACTCATCGACATCCAGATGAACCGCTACGGGGGTTTCGACTATGACAAGTCCGAGAAATTAGTCGCCATCGGCAGGCTGAAGACCTCGCTGGCCATCAGCAAGTACGAGCACAATGTATGAGCCTGAAAAGCGGTCTTGTACGAAATTATTTGTTAAGATACTTGGGGATGTCATTTATTATTTGTACTTTTGCACGCAGATTTTTAACCAAAGAAATGCAACAATGAAAAAGATTCTATCCCTCGTGATGATGGCCTTCTTGGCGTTATCGGCTTATGCCCAGGTGAACATACCAAAGGAAACTCCTCAACTGGAGTTTGCCCTGCAGTTGAAAGTGACGTTAGGCGAGGCTTATAGTGCCGGTGAGACACAACACGGCCGACGTACCATCATTCCCATTACGGGCGGAACGTTTGAGGGGCCGTTGCTCAAGGGCACCATCATCAATGGCGGTGCTGACTACCAGTTACAGAATACAGCATTGAATCGCACGGAGCTGGAGGCCATCTACTGCATTAAGACGGATGATGGCGTAGTGATACACATCCGCAACCGGGGTGTCATAGCCAGTGGAACGGATGCCGGTGGAAGGCCTTCATTCTATTTCAAGGCAGCACCTCAGTTTGAGGCTCCCGCTGACAGTAAGTATGCCTGGCTGAATAACGCTTTGTTTGTGTGTGCACCCTCTTTTGAAGAGGGCTTCAAGGGTATTGTGCTAAACGTCTGGAAGATCAAGTGATACGGGAATTTGTTCTTCAGGCTGTGGATGCCTGCGGTGTGACGGGCGATGCAGCAGGCTATGTAAGCCACGCCATACTGGTTGTGGTGGCCATCCTGATAGCGGCTCTGGCGGGATGGCTCTGCAGGCGGTTAGTGGTGCCCTCCGTGCTGAAGCTGACAGCAAAGACGGAGGCAAAGTGGGACGATGCCCTTTTCAATAGGGATGTGCTCATGGCAGCATGCAGCATTGTGCCTGCCATCGTTATCTGGCGGGTGCTACCCTGGACATTCAACGATTTCCCCACTGTGAGGGAGGTGCTGACGCGACTGACAGCTATCTATATTACGGTTATGTCTGTACGCACGCTGGTGGTGTTTATCGATTCGTTCAAGCGGTTGGAGAACGGTCCGCGTTCTGCACGCCAGCAATACATCTACTCCGTCTGCGGCGTGATGAAGATCGTTATCATCTTCTTGGCCATTATCGTGGTAGTGGCCATCGTGATTGACAAGGATCCTACTACGCTCTTTGCCGGATTAGGTGCAGCCTCAGCCATCCTGATGCTTGCCTTCCAGGACACCATCAAAGGCTTGGTGGCGGGCATCCGTCTGACCACGAACGACATGGTACACATAGGCGACTGGATCACCGTTCCCTCGGCAGGAGCCAACGGAAGGGTGGAGGACATCAGCCTGACTACCGTGAAGGTGAGGAACTTCGACAATACCATCGTCACCGTGACACCTCAGACACTGGTGGACGGTTCGTTCCAGAACTGGATAGGTATGGAGCAGAATGCCGGACGCAAGCAGGTGAGGAGGGTGTACTTCGACTTCCGTTCCGTCACCCTTGACGACGAGGGGGTGGCCAACATTACGAAGTTCCGTCACCACATAGAGCAATGGCTGCGGGAGAACCCCAAGGTGATTGGCGAGAAGAACCCTTTGGTGCGCCAGGCGGAGGATACCCAGACAGGATGCTGCCTGGAGTTTGTGTTCTGGCTCTACGCACAGGCAGCCATCGACTTCGAACATGACACCAGCGACATCATGGAGTACATTTTTGCTGCCAGTAATAAGTATGGACTGACCATCTATCAGAGAGCAGGTCTGTAAAACAATGGAAACCAAAACGCGATGACACCAAACAACGAGCTGCGCACGGCATGGGATTTTGTGGAAAACACAGGACGTAGTATCTTCCTGACAGGCAAGGCCGGAACGGGAAAGACCACCTTTCTGAAGACCGTGGTGGAGCGTTCGAGGAAACGTCCCATTGTGGTGGCTCCGACGGGTGTGGCAGCCATCAATGCCGGAGGCGTCACCATCCACTCGTTCTTCCAACTGTCCTTCTCTCCATACGTGCCTGGGGCAAAGGTGGATAGTAAGTATGACTTCGGACGAGAGAAGCGGAAGATCATTGCCTCGATAGACCTGTTGATTATCGACGAAATCTCGATGGTTAGAGCAGACCTTCTCGATGCCATCGACAATACACTTCGCCGCTACCGCGACCACTACCAGCCCTTTGGCGGTGTACAGCTGCTGATGATAGGTGATCTGGCACAGCTCACTCCCGTAGTGACACCCGAGGATGAGCAGCTGCTGAAGCCTTATTACGACACGCCCTACTTCTTCGGGTCGAAGGCGCTTCAGCAGATAGACTACGTAACCATACAGCTGGAACATGTGTACAGGCAGCAGGACACGACATTCATCAATATACTGAACCACATCAGGGTGGGAAAACCCACAGCTGAAGACCTGGCCAAACTCAACAGCAGGGTCTGTACACCATATCCCTCTTCACAGCCCCAAACCCCTGTCCCTTCGCCTTCTGCCATCCGCCTCACCACCCACAACAATCTGGCGAATTACTACAATGAGTCAGAGCTGCGAAGGCTGTCAGGCAAGCAGTTCCTTTTCCGTGCGGAGATCAAGGGAACATTCCCTGACTATTCCTACCCCACAGCCGACACCCTGGTGCTGAAGTTAGGGGCTCAGGTGATGTTTGTGAAGAACGACCCTTCCGGCAATCACCGTTATTATAACGGACGCATTGGCCGTGTGGCCTATGTTGACCAGTACAAGGTGCTTGTTCTTTGCGAGGGTGACGAGAAGGCCATCGAGGTGGAACCGTTGGAATGGGAGAACACCCGCTATACGCTGAACGAGGTGACCCGCGAGATAGAGACCGATGTGCAGGGCACCTTCAAACAGTTGCCGCTGCGGCTGGCATGGGCCATCACCATCCACAAGAGCCAGGGACTGACGTTCGACAACGCCATCATCGATGCCAACCAGTCGTTTGCACCAGGACAGGTGTATGTGGCACTCAGCCGTTGCCGTACGCTCGAGGGGCTACAGCTGGCAGCACCACTGTCAGCACGTGCCATCATCAATGATGAACGCGTAGATTCGTACATAGCCCAGCAGGAGAGTGAGGCTGAACGCAGCATCGCCCAGTTACCGGCCTTGAAGCAGGAGTATGAGCGCTATCTGCTGCTACAGCTGTTCGACTTCCGTCCGCTGCTCTATCTGCAGGAGACCTTGGTACGTATTTTCTCCGAGTTCTTCTATCACAGCCACTCCTCGCTGAAGCAGCTACATGACAAGACGCTCCAGGATGTCCGTGTACGCATCATCGACGTGGCAGGGAAATGGCAGCAGAAGATACAACAGATGCCTGTGGAGAGTCTTCGTGAAGCCGATTTCCTGGAACGGGTGAAACGTAGCGCAGCATACTTCGACGCGACGCTGGACGATGTCTTTGCCAAGCCTCTGGGGCTTTCTGCTAAGGTAGAGACCAACAATAAGCAGGCCAGCCGAAGGTTGGGCAATGCGCTGCCTGAACTGCGACAGGCTTGGCTCGCACGCCGTTATCTGCTCACGAAGATTGCCGACAACGGTTTTACGGTGACCATCTACCTGAAGGAGAAACAGCTGTCTATGCTCGATGCTCTGGATGAGAACTCGCTGAAGCCGAAGCGTGAACGCAAAGCCAAGAAGCCCAAGGAACAGAAACCCAAGACTTGGGAAGTGAGCTTCCAGCTCTACCAACAGGGCATGAACCCCGACCTGATAGCCAAAGAGCGTAACCTCACCGTGAGCACGGTCATAGGTCATCTGGCACGCTATGTGGATAGTGGCCAGATACCAATAGACAGCCTCATTGACTCACAGCATCGTCAGGCCATTGAACGCATTGTCAGAATGGTAGGAACGTCAGAGAATACGGCTGCCATCAAGTCGCTCTGTCCTGCCGATATCACTTACGATGAAATCAGGCTGGTGCTCTCCATGATGAAGCAGAAATGAGAATTCCCTGTTTTTTTTCGAGGTTGACAATAGAAAAACGGGCAAAAGTTTGGCCAATTCAAGAAAAATGCCTACCTTTGCACCCGTTCAGTGGAATGAGGGGCTCCGAGAGAGCTCCTCATTTCATATTTTTAGGATTAGAAGGATGATTAATAAAGAAACAGTAAAAGCTTTAGTGGAAGAGTGGCTGAAGAAGGGCGACTACTTCCTGGTAGACATTATTTTTGGTGCCGATGACCGCATTGTCATCGAGATAGACCATGCCGACGGTGTATGGATAGAGGACTGTGCCGATTTGAGCCGCTTCCTGCAGGAGCAGTTGGGCGACGAGTTGGGAGAGTTCGAACTGGAAGTAGGCTCAGCAGGCATAGGCCAGCCTTTCAAGGTGACTCAGCAATATATCAACCACATTGGCGACGAGGTGGAGGTGATTGACGCTGAGGGCAAGAAGGTACAGGGAAAGCTGAAGGAGGTCAATGGACGTGACTTTACTGTGACAGTACAGGAGAAACAGACCGTAGAAGGTAAGAAGCGCCCAGTGATGGTCAGCGTAGACAAGCCTTTCTCGATGGACGCCGTCAAGTCCGTCAAGTACCTGCTTGCATTTAAATAGACATAGAAAGGTATTAAAGGAAAGAAACAAGAAAATAAAAAGATAGAATCAATGGTAATGAAAAAACAGTCGAAAGGTCCGTCGATGATTGAGACCTTTCAAGAATTCAAAGAGACCAAGAACATTGACCGCACCACGCTGGTCAGCGTGCTTGAGGAGAGTTTCCGTAACGTAATTGCGAAGATGTTCGGCTCTGACGAGAACTACGATGTCATCGTAAACCCCGACAAGGGCGACTTTGAGATTCACCGCAACCGTATTGTGGTGGAAGACGGTGAGGTGCAGGACGAGAACAAGGAGATTTCTCTCTCCGATGCACAGAAGATAGAGCCCGACTATGAGGTGGGTGAGGAAGTGTCAGAAGAGGTGGACTTCCAGAAATTCGGACGCCGCGCTATCCTGAACCTGCGCCAGACCTTGTCATCGAAGATCCTGGAGCTGGAACACGACTCGCTCTATCAGAAGTATAAGGAGCGGGTGAACACCATCGTCTCCGGCGAGGTTTACCAGATGTGGAAACGCGAGGTGCTGTTGATGGACGATGAGGGTAACGAGCTCCACCTGCCGAAGCAGGAGCAGATTCCCAGCGACACGTATCACAAGGGTGAGACCATTCGCGCCATTGTAAAAGAGGTGCAGAACGAGAACAACAATCCGCGTATCATCCTTTCGCGTACCAGCCCCGTGTTCCTCGAGAAGCTCCTGGAGGGTGAGGTTCCTGAAATCAACGACGGACTGATTACCATCAAACGTGTGGCCCGTATGCCGGGAGAACGCGCCAAGGTGGCAGTCGAGAGCTATGACGAGCGTATTGACCCAGTAGGAGCCTGCGTCGGTGTGAAGGGTAGCCGTGTGCATGGTATTGTCCGCGAACTAGGCAATGAGAATATCGATGTCATCAACTACACCAGCAACGTACAGCTGTTTATCCAGCGCGCCCTGGCTCCTGCCAAGGTGAGCAGCATCACCCTGGATCCTGAGAATCACAAGGCAGAGGTTTACCTGCAGCCTGAGGAAGTGAGCCTGGCCATCGGTAAGGGTGGTATGAACATCAAACTGGCCTCCATGCTGACAGAATATACCATTGACGTGTTCCGTGTGGTGAACGAATCGGAAGAGGACGAGGATATCTACCTCGATGAGTTTGCCGATGAGATCGACCAGTGGGTTATCGATGCTATCAAGGCCATCGGACTGGATACCGCCAAGGCCGTACTCAACGCTCCGCGTGAAATGCTGATCGAGAAGGCCGACCTGGAAGAAGAGACGGTCGACCATGTGATCGAAGTGCTGAAAGCGGAATTCGAGTAATTTTCAATTATCATTCATCAATTATCAATTTGGATAGATGGCCATAAGATTAAATAAAGTATTAAAGGAACTGAATATAGGACTTCAGACGGCAGTTGATTTCCTGAAAAAGAAGAGTAGCCTGGGCGATGTTGCCGAGGATGCCAATCTCTCTACAAAGATCAACGACGAGCAGTATGATGCGCTGGTCAGTGAGTTCAAGGGAGACAAGGACATCAAGACGCTGGCCAACAAGTTGTTCCCTAAGAAAGAGAAGAAGAAGGAGGAGAAGGTAGAGAAGCCGGTTGTGGTTACCAAGCCTTCAGAGCCGAAAGTGCAGTTCAAGACCGTAGGCAAGATTGACTTGGACAGCATCGGCAAGAAGCCTGCTGCAGCTGCTCCTGCGTCTGCTCCTGAAGAGAAGAAGCCTGAGGCTGCTGCCGTCAGCCCCGCCAAGGAGGTTGCTGCTGAACCAAAGAAAGAAGCACCTAAGAAGGAAGCGCCTGTCAAGGTGGAGACGCCTGCACCTGTGGTGAAGGAAGAACCCAAGCCCGAACCCAAGCCCGAGCAGAAACCAGAGCCGGAAAAGAAACCCGAACCCGAGAAGAAACCCGAGCCCGAAAAGAAGCCTGAGCCTGAGAAGAAACTAGAGCCTGAGAAAAAGCCTGAGCCCCAGAAGAAGCCCGAGCCCATGCCTGAGCCTGCTGCTAAGCAACCGAAGACAGAAGAGAAGGCTAAGGCGCAGGCACCGAAACCTGTGGAAGAGCCCGTAAAGAAAGAGAGCGGCGAACCAGAGGTGAAGAACGATGAACAGCCGGAAAAGGAAGCCCCGAAGGTGTTCACCCTGAAGAGCGAAGCCAAGCTGGCACCGAAGGTGAACGTCCTGGGTAAGATAGACCTCAGTACCATCAACCAGAGTACCCGTCCTAAGAAGAAGACCAAGGAGGAGAAGAAGAAGGAACGCGAGGAGAAGCTGGCCCAGCAGCGTGGAGAGAAGAAAAAGCGCCTGCGCATCGGTAAGGAACGCGTGGACATTGAGGCCGAGGCAAAGAGCGAGGCAAATAAGAACAACAATAATAAGAAGAACAATAAGTCCAAAGGAGGCAACCAGAACTTCAACGACTCGAACCAGCAGGCTGGTGGTAATAAGAAGAAAAAGAAGCAGATACAGAAGCCGCTCGAGGTGAACGAGGAAGACGTGGCACGTCAGGTAAAGGAAACGCTGGCTCGTCTCACATCGAAGACCACACAGAACAAGAAGGGTGCCAAGTATCGTAAGGAGAAGCGCGATGCCGCACAGGAACGCCTGTCGGAAGAGATGGCAGCCGAGGCAGCACAGTCGAAGATACTGAAGCTGACGGAATTTGTTACCGTATCCGAGCTGGCCACGATGATGAATATCAGCGTGACACAGGTCATCTCCACACTCATGTCCGTGGGCATCATGGTGAGTATCAACCAGCGCCTGGATGCTGAGACCATCAACCTCGTGGCCGATGAATTCGGATTCTCTACCGAGTATGTGAGTGCAGAGGTGCAGGAAGCCATTACCGAGGAGGATGACGATGAGAACGACCTCGTCAGCCGTGCTCCTATTGTAACGGTGATGGGTCATGTAGACCACGGTAAGACCTCGCTGCTCGACCATATCCGCAATACCAATGTGATTGCCGGTGAGGCTGGTGGTATCACACAGCATATCGGTGCCTACATCGTGAAACTGAAGGATGGCAGGAAGATTACGTTCCTCGACACTCCCGGTCACGAGGCCTTCACGGCAATGCGTGCCCGTGGTGCCCAGGTGACGGATATCGCCATCATCATCATTGCTGCCGATGACTCAGTGATGCCTACCACCAAGGAAGCCATTGCCCATGCACAGGCTGCCAACGTGCCCATGGTGTTTGCCATTAACAAGATAGACAAACCCGGTGCCAACCCCGACAAGATCCGTGAGGACCTGGCCAACATGAACCTCCTCGTGGAAGAGTGGGGTGGTAAGTACCAGTGCCAGGAAATCAGTGCCAAGAAAGGCATTGGCGTGGAAGAACTGCTGGAAAAGGTGCTCTTAGAGGCCGAAATGCTCGACCTGAAGGCTAATCCCAACCGTAAGGCTACAGGCTCTGTCATCGAGAGCTCTCTCGACAAGGGGCGTGGCTACGTTTCCACGGTTCTCGTGTCCAATGGCACGCTTCGGGTGGGCGACGTAGTGATTGCCGGTACCGCCTGGGGTAAGGTCAAGGCTATGTTCAATGAACGTAACCAGCGTATTGAGAAAGCAGGACCTGCAGAGCCTGCCATCATCCTAGGTCTGAACGGTGCTCCCACCGCCGGTGACTCCTTCCATGTGATGGAGGCAGAACAGGAAGCCCGCGATATTGCCAACAAGCGTATTCAGCTGCAGCGCGAACAGAGCCTGCGTACCACCACGAAACTTGGTCTCGACGAACTGTCTCATCGCATTGCATTGGGCGAGTTCCACGAGTTGAACATCATTGTGAAGGGCGATACCGACGGTTCTATCGAGGCGCTGAGCGATTCGTTCATCAAGCTCTCTACAGAGAAGGTACAGGTGAATGTCATCTCGAAGGCAGTAGGCCAGATTTCCGAGAACGATGTGATGCTGGCTTCGGCTTCCGAGGCTATTATCATCGGCTTCCAGGTGCGTCCCAGTGCCGATGCCCGCCGTGCAGCCGACCGTGAGGGTGTTGAGATCAATACCTATTCTATTATCTACGACGCTATCGACGATGTGAAGGCCACCATGCAGGGCATGCTCGACAAGGTGAAGAAGGAGATCGTCACAGGTGAGATAGAGGTGAAGCAGGTGTTCAAGATCTCGAAGGTGGGTACCGTGGCCGGTGGTCTTGTTACCGAAGGCAAGGTACACAACAAGGACAAGGCCCGCGTCATCCGCGACGGTATCGTGATTCACACCGCTCCCATCGATGCCCTGAAGCGTTACAAGGACGATGCCAAGGAGGTAGCCACAGGTCTGGAGTGCGGTATCTCACTCGTCAACTTCAACGACATACAGGTGGGCGATACCATTGAGACCTTCACCGAGATAGAGGTGGAACAGAAACTGTAAGCACCACTGCATCAATAGAAGGTTGCCTGATTTCTCATGGAATGTTGCTTCATTACTATGAGAAATCAGGCAACCTTCTATTTTATCGCCTTTTCAATTTGCTGCTTGATGTCCTTCAGCACTTCTTCGTCGTAGCCGGTTTGTTCCCATTGGCGGTGACCATTGCGGTCGTAGAGGTAGTACTGGGGGATTCCGATGATGTTGGGAATCTGCTTCCAGATGTCATCCGTCACACGGTAGTGCAGGCCGGGAATGTTGGCCACTTGTTTTTTCCATTCGTCAATGGGACTGGTTTCGTTGGTCAAGTAGACGAACACGATATCTTGATTTTTCAGTTCCTTTTTCAATGGTTCCATCCCGGCGATACCTATCTTGCAGGGTCCGCACCAGGTGGCCCAGAGGTCGAAGAAGACAGCCTTGCCAGGATGTTGGGCTGCGATGTGTTCGATGAGCTTGTCGCCAGTCACGTCGGGGGTGGGCATCATACGCTTCTGCGCTTCCTGCTGAATCCGCTCCACGAGCAGACGGATGCTGTCGTTATACTCACGGAGCGGCGTCTGGAACAGGGGATGGGCGGCCATGATGGCGCTGTCTGAGAGCACCTCCAAGTCGTTCATCCGTTTCATCAGTTGGTTTTTGTAGTCCAGCGCCTTCAGCGTCTCGTACACTTCACCTTGCCCCATTCCGTTGGCTTCGAGGTAGGGAATGTGATTGGTATGTGCAGGGAAATAGAAGGTGCGCCCGCCTTGATAGATCAGCATGTCCTTGAAGTGCGGGTCTGCCAGCGTGTGGGTCTCTTTCAGGTGTCCCATCAGGCTATCGGCCCTGCCTGCTCCCATCTTGTCCTTCAAAGTCTTGACATAGTCGTTACGGTAGCAGGCATACAGATCTTCTATCCAAATCTTCAGGAATTCCCTTTGGCGACGGGTATAGTCGGGATGTCGGTCGAGCAGTTTCTGGCGGAATGCCTCGAAGTTCTGCCACAGTTGTTCGCTCCACTCCGCGAAGGTCTCTTCTGCGGTACACTCAGGTATCACATCCTTGTGGAAATGCATGTACATCAGTTCCTGGTTCTCCAACAGCACCTGATTGATGTCGCCGATGCTACCGCCCACCCGGTAGGTGTCGCGCATCTTCGCCTTTTTATTGTCGCGGGCAGTCACGGCGGGCAGGTCGATGTCGAGCGTTAGTGTCTCATTAGGAATCAGCACCAACGGGAACTGGGTGTTGATGCCCACCTCCACCAATCCGAAGCCGCGGCCCGAGAATAAAGGTAGCTGTCTGAGGTAATCGGGGCAACGGTACACGATCACCGAGTCGTCATCATTGGAGCAATGGAAGGGCTTGCCCCAAAGGGTGCGCCAATCGTTATGCGACAAAATGGTTCCTCCTCCGTGTACCCGGATGGTGGCCGACACCTCGCCAAGTCCCATCTTCAGCGGCTTCAGCGGCTGGCCGTCGTCAACGAACGGCTGATAGGCAGGCAGCAGCGAGGGGTAGGGTCCTTCGCTAAGGCGGATACCCTTGATTTCCCGCTTCCTTCGGCCGCTCTTACCGATATAATCGAACCTCTCGGCACCCTTTGGCAGTGGCTCGAAGGTCATGATGAGCGAGTCGCGCTGTATGTTCTTGTCGATGTCCCTGCCCAGCTCGAATGGTTCTTCAGCCAGCACCTTCCCACCGTCGTGGGTGATGACGCGTCCGCTCTTGAAGGCAAGGGTGTCGCCATTGCAGACCAGCTGCGCCTCGGCTACGCTCCAGCCACCCCACTTGGCGTTCACGACGTGGAAATGCACGATGGTGGCTTTCTTCGTCAGCTCCACCTTCATGGGTTTTAGTTCATACATCGCGGTGGATGATACATACGCGGGGCGGTCAACAACCTTGCTCTTTGCCTGTGCCGACATCGTCAGCATCAATAGGCAGGTGGCAGATAGGACGTTTCTAAACATATCTTTTCCAGTTTAATTGGTTTGGTTGCAAAGGTAATAAATTCCCTTGAAACACATTCATATTTCGGTTGGAAAATAGTTGATTTTCGTTTTTTCTTTGTACCTTTGCAGCCGTTATGCAGAACGAGAAGAACGAGTTTGTCCGCCAGGTGGCCGAGCAGAAGTACGAGTTTGGCTTTACTACGGACGTACATACAGAAATCATAGAGAAAGGGCTGAACGAAGACGTTGTCCGGCTCATCTCTGCCAAGAAAGGGGAGCCCGAGTGGATGCTTGAGTTCCGCTTGAAGGCCTTTCGCTACTGGAAGGAGCAGAAGGAACCTACATGGGGACACGTTCATGTGCCTCCTGTAGATTATCAGGCCATCAGCTATTATGCCGATCCCACTGCAAAGAAACCCTCTTCTGCGGGCAGCGACGGAGCCCCTGCCATAGACCCCGAACTGGAAAAGACCTTCGACAAGCTCGGTATCCCTTTGGAGGAACGTCTTGCCTTGAGTGGTAATACAGCGGTGGATGCCATCATGGACTCTGTCAGTGTGAAGACCACGTTCAAGGAGAAACTGAAGGAGAAGGGGGTCATCTTCTGTTCCATCGGCGATGCCATCAAGGAGCATCCTGACCTGGTACGCCAGTATCTGGGAACGGTGGTGCCCTATCGCGACAATTTCTATGCTGCGCTGAACAGTGCCGTTTTCTCCGATGGCTCGTTTGTCTATATCCCCAAGGGTGTGCGCTGCCCCATGGAGCTGAGCAGCTATTTCCGTATCAACGCCAGGAACACCGGACAGTTTGAGAGGACACTCATCGTTGCCGATGACGACTCTTACGTCAGTTACCTGGAGGGTTGTACGGCTCCTATGCGTGACGAGAACCAGCTGCATGCTGCTATTGTGGAGATCATCGTGATGGACCGTGCCGAGGTGAAGTATTCCACGGTACAGAACTGGTATCCTGGCGACGAGCACGGCAAGGGTGGGGTGCTGAACCTTGTCACGAAACGCGGTGACCTGCGGGGTGTGGATTCGAAGCTTTCCTGGACACAGGTGGAGACGGGCAGCGCCATCACATGGAAATATCCTTCCTGCATTCTGAGGGGCGACAACAGCACGGCGGAATTCTATTCTGTGGCTGTGACGAACAACTACCAGGAGGCCGATACAGGTACGAAGATGATACACCTGGGCCGTAACACCAAGTCGACCATCATTTCCAAGGGCATTTCAGCAGGTCATTCCCAGAACTCCTACCGGGGACTGGTGAGGGCTGCTGCAACGGCAGAGAATGCCCGTAACTACAGTTCGTGCGACTCGCTGCTGCTGGGTTCACAGTGTGGTGCCCATACATTTCCTTATATGGACGTTCACAACCCCACGGCCATCTTTGAACACGAGGCGACGACAAGCAAGATTTCCGAAGACCAGCTCTTCTATTGTAACCAGCGTGGCATCCCTACGGAACAGGCTGTCGGTCTCATTGTCAATGGCTATGCCAAGGAGGTGATTCAGAAGCTACCCATGGAGTTTGCCGTAGAGGCACAGAAACTGCTCAGCGTTTCCTTGGAGGGAACCGTAGGATAATCCTTTTCGCCCGCCAATGAGGTGACTTATTTGCGAAAGCCGAATCAATGGTATAACAACCGTAAATCAAGAGTGAGAAGCTAAAGCGGCTTCTCACTCTTGATTTCTTTCAGCAGACGGTCTGCATGTCCCCATTTGTCCATCATGAACAGCACATAGCGGATGTCTACGCCTATGCAGCGCGCCAGCTGCGAGTCGAAGAAGATGTCGCTGGAGAGACTGTCCCAGTTGCCATCGAAGGCCAGACCGATGAGGCGGTTCTTACCGTCGAACATCGGTGAACCGCTGTTACCGCCGGTAATATCATTGTTCGTCAGGAAGCAGAGCTGCATCTTGCCCGTCTGCTTATCGGCATAGGGACCGAAGTCCGGACCTGCCAGCAGGGTCTTCATCTCGGGTTCCACCTTGTAGTCCTCCACCTTGTCGCCCGTCTTCATCTTGTCGACCATGCTTTCGGCAGTAGTGTAGTAGCCTGATGACCAGCCGCCGATCTTATATTCCTTCACCTGTCCATAGCTCATTCGCATGGTGAAGTTGGCATCGCTGTAGTGGGGCTGGTCTTCCTCCATACGCAGTTTGGCAGCACAGAGATAGTGTTCCTGCAAGGCAATGCTGTCCATCAGCTCTTGCATGCCCTGTGTGATGTCGGCCTGGACGGTCGTGAGGTCAAGGCCGAACTGTACGCCAAGGTCTTTCTTGAACGACTTCTTGTTGTGATAGATCTTCTTGCCGGTCTTCATCAGCATGGAGTTCTTGTACAGATAGTCTGCATACCTCTGGCAGTCTCCGTCGAACTTCTGGTCAATGGTCTTGTAGAAGTCAGGCAGGAACTCTTCTGCCACCTGCTGGCGATAGTTCTTGAGCAGCGTACCCAGGATCTCACGGTCAGTGTCGTAGTCCCATGAGTCCTTGTCGTCGAAGGTGAAATAGGCTTTCTTGCCCTTTCCCTTGGGTTGTACACCGTTGTGGGCACGGAGGGCACGCTTCGACAGCTCGTCGGTCCTTGAGAAAGTCTCGCTAAAGTTCATGTAGGCCTTCATCAGCTCCAGACGCTTACCGTAGAGGCGCTGCATCAGGGGGAAATCCAGCTCGTTCATGTAGTATCCCGTCGAGTCAATCCACTGGCGCAGCTGTATCTCGAACTTGGCTTTTTCACCGATTAGTCCGATGGAATCGATACATTTGTTCATGCCGATGCTGTTTTTCCAGTAGTTGCTGCTCTGTGCATACTTCGAGTCGTACTTGATGCGGACAGCCTCGGAGACATCCATGTGGCGCTTCATCACCTCCTGCTTCACGCCACGCACCTGGGCCATGATGGTGTTGCGCTCGTAGCGTTCACGGATGCCGTAGCTCGACAGGTAGCGGCTGGTGCTGCCCGGATAACCCATTGTCATGGCAAAGTCATTGGCCTTGTAGCCATCCATCGACACCCTGGCCCAGTGCTCGGGGTGGTAGGGCACGTTGTCCTTCGAGTAGTTGGCAGGACCGTTGGTCTTGGGATCGGCATAGATACGGAAGACGGAGAAGTCGCACGTCTGTCTCGGCCACATCCAGTTATCCGTCTCACCGCCGAACTTTCCCATCGACTTGGGAATGGCAAACACCAGGCGAAGGTCGCGGAAGTCGCGGTAGGTAGTCATGAAATAGCGGTTGCGCTCATAGAAAGCGAGTATTTCCACCCGTAGCGTAGAGTCCTGCACCCTGATCTGCTTGGTCAGGGCGTTCTCCATGCTGTCGAGGTATTGAATGCGCTTATCCATGTTCAGTGTACCGAAGTCCTTCGGCAGCTCCGGGGTGATGTCTTTCTGCTCCACCATGAAGCTCACGAACATATTCTTGTTTGGTAGCTCCTCTTCATAGCTTTTGGCACAGAAACCGTTGAGCATGTAGTCGTGTTCCACGGTGCTGTGTGAGCGGATGCTCTCGAAACCGCAATGATGGTTGGTAAACACAAGGCCGTCGGGCGACACCACCACTCCTGAGCAGTAGCCTGAGAAGTTGACCACCGCCTTCATGATGGCATTGTCAGCATGGTAAAGCTGATCGTAGGGCAGCTGATAGCCCTCCTGCTTCATCTGTTCATACACTGCCTGCGGCAGGTTGTAGAGTGTCCACATACCTTCATCGGCCTTTGAGGGAAGGGATGTAAGGGTGAGCAGAGTTGTTAGGGTAATTAGGATCTTTTTCATACGATATTGAATTTATTAGTTATTTCTTGATGAACTTGGGACTAAGCTGTCCGTTGCTGTCGCTCAAGCCAATGAAACCACCGTCGCAGTCGAGTTTGAAGGGAGCCTGGTTGGTCTTGATGTCGTTGGAGCCGAGCCAGACAACCTTGAATCCCTTGGCAGGAACAGTGCCTACAGATGAGGGTATGCGCCAGCTTTTCAGGCTGTCGGGCCATTTGCTGAGGTACATGCCCGACAGGCTGACGGCCTGCTCTGTAGGATTGTAGACCTCTATCCAGCTGTCGAAGTTATAGGCTGGACTCATCACAGAGCCTGCATTCGACGCCATCAGCTCGTTGATGACAAGGGTGATACTAAGGATACTTGTCCACATTCTCTATTGTGTGTTGGTTTCTTTCTTCCTGAAATGACGACCGATGACGGGTAGGCTCGACAGCGGCATGTCGCGTTTGATGATGACCATCACAAACAGGACAATCAGCAGGGTGTTGACAGTCAGTGAGAGCCATAAGGGCATGTTTGCTCTTGTCAGCGTCATCACGACAAAGCCCATGATGGCAAGCCATACGTATAAGGCGATATCGCCCAAGGGATACTTGACGGGATAGTACTTCTGTCCTATCAGATACGACAGGACCATCGATGTGGCATAGGCGGCGAATCCTGCCCAGGCACAAGCCATATAGCTGAATCGTGGTATCAGCAGGATGTCGATTGCGATGAGCACCACAGCCCCGATGCCCGAGAAATAGGCTCCCCAGATGGTTCTGTCGGTAAGCTTGTACCAGAACGACAGGTTGAAGAACACGCCGAACATGATCTCTGCTGCCATCACAATAGGCACCACACGGAGCCCTTCCCAATAGGTTTCACCAATCAGATACTTCAGAATGTCGAGATAGCCTATCACCACCAGGAATGCCAACAGCGTGAAGATGAGATAATACTTCATGGCCTGAGCGTATGTCTCACGGTTGTCCTTGTCCTTGGACTTGCCAAAGACAAACGGTTCGTAGGCAAAGCGGAACGCCTGGGTAATCATCACCATGATCATGGCAATCTTGATGCAGGCGCCATAGATGCCGAGTTGCTCACGGGCAGTTTCCTGCGCCCCGTCAAACAGATAGGGGAACAGGATCTGCGAGGCTGCCTGATTCAGCTGTCCTGCCAGTCCCATCACCAGCAGAGGCCACGTGTAGGAGAGCATCCGTCTGCAGGTGGCCTTGTCAATCTTAAACGGTATCGTCACCCATTCCTTCCACAGCATCAGCAAGGTGGCGCATGTGCAGAAGAGGTTGATGTAGAAGACAAACGCCACTTCCAGCGTGAACTGCTCGTCATAGATGCCGAAGAGGTTCACCTTCAAGGCGGGCAGGACAATCAGGTATAAGATGTTCAGCAGGATGTTCAGCAGGATATTGACAATCTTCAGCAGGGCAAACTTGATGGGCTTATGCAGATAGCGCAGATAGGCGAACGGTATGGCCATGAACGCATCGATGGCTACGGTGACGTACATCACTGCCACATATTCCGGATGATCGGAATAGCCCGCGGCAGCGGCTATAGGATGTAGGAATGCCAGGACCAGCAGCGCCGACACCAGCGATGTCATCATCACGATGGTCAGCGTGGTAGAGTAGACCTTCTTCGGGTCTTCACCCTCCTTGCTCATAAAACGGAAGAAGGTGGTCTCCATGCCGAAGGTCAGCAGGATGATCAGCAGCGAGACGTAGGCATAGACATTGGTGATGATGCCGTATTCGCCACCGGAAGCCGCAAACCGAGCCGTCTGGATGGGTACCAGCAGGTAGTTGATGAAACGGGCAACGATGCTCGAAAGGCCGTAGATGGCCGTGTCCTTAGCAAGTGATTTCAGGTTTGACATTAGTTTTGAGGGTTGTTAGGGGGGGTAGGGTTGTTAGGGTTGTTAGGGGTGGTAGGGTTGGTAGGGTTGGTAGGGTGATTAGGGTTATTAGGGTGATTAGGGTTGTTAGGGTTGTTAGGGTGATTAGGGGTGTTGGGCTTCTTCTTATTTTGATCCCTATGATTCTTCCTGTAGTTCTGGCGGGCTTGGAAGCGCTGCTCCTTGATGCCTCCTTCCTCCAGGAATTTCCTGTCGATTCTGTCGATAAGACCTCTTAACAGAGCCAGGGTCTGATGAATCACGATGATGGCGATGTTGGCAATGTCCTCATCGCTGCGCCCTTCTATCTGACGACGGTAGTACACACTGTCGTTGTGTTTCCTGAAAAGAGGGATACAGGCCTGGTATTTGGAATGATCCTGACCCCAACGCTCCAGACCGTGGACACGCAGATAGTCTTCATAATCCTCAACGAGCTCCTCCAGGCTGCCTTTGGCAATGACCGACAGTTTATGGTAAGAGTCGGAAGAACCCTCAGCATCACTATATCCTTCCACGATGTTCTGCTTCCCGGAGCGTGCTGCCTGCTGCATCTGATCCACCGTGCGGTCATGTATCCTGTCAAGGAAATGCTCAACGAAATAATAGGTGATGTCATAGACGCACTCCGACTTCTGGTAAGCCTTCAGCGACTTATAGCTTCCTGGTTCCTTCTGATAATCTTCCATACCTAACAACCCTAATCACCCTAATCACCCTAATCACCCTTAAAAAACTTCATCCAAAGAACAAATAACAAATCGCTATTGCCGAGATGATGCCAGCCAGGTCAGCCAGCAGGCCGCAGCTGACAGCATGGCGCGTGTACTTGACGCCCACGCTGCCGAAATAGACCGCCAGGATGTAGAACGTGGTGTCCGTCGAGCCCTGGAAGATACAGCTCAGACGACCGATAAACGAGTCGGCACCATAGGTGGTCATCGCATCGACCATCATGCCGCGGGCACCGCTGCCCGAAAGCGGCTTCATGAGGGCTGTGGGCAGGGCACCCACCCACTCGCTGTCCATGCCTGTGGCACTTACCGCCTTGGCAATGCCGCTGATGAGCATGTCCATGGCTCCGCTGGCACGGAACACGCCGATGCCCACAAGGATAGCCACCAGATAGGGGATGATGCGTACGGCAGTGGTAAAACCGTCCTTGGCTCCCTCGATGAAGGCGTCGTAGACGTTGACCTTCTTGCGCATGCCCGCCAGGATGAAACCAATGATAATCGTCATGAGCAGGATATTCGCCACAGTGGTGCTGACCAGCCCCATACGCTCGCTGTCCATCTGGGAGAAGCCCCAGATGATACCGGCCACTGCCAAACAGGCACCGCCAAGGGTGAGCAGCAGCGTGCGGTTCAGCAGGTTGATGCGCTGGAAGAGACTGGTGACGACTACACCCGCCAGGGTAGAGAAGAAGGTGGCCAGGAGGATAGGTATGAAGATGTCCGTGGGCTGGGCAGCACCCATCTGCACACGGTACACCATGATGGAGACGGGTATCAGCGTCAGTCCGCTGGTGTTCAGCACCAGGAACATGATCATCGGGTTCGAGGCCGTAGCACGCAGTCTTGTCGTCTCCTCCTCGCTCAGGTTCTTTTCCTGCCTGAGTCTCTCTATCTTGTCGTTCTTCACCTCCTCCAGCTGTTCCATGGCCTTCAGACCGAGAGGCGTGGCAGCATTGTCCAGTCCCAGCATGTTGGCAGCAATGTTCATGAAGATGCTGCCCGTGACGGGATGTCCCTTGGGAACCTCAGGGAAGAGCTTTTCAAACACTGGGCTGAGCAGGCGGGCAAGCACATTGACCACACCCCCCTTCTCGCCAATCTTCATCACGCCGAGCCACAGGGCGAGAACGCCCGTCAGACCCAGGGAAATTTCAAATGCTGTCTTTGAGGACTGGAACGTCGAGTCCATCATGGCAGGAAACACCTCGTAGTCGCCCAGGAACACCAGCTTCACCAGTGCCACAGCGAAAGCTACAAGGAAAAATGCAATCCAGATATAATTCAGTACCATATTGAGTGCAAAGGTAATCATTTTTTTCGAACCCTCAAAGCTTTAGCATAAATTTCAAGCGAGAGCATCAAAAAGGGCGCCTGCTTTCGCGGGCACCCCTTTAGGATTGCGAGCTTGGCTCTGCTCTCACTTTTTCGCAGCCTTATATTCCTCAATACTTCCCTTGGCGTAGTTATACCAGTCGTCTTTGGGGAAGATGCCCTGAACCCATTCTGAGAACAGTTTCGGGCCTTCTGTAAGACTGTACTTGTGGTCAATATCCTCACGCTCGGCGCACCAGACATAGTCGCACTTGACACCAATCTTACTGGCGATTTCACCTTCAGGAGCAGTCAGATCGCACTCTATCTCGTTCTTAATGACATAGACACGGATGTTCTTGGCAATTTCGCCGATGGTTGTGCCCTGGGGATTCTCCACCTTGAAGGCGACAGGCTCGGCATCGTCCTTGCCGTTCAGTCCTGAAGCCTGGGCACCTGTGTTCACCATTGTTGCGACATCAACGCCGAAGGCCTGATGTACTTCGTGGCCATCTACATACAGGGGCAGTGTGCCACCGGCAGCACGCAGGATAATCTCCACATAGCCATCGGTATGCTTGGAAGTTTTTTTGGTATAACGACGCACGTCGAATACCACGTCGTTGAAGTCGAAGTCGGTGCTCTGGCCTACGGACAGGTCCTCAGCAATTACGCGGATTTCCTCCCACTGGTCAATGTCATCGCCAGGAATCGGCGTACCGCCGCCTGTACCTGTCACCTCGATGATGACATCGTTATAATCTAAGTCTATCCAGTCCTCAAAGCCGATATAGTTCTTGTCGTTGATAGAGAAGACTGCCACGTGAGGTGTTTCTGCATCGTTCAGATGCCAACCGATGTCGGCTGTATGGATGGCTTTATTCATTGCACCGTCACCATAGAACTCAGGATGGTTGGCAAGATCCTTTTTGGTGTAACCACCTTGTGTGGCATGGTCGAAAATCTGAACTGGGCCAGGACCGTTCACATAGTCTACGTTGGAAATGATGAAAGCAATTTCGTAGTTCGGTGGGAAATTATAGGATACGTTACCATTTGCATCGACATAGACCAAGTTGTAGGTCACATGGTCGAAATAATTAGTGTTGTCTCCGCATACAGTGGGGTCTGCAATGTAACCTATCGTATATTTCGGCAGAGCCTTAATTTCATCAACCGTAGGTTTAGAGCCTTTCGGATAGTAATAATAGCTGATCAAGTCACCAGAGCTGGAGATGTGGTGGATGGGTGTCAGTGTCACAGGACCGCCATTCGTCGTAACCGTATAGCCAGTCTCATTTGCTTTTGCCAGATTATTCGTTCCTTCTGGAATCTTGCTCATTATAATAGTATTCAGCTGATTCAGATAGTCATAAGAGAGCGTTGAATACTTTGCTGTTGCATTGATCTGATAGAATTTGTCAGTCCATCCAGAGTTGTTGTCCCAAGGCCTGAACTTTTCAAACTCATCGATATTCACGCCAGATAAAGAACCATTGTTTGTGGCAGTCCAGAGGTTTGCACACATGTTGGCCAAAGTGGAGTTGAAAGTAGGTCCTACTTCCGAAATACTGGGAGCATCCACGTCTGCTATGCCTGCACGTGTTGTGACTTGAGAGGAGCCGAAACCCCAGTCCTGGTTCTTGGCGGGAGTGCCGAAGCGTGCCTTGAAGGCCTGCTCGTAGGTCTCTTGAATCTTCAGCCTCTCGATACCTTGCTGAATCTCTTTCAGCTTGTTCTGCTCGCCCTCAAAATCGATGTCATGGGAACAGCTCGTGAATGTGCCGCTGAATACCAATGCGGCCATTGCTGTCATCAAACACTTTTTCATACGTAAATCTTTTTTTATTAGTTAATGATGTAGTTATTCAATTTTTCCGCAAAGTTAGTCAATTACTCTCTTTTTGTATTTTTTTTACGTATCATTTGTTACTCCATATGTATACAGCCTACAAAAACTATGCCTTTCAAGCATTGATAGTACAAGATGGCACAAAACTCAGATTGCTTAGGAAGGAAATTATTGATAGATTCGTGAACTGGAGAAAGCATTGGAATTCTCCCGTTTAGAGACGTTGGCCCGCGACATGATGATAGACAAGGCCGAGGATTATTTTGACATCCAGATACGAAAAAAATCTGGGGCCAAGTAGCAGT
>JAEEGG010000529.1_pt1 | contig 120597 bp, 103 predicted proteins | sample 9134161 | NCBI WGS metagenome assembly JAEEGG01 (sample SAMN16246543, study PRJNA631951) | gut metagenome | biome: gut microbiome; feature: rumen; material: CR-attached | host: Bos | place: Iran: Karaj | collected 2018-10
CAATGGTATCCACCTTTTGGGTGGCTACATCCATGCGGAAGATGGGCTGCACACCCTGGAACGGGCAGATGAAATAGATGGCCTTCTCGTCGGGCGACCAGGCGATAGCGTCAACACTGTAGTCCCAATTTGCTGTCAGGTCCTGCTTGTTGCCGTTCTCGTCCATGAAGAAGATGCGGTTCTTGTCGGCCTCATAGCCGTCGTGCTCCATCGAGAGCCAAGCCATCTGTCCCTTGCTGTTGATGATGGGATAAGTGTCATAGCCCATCATGCCCTGGGTCAGGTTCTCGGTCTTACCTGTTTCCAAGTTATACTTGTACAGGTCGCTATTGGTCGAGAAGGCATAGTCCTTACCCGTTTTCTTGCGGCTTACGTACACGAGGCTCTTGCTGTCGGGGGTCCAAGCCAGCGACTCGATACCACCCCAAGGCCTCATGGGCGACTCGTAAGGCTCACCCTCCAAGATGTCCTTCACGTTACCGGCCTTGCTGCCATCGAAGTCAGCAACAAAGGGATGAGGAATAGCGGTTACCCACTCGTCCCAATGCTTGTACATCATGTCGTCATAGAGTTTGCCGGTGGTCTTATCCAGATCGGGATAAACATCCTGGACCGTTTGACCGAACTTCACGGGAGAAATCATGACCACGCGCTTCTCATCGGGCGAGAACACGAATCCCTCGATACCCTCCTCGAGGTTGCTCACGCAGCTGCGTCCGCCGCCATCGGCATTCATGGTCCAGAGCTGAGGCATCTTAGCCTCGCCATCCTCGGTGTAGATAAAGGCGATTTTCTTACCTCCATCAATCCACACATAGTTACTCTCACTGCGCGGAGTGTTGGTGATCTGGCGGGCGTTCTGGCCATCGATGTCCATTACCCACAGGTCGCAGTTACCCTTGTTGGCGGCGATATCATAATGGGTGACGCCGTAAAGGATCTTCTTGCCGTCGGGCGACACTTGCGGACCACCCACACGACCCAACAGATTAAGGAATTCGGGAGTAAACTCTTTCTTCTCCATCTTGGAAGTGGATTTTTCGGTGGCAGGAGCCTGACCAGGAGCCGCTTCCTGCTTGGAGCAGGTCGAAGAGGTCAACAGAGCCAAGACTGCAACCGACATTGCTGTAATTCTTGCTAATTTCATACAATAAAAGTGTTACTGATGTTATAGTGGTTAAATTGGTTTTCAGACGTTTCAAACCGCAAATTTAGGACTTTTCCGTTACCGATGCAATATTTCGCGGCAAGTTTTTGTTTTACTTCATTTCATAGGGGTGAAAAGTTAGCTTTTATGGAATAAAAACTGTACCTTTGCACCAATTTTCAAGAGACGATAGCAATGATACAGGTAAAGATAGATCCAAGGATACTGCAGGCCTGCCCCGAGACCCGCATCGGTCTCATCCGCTCGACGGTAGTCAACGAACCGACGTGCGATGCCCTGTGGGCCGAGATTGAGGCTGCCGCTCAGGAGATTAAGCAACGCTATGAGTTGCTCCAAATCAACCAGCGTCCCGCCATCGCCGGCACCCGTCACCTGTACAAGGCTCTGGGCAAGGACCCCAGCCGCTACCGTGTAGCCAGCGAGGCACTGTGCCGCCGCATCATCCGCGGACTGGGCATCTACCGGCTGACCACCCTCATCGACGTGGTGAATCTGGTATCCATCAAGAGCGGCTATGCCATCAGCGGGCTGGACGATGACCGCATTGTGGGTGACACGCTAACGATGAGCGTGGGAACAAGCGATGACGTGTATAACGGCATCGGGCGCGGTCAGCTCAACATCGAGGGCATGCCGGTCTATCGCGATGCCGCCGGTCCCATCGCCACTCCCACGAGCGACGAGGAGCGCACCAAGTTCACCGACCAAACCGTCACCGCCCAGATCAATATCAACGCCTTTGCCCCCGAGATGCCTCTTGAAGAAGCCGTTGACTGGATGGCAGACCTGCTCAAGAAGTATGCACACGCCACCAACGTGGAGACGGCAATCTACACTCCCGACAGAAACAACTAAAACAAGAGACAAGATATGGAAGTACTTGAAATCTTAGAAAAGAACGTCAACCAGCGTTACATCGACCAGGTTGTGGAAACCCTGAAGGAGGGCGGACTCATCATCTACCCTACCGACACGGTATATGCACTGGGTTGTGATGCGCTTAACAACCAAGCCATTGAACGCATCTGCTCCATGAAGGAGATGAAGTCGGCCAAGACCAACCTGTCTATCATCTGTGATGATATCTCACAGGTTGCGCAGTATGCCAAATTTGACAACACACAGTTCAGGCTGATGAAGTCCAATCTGCCTGGCCCGTTCACCTTCATCCTGCCCGCGTTATCCAAGCTGCCCAAGGCGTTCAAGGGTCGCCGCACCGTTGGCATCCGCATTCCCGACAACGAGGTCGCCCTGGCCATCGTGCGCACACTGGGTGGTCCCATCCTGACGACCTCGGTGCCTGGTGATGACGAGGATTACCGCTGCGAGCCGGGACTGATGGCCGAAGCATTTGAGTCCAAAGTGGATATCGTCATTGACTCGGGCCGTGGACAGCTGCTGCCCTCAACCATCGTGGACTGCACGGGCAGCGAACCTGAGATTACCCGTCTGGGCAAAGGGAAACTCATCAGTTAACAAACAAAAGACAATCGATTTATAATTTACTGAGAATGAAGAAGTTTTTATTCATCATAGCTGCTGTGATGATGCTCACGGCCTGCAACAACAAGGCCGAGCAGCAGAACGGCATTAACGGAACCGAGGAAACGGCACAGAGCGAAATGACAGCTACCAGCCCCAATGACGAGGGTCAGGGCGAATGGAGCAAACAGACCACTCTCTTGGGTTCAAAACCCATGGTCATTGACTTTTTCGCCACCTGGTGCGGCCCCTGCAAGCAACTGGCTCCCATCCTTGACGAAATTGAGCAGCGCCACAAGGGCGATGTCATCTTCCAGCGCATCGATGTTGACCAGGAGCCCGAGTTGGCCCAGGAATTCCGCATCGAGTCGATTCCGACGCTGATGTTCGTCACCCCCAAGGGGGAATATCAGACCCTGATCGGCCTGCAAGAAGCCGCAGCCATCGAAGCAAAAATTGCCGCACTGCTCACCCGAAGCGCAAAGTAAGACCAAAAGCAGGACGAAAAGGCCACATTATTGTCCTTTTTCACACATCACGTCCTATAGATAACGTGATAAAGTTGTGATATTCTGATTTTTTTGCGAACTTTGCAGCCGTTTTTGAAAGATAGAGACTAGTCAATATATAACTACATCAATGGAAATTACTGCACAACAACTTGCAGCAATGGTTAACGGCACGGTCGATGGTGACGCATCGACGGTGATTAACAACTATGCAAAGATAGAAGAGGCAACACCAGGTTGCCTGACGTTCCTGGCCAATCCCAAATACACGCATTTCATCTACACGACCCAGGCCTCGGCTGTACTGGTCAACAAGGACTTCCAACCCGAGCAGGAGGTCAAGGCGACACTCATCCGCGTTGACGACCCCTACAAGACACTGGCAGACCTGTTGAACTTTGTGAACAGCCAGCGTCCCGAGAAACGCGGCATTGAGCAGCCCATCCATGTGGGCCAGGGCACTACCCTGCCCGATGATGTATATGTGGGCGCATTTGCCTACATTGGCGACGGCGTGACCATTGGCAAGAATGTCAAGATCTATCCCCAGGTGTACGTGGGTGACGGCGTGACCATCGGTGACAATGTGATCCTGTACCCGGGCGTGAAGATTTACCACGGCTGCCGCATCGGCAACCGCTGCATTGTGCAGGGCGGCGCCATCATCGGCGGTGACGGCTTTGGCTTCGCGCCCAAGGAGGACGGCACCTACGAGAAGATTTCTCAGGTAGGCATCGTCATTCTTGAGGACGACGTCGAAATCGGCGCCAACACGACCATCGACCGCGCTACCATGGGTGCTACCGTGGTGAAGAAGGGAGCCAAGCTCGATAACCTGATCCAGATTGCCCACAACGTCGAAGTGGGCGAAAGCACTGTCATGGCAGCCCAAGTGGGCGTTGCCGGATCCACCAAGATCGGCAAATACAACATGGTGGGCGGCCAGGTGGGCTTTGCCGGACACATCACCGTGGGAGACAAGAACGGCATCGGCGCTCAGACCGGTGTTGACAACAGCATCGGCAGCAACGGCAAGTGGCTGGGAGCCCCCGTACAACCGGCTATGGAATTTGCGCGCCAGACGGTTTATCTGAAACGCCTGGGCGAAATGTACAACGACATCAAGGACCTGAAGAAGAAAATCAACAACTAGGCATTAGTTGTAAACCGACATCATGAAACAGAAGACGTTAAAGAATGCCTTTACAGTCACAGGCAAAGGACTGCACACGGGCCAAATGTCAACAGCGACGTTCAAGCCTGCCGATGTGAACACCGGTTACGTGTTCCAGCGCATGGACCTTGAAGGTCAACCCACCATCCAAGCACTGGCCGAGCACGTCATCGAGACCACGCGCGGCACCGTCATTGCCAACAAGAGCAACAAGGAGGCGCGCGTGAGCACCATTGAGCACGCCATGGCCGCCCTGTATGCTGCGGGCATTGACAACTGCCTGATCGAGGTGAATTGTGGCGAGGTGCCCATCCTTGACGGCAGCGCCATCATCTGGTGCAAGGAAATCGAGAAAGCCGGCATCGTCGAGCAGGAGGCCGAAAAAGAGTTCTACGTCGTGAAGCAGCGCATCAAGGTCGTTGACAAAGAGACAGGTTCTTCGCTTATTGTGCTTCCTGACGATGAACTGTCGATTGACTGCATGATCGAGTTTGACTCGCCCGTGCTGGGCAATCAGTTTGCTTCGCTGACCGACATCCGCCAGTTCAAGCAGGAGATTGCCGCCAGCCGCACGTTTGTGTTCGTTCGCGAGGTGCTGCCGCTCATCCAGCTCAACCTCATCAAGGGCGGTGACCTCGACAACGCCATCGTCATCTATGACTCCCCCATGAAGCAGGAGGATCTGGACCACATGGCCGACGTGATGAAGGTGCCCCACAAACCCGCTACCGAGTTAGGCTACCTCAACAACAAGCCCTTGGCATTCAAGAACGAACCCGCACGCCACAAACTGCTGGACGTGCTGGGTGACCTGGCGTTGATTGGCCGTCCGTTGAAGGGCCGTATCGTCGCAACCCGTCCAGGCCACACCATCAACACCCAGTTATCCAAGAAGATACGTCAAGAATTGCGCTACCAGAACGTTCAGGCCCCGATTTACGACCCGAACAAGGAACCGCTCTACGACATCAACCAGATACGCGCCATGTTGCCTCACCGCTATCCCATGCTCCTGGTTGACAAAATCATCGAGAAGGGCAAAAAGCATGTAGTGGGCATCAAGAATGTCACGGCCAACGAGCCGTTCTTCCAGGGACACTTCCCTGACGAACCTATCATGCCTGGCGTGCTGCAAGTCGAGGCCATGGCCCAGGTGGGCGGCATTCTGGTACTGAGCAACGTTGACGATCCCGAGAACTACTCGACCTACTTCCTGAAGATTGACAACGTCAAGTTCCGCCACAAGGTGGTTCCCGGCGACACGCTCATCTTCCACCTGTCGCTGATGACCCCAATCCGCCGCGGCACTGCGGTGATGAAGGGTTACGCCTTTGTGGGCGAGAAGATTGTCACCGAGGCCGAATTCATGGCGCAGATTGTCAAGAATCCTGACTAGGCTCTAGGCTTTAAGTGTTAGGTAATTAAGAAATCAATAATCAATAACAGAGACAATAAACAGGATATGGATATCCATCAGTTTGCCGTCGTCCACCCTGACGCTAAAATTGGGGAAAATGTGAAAATCGGTCCCTTTGTGACCATCGATGCCAATGTGGAAATCGGTGACGGCACCATCATTGACAGCGGAGCTGTTGTGCGCAGTGGTGCGCGCATCGGCAAGAACTGCCACATTCACGCCAATGCCGTTGTTGGCGACATTCCTCAGGACCTCAAGTTCCAGGGCGAGGACACTGTTGCCATCATCGGCGACAACACCGTCATTCGCGAGTTTGTCACCATCCATCGCGGCACTGCATCACGCGGCAAGACCGTTGTGGGCAACAACTGCCTGATCATGGCCTATTGCCATGTGGCACACGACTGCATTGTTGGCAACCACGTCATCATGTCCAACTCGGCACAACTGGCCGGAGAGGTCGAGGTAGGAGATTGGGCCATCATCGGTGGCGGCGCCCTCGTGCACCAGTTCACGCTCATCGGCTGTCATGTCATGATTCAGGGTGGCGCCCTGGTCAACAAGGACATCCCTCCCTATTGCATGGCTGCCCGCTACCCCATCGCCTATGAGGGTGTGAACAAGGTGGGTCTGCATCGTCGCGGCTACAGCAGTGAGCAAATTGATGCCATTGCCGACGTTTACCGCACCATCTATGACTCGGGCCTGAACGTCACCCAGTCGCTGGAAGAGGCTGCCAAGCTGCCCGCCAGCGCCGAGCGCGACATCGTCATCGACTTCGTGCGTGCCAGCAAGCGCGGCATCGTGCGCAAGCCGTAATGGTCTATTCAGTTCCTGATCATGATCAGTAACTGAAGTTTTGAGTTTAGGGTTTAGAGAAACGAGGTCGTGGCGAGTATTCTCGTCACGACCTCGTTTTGTATATCTCGATATCCTTTACCGCGCTGATTCGATGGCTTGCAGCTTGTCGGCCTCGCCCAATTTGTAGTAGATGTCCCGCAGGGCGTTAACCAGGTCTTGATTACGAGGATTGATCGCATAGGATTTCTCCAGATAGGGTAAAGCCTCGCGGTACATGGGATTGACCAGATCGGCCAGTTTCTTGCCATACAAATGGCTGTTCATGCGTGTCTCCATCGCCTTGTTGTAGAAATAGCGCCCCACGTTGAACAGTCCACTGGCATTGCTGTCGTTGAGTTCAATGCAACGCTGGTAATAAGGAAATGCGTCATAAATGTTTTCCTTGCTCTCGATCACAAGCCCTTTGAGATTAAGCAATTCGTCATCGTTGGGATTGGCTTCCAACGCATCATCCAGCAGATCATTAGCACCGGAATAGTCCTCACGAGCTATAAAGTCGTTGATCAGGATGCGGATGTATTGCGGATCGCTGGTACCGAACTTGAGGAACGCCTCCCAAGCCAGTTTCACCACTTCGCGCTCATTGCCCAAGTCGCTGAGGCACACCAGCGCATAGTCATAGGCCTCCTTGCGGTTGTACCCTGAGTGGCGCGCTATGCTGAACAGGCGCACGGCATCGATGGTGTCGGTCTTTTGCCAAGCGGCAATACCTTGGTAATACCTTACCTCGGCAACGATGCTATCGGGCTTGATCCATCGCGGGTCATCGCTGCGAGTCGCCATCTGGCAATAATTATCCCATGCCTTATAAGCACCGTCCCAATCCTTGGCATTATAGAGTTCACTGCCCACAAAGCGGAAATTGTCATGATGATCGACAAGACGGTTGACCACGTCCTTGCTGAATTTTGTCTTGAACTTGGGACGCTTGGTCTTCTTGTCGATGACAGGTTCGCCTTTCTTATCCTGAATGAAGGTCGTATCGAGCTTGAGTGCCATGAGACCGTATTCATAGGCATCAATCAGCGTGTGCCCCATTGCCTTGACGTCAATCTTCTTACCCACGCGGCGGTTGTCCATGTATTTATCGAACTGCTCAGCCTTGATGCGGCTTGCCAGCGCCCAGGTTTCGGCCTGATCGCGCGTTTCTTCATTGGTGAGTGCCGGTTTGAGCCTGTTAAATGCCTTGTTGTAGCTGTCCACTGTCATTGTCAAGCCAGTGATATCTTTCTTGGCCTGACTGATTAAAAGATGTTGCCCCCATGCGCCGAGCGGCAACATGACGGCAGTCATCAGCAATATGATGGTAAACTTCTTCACGATAGTATAATTCCCTATTTAAAAACCGCTGCAAAATTAGTGCTTTTTCCAATACTGTGCAACGGGGGACAAAACAGCAGGCGGTGAAAGAGCACGTTTGCCCTCACCGCCCGCGGTATAGTTGGTTGAATCAGTGCGAATTACTTCACGCCCATAACCTCAAACTTGTAGAGGATGTCATCCAGGACGTTCTTAGCCTTGGTGTCATCGGGATTGAGCTGGGAAGCCTTCTCCAGGAAGGGGATTGCCTCGTCATAGAGGGGCTTGATCTTGGGAACGAGCTCCTTGTTGGTGGCGTTGGGATTATCGTCGATAATCTTCTGAGCCTGCAGGTAGAGGCAGCGGCCCACATCAAAGAAAGCGTTGGCATAGGTGGGATCAACCTCGGTTGCCTTGCGATAGAAGGGCAACGCAGCGTCAACACCATCCTTCAACTCGGTGGTAAAGCCTAAGATGTCATGCAGGGTTCCGTTCTTGGGATCAGCCTTCAAGGCATTGTCGATGAAAGCGAAGGCCTTGTCATACTCGTTCTTGTCGAGCATGCCCTGTACCATGTTGGCCAGCGAAGAGGTCTGGAAATCAACGATGTTATTGTCGGTGTAACCCAGCTTGCGGGCCTTGGTGAAAGCATCATAAGCCTCGGCAAACTTCTGAATCTGATACAGCGAATAGCCCTCGAAGAAACGCACCTGGCTCAGCGTGCTGTCGGGAGCGGCAACACCATTGGCAATAGCGAAGGCTGACGAAGCGATATTGGCATAGTTACCGAAAGAGGCGGCAGCCTTCTCCCAGTTGCTGGCCTGCAGGTAAACATTACCGGCATTGGCGATGTCACCCATGTGTGAGGTGAGCGCACCGATAATCTCCTTGCTATACTTGGTCTTGATCTTCTTGCTACCGTCCTTGTTGAGCTTGGGAGCACCGTTCTTGTCGAGCTCGGGAACGCTGTCCAAGGGGAGAGCCTCCATGTAGCACTCGAAAGCGCTGGACAACAACTCGTTCATCAGGTCGTCATCAACGGGCTGTTGCATGAGTTTCATCTTGTACATCTCATCGTACAGGCTGAAAGCGGCTTTACCATAGGTGTAGAAAGTCAGTACGTCATTGGCAGACTCGGGATTCTCAAAAGCGGGAGCAATGGCCTGAAGCACCTCCATGAGTGCCTGAGGGTTGCCCGAAGAGGCCTTCTTGGCGAGGTCTTTCACGAGGCTCATCTGAGCCGATGCGCCGAACGCCATGATGGCGGCTGCGGCGAAAAGAATCATCTTTTTCATTTTTCTTAACAATTAAATCAGTTTATAATGTTTATTCGTTATCGTTTTGTTGTTCGTTTTCGTCTTGCTGGGCTTCCTGGGTGTCCTGTACATCCTGGACTTCCTGAGGAGTGTCCAGAGGCTCTTGACTGAACGCGTCGCGAACGCTTTCCTCGTCGGTGGTCTCGGGTTCGGTATCCACCTTGCAAACGCTTGCTATCTCGTCATTCTTCTTCTCCAGGTTGATGAGTCTCACGCCTTGTGTCGCGCGTCCCACTATCCTGAGCGAGCTCACCTTGAGCCTGATGGCGATGCCGCTCTTGTTGATGATGACAAGGTCGTTATCGTCATTCACATTCTTGATTGCAATTAGCTTGCCAGTCTTGGCGGTGATGTTAATGGTTTTAACACCTTTACCGCCGCGGTTGGTCACGCGGTAGTCCTCGAGGGCACTGCGCTTGCCCATGCCCTGCTCTGAAACGACGAGCACGTCGTCGCGAGTGCCGGCACGCATGCAAATCATGCCAATGACCTCATCGTCCTCGCTCAGGCGCATACCCTTCACACCAGTGGCGGTGCGGCCCATAGAGCGGACTGCCGTCTCGGGGAAGCGGATTGCGTAACCCTTGCTGTTGGCCAGAATCACCTCGCTGTCGCCCTCGGTGAGGATGGCGCCCACGAGCTGGTCGTCCTCGGCGATATTGAGGGCGCGTACACCGTTGGCACGCGGACGAGAGTAAGCACTCAAGCTCGTGCGCTTAACGATACCGTTCTTGGTGGCAAAGACAATATAATGTGACTGGTTATACTCGGGATCGGTCAATGCCGTTGCACGGACAAAGGCCATGATGCGGTTCTCGGCATCCAGGTTGAGCAGATTCTGGATGGCGCGACCCTTGCTGTTCTTGGTGCCCTCGGGAATCTCGAACACGCGCAGCCAGAAGCAGCGTCCCGTGGCGGTGAAGAACAGCATATAGTTATGGTTGGTGGCTTCATAGACATACTCGATGAAGTCCTCATCGCGTGTGTCACTGCCCTTGGCGCCCACGCCACCGCGTGCCTGGGCACGGTATTCCTTGAGCGGGGTGCGCTTGATATAGCCGAAGTGGGAGATGGTGATGATCATGGGATCGTCGCTGTAGAAGTCCTCAGCATTCATCTCCTCGCTGGAATAAACGATCTGGGTGCGGCGCTCGTCGCCGAATTTCTCCTTGACCTCGATCAGTTCCTGCTCGATGACCTTGCGGCACTCGGCGGGATCGTCGAGGATAGCCTGCAGGTGCTCGATGGTCTTGCGCACCTCGGCCAACTCGTTGTGCAGTTTCTCCTGCTCCAAGCCGGTGAGCTGACGCAGACGCATCTCGACGATGGCACGGGCCTGCACCTCGGTGAGGCTGAAGCGCTCACACAGGCGCTGGATGGCATGCTCGGTCGAGTCGCTGCTCTTGATGATGGCAATCACCTCGTCGATGTTGTCGCTGGCGATGATGAGTCCTTCCAGAATGTGGGCACGTTCCTTGGCCTTCTTGAGGTCGTACTGGGTGCGACGAATCACCACCTCGTGGCGGTGCTCCAGGAAGTAGTGCAGCAGTTCCTTGAGATTGAGCAACATGGGACGGCCGTTGACCAGACACACGTTATTGACACTGAACGACGACTGCAGCTCGGTCATCTTGTAGAGCTTGTTGAGCAGCACATTGGGGTTGAAGTCCTTCTTCACATCGATGACGATGCGCATACCGTGGCGGTCGCTCTCGTCGTTGATGTCGGCAATGCCCTCAATCTTCTTCTCCTCGACCAGGCGGGCAATGTTCTCGATAAGGTCCTTCTTATTGACATTGTAGGGAATCTCGTTGACCACGATGCGCTCGTGGTTGTGCTCGGTCTCGATCTCGGCCTTGGCGCGCACGACGATGCGTCCGCGTCCTGTCTCGAAAGCGTCTTTCACGCCCTGATAGCCGTAGATGATGCCACCCGTGGGGAAGTCGGGAGCCTTGATGTAGTTCATCAGGTCGCTCACTTCCATCTCGGGATCCTCGAGCAGCGCAAGGCAACCGTCGATGCATTCGCCCAGGTTGTGGGGAGCCATGTTGGTGGCCATGCCGACGGCGATACCCGTAGCACCGTTCACCAGCAGGTTGGGGATGCGGGTGGGCAATACCGAGGGTTCCTCAAGCGTGTTATCAAAGTTAGGCACAAAGTCCACGGTATCCTTGTCCATGTCGTCCATCATGCTCTCGCCCATCTTGTCGAGACGCACCTCGGTGTAACGCATGGCAGCGGGGCTGTCACCGTCGACCGAGCCGAAGTTACCCTGGCCGTCGACCAGCGGATAACGCATGGCCCAATCCTGGGCCAGACGGACCATGGCAAGATAAACCGAAGAATCGCCGTGGGGGTGATACTTACCCAGCACGTCGCCCACGATACGGGCCGATTTCTTGTAGGGGGCATTGGAATAGTTGCGCAACTTGTCCATGCCATAGAGTACCCTGCGGTGCACCGGCTTGAAACCGTCGCGCACATCGGGTAGCGCACGCGAAACGATGACCGACATCGAATAATCGATGTAACTGGTCTTCATTTCGTTTTCGATGTTGATCTCTAGAATTCGATCGTTGTTCATTTGTATTTTTACGTTTTAAATCTGTTGCGGGCACCGCACTGCAGGCTCACTTTAGCCCCAGGCTAGCACGAATGCCCCGACATTAGGTTTAACTTACAAAAATACGCATTATTTCTCATTCGGCAACCCGATTTGCGCCACTTTTTGACTGAATTGTAGATAAAATGTTTAAAACGGCCGTGATTTTTCATTAAAGAGCTCATTTTGTCCCATGAAAGCAGTAATTTTGCCCTTGATTCAGCTATTTATAGATGATGAGAGATTTTGCCGCCATCGATTTTGAGACCGCCAACAGCGAGCGCACCAGCGTGTGCTCGGTGGGCGTTGTCGTTGTGCGCAACGGCCGCATTGTGGACACATTCTATTCCCTCATCCAGCCCGAGCCCAACTATTACAGCTACTGGTGCCAGCGCGTCCACGGCCTGGGGCATGAGGACACCGACGATGCACCAGTGTTTCCCTATGTGTGGGCACAGATTGAGCCCCTCATCGAGGGACTACCGCTGGTAGCGCACAACAAAGCCTTTGACGAGAGCTGCCTTAAAGCCGTCTTCCGCTGCTATCAGATGGATTACCCGGACTATGATTTTTATTGCACCTGTGTGGCTGCCAAGCGCCTGCTCAAACAGCTGCCTAACCACCAGTTGCACACCGTCGCTGCCTACTGCGGCTACAACCTGCTCCACCATCACCATGCCCTGGCCGATGCCGAGGCGTGTGCCCACATCGCCCTGCAACTGCTCTAAAACGAAGGGCGGGCCCGCGTTCAGCCGCGGGTCCACCCCCATCAGTGATTCTCTTGACTTGTAATTATTGAGTCAGGCTGGCAGTAATCGCCTGTACCTCACGTGAGAAGTCTTTCTCGATCGACATGCGCTGCTCGATCTGGATGCAGGCATGCAGCACAGTGGCATGGGTGCGATCGAGCTTGGCACCGATGCTGGTCGATGACATCTGGGCCTCTTTCTTGGCCAAGTACATTACCAGCTGGCGGGCATCGCTGATTTCACGCTTGCGCGACTTGCCGTACAGCAGGTCGGTGGGCAAGTTGTAGTAGTCGGCAACCGTCTCGGCAATGTACTCGAACGTCAACTGCTTGGGTGCCACCTTGACCGTATTGCCGATGATATTCCTTGCCAGGTCAATGGTGATGTCCTGGTTGAGCATGGTGGCATGGGCCAGCAGCGACACCATCACTCCCTCGAGCTCACGCACGCTCTCGGTAACATTGGAGGCGATGTAGTCGAGCACCTCGTCTGTGATATGGAGTCCGTCTTGAGCGGCCTTCATCGTCAAGAACTTGCGGCGCAGCTCGAAATCGGGTTTCTCCAGCTCCACAGTCATGCCCCACTTGAATCGCGAGATGAGCCTGGGCTCCATGCCGTCGAGGTCACTGGGACGGCAATCGCTGGACATCACCAGCTGGCGCTGGCGCTGATGCAGGTGGTTGAAGATGTGGAAGAAGGTGTTCTGTGTGCCCGGCTTGCCGGCAAAGAACTGGATATCATCGAGAAGGAGCACGTCGATGCTCAGATAGAAATTGATGAAGTCGTTGATCTTCTTTTGCTGGACAGCCGTCGTGTATTGGCTCTCGAACACTCGCGACGAGACGTAGAGCACCCTCATGCGCGGGTTCTCTTCCTTCAACTTGATGCCGATGGCCTGTAACAGGTGGGTCTTGCCCACTCCCGTGGTACCGAACACAAACAAGGGATTGTAGGTCTTCACCTCAGGGTGTTCGGCAATAGCTTGACCAATGCTCACAGCGAGCTTGTTGCTCATGCTGCTGCAATAGTTCTCGAAAGTATATCGCGGATTGAGCTGCGGGTCAATGTCCTCCAGCCGGTCGTCCTGTGCAAAGGGGTTGGCAATGCGCGGTTTGCGGATGTTGAGTTCCTTCTTGAGCCTGGTGCTCGAGTTGTCCTCATTCTGCTCCACAGCGCTGGTGTCGTCGCTGCCCACTACATTATATTTATAGGTGAGCCTGACGTTTTCGCCAAAGACCTTCTTCAAGGCGGCCGAAAGGATGGTGATATATCGTCCCTCGATCTGCTCGACAAAGAACTGCGAGGGCACTCTAAGCGTCACACGGTTGTTTTCCTGGTCAAAGTCAACGGCAACAATGGGTGCAAACCAAACATCGAATTGTTCGGCCGGCAGGTTAGCCTTGATGACGTCAAGGCAGCGGTTCCACTGTTGTGCAACGTTAAACATTTTTGATATTTTAGCTTAGTATGGTTGGTTTGTTAGGTGCTTTTTAGCAGTACAAATTTCGGTCAATAATTTCTTATAAAAAAATGCTCTAAAAATTTGGATATTTCATTTTTTATCTAACAATATTGAAAAACAAAGGTTTACAACACTGTTTAGAAATCGTAACTTTTCGGCCCACAAGAATATCAACACATCGTTGAAAATCAGCACATTAATTTATCCTTAGAATATTCCTATCTATTTTGGTACGCTCGCAAATCGCTGTTATTTCAAGGGTTTGAATTTGTAAATCCCGAAAACGGTAATTTTTAAAAAAATCCCTATTTAGATTGAGTCCAAATAGGGATTTTTTGCCGTCAGTTCGTCGTGTTTTTGAGCACGATTTTGAAAGGTTGACTGGCTATGAATATGTTACCTTTCATCAGAACACTTTCACATTGATGTAGCGTTTCGGGTGAGCCTTGATATCGGTCAGCAACGAGTCGAGACTGGCGATAGCATGATTGGCGTTATCATAGAGTTCGCGGTCATTGATGACCTTACCCAAGGATGAATTTTTGTCGTTGAGCTGCTCGCTCAGGGCCTGAAGATTAGCCAGCGTCGTGTTGAGCTTGTTCATCGTCTCATCGAGGGGCATGTTCTTCAATGACTCCGACAGATCGGTCAAATTGCCTGTTGCACCTGTCAGGTTGTTGGTGATGCCGTTCACATTGTTCATCACGCCAGGAACACTGCGGTTCAAGCCGTTCATGAGTACCGTGAGCTGTTGAGCGCTGATCTGCAGCTGACGCGAAATGGCGTCGAGACGGGTCAATGCAGCCGTCAAGGCCGGATTACCGGTCAGGCCGTTGACATTATCCATAATGGAGTCGACCTTGGGAAGCATGCCGGTCACCATGGGCATCACGTTCTCGGTCACATGGTCCATCAGTCCGGGGACATCGATCGTGGGGATATAGCTCCCCTGGTCCATGGCTGGTCCATCACCCAGATTGAGCACGAGCGAAGTTCCGCCCACAAGTCCTGACACCAAGTTGATGGTACTGCCTTCAGGAACCACCATATCCTTGTTCATGGCCAGCATGATGGTAATCTTGTTCTTGCTATAGTCGTAGTTGATTTCCCTCACCTGCCCCACCTGGAAGCCGTTGACTGTAACCGGAGCTGCCTCAAGCAAGCCATCGGTGCTCTTGACTTCAGTATAAAAACGGTTTGCCGGTGTAAAGAGGTTAACACCCTTCAGGTAGTTGATGCCCCAGTACAGCAGAGCTAGGCCAGCTATTACAGTGAGGGCTATCTTGACATTCTTGTTGAAAAACTTCATTATCGGTAAAAATTGATTCTATTGTTCTAAACGGCAAAATTACAAATTTGTTCTGTATATAGACGGCATTTTCCTCTTTTTTACGTTATTTTAATACCCTTCCAGGCCACTTTGAGGGGAAAGAAGACACAAAAATCACCTTTTTGGGCAAAAAAATGACCATTTGCGGTGATATTTACGAGAAATGTCACTATTTTTGCGATAACTAAAAACGTTGATATGATGAAATCTCCACATGCCTGCAAAAATATCTACGGCCTGATCGGCTACCCGCTGGTCCACTCTTTTTCGCGTGATTTCTTCAACCAAAAGTTTATGGCTGAGGACATTGACGCACAGTATATCAACTTCGAAATTGAGGACATCGGGCAACTCATGGAAGTGATTGCCGAGTACCCCAACCTGAACGGATTGAACGTGACCGCCCCGTACAAGGAAGCGGTCATACCGCTGCTGGACTCCCTCGATGACGATGCGCGAGAGATTGGGGCCGTGAACGTCATACGTTTCATCCGTGACCACCGGTCAGGCGATTTTGTGGAATTGCGCGGTTACAACAGCGATGTTGCAGGCTTTGAGAGAACCATCCCGAGCATTCTCACCCCGTCGCGAACGAGTGCGTTGGTGCTGGGCACCGGTGGAGCCGCCAAGGCCGTTACCGCCGCATTGCGCCGCAATGGAATCAACGTGCAGCTGGTATCCCGCCGCAAATCGGAACACACATTAATCTATGAGGAGATCACGCGCGCCATGGTTGCCGAGCACAAAATCATCGTCAATGCCACCCCACTGGGCAAATACCCTGACGACAACGTGTGTCCTGACTTCCCTTACCGCTTCCTTACCAAGGAACACCTGTGCTATGATCTGATTTACAATCCCGAGGAGACGCTGTTCATGAAAAAGTCGGCCCAGTTCGGCGCCGAAACCAAGAACGGCATCGAGATGCTGCTGCTGCAGGCCTTTGACTCCTACCGCATCTGGACGATGGAGGATTGACCATAGGTCACGATGGAAGCAAAGTCGGTGCTCTCCAGAATTCCCGTGTTGCGGGTACTTGTGCCGTTTGCGCTGGGCATTATGCTTCATCAGTTGTGGCACTACTGGTGGGCTCCCATAGCCGTCATTGCAGCGGCGATTCTCCTGTATCTGTTCTTTGCCCGGAAATCCCGTTCCCCACAGGGGCGGCTGCGTTGGCGTTCCTATTTTGTCATACCACTGGCATTGGCGGCACTGGCGTTAGGCTGGTTGACGGCGGTCATTTATTGTCCTCCACACCTCGATGAGGGACAATGTGCCGGCCGCTTGCTCTTGGGGCGTGTCAACACCCTGGAATACACCGATTTCTCGATGCGGATGACAGTTGATGTATTAGACCGCGATCTGCCACCATGCCGCGTGCTGATCTCGACCCGCGGTTGTGACTACACCATGCGTGCGGGAGAACTGATTGCCTGGCACGCAGAACTCGGTGAGGTGGGCAACATGAGCAATCCAGGTGAGATGGACTATGCCACCCATCTGCTCAACAGTGAAGGAATCCGTTTCCAACAGCATCTGCCGCTCACCCAATTGAAGAAGGTGGGGTACTCCCCTACACTGCTCAGCCGTCTGGCCAATGCGAGACGCGAGTTGCAAGAGCAGGTATTCAACTCACGGTTGTCAGATGGTGTCCAACGCTTTGTTGTAGCTCTGCTGTTGGGAAACAGTAGCCTCATCGATAAGGCGACAAGGCAAGAATTCTCGGCAGCGGGTGTAGCCCACATTCTGGCATTGAGTGGCCTTCACGTCGGGTTTATCACATTGATCATCTGGTGGTTACTGTTTCCTCTTGACTACCTGAAGCAGAAGAAACTGCGCCTTGTCCTCACGCTTGTTGCCATCATCGGGTTTGCCCTGTTCACGGGCGGCTCACCCAGTGTCGTGCGTGCGACAGTGATGATAGGATTCGTGTTTGCATCACTTATCTTTTATCGACGTTCCGTCTCGCTCAATGCGCTGGCGATGGCGGCACTCGTTATCCTGTTGTTCACGCCATCAGCCCTATACAGCGTTGGTTTCCAACTCAGTTTCATCACTGTGGCGGCTTTGCTGGTTTTCGCACGACTGCCAGAACGCTACACGAGCCGTCACCGGTGGGTCAACTATATCGGTTCCGCCATCATGGCGTCGGTTGTGGCCATGTTGGCGACTGTCGCTTTGAGTGCCCACTATTTTCACACCATCTCATTCATGTCGGTATTGAGCAATCTGCTCATTCTGCCCGTGCTTCCCTTCTTTATGGTACTGGGGGCGCTCTTCCTGCTGGTCACTGCCGCCGGACTGCATTGGCCGATGCTGGACGGCATGCTCGACGGGCTCTACAACTACATCCGTTGGGCAGCGGGCGCGGTAAATGCCATGCCCCTGTCCCACATGGGCGGCGTGTTTATGAGCACATTTGGCGTAGTGGCCTATTTTGCCGTGATGGCACTGGTCGTGTTATGGCTCTACCGCCGCAATTACCGTTATCTGCTGGCTGCTGGCGTCACCCTTGCCGTTGGGCTGGCCCATTCGTTGTGGACCGACGCACAAATCCCGCGACAGGGCATGATTGTGTTCAACTCGTTCACGGCCACACCCGTGCTGTACTACGACCACGGGACAGGCTATGTGTGGACACCCGATGAGGAGGATACCGACTCGGCCTCATTCGCTCGCTATCACGCCGGTTTTCTTGCCCGATACCATATCAACAATCTGAGATTTATCGCCAACGACACCGTCGTGCGTCTGGACGGTGCCCTTTTCAAGCCACCGTATGCCCACCTGATGGGGCACCGGCTTGTGGCTGTGGGCAGCGGTCAGTGGAAACATGCAACAGCATCAGAACGTCTTGATGTTGATGAGATTATCGTTACCAAACGCTACCATGGCGGTGCCGCCAAGCTGCAGGAGCTCTATAAGTTTGACCGCCTGATTCTCTCTGGAGCCATGCATGCCACTGTCCTCACGCCATTACTCCACGAGTGCGACTCGCTATCCATTGCCATCCACCCGCTCTCACGCCAGGGAGCCTACTGTATTCCGTCAAGCCAATGACGAGTCATGAAATCATGCTGAGTGAAATAAAAAAGTATTACCTTTGTAGCGCCAAAAGGCTCACTGGCATATAATGATTTTAATATGGGACCGATCAATTTCACACAAATCCTGAGTGCGACACTGGTATTGCTCAGTATCATCGACATCGTTGGATCGATACCTATCATCCTGCAGTTGAGGGAAAAAGGGCGTCATGTCGATGCCATCAAGGCGACCCTCTACTCCACCCTGCTGATGGTGGGCTTCTACTATGGCGGCCACTGGTTGCTTCGCATCTTCAACTGCGATATCCACTCGTTTGCCACTGCTGGCGGTTTCTTGATGTTCCTGATGGCGTTGGAGATGATTCTTGACGTGGAAATCTTCAAAAACAACACGCCCAACAAGGGAGCGACAATGGTGCCGATGGTTTTCCCGCTGATTGCAGGCGCCGGCGTGCTGACCACACTGATTTCGCTCAAGGCGATGTATGACGACGTCAATATCTTCATCGGCTTGGCTATCAACATGATATGGGTTTTCCTCGTTATCAAGAGCACTGGTAAGATCCAACAACTGCTGGGCGACGGCGGCATGATGTTCTCGCGCAAGTTCTTCGGCATCATCCTGCTGGCGATGAGCGTGAAAATGATGACCGAAAACATTGCCCACCTGTTCTGAGAAAAAGCACTTAACGGCATAAACGACGGCAACCGCCCCGAAACTCGGGAAGCGGTTGCCGTTTGAATAGTATGGGAGAGGATCGGGCTATCAGCTATTTCCAAACAGGGTCACTCTCGTTCCAGCAACGGTCCAATGCTGTGACAGCATACTGCCAGTTGCCTTTACCGCCATCAGGGAGCGCAAAAGTCGTCTCGCCTGTGATGGCAAGGATGGCATCGGCATTGTCAAGGCTGCCTTTCTTGCCCTTGGGGAATCGATAGATGACATATCGCACTGCCTGCTGCATGGGATCGTCAGTATCGTGGGCTTGCCAAACGAGGCATTTCTTGCCACTGACCTTCTTGATCTTGAGGTCGTTGACACGATGAGGCTTTTCGGCATCGAGCCAGGTATATGCAGGAATAAGAGCCGGATGGGATGTTTGCTTGCTGGAGAGCGAGTCCAGCACACCCTTGAAGTTACTGGTAATGGTATAACCCGGCCACCAAGTCACGCCGTGCACATTGTCCATCGCACGCTGCAGGCGCATCTTGTGGTCGAGTTGCGTGGGATTGGTGGGGTCGCCGCCTTCGTCTGCAATATCCTGATGAGACATCACGTTGTTCAGTGCCTGCCCATAATACATGTGACGGCCATTGGCATGGTCGTTCCACCAGTGCATGAGCACGAGGTCGCTGGCCGCCTTGTGCTCCAGTTCCCAATAGAGCTGGGGCACCATGTAGTCCACCCACCCCTCGGCAGTCCACTTGGGGCAATCGGCATAGAGGGCATCGTAACATTGCAGGCCGTTGGTCTCGCTGCCATCGGGGTCATTGGCCTTGTTGCGCCAGATGCCAAAGGGGCTGATGCCGAAGCGCACCCATGGTTTTACCTCCTGAATGGTATTGTGCAGCTGCTCGATGAGCAGATCCACGTTGTGACGTCGCCAGTCGTTCTTGTCCCAGCCGATGCCGTACTCGTTATAGGATGCGGTGTCGGGAAATTCCACACCGGTCACCGGATAGGGATAGAAATAATCGTCCATGTGCAGGGCATCAATGTCGTAGCGCACCAGGATGTCCCTGACCACGGTATCGATAAAGTCGCGGCATTCAGGCAAACCGGGGTCAAAATAGAGTTTGCCGTCGGCATACTTAAGGAACCACTCGGGATGCTCATAGTAGATGTGTCCCGGAGCTGGCTTATCCTCCTCACTGCTGGTCACTCGGTAGGGATTGATCCACGCGTGCAATTCCATGCCGCGCTGGTGGGTCTGTTCTATCATGAACTTCAACGGATCCCATACGGGATCGGGAGCCTTGCCCGGTTCACCAGTGAGCCAGCGTGTCCACGGCTCAAGTTCGCTGGGATAGGCTGCGTCGGCTTGGGGCCTGATTTGCCAGATAATGGCATTACAGTTGGCCTGTTGCAGCAGGTCGAGCTGCTTGACGAGGTAGTCGCCCATCTGCGCGGGCGTCATCTCGGCATACTGTTTTTGCCCGATGATATGCATCCATGCCCCACGGAATTCATGTTTGGGCAACTGTGACTGCCGCGCACCACTATCGGCAGCGGCCAAACAGCCTGTCAACGCCATCACAAGCATCGACAAGAGAAAAACACGTTTCATATATACTTTGGGATATCAGTTAGTTGGTATCGTCCTCAGGAACAGGGACCCAGACGTAGGCGCCCAGGTCGATGGCACCGCGGGCGGAACGGTCGCGGCCATAGCGGTCATAGCGGGCCTCGGCGGGACAAAGGTCAGGATTACCCTTGCCGATGGCGTCGCTCTCGTTGCCCAACCGGTAGTCGAAGATGTAATCGTCACGCAGGGTCAGGAACTGCGGATCACCTTCCCAAACGCAATTGATGAAGTGTGCGTCATCCTTACCAGGGCTCTTCAACAGACAATAGCGCAGATAGACGTTGAAGTCGGCTAAATCACCCTCGTTGATCTCAGGACATAGGCCATGGATGATGCAGTTGTTGAAGTCGGCCTTGATTTTGCCGATGGTGCCATTGCTGTACTCCACGTCAAAGACGTTGACGATGGGTAATGACGGCAACTTGAACAGGTAATAGTTGGCGAACGTGCACTGGCTAGCCTGCACCTTACCGCCGGCAAAGTAAGCGACTTCTTCGGCCGCATCACTGATTTCAGTACCGATGAGCTGAACATAGCAGGTAGCTGTTGCCAGGCAAGTCGATGTCGAGTTGGTCAAGACGCAATTCACGAGCTTGAGGGCGCAATGGATGGTGTCACCATATGCGCTACAGTGCATGCCGATGCTGCTGCCTTTCATAATGACGTGCTTGAGCACGTTGTTCATCGTGGGAGGCGTGAAAATGATGCCTCCCCACTGCCCCGACATGATGTCAAAACTGGTGCGGCCAACAACACGGTCCAGACGGTCACCGCGGAAGGTGACAGGAGCCTCGGCTGTGCCATTGGCCAGCATGCGGCCTGCACAACGCATCGCGGCCTTGTCGTGGAATAGCAAGGTAGCTCCTGCGTCAATCGTCAGAGTGGCCCCTTCTTTCACATACACAGTGTCATAGATCAGGTAAGGCTTGTTGGCCGTCAGACGCATGCTGTGGTCAATCGTGTCGCCATTGAGGCGTACCACATCCTGTCCCCATGCCGAGAGCAACACATACTGAGTAACACCGTTAGTCACAAATTCCAGACGGTCCTCCAACAGGGTGGGCTCGTCCTTTTCCATCTCATCGAGACGCGCCTCGATGAAGATGAAAATCGAGTCATTGCCACGGATTTCCACATTATGGAATTCATCACCGCGCACACCGTCCACATTGAGGTGGAAATGTCCTTTTGAGGCCAAGCCAGCCACCTTGATGGATGAGATGCTGATTTGTTTCTTGCTGCGGTTATAGACCACCATCTGCTTGGTGGCGGTTCCCTGAAGGGTAATGACCGTGTCAAACGCGACCGTATCTGATTTGAAGGCCAGCACATCGCTGGACGATGTCGTGAAGCCGTCCTCGATGCACGAGGAGCACATCAGCATCGCCAAGCAAGCGACAAGAGCGGTCCACAGTAAATTTCTGGTATAATTCATTATCAGTATTCCTTGTTATTCTATATAAATAACGAGAAAGCCATCTGTTTAGTATATCCTGAGTTGCCTCAACGCTCAAACAGAGCGACCAGCGGATAATGGTCACTCTCACCCGCCTTGACTCGACGGCACCACAGCGGCTTGAGGTGCCCGCGGTACAGGATGTGGTCAATTTTCACATACAGGTGATGGGAATTGAAGGTGTAAGTGGGTCCAAACCCAGTTTCGGCCCAAGCGTCATGCAGGTCATCGCCGCACACGGTGCGATAGGCAAACGAGCCCGGGGTATCGTTCAAGTCACCCATGACCAGCACATCGCCTGGCGAGTCGTCCAGCACTTGACGCATCGCATCGGCCTGACGGGCATGACTGATGAAGCCTACATCCAACTTGCGAGTTACCGACTGGATGCGACGCTTGCGGCCTGACGGCAGATTCATTGACTCGATGACGCCCCGCTCGTTTTTGTTCAAGCGCAACGAACTCAAATGCATGCTCATCACCCTGATATCTCCGCCTGGAGCCTCCACATCCCATGCCTTGATAAAGTAGCCCAGAGAATCCTGAGCGAGCACGGGCGATTGGACCTCGGTGAAAGGATATTTGGACAAGATGCCGACGTCAAAGAAGTGCTTCTTGCGATAAGGATACTTCTTGTAGAGCTCTTCCAGCATGGGCTTGATGCGGTCCTGCTGCTCATAGGAATAATAGACCAAACCCTCCTGGATAACGACAATATCGGCATCCTCGTCCAGAATATAGCGCATGTTCTTGCTGGGCTCGGAGGTTTTTTCCTGCCAGTTGAACTCGGTCACGTTCATGGTCATCACTTTGAGATGGACCTCGTCTGGATCCTCTTTAGGACCCCATAGATTGACGGGAGATATCAAACGCAACGTCGGCCACGACAGGCAGATGGCTCCGACCAGGACAACAGCTGCACGCCATTGCCGAAACAACACCAATAAAACCAGCAGGACCAATACCGCAACAGCCACAGCCGGCAGTGCCAGCGTAGCCAACGAGGGCAAGGTCCAAATATTGGGATCGACACGACCGCCATAGGCTGCAAACAACAGCGCGAAAGAAGCGACGATTGCTATGAGACGAAAAATATATTTCATGGATTTACAGTTTCCACCCTAATTTGAAAAACGGTTCTTGAGCCACAAAACGCGGGAAACAAGTCTTCAAGAGCCAAATCGTGGGCAACTCAAGCAGCATGGTGACAGCAAACACAATCAACGTGAGCTCCACACCCGGCTCAAATCCGTAATGAATCAGCAAAAACCGCATAGGGAGAAAGAATATGGGATGAGTGCCCAGGATAATCAGTGAATAACGCCCATAATGACACAGCAAGGGCACCCGCTTAATCGGTTTGCAAGCCCAGAAGAACGTCAGAATGGCCAGGAACGGGAAGAAATAGAGTTTCCAGTACCGAGGCAATACCTGATAATGGAGATTCAGGAAATCACTGAATAAATAGATGGGTATCAGGGCTATAATCAATGCAGCCACACCCCATTTGTCCCAACGGGAGGGCTGTAAAGCGCCCAAACGGTTGATTCCCCAGCCCAAGACGAAATAGGGCAAGGCCACAAGCGAAGTGTCCATCATGAGGGGCAGCTGAATCTTGTGGACCGCAAGCTCATAACCGGCCACCGACAGCGCTACCGTTACCAGCAATAATGCCCATAACGGCTTGACGTAACGCTGGATGACATAGAACAGGATATTAACCCAGAACAGGCTGAGCAGGAACCAAAGCGGGGCCGTCCACAGCCAAGTGCGCAGGTAGAAGGGCTCCACCAACATCACAGGGTTTACCTCGATGGGATCGGCTCCGATGATGTGACGCAGTAGCGCCTCGACACACCTCATCACGAAGTTGAGGACAATAAAGAAAACAAACGGCACAAGGATGTTGTTCACCTTGCGCCGCGTGAAATCGGCAAAGCCCTCGTAGAGCTTAAAGAAGATGCCCGAGATGAAGTAGTACATGGGCAGGCGGAAGGCCTGCAAAGCGTTATTCAGGTTAGGCGCCAGGTAGTTAAAGAAATCATGGTCAATGTGGTACATCACGATGAGCATGATGCACAGGCACTTCATGAAATCGATGTAAGCAATGCGCTGGCGCGGCATCTGGTCAGCCGGAAGTGAGCGTATTACAATTTAGATTCCAGCATTGCAATGACACGAGAGAAATCGGTCATTTCGGCAATCTCCTCAGGTTCCAGCTCCAGGTCAAACGCATCCTCCAACTCGGAGGCCAATGCGAGATGCCGCAGCGAGTCCCATTGCTCACAATTCTTCTGTGATGCGTCGGTCGTCACATCCTCGACGCCGAAGACCTCACGCATAATCTTCAAAACCTTCTCTTCCATGGGGTTCATAACACTCTTATATTGTAATAGTTCTTTAACTCAAACACATCGTTCAATGCCATCTCGTAATGCTTTGCGCCGTCATCGCCGACACTCATGCAAGTCATGCCCATACGGTCGTAAAAATCAGCCGTTTGCAGGTTTTTGGCGGTGGGCAGATAGGTTGCCTTGACTTTCCGGAAACCATCCAGCCTCAAGAGGTTAAATACCGTCTTGATAAAAGCTTCCTCAATGCCTCGACCCAAGATGCGGCAACTGAGCAACATGGTATCGATGTTCACGGTCAAGTCATCTACCGGCTCCAGGAAGATGGCGCCAGTAATGCCGCTGTCGCCGAAACGGTCGCTCACGCTCATGCAATAGACGCGCCAGCCGTCATCCAGCCGTTGCCGCACTTCACTCTCTTGATAACGGCGAGTGGTGAGGTTGAACTGGTTGGTCTTCTGTGTCATCTGCGCGATGCGGGGCAGATTGTGCTCATCGGCAGGAATGATGTCCAGCGACATGTCCAGGCTGTAAAGGTAACCCTCGAGGTCGGTGAAACGCGACTGCTCGGCCTGGCGGCGAGCATTAGCCTGATACTGCTCGGTTTTAGAGCGGTCCTCGTCGGTAACGGAATAGATGCGGAAATACTTCTCTGTCAATTCCTTAAAGAACGGCATCAATTGATAAGGCTTGCCAGGAAAATCAGGCACCACAACCTCAGGCAAAAGCTGCTTGACGAGTTCGCGCTCGATGGGATTGTCATCGAGGAACACCATGCTGTCCAGCCCGATATTGAGTTCAGCTGCCAATTCCCGCATATTGGTCACCTTATCTTGCCAGTTGATGCGCACGGCGCTGAAGTGTTCGCGCTTGAGCACCATTGCCGCATTCTTGTCCCAGGCCTCCATCACATCGGCCTCATTATTCTTGCTGCACACAGCCAGGATCACACCGTCATGTGCGAGCTGCAAGAGGGAACGTTGCCAGTAAGAATAAGCCTTTCCGGGATAGTCGCCACCCAACTGGATGCCGTCGATGCCGTCCTCGCCCAATACTCCGCCCCACAAGGTGTTATCCAGATCCAGCACGACGCATTTTTTACGTTTCAGGGCCAATTCCTCCTCGATTCGGTGCCACCAGTCCTGGAAATCATGGGTCAACTTGGGATTGAGGAGCGTTTGAGACATCAAATAGTATTTCCAATTGATGAGCGTAGCAGCATCATAGCGCAGAGTAAACTCCGAGAAGTCTATCCACTTGATATGGCGGCGCTCACGCGACAATTGTGCCACATGGCCATTAAAAGCGGCAATGGCCTCGTCTAGAGCGGTCTGGTCTCCCGTCACCCTCAAGGGGAACAGGTTGACCAGCGAGAAGACGATAAACGGCTTTTGGTCATCGGTTTGGGAGAGCACCAGATCCAGTTTGTCACGATAGGAATCAATTTCCTCGGCCAGTTGGATGCTGTCGGCATTGACAGGCACCTGATAGAACCAGATATACCTATCGGCATCGGCAGACACCAAGCTGATGTCGCCATAACCCGAGTAAGTCATGCCGTCATAGCCGAGAAAAGGCTCAACCGTTTGATTGCGAAAGACAAATGTTGTCATTTCATTATTTGATCATTAGATATATTTTGCTTAAAAAACGCCAAAGGCCGGGAACCATCATCAGGCGATGAATCATCTTCCATTTTGACCCATGATAGTCGGCCTCGGGGCCCACACAAGGGAACGGAAAGAGACCGGCCTTGCGGATGCGATCCAATATCTCGTCCACCAGGCCGCAGGTCAGCGCCTTGGTCATAGAGAAATAGAGATAGACGTTCCTCACGCCATATACACTAGCAGGCGCTTTTTGTCCCGTAGAGGCCTCAAACTGCCGTGCAGCAGCGTCAATCGACGCGGCGGCATCGACCTGGCTGCAGATACGGCGCCGCAAGTGGTCCTTATCGGTATTATGCATCGCACTGTCGCTACGGTTCACGTAGCAATAGGCGATTGTATCGTCATGGGCCATGCGCGGGGCGTTCAACAGGAAACTGGCGATGAGGGCACCATCCTCACATACAATGAGAGACGTGTCAAAACGCCATCCCCGTTGCACCAGATAATCACGCTTGATGAAAAACCGCCACACGTAGGGCGTCATGCTGTGGCCATTTAGGAAATCATAACCCGTCATGACGGGGGTTGACGCATAGTTGTCGTCGCGCGTGTGCGGCAACACCTTGCCTTGAGAATCCTCACAGTTATAGTTGAACGAGAGCACATCAAGGTCATCGTCAATGGCACGCTGCACCAAACCGTGAATCACATCGTCCTCCAAGCGGTCATCACTATCTACAAACATGACGTAACGGCCTCGAGCACAGTCCAACGCATGATTGCGGGCAGCGCTCACGCCCAAGTTCTCCTGGGTCAACAACTTCACCTGACGATTGTCGCGGGCAAAAGCCTCGACGACAGCCCTGCTGCCATCGGTCGAGCCGTCATCAACGACAAGGACCTCGTAATCATCGGGCCACAACTGCTGATTCACAATTGAATGCAAACACCGCAGCACATAGTGCTCGGTGTTGTAAAGCGGGATGATATATGTCAACAGGAGTTCATCCATCATGGCTGAGCCTCAACCAGTTCGACGAGTCCGGTGTTCTTTTGAAAAAGAAAAGCAATACGTCTGTTATCCATCGCACATGCAGGAACAGGGCCATTGACAAGCAGGAAACGCTGCTCGCGCAGGGATGCAATGGCGGCCTCGATATCCTTCACCTCATAGCACATGTGATAAGGCGTCACTCCAGCGGTAGCCAAGGTGCGTGCCACCGGGTTCTGCTCGTCAAGCGGCTCGAGCAGTTCCAACCGCGGTGCCCCACCCTTTTCCAAGAAGCAGATGCGCACATGCTGTAACGGGTCTTCGACGACAGGCGAGGACGTATAGCCCATCATCAGGTAGAAGGGCTTGGTCTTCTCGATATCACGGCAAGCGATACCTATGTGATGAAAAGTCAACATCAATACTCGATGACAGGAGAAATCTTGCAGTCACGCATCGGCATGAGGGCCGATCCCCAACTCAAGCCGGCACCAAAGGCACTCATCATCACCAGGCGTTCACCATCCAAGCATCCAGCCAACTCACTGGCGATGGTCAAGGGAACCGATGCGCTGCTGGTGTTTCCATACTTGTGGATGCAGTAAGGCACACGGGCAGGATCCATCTTGAGTTTCTTGACAAAGAAGTCCATCATGAAGCGGTTAGCCTGATGGAAAACCAGATAGTCCAGGTCGTCGATGGTGTGGTCAGTCTCCTTGAGCAATGTCTTTATACTCTTGGGCACCTTGCTGATGGCGAAATTAAACACATCCATGCCATCCATGAACACTTCCAGGTCGGTGCGGATATTGCCATCTTCACGCTCACGCTCCACACAGGACTCGGGCGTGATGGGATGTCTCATGCCGGCATGAATCTTCAGCACATCCTCACCGCTACCGTCGGTATAGAGCAGGAACGTTGATGTGCCGTAGTCACCTTTCTCAATCAGTGTTGCCGTTCCCGCATCGCCATAAAGGGGCCAGTCCACCTTATCGCGACGATTGACAATCTTGGAAAACGTCTCGCCGTCAAGCAAAAGCACACGGTTGACTCCCTGCATCGAAGCATAGGCGAATGCCGTACTGAGAGCGAACAAATATCCCGAGCAGCCCAGCGAGATGTCGAAGCACATGGTCTCGCGCGGCAGTCCCAGACGATGCTGCAACAAGCACGATGTGGCGGGAATGCGGTAATCCGGAGTCTGACTCATGAACAAGAGCACATCGGTGCTGGCCGGATCTATATCGTTATCTTCCATCAACTGCCGTGCAGCCTTGTAACACAGGTCGCTGGCGGTGACATCGGGGGCAGCAATGCGCCGCTGCTCGATGCCGATGTTGTTGATGGTCTTTTCGATTTCCTCTTCAGGAATGAGATAGCCGAGGTCTTTGTTATAGACAACCTCAGGGGGCACACAAGCGCTCATAGCCTTGATGCCTACACCTTGAAAAGTAATTTTTGCCATAGAAAGAGGGAATTAACCCTTGTTGTGGTGAAAATGATATCTGTCAGAGAACAGATTCAAAGCAAAAGCCTCAGCACTGGCTGGAGGCTGAACTGGTAACAGTTTTATGGACGCACCCCCACCTTGTCCTTGACGATGTTGTAAAGATCCTCAACCGTGTTGCTGCCGCGAATATCATCGCCACGAAATTCGACATCATATTCCTCGTCAACCATCGCTATGACTGACAATGCAACAAGTGAAGACCATTCTTCCAAGTCCTTGAAATGGGTAGTGGCCTTTATATCGTCGGCATCTGTTTCATCGAACAGATCCGCAAAGTATTCTATGAATTGATCCAAATTCATCTGCTGTAAATACAACGTAATTACACCATGATTTATTTTAGCGGGTGCAAAATTAAACAAAAAAAACTTAAATCAGCACTTTCATACGTATTTTTACAGCACATTTTTCAAAAAGCGGTCCAATCCTGACCGAAATTAGTGAAAAATGTCAGCAATCAGAAGTCAAATCTCTTAGCCGGAACCCCCAAATAGGTGGCATTATCACGGGGCTGGGTCATGAGCACGCTGTTGGCACCCAGAGTGACTCCGTTACCGATGACCATTCCTTGCAGAACGACACTGGCAACACCCAGCAGGTTGTTGTCACCGATGGTGATACCGCCCGAGAGATGAGCTGCCGGCATGAGTCCGTTGAAGTTGCCGATGACATTGTCATGCCCCACCACGACGTGGTCATTGATGAGGTTGAAGTCACCGATCGTTACATCGCATGAAATCATGCAGTCGTTCTGGATGATATTGCCCTCACCCATCGTCAAAGTCTCTTTGTCAACGAGAAACAATGACGGATCAATTAGATTCGGGAAGGTTATATTGGGATTGTCAATGCTTTCACGGATGCGCCTGACGGCCTTGTTATCGTTGATGGCGATAGCAATAGCCAATGGCTCATTACATTTGGAAAGCCACTCCATACCACCAATCACTTTTCCATAACTGGAGACTTGCATCCCCACAGGCTTGGAATCATCAAAGAAGCCTATCAGATTCCATTGTCCATCACCGTGGGCATTGATCCTGTTGATCAGGCAGGCTACTTCCTTGCCAAAACCTCCAGCTCCATAGATTGCGATATTCATTGTCTATAAAGTATTGATTTTTATGATATTCACATTTTATCACTTCTTGCAGCAAGAAATAATCTCACGTGCAACACGTTCAACATCCTCGTCGCTCACCCAAGGCCCGCTGGGCAAGCACAGACCCATCGAGAACAGATGCTCGCTTACTCCATTCACATAGGCAGGAGCACCCGAGAACACCGGTTGGGTGTGCATCGGCTTCCACAGGGGGCGCGACTCGATATTGCATGTTTCCAAATGCAAGCGAACAGTCTCATAATCGGTACCCGTCTTATCTGGGTCGATCAGAATCGTGTTGAGCCAGTAGTTACTGTCGGAGCGCTCGTCAAAGTTGGTGTGCACATCAATGCCATCAACGTCGGCAAACAGCTCGACATAGCGGTCACACAGGTGCTTGTGGTGAGCCAGATGCTCCTCAAAGACAGTCATTTGGCCTCGGCCTATACCGGCACAGATGTTACTCATGCGGTAATTGTAACCGATCTCCTTGTGCAGATAATAAGGCATGGGCTCTCGCGACTGGGTAGCGTAGAACATGATCTTCTTCTTTGCCTCGTCGTCGGGACAGATGAGAGCTCCACCGCCGCTGGTGGTAATCATCTTATTGCCATTGAAGCTCATGATGCCATAATCGCCAAAGGTACCGCACAACTGTCCACGATAACGAGAGCCAAAGGCCTCGGCAGAATCCTCGACAACGGGAATCTCATAACGACGGGCCACCTCCATAATGTCGTCAATCTTGGCCGGCATACCATAGAGGTAGACGGGGATGATGGCTTTGGGCTTACGTCCGGTCTTGGCAATGCGGTCCTTGATCGCATCCTCGAGCAGGTTGGGATCGATGTTCCAGGTGTCGGGTTCACTATCTACAAACACGGGAATGCCTCCCTGATAGGTCACCGGATTGGCGCTTGCCGAGAAAGTCATCGACTGGCAAATAACCTCGTCGTCGCGACCGACGCCCAACTTGACGAGCGCCAGATGGATAGCCGCCGTTCCCGAGCTCAAAACGACCACCCGCTTATCGTTACCGCAAAGGCGTTCAAGATCTTCCTCAAAGGCATTCACATTAGGTCCAAGGGGCACGACCCAGTTGGTGTCAAACGCCTCTTGAATGTATTTCATTTCCTGGCCGCTCATGTGAGCCAGACAAAGCAAAACTCTGTTATTAGCCATATTATCGATATTACTTTATTATCATAAAACATTTTCAGACTGTGCCGGATGGCCGGAATAAATCTGGATGTGCTCAGCCAGACGCAAAATGCGTTCCCGGTTTTGCAATGCCAGCACCTTGTCGGAATGCGGGAAATTGGTGACCGTCCTCACTCCCGGAATGTAACTGTCGCCCGTGAAGAGCGCAGTCTCGCCTACCTGCCACGTCACACAATCGGGGCTATGTCCCGGTGTGTAAATGGCCTTGGCATCGATATCCTCGAAAAGTTTCAGCACCTCGCCATCGGCAACAATCCTGATTCTTTCGGGTTCATCCAGGACAAAAGGTGTCTCGTGATACCGTGAGAAGTTCAGTTTATCGCTGAGCAAGCCTTCACGCCCGGCCTCATTAGTCATGATGAAAATGCCCGGATAGTGTTGCAACAGTTGATTGAGGCCATATATATGGTCGAAGTGGGTATGTGTCAACAATACCCCCGCCAAGTGATCACCAATGAGCGGCAACAGCTGTTTCACGTCGCCACAATCGACAATCCAAGAAGCATCGTCCTGCGACAGGACATAGCTGCATGAGTTGAAAACCGTATTGACGACTTGCCGTATGACCACTTAAAAAAACTTTGGTTAATATTATATAACGTAAAGACCCACTATAAAATTGTGCTGAACCTTTATTGCATGTGCAAAAAGAAGTTCATATCATTGCCAAAGGTCTTCTTATACGTCTGCATGCGAGCACACTTAACCTGCCGCGCCCGGTCTATCACCTCGTCGAGATATTCCCCGAACATGGGGCCGGCCATCATCTGAGGCCCCTCGACACTGGGCACGAGATTAAACTCAATGAGCAAGGGCTCGCCATCGGGCAAAACCGTGACATCCCAGCCCACGAAATCGAAATACGGCAATCGACGATGCAGTGAAAGCAACGTTTCAATGACTTTGCCGTAATTGGGGACGACGAGATTCTCCACCCCGGTCTCCAATTTGAGCGAGGACACTTCCATGTTCTTGAAGCGATAAACCTTGTCGTCAACCCTCCCGTCATCATGAATCAGGCAAGTGCCACCACCCTGCGACACATTATCCTTGATGGCGCCCTTGCCTCCGAAACGCATGTGAGCGAAGGGATACAGGAACTCATAACTCCCGTCCTGACGGCGATAAGTATAAAGGCGCATAGAATTGAGCGACGTTGGATTAACGCGCTGCAAATCAGGATGCTGCTTTACCTTCTCCTGTACAATGAAGTTGAGGGCATATTGATTGAACAGGGCCTTGAGCTTGTCGGGATCACGGCCATCAATCTGCTCAACACCCTCACCATTGCAGGTCTCGACTGTGGGCTTGATGATGAGGTCGTGATCAGCAGCGCAGACAGCCTCAATGGCTTGATCGAGGTTTATTTCCTCACCGTCACGATAATAATGGCCATGGATATTCTTTATGATGGCGAGGGGCTGTTTCACCTGAGGGAACAACTCGCTATAGATGTTCTTATCCAGATAAGCGTCCTTGAAATCATGGCGGTTAAGCGCCGGAATCACATAGAAGTAATATACATCCATCGACAAGTAACGGTCGCTGTGGATGCCACTCAGACTAGAGAAATAGTCATCAAACATCATCGAGACCTTGAATCCCTTGTTCTCATAATAAGCCGAGAGTTCCTTCTTGTGAGCCTTGTAGTTAAAGCCGTCGCACATGACGTGGTTCTTGAAATACCAGTCACCCCAGTAATACTCTTGGTTGGAATTGATATATTTTGCCATAGGATTACTGCTTTTAATATGTGATCACGTCACTCATTTTCAAACCGCCAGCATAAAATTCCATGCTCGCCCAAGCCAGGCCGACCCCGAATCCGCAGGCCAGGCAATGCTGTTCTTTTTCTCCCGACAGCTTATCTTGACAACGAGTCACCATGGTCAAGGGGATAGATGCACTCGTGACGTTGCCGTATTCCTCGAGGCAATAGGGGGTCTTCTCTGGAGGAATCTTGATGGCTTTGCGTATTTTCTCGTCGATAAACCTGTTGGCTTGATGCAAGAGCAACAGGTCAACCGTCTCAACATCAATATTGAAGGTGGCAATCAACTCCTTAAGGGAGCGAGGCGGCCGCTTAATGGCAAAGCCAAACACGTCCATGCCGTTGACTACCATATCCACGCCACGACGATAAACGCCTGGCGAAACCTCCTTCTCCTCCAGCGACTCGGGAGTGACGGGATTACGCATTCCGCCATAAGGAGCCCAAACAGCGTCAAATCCCTTGCCATCAACACCATACATGAAATTCATGGGACGTGAATGCTCGGGATCGAACTCCAGCGCAGTTGCCGTGGCGGCATCGCCAAACAGCGGGCGCACCGTGGTATCGCGGGGATTGCGGTTTTGGGTATTGGTCTCAGCAGCTACCAGAATGGCACGCTTGAATGTTCCGTGTGACATCAGTGAGCCGACAATACTCATACCATAGACCCAACCAGAGCAGCCAAAAGGCAAGTCGAACACGCAGCAGTCGCTGCGAAGCTTCAGCCTGTCCTGAAGAACGCAAGCCGTCTGGGGAGCAATATAGTCTCGCGACGTGCACACATAGGCGAAACAGTCCACGTCCTCGGCCGCCCACCCCATGTCAGCCAGCAGGCGCTCCACGGCCTTGACCGTGAGATCAGATGCCGTTGTGCCGGGTTCTACCTTGTGGTGGCGTTCGATGCCTGTCGATGCTATGACCTTGAGGGCATCGTTCTGGTCCTTGTAGATAGGAAGTGTGAGGTTATCCTCGACAGTGGCGGGCACACAGGCGCTCATGCCTGCGATGCGCACGTTGTTGATGGTGAGTTGTGACATATCCTATTGTTTGAGTTTTAATCGTTGTATTTTCCCTGAGCTAGTGCGGGGAATGCTGTCAACCCATTCCCACTCAACGGGTATCTCGTGTGGTGGCAGCAATTGGGTTAATTGCTGTTTGATATCTTCGATAGTGACTTGATTGTCATCCTTTTGGAGAAAGGCTTTAGGTACCTCGCCCAATACTCCGTTGGGATCAGGCACGGCGATACAGGCACAGTCGGTAATGCCAAGGGAACGTATCGCGTCTTCGATAGTGGCTGGGCTCACTTTCTCGCCTCCGACGTTAATGAGCTCTTTTTTTCGGCCAGTAAGATAGAAATTGCCCTCATCGTCACGATGTCCCCAGTCACCAGTGCGGAACCAGTCACCATAAAAACTGCCTGCGTTGTCTTGGGGTTTGAAATAGGAACGAGTAACCATATTGCCACGCACGCAAATTTCACCATCCACGCCATTCGCAACGGGATTGCCATCATCGTCGCGAATCGACGCCTCGACCAATGACGAAGCAGGACGGCCTACAGCCTCCAAGTTACCGGCATTGGCATGGAACTCGGTGAACATGGCGCGTGAAGCCTCGGTGAGGCCATAATGCATGCACAGGCGCGTATTGTGGAAAATTTCCATCAGGAGCCGCTTGTCCTCGATTGGCAAGGCGGCGCTGCCGATTTCAATATACTTCAACTGTTCAGCAAAGCGGGCAATGCGTCGTCCGCTCAGCCGCTTGATGTATTGCCAAACCGCTGGCACCATGCCAAAACCTGTCACATGCCAGGCATCGAGTACAGAGAAAAACGACTTAAGGTTAGCGAAATTGCCAACCAGCACCAGTGTAGCTCCAGCGATAAGCACGCAACGCAGGCGTCCAAGGCCAAACGAATGGCTCAGCGGTAGCGCTAAAGCCTCGATGTCGTCGGAACAGGTGCCGATAAAGCCATTGGTGTTGCTAGCCGATCCTGCAATATTGGCATGAGTCAGGCACACACCCTTGGGAACTCCTGTAGTCCCTGTGGTGAACATGACATCGGCCACATCGTTGACATCAACTGTCGGCCACGTCAAATCAGCCGACTGGGCATCATCCGATTCTGGTCGATTAAATGAATAACATGGTACCCCATTCACACCCTCAAGCCCGGAACTGAATAGTGCAGACGGTTTGACCACATCAATGATGTAGTCCAAACGATCCCGGGGCGATGCCACATCCACTACCACATTGACCACACCCAGCAAGTGGGCCGCAAAATAATGATAGACAAAAGACAGTTCCTTCTGCGCTGCCAGAACGATGCGGTCGCCAGGCTTCAGGCCCAATGCGAGCAAGGCACACGCCGTCTGCTCGATGCGGGCCATCAGCTGGGCATAAGTCACTTGAAAATCGCCCTCGACAAGAGCGACCTTGTCGGGGGTTTCAATGGCATGCCTGGAAATTTCACACAGCAGTATGCTGTGGGGGGCGTCAAACATTTGTGAGTTTCTCGACCTCCTCGACTATTGAGCGTACAGAGGTCAGATCAAAGAGATCTTCGAGCGGGAACTCCAAGTCAAGTTCCTGCTCTATTGTACTAATAATTGCCAAATTACCAACAGAATCCCACTCGGGGATATCGCCCGAAGACAAGTCGTCGGTAATCCGGTCAAAAGCCACGTTCAGTACACGGGCTATAATTTCCTTTACTTTTGAATCCATTGATGCGCCAGTTCTAAGGCAGCGGTTTATCCACGTAATTTTACAACGACGTCGAACAAATCCTTGATGGTATCAGAACTGATGATGTCATTACCCTTGATAATCACATCATACTCATCGTCAACCATGGCGATAATCGACAGTGCAGCCAGGGATGACCATTCATCCAATTGCTTGAATTGTGTTTCAGCGGTAAACAATTCAGGTTCAGTATCGTCGAACTGAGCAGCAAAGTTTTCAATAAAGTCCTCTAAATTCATATATTGGTTATAATATGTACCTAATTTTTCAATTCTATAGATTTATCGGGCAAAAGTACATACAATTTTGAAAAACACAAAATAAACAAGAAAAAACTATATCGAGAAGCCTCCATCTATGACCAAATCGTGCCCTGTAAGCCACGATGAAGCATCACTCAGGAGGTAAACGGCACCGTTGGCGATATCATCGGGTTTACCATATCGGCCCAACGGATAACGCTTGGCGTCCTCGGCCAGTTGCTCTTCGGTGATAGTCCCGCGATGGATGAGCGGGGTGTCCACCATACCAGGGCAGATGCTGTTGACCCTGATCTTGCGCGATGCATACTCGCGGGCAGCATATTTCATCAGCGAGTTGAGCGCAGCCTTGGATGCTCCATACACGCCATTGCCCGGCATGAAACTGTGAGTACCGCCAATCGAGGCTATCAGTACCACCGAGGCTCCCTTTTGGAGAACCTTCTTTTTGTACATCAACCGCAACAACTCGACAGGAGCAAAAAAATTGACATTGAACATTTCATCAAATTTCTCACGAGAGCCGAACTGCAGCGGCAATGTCGTTGAATTACCCGCGCACAGCACAGCACCATCAAGTGGCGGCAAGGAAGCAACCAAGCGCTCGACGTCCTCTTGGTTAGTTAAATCGGCGGCAATCTGTGCTTTGAGGTTTCCCATGAGGTCTGCTGTTGCCTGCAGACGCTCGGTGTCGCGCCCTGTGATTACCACTTCGGCGCCCATCTGCGCACACTCGACAGCCGTCGCCTGGCCGATGCCTGACGATGCTCCAGTGACCAGAATGGTTTTACCCTTGAGCGTAAAAGGATTATACTCCATTATTTCTCAATTGTTTAATTATTCAAAATCAAATTTCTTGGCAGGCACTCCGATGTAAGTGAAGCCATCTTTGGGTTTGGTCATCATCACACTGCCAGCGCCCAGAGTGACATTGTCACCAATCTTCACGCGTTGCAGCACAATACTGTCCACGCCCAGCAGATTGCAAGTGCCCAGTTTGACCTCACCAGACAAGCGCACGCCAGGCATCAGCACATTGAAGTCGCCGACTTTGACGTCATGTCCCAACGCATTAGAGCCATTGAAAACGTTGAAGCTGCCAATCTTGACATCACAAGTAACGCTACAGTTATCCTGGATGATATTGCCCTCACCAATCTCAAAGGTTTGCCTATCAAGAACCCTGAACGACGGAGCTATCAGATTGGGAAAACTTATGTTAGGGTTAGAAATGCGGTCATGAATCTGCTTTCGTGTCTTGGTCGCCCCGACAGCAATTGCCAGTGCCAGAGGCTCACTGAATGAATTTAGTTCGTTGATGCCGCCTAACACCTCCCCAAAGTGCGATACCTGGGTTCCAACAGGGATGTTGTCGTCAAAAAAGCCGATGATCTCCCACTGCTGCCTTCCCGCGTTGTTAATACGCTGTATACCACCAGCCACCTCACGGCCCAAACCTCCAGCGCCATAGATAGCAATTTTCTTAATCATACCATTTCTAATATTAATCTTCCAATCCACAATATCTAATAAATCAATAAAAGAAGTGATTTCTTGTTTGGGAGTATAAGGATATTGCACTTCTTTGGGTTCATGTATATTCCTTCCATCATTCTTCAAGCAAATCGTATTCCACCCCAAACGATTTGGCCAATAAAAGTCTTTAAGTTGGTTATCTCCCACATAATACTTTATTGAATTAGGAAATTTAACTTCTATCAAATCAAATACTCTTGATGATCTCTTGTCACAACCAACTTCTTCTGAAATAAAAATACAATCATTACTAAAGAATTCATTAAGTTCTAACGCCTTAATCTTATTTCGCTGAGTCAGAGAACGGCCATCTGTGACCAAACAAAGAGCTATTCCTTTATTTTTCAAAAAATTCAAGACTTTTATTACATCCGAATCAAGTGAAATAGAGGGTACATGTTCATGGTACATTGCAATTAACTCCTCTTTAGTAATACTCAGACCATAATACTCTATCAATTCACCAAAAGGATCACCCTTCTTGTTCCAAACAGACCATAAAAAATCATAAACATTCTGAGCTGTATCTTCTATCTGTAATGTATGTGCTATCTCATAAAAAGCTGACTTCAGATAATCAACCTCTTTATAAAGCGTATCATCTAAATCAAATGCCACAACTCTATTCTCATGTATGATAATGTCTTTATCATAGCGAAGCATCATTGTATTATCCAGCCAATCTTCTGTATAATCGATCTCCTCTTTTAATAAATATTCACGAATTACAAAATCTGCGTAATTCGCTTTTGCATAAAAGGATAATGGATAGCCTCCGCCAAAACGAGGATTAATCTCAATACCCTTAATATCGTTATCCGATTCCCTATAGAACAATTGAACGCAAATGCATCCCCTTATGCCATAGCAGTACCCCATATGTTGCTTAAGAAATTCTACGATATAATTCTTTCGCGTAATTCCTTTATTAATCTCCCCCGCCCTAATTTCTATCCTTTCGCGCGGCACTATACTTTTTACTTTATGATCCTTACCAAAGTACATATCGACAGTAAACTCTTTATACTCATTCTTGTCGATATACTCCATAAAAATTAACTTCTCATCTTCTAGTATCTCATTAGTCAGAGCATCCTCATTTTTAATTATATGAATATTGGTGCTTAACGAGCCATCGTACGGTTTAGCAAACATCGGAAAAACTGGATGATGCTTATCAATCTCTTTTGGCACATTAATTCCTATCTGAGTAAAAAAAGCATTAGTCTTTCTTTTATCGCGACATACACGAATAATATCAGAATCTGACAACATTAATTCCACTCCTATTTCAGAAAAGCGTTGTCTATTTTCAGAGAAAACAATTAATTCTGGATCAATTGTAGGAATAATAACCCCAATGTTATTCTCCTTGCATATCTTTAAAATTGAATCAATGAAATACTTTTCATTGCTTCTCGGAACAGAAAAACAGCCATCAGATTGAATGCCGGCTGGAGCCATTCCGGGTTTTATATCTGTCGTATAGATCTTCGAATCATAACCTAATTCCCGAAATGAATTCTGAAAGATTTTTACAAGAACTACTCTTTTACCGGCAGAAGTAATTAATACATTTTTCATATTTGATTAGTTATTCCCGTTAAAAGTTTCCATTGTTGCTTGACCGTTTTGGGCAATCCCGTCACGGGCAATCACTTTTTTTATTGTCGTAAGAATTACTTTCATGTCTGTCATGAAGTTGCAGTGGTCAACATACCACACGTCGAGTTTGAACTTTTCACTCCATGACAAGGTGTTGCGGCCATGGCATTGAGCCCATCCTGTGATGCCAGGTCGCACCTCGTGGCGGCGCGCCTGTTCAGGAGAGTAGAGAGGCAGGTACTGAACCAACAACGGACGCGGCCCGATCAAGGCCATGTCGCCCTTGAGCACATTGAAGAGTTGGGGCAGTTCATCTATGCTTGTTGAGCGGACGAAACGCCCTACCCTAGTCAATCGCCGAGCGTCAGGCAGCAGTTTGCCATTAGCGTCACGCTCATCGGTCATTGTCTTGTATTTGATGATCTTAAAAAACTTGCCATCCTTGCCTGGGCGTTCCTGCAGGAAAAAAGCGCCAGCACCCTTGTTAGCGAAGTGCAGCCAAATCGTCACCACTAGCAGCAGCGGCGACAGACAAATAATAGCCACAAGAGCGATGCTGAAACCCAACACCCGCTTGATACAATCACGATATAATTTCATCTTAATCTTTCAGAATCTCTTTATAGAAGTCATATAGGCATTGCCTGACATAGCCTTGTTCGTAGCGAGAAGCAATTAGAGGTCTAGCATTAGCCGCCATTGTCTCCACTTCATCGGGGTGCTCTACAAATCGTTTCATTGCTTGATATAGTGCCTCCTCGTCCTGGGATGGGACGATGATGCCATTCTGACCATCGATGATAATTTCGCGCGAACCGTTGATATCAGTGACTATGCTAGCCAGGCTCATAGCACCCGCCTCAATCACCACATTGGGGAAACCTTCTCGATAACTGGGAAAAACCAGGGCATCGGCTTGGGCATAGAACGGTCTTACATCTTTTTGGCTGCCAACCGATTCGATGCCATCGCCAAGATTGATGCGTTGAAGGGTTTCGGGCAAAACCGGATCCAGATTATCTTCGCGAGGTCCAACAAGCACTAATCGCGTGCTGTCATACTCTTTATGCAGACGGTCAAACGCAGCGACCAACTCATTAATGCCCTTGTCACGCACAATGCGGCCCACGAACACAAAAGTAAATCCCTCATGAGCAATCGTCTCATAATCCTGAGGGTTATAACGCTCCAAATCAATGCCCTTCACGTTACCATATCCCAGGACGTGGATTGGTTTGCGGGTGATGTGGTGATTAAGCAAATCGCTCTTCACGCCCTCCCCTTCGGGGATAATGTGCGTAGCACAAGCGCAAGTCAGCCAATCTGTTGCCATCAGAATGCGGCGCTTCAAGCCAGTAGCCGTAGGCCAAACCAGTCCCGTGAACGTGTGTACACGCACGGGGACGCCAGCCAGCCAGCCGCCGACCATGCTCATAAGGCCAGCCTTAGGCGTCATCGAGTGGATCATGTCAGGACGCTCCCGGCGCAGCACCCGCCACATGCGCCACAGGGACTTCAAGTCCATCAGGAGTGATATGTGCCGCGCCATTGGAACCGCTATAGTGCGCACCCCTTCGCGTTGCCTTACCCTGTCAAGTGCTTCACCTGGTGATGACACAGCCACCACTTCATACTCCTGCGACAGTTCCTTCAACATACCTTTACAGAACGTATTCAACGACTGCGGCACAGTAGAACTACGAATAATCTTAGTCATCAACAATAATCCTTCTCAAAAAACTGAATATCGTGTCCCTGTTTTGTCTCTCGTGTTTCAAGTATCTTCATCTTTCCTCAACGCCACACAATCATTAACATGAAACCCTCCAATCTTTCTAGAAGGCAGCAATTACGATTGTCATCAGAAAAGAAATTAAACAAAAGGCCAACGAAATGTGAGGGATCCTTCCTCTATCCTGATTCATAAACGCTTACCAACAGCACTAACAGTTAGGATACTAGTATAAAAGAAACTAATCCATTAAATCTATCCCATCTTCCTAGCCGCAAGAGTGACCTTTGTTTCAATTACTTCTTATTAAAGTTCATTCTTACACCATGTTTTACTTTCGACCATATCAAAAAGTAAAGCGCTATACCACTCGGCACACAACATAATGTCAAAAATTTCTCAGGACTCTCTTGAAGAAATCTCCAATTTCGACTGATAATGCTACTAGACACATAATGCGTACATACTAGCAATTTCCGTTTAAGGCTACTCGGCATTTTCATCTCTGCCTTGCGAAAAAACGCAAAGCCACGAGGGTTATTCCAATACTGCTTATACATATTGAAACTGGAGCCATCTGGTTGGTACTCAACGACAACAAGAGGCTCATTTAATGTAATAAGCTCATAATCTTGGTCGATAAGCATATACTTATAGGCAAGTCCCACATAGCGTTCGCCTTCAAAGATCGGATACTCGGGATAGTGTTTTATCACATCCGTTCGGTAGACCAATTTCTTGTCTCCTTTTCCTCCTGCCTGATAGAACCCATGAAGGGTGGTTGTTTTCATCGTTTCAGGAAATGATGTGCCTATCACTCTTCCTTCTTCTGTAACATCGAGTCCAATGATGCCAGCAACGCTGTTGTTACCATACTTTTGCCAGCAAGCCAATATCTTCTCTACGCCATCATCGGGCATATAATCATCGCTATCGATACACGTGTTCAAAGCTGTGGCTATGTTACGATATGCCGTATTGTGAGCTCCATGCATTCCCTGGTTTTTCTGATAAATGTATTGAATCGGTATCCTCCCCTCTTCAATCCATTCATCAACCATTTGACGGGTATTATCGGTTGACCCGTCATCAATAATCAACCAGCAAAAATCCTTACAAGTTTGGCGACACAAGCTTTGGTATGTCCGGCCCAAGGTATGTGCCCGATTATATGCTGGTGTGAAAACGGTTAGTGTTGGCATAAGATAATAGATTTATGAATGATGTTCACTACACAGTTCATCATATAAACTCAAGTAATTGTCAGCCATTACTGATATGTCATACTGACGAGCCCTTTCTTGACATTGTTGGGCAACCTTATGATATTCTGCAGGATGTTCACACAGGTATTGGATTTGCCTTGCGAGTTTTTGGTCGTCACCTTCAGGGAAAAGAACACCTGCCCCGTTCACGATTTCATGCAGGCCATCCACATCGCTCGCAATAAAGGGCCGACCTGACGCCATTCCCTCAATACTCGATAGCGACAAGCCCTCCCAGTGAGAAGAAAGAACAACAACATCGCTATTTTCCAATATTTCAGGTACATCCGAACGAATTCCTAAAAAATCCACACGATTGTCTAGCCCCAATTTAGAGCAGTATGCCTTTATGCGTCCGACCTCATGAGGGTCACCTCCGCCCACAATCTGCAGTCGGTAGTTATCAGGCAAATGAGTTATCGCCCGCAATAATGTATCATAATCTTTTTGAGTCCTAAAGGCCGCCACCATCGTTATGACGAATTCATTCTTGTTGGATATGTTTCCTATCGGTTTTAAGAATCGCGAAACATCAACACCATTATGAATGGTGTGCAAACGATTATTGTTGCCAAGATATTTAGCTAAATTATTATAGGTCTGATCTGCGATACAGATAATCGCTTTATAGCGGCCATACATCCACTTATCAAGTGGTTTAAACCAACGTTTTGAGCGACGGCGATTTGTTGAATTATGTTCTGTTGTTACCATTTTTGCCTTACATCGGGCAACTAGGCCAGCTAGTGCGACATAAAACTGACAAGCGGTATTATGGCTATGAATTATATCATATTTCCCAACTAGCGGCAACAATTTTATCAAATTCAATGGGTTGTATACATTGTGAGACTGTGACAGCGCAATAATATTTATTCCTTTTGACTTTAGCTCTTGATAAAACGCTCTACCTGAACATTTAAAGACGACTAATTCTACAGAATTAGTGTTTTTTTCTTTGAGACGTGGAAGCAGATCAACCATTAATCGCTCAGCTCCACCCACATCAAGAGTCGTTATGACATGAAGTATTCTCATGCACAAAAATAACTGAAGGTTTTATCCTGGAGAAGAAGGGTATAAAAAGTGTACTGTGCTAAAACAGTTTTTGACTCTAATTCCCCTTTTTGCTTTATAGATTCTTATTTTCTATCGAAACCCGCTCGTAGGTGTGCTGTCCGGTACGTTTTTCATGTTTATGGCTAACGCAATGTACCAGACCTTGAAAGTAGACACTGAAAATGTTTTTTAGATGAATAAATTTATAAAAGTAGACATTTCAGTGATTTTTATCTCTTTTGGTTTTACAAAAGTAGTCATTTTCGTCAGATTTTCAAAGATTCCGTTTATGAAAGTGGACACTGGCCAGGAAGGCTCTGTTTGGCAGCGGTTTCCTTGCGCTTCTTGACGAACTTGGGCAGTTCGGACAGTTCGCGGGTAGAGAAAGTGTCTCTTTTGGGCAGTTCTCCCTTGTAATAGCGCTTGAGGTAATTAGCGGGAGTGTCGTACCCGATGGCGAAACATGGCCTCATGTCATTGTAATAACGCACATACCTCTCAAGTGCCTGTTCAACCTGCTTCTTGTCCGTGCATTTGTCAATATGGAAGTCCACGAACAGCTCCTCCTTGATCCATCCGTTGAGCGCCTCGTTGACGGGGTTGTCGGTAGGTTTGCCGGCTCTGGACATGGAGCGCACGATGAGCGTGTCCCTGATCAGCTCGTTGTATGCCATGGAGGCATAGACGCTTCCCTGGTCGGTGTGCAGCACTGTTGGCTCTGCCCCCTGAGCAGGCTGATGACGTCCTGCAGACCGCCGACGTATTGTTCTCGGCATCCTCGCCTGTCGGCAAGCCGCCATGCCAGGATCTCCTTGGTGAACACGTCAAAGTAGAACGTCACCTCAAAGAGCAGCCACTTCCACTTCAAGGTGGTCATGTACGATACCACCACCTGCCTTGGGCGGTTCACAGTCTCCCATGTCGAGAAAATCAGGTTGGGGTACCTGTCGCGGATCTTCCTCGGACGTGGATGGGGCTTGTGCGTGGTCTGGGCCTGCAAGCCCAGGCAACGGAAGCATTTGTAGATGTAGTTGTCACTGATGCTCACCTTCAGGTCGTTGCGGATATAGGCGGCCACCCAGCGGTAGCCGCGGGAGGGGTGCTCGCTATGCACCTGTTCCACCACATCGAGCATGGCGTCACGGGTGATGTCTCATGAGGACGGGTCGCGGCGGAGCCATTTGTAATAGCCCGAACGGCTCACGCCCATCATCGCACAGATGTCGGTCACTGCGTAGTCCTTGGAAAGCATGTTCACGATTTTGAACTCTTCGTTTTTAAACGAACATATACCGTTTCTCCAGACTCGCTCGTCCTCACCGCATATTTTTTTTAGACGCTCGTTCTCGATGCGAAGCCTCAGGATCTCACGCTTGTAGGCCTCCTCGGTGCGGTCCACGCCCTCGGGGAAAACCTCCCCGACCGAGGAATCGGCACGGGCTAGCGCTTCCAGACAGCCTTCCTCGTACTGCTTCAGCCATTTCTTGAATGCCGACTCGGACACGCTGTTGGCGTAACAGAAGTCACTCACCTTGATTGACGGATGGCTCTTGAACTTGCGTATCAAGAGTTCCTTTTCCAATCGATTCAGATGTTTTGCCATAATGTAGCTCCTTGCCGGTAGTGGATGACTGATGTTGAGATGCCTCGTTTATTGTCCTCCGTATTGAGGGCGTAGGCCGAAAGGAGGGGGACAATAAACTATTCGCAACACAAAAGGTACAACATTAAGTCATTTTTCTACCTTCCAGTGTCTACTTTTTGAGGTGCAACACAAAGCAGAGAAAATCATTCCCACTTCTTATTTGAACTTCCTGTGCTACCATTAGCTAATATTGTCGTCTGTACCAATAAAGGTCAAAACCTCTAAAGCCATTACCTGTTCCGAAATAATAAATGAAAAACATAAAGAGAGTAAAGCCAGAGTACAAGAAGAAGATAAGAGCTGTTTTGCGATCCTGGTCTTTCCATAAGTTCATACGCAATAACGGATACCCCATCACGACGGGATATATGAACCAAGACAAGTAGGCAAAACGATTGGAAAATGCTGAACGGATAACCATAATCCAAAATGCGTTGCACAATAGGTATGAGTTCGCTATAATAGTATAAACACTATCTTTAAACATACGATAACGTGTCACATACCAAATCATAGCCACGGCTCCTGAACTATAGAACAAGAAATCCCAACGGAAACCCGTCTGAGAGAACTCATCCATAGAGACCCCCTCTTGGTTAGTACTAGCATAATGACTCATTCGGTCATCAAAGCCCAAAGCAGCAAAAAAGCGTTCAACCAATGGGCCGGCTGCAAGGGAGATAGCAATTGACGCTATCCAGAAACGAATAGCTGTTTTAGTATCTTTCACAAAATATAGTGAAGCAATTGCAGCCATACTTGGTAATAAAGTAGATCGGTGTATTCCCATAGCCAGTGCCATCAAGAAAAAACTCGCAGGACGTTTCGTGCTTCCTAATGCGAAAAGAGTTATGGCAATCAATTCGATACTACATCCCAAACCATTACGAATGCCGTTTGTCCCATATGAATAACAAGAGAATGAGATATAAAAGAACAATACTGCAAACCACAAATTCTTACGCATCAACAGGAGTGAACATATGTACATACCTGCAAAATAGCCAATTTCAACAATGAAAAAGTACTCGTAAACATTAAAGCCCATTCGTTTGCAAAAAAACGACAAATCATTCCATAACCATTCTGTTTTAAAACTTATTGGAGCATAACTATCAAGGACATTCTCGTATGCATGACGATACATATTCATGTCACCGAACGAGTTCGAAAGAGGCCTAAGCCCCAAATAGAACGTAAGAGCCACCGTCAAAAACAAAGCGGCACCCTGCATGGCTGACCCTTCAGACCGAAGAATCTTCTGTTGATCGGAGCCTATATAATAGAGTACCGTTCCCCAACTGAGAAACAGGAACAATATGAAATAAACCGTATTATAGTACCAAGGTTCGACGAGGTCAAGTGGTTGCATAACTTAGGATTCTGAGTAAATAATAAAAAACGAGGTAGCTATTTTGCCGCTTTCAGCATTTCTTTCATTCGGTGCAAACGCAATCCAAATAAGCGATGAGACAAACGTGAAAGCCATTTTCTAAAAGAGCTGGCGTCTTGCCACGATGCCATATACCAGTGAATTGAACGCGTATTTTCGGTCTTGTGTAGACGTCCCGTCAACGAGTCGAGAGGGTTAAAGTAGTCTTTAGGATAAATCCATATACCATCCACCTGCTGCATTTCATTATGAGGCTGAAGTCCAGACTCAATTAGAATCCGCGTCGTCCGTGGGACAACCGTCTCATGATTCAACTCACCATTCTCGCCCATAAAATGGACTTGTGAATAATAGTCTATCATTTTGCCATAAACCTTATGTCCTGCCTCCACAGCAATGCCCAATCCAGGAGCGACCATTGGATAAGGCAGTTGAGGGTCACATTCTACTTCAATGCCCATAAAAGGGCCCCGCTCGATGATATCATCCATTGGTTTGATTACTTCAACATCTGTATCGAAATATACACCGCCATAGTGAAACAGGATCCAAAAGCGGGCATAATCGCTGACAAAAGCATATTTGCGAGCCTGATAGGCTTCGGCCGTATATGGAATGCTATACACATCAAAGATGTCTTCGTTCCACTCCTTTATTTCGTAATCGGGAAAGAACTTACGCCAACTATCAATGCATTTAACCGCACTCCCAGGCAAGGGATTACGGCCAAACCAGCAGTAATGTATTGTCTTGGGTATCATACTCCTAATAAATAATTGCTATAAGACAGACGTGACATCATAGTAAATGCAATATTTTCTCGATTTCAGTCTCATTGCAATAGTCATGCTCTTGCAGATATGCCGTGAAAGCATTCAACTGAGCCCTCCTTTGAATAGCGCGAGATATGCCATCGGCACAACCGTCATTATCCTGAGGCACAATAATGCCATCCACACCATCCTTAATCTGGCTCTTTGCAGTAGGATAATTGGAGACAACTACTGGTTTGCAAAGTACCTGAGCTTCGCGAACCGTTACACTTTTACCCTCATAGCGACTTGGCTGAACATAGATGTCACATGCCTTGATATAGGGATATGGATTATCCTTTTTGCCAAGCAGAATCACATGACCCTCCATGCCTGCTTCAGCAATCTTTTGACGAATCAATGGTTCATCACCCCCAAATCCGATGATGTACCATCGCAGATCTTTAAAACCCTTCTCGAGCAATCGCTTCATTATGTCGGGCACGTTATCATAATTCTTTGCATGGCAATAACGTCCTACCGACAACAAATTGATGCCATGTTTTGGCATCTCATCAGAGACGTCAAGTAATTCGGCTTGTTGACGAATAAAATCCGACGAAAGTATGTTTTCAATCTCGATGATTTTGTTTTCCAGCGAAGGGAAAGCCTTCAAAAATGACTTAGTACAATCGGGAGATATTGATGCAATATAATCAAAACCAGCCCAAATAGGCAATTCAAGTTTAGTATTGACATGAACAGAAGAGTAGTCTGTATGGATCCAAGCAACCTTCCTTTTTGCTTTAACTTTGTTTAGAACGATGTTGTGTGGCTGCAAGAAACTGATGGCCAAATCATACTCGCCCAAATCCTCAAGAGACGGAAGGAATGGCTGAGCACTGTCAGCAACATAGTGGAAAGCGCTTGAATCAAACCTCTTTTCCTCAGTTGTGAGCGTCTCATGGTACTCCTTGTAGCGACGACGGGCTCTCCATCTTCCAAAAGCGACACCAAATTGTCCTTCTTTGAGAATTTGTTTTATGGGTCGCTCTAAGGCATTATAACCTCGACGTTCGGGCAAGAGGTTGATTTTATCAGGTATCAACGGCATGAACTCCCCTGTGTGCTGATTCAAGAACAAATCCACATCTACTTTATCGGTGTCCAGAGCATTGAGAAGGCCCAGTAACGCTCTTTCAGCGCCGCCAAGCTCCATATAATGCATATTGATGAAAATGCGAGGCTTCATCTTTTTGCCATTTCTATTTGATTCAATAAGTATTGTTTTGATGCATTAATATCACGTTCAAGCTGTAGATAGATAGCCTCATAGTCAATTTCAGATAACAGTTGGGCATTGGAAGCATTCTCACTTATCAAACGATAATTGATATCGTAATGCATCAACAAATCTCTCATCCTTACATTTAGTCCATCCTTACGATTAACCACGAAAAAATCTTTGCCATATATCATCGAGAAAGCTATACCGTGAAACGAATTGCAAATGACACATTGAGCATTCTTAATGAGCGTAATAAAAATATCGGGTCCTACGTTAACAAATGATTTGTCTGCATATCTACGTTTATAAGGACTTACCGAATAAACCTTACAACCGGAAGCCGAAGCCAACCGTTTTGCTATATGACCAATTACACTCTTTCGATTCTCAAAATCATAGGTCAAAACATAGCGCTCATTAGCTGCTGTTTTTGTATCAAATAGGTCCCATTGTTCCTTGCTCAACAAAAAGACAGGATCGAGTACAACTTCACCATCATAACCCAATTCATTGAGAATCCGCAATCCTGAACTTTCTCTTACACTGATAGCATCGAGGTTGCTCAAGTTTTTCTTCACAAACTCTTCTGTACCTGATTCAAGTGATTCGGTAGCAAAACTTGCTGCATAACTGATCTTCCTGCGGGGTGAACCAAAATCTAAATAAAAGGCAGCATCTTTCCCATTCTGGAACGAAGTATTCCAAATCTGATCACTGCCGGCTATATACAAGTCAGCAACAGGAGGGTTTGCCCTCAACTGTTCAATTGAAGTATATTTTTCAGGTGTTGCTTTGATATATTGGTTATAGAACGAAAGTAATACCCGATGCCGGCGCCATCCTGCCATATCTCCTGGAAATTTTGATAAAAGATAAAGTTGCTTGATTCCCCAACGATTGTATTGAGGAGGAATACGATGATTCAAGCTCATATATGGCGGCCTATAATCAATCACACTAACATCATGTCCCAGCGTTCGCAAATAATGGAGTAATGCATATGCTTGCAGCATCGCCCCATGATTTGATGATTGATGGCATGTAATTGTTTTAATAATCATTTTTTACCATCATTTTGGTTAATTTATTATCACACATAAAAAGAACAACAGTCCATAAGAAGACAGGAAAAAGAAAATGGCAACACCGGTCACTCCACCTGCTTGTGTCAACAATTTCACGAGAATATTATCGTAGCCCACTCCTGATAATCCAGAGCACCAATGGTGCAATACTATCAAAAGACAAGAAAACCCTTTGAGGCATGTCGATACTTCTTTGGAAAGATTAAACGCCATTCTCTTGGTTTCTCATGAATCTATCAAACGCATGAATTTAGCGGGCTCGGTAACTGAAGTTGAATTCATTTCATTACCAAGGTTCTCTACTATTGTATCTTTCAGTCTCTTGTAGCATGACAACTCAATGATACAATTTGCCACACTCTCGGGAGTCATTTCGGCAATCAACCCATTCTGATGATCTGATATTTGGTCATGAACGATATCAAAGTTAGTGCTAACGATTGGACGATGAAGGATCTTTGCTTCGGCAATCGTCATGCCAAAACCCTCAAAAGTAGAAGTTTGCACATATATGTCAGCATTGAACATATAGGGATATGGATTCTCTTTAAGCCCAAGCAAAAAAACATTTTGCCCTAATCCCATTTCCTTAATTCTTTCCTCAATGGTTGGCCTCATTTCACCTTCGCCTACAAAAAACCACTTGAAGTTCATTCCCTTATCCCTGAGCACTCTAGCTGTTTCAATGGCAAGAAGATGGTTCTTAGGCCGTGTGAGTCGACCCACGGTCACAATCGACATATCTCCTTTTTTAAGGGGCATATCATTGACTGATTCCTGGGCAAGCTGATTTACAATGTCAGGATTAATGATATCGTAAATGCAATGAAGTTTGCCTTTTAGCCATGGTGCATTCCTGCTCAGCTTATCAGACAATTTCTCAGACACGGCCACGACATTATCCATTTTGTCATAGAACTGCTTGCAGTAATTCATATTATAGCCAGCGGCAAACACATCGGCATTCACCCATGCTATTTTCTGTGTAGCATCAACCATCGTAGCAAGGAAGAATGTAGGCATGCCCTGTTGATAGGCGACAGCTGCGTCATATTTTCCATCCAATGGTTTCATAGACTTGTGCATCGTGCGCCAATGAGTCTCTGCGCCATGACGTTTCTTGCCGTATCTGAGATTATAAGAGAATCCCAGTTGGTGAATTCCGCGATAAAGCTTATCTCTGAAACCTTTTCCGTACAAGTCATGATTGATCACATGGACTTGCTGTGGCAGGTATTTTTCAAACACTCCGCCACGCCTGAATATCAGCAAATTGACATCCAGGCGTTCATAGTCAAGCAGTGGCAAGAGAGAGATCAAGCTCTTTTCTGCCCCACCGCAATTCAATGAATCAATGATAAACAGCAACCGCTTTTTCATCAAAGATATGAATTTAATCCCGCCATTTGGCAAATGCCCTCGCTATAGGCACGTATATTCTTTCATATACTTTCAGCAAGAGACGACCGCTTGCAAATCGCCCTTTCAAAGCCAACAAAAGTCCGTACTTCATACTGAAAGGCAAATCCGATGATGATAGAATCTTTCTGAATTCTTTAAAGTGCTCAGGAAATATTGAATAGAACTCTGAAGAAGAGCAGTCTGAACGAAAGGCCAGTCTTATCGCATTGAACCTTAGCACAGCAAGCTCATCTTTGAATTCACCCTCTTGCAGCTCATCATGTATAAAATCAATAAAAGACAGATAATCTTTTACGGACCTTGCACTCAACTTGCGAGATAATCCACTTGAGTTAGAATAATAATCATAATGGTAAAAAGCTTTCTTTAGATACGCTACTTTAACATTTTGATTTAAAAACAGTTTACAATTAAACCACAGGTCTTCACAATAATTGATTCCCTGTGGGAAAGTAACATGATACTTCCTCAAACAGGAACTTCGATATAATTTGTTCCATGTAAACCCATGCAGCTCTCTTGAAATCAATTGACGCAGAAGAGAATCCGAACTCAACGCTCGCGGATTTTGGTGTTTACGGTCCCCGGTTACCTCTGAACTGTTTATCCAAAAATCACATATCACCACATCTGCATCATTATTGATGGCGACTTCAAACAGTTCCTCTAGCATTGTCGGCTCAACCCAGTCATCAGGATCCGCAAAGATGACGTACTGCCCTTTAGCAGCGTCTAATCCCTTTTGACGTGCAGCACTTACGCCTTGATTCGTTTGATGAATGACGCAAACCTGTGGATTTGATTGTGCATAGTCATCACACATCTTTCCGCTACCATCTGAACTGCCATCATCGACCAGGATCAATTCATAATCCGTAAACGTTTGTGCGAATATACTATTCACACAACGCTCAAGATAACTCTCTGCATTATAGACAGGAACTATTACAGATACACTTATCATACAAGGACAATTCAATTTATTAATATTGGCTGAAGAATTGTCAAGCAGCCCCGACGGCCACTATTGAGCAGTTCAGGAAGCCAATCTTTGCCACACCACCGACCACACCATAGGTATCGTATATCTTAACACCCCACACATTCTATTTCATCCGCGAAGTATACTTCCCCGCAATCATGGTGATGAACATGCGGACGAACAACATCACCACATTCTTCCATAACCGCAGGTCACCATCATCTGGAATGTTTGGCATGAAATATCAAGCAATTATATATCTATTACTCAATGTAAGCTTACACTGAGTGATTGGGTCAGTTCTCAATTATATAATCGAGTTTTTCAATTTCGGTCATTGTCGTGTTATTGACCTCACGTTCAAGATGCTGAACGATACTGTTTCTTAATATCCGATCCCTGGATATCTCCATGATGCTATCTGCTAAACTTTCTGGTGTCATCTTAGCAATGAGGCCATTGTGACGATCTGTTATCTGATCAAATACCACATCAAAATCAGTAGAAACCACAGGACGGTACAGTGTCTTTGCCTCAGCTATTGTCAGACAAAAACCTTCGTGACTCGATGTCTGCACATAGACATCAGCCATTGAAATATATGGATAGGGGTTATCTTTAAATCCAAGCAAGATAACCTTATCTTTTAAACAATAATCCTCGATTTTATTTTCTATTGATTTTCTGGTTGGTCCATCACCCACAAAGTACCATTTGAAATCAAAGTCACGGTCACGAAGCACTCTAGCAGTCTCAACCGCCAATAGATAGTTCTTCGGTAAAGCTAATCGCCCAGCCGTTACAATTATTACTCCACCATCACATTGCGGTTTGTCGTCAATCACTTCTTGGGCCATTTGTCGTATAAGTTCTTGATTAACGACATCGTAGATACACGTCAGTTTGTTTTTGAGCCAAGGAGAACCCTGCCCCATAATGCCTTGCAACCGAGGGGACACGACCACCACATGATCCATTTTGTCATAGAAACGATGACAGTAATCCATATCAAATCCCTCATTATACAAGTCAGCATTGATCCAAGCAATCTTTTTTGTCGCATCAACTTTAGTTGCCAAAAAGAATGTAGGGATTCCCTGTTGGTAAGCGATACCTACATCGTAATGCTTTTTCAAATACTTGTGGTCGAAATGAGCCGAGCGCCAATAAATCTCGGATCCATGGCGCCGATGATTCAACCTCAACTGAGGTGATAACCTGGCATGAAGAAAGAATTTGCGAATCTTCTCAAAAACGGTTTTACCGAACAAGTGGTAATCCAACACATTCACTTCTGATGGCACAAATTTCTCAAACACCCCCTTGTGTTTATCCCGTTGGACATCCAGTATCAGCAAATCAACATCATATTTTGAGAAATCAATCAAAGGGAGTAGAGAAACTAAACTCTTCTCAGCTCCACCACAATCCAACGAATCTATTATAAACAGCAATTTTTTCATGATAGTTGAATGAGACGGTATATCGATAGAACATCAAACTCTCTTCAATACTTTTAAAACTGGAACACAAAGCATCTCATAGTAACGTAAGATTCTACGTCCCAAACCTAAAAAACCTTTCAATGCAACGAATTCTCCAAATTTCTGCGCCCAATGCATTTTGCTGGATTTCAATTTTGAGATAAAGACCTTTTTCAAGTCTGGATATATAGAATTATACTCATTTGAGCTACAGTTTGAAAAAAAGGCAATTCTTTTCGTTTGCTCTTTTAGAAATAGACCAATGTCTCTATCTGTCTGCGATTCTTCATTAAGATTATCAATGACAAATCCAGTGAAAACTATATAATCATGAACTGATTTTGAACTAAATCTTCGTGACAACCCTGAATCATTGGTATAAAAATCATAATGATAGAACGCCTTTCCAAGATAATCTACTTTTATTTCGTTTTGCATTAACAACTTGCAGTTAAACCATAAGTCCTCACAATAATTGATTTCATCAGGAAATGTGATGTTGTACTTTCTTATTGTTTCCAAACGATATAACTTGTTGCAGGTAGAACCATGTAATACCCCTATTAGCATCTGCCGCATGACAGCACCTGGTAATAATACAGATGGTGATTGAGACTTATAGTCTGTAGATGTTTTCGTTGCATCAAGGAAGAAATCACATATTATGACATCTGCTAAAGATTCATCAGCTTTGCGAGTCAGTTCTTCCAGCATTGTCGGTTCGACCCAATCATCAGGATCTGCAAAGATGACATACTCTCCACTAGCAGCGTCCAATCCCTTTTGACGTGCGGCGCTTACGCCTTGATTCGCTTGATGAAAAACACGAACCTGTGGATTTGACCTTGCATAGTCATCACACATCTTCCCGCTACCATCAGTGCTGCCATCATCAACCAAGATCAATTCATAATCCGTAAACGATTGGGCGAATATACTATCCACACAACGCTCAAGATACCTCTCAGCATTATAGACAGGCACTATGACAGACACCCTAATCATTCAAGGACAATTCTATAATGTTCGATGAAAAAATGTCAAACAGCCCCAAAATCATCGTGACGAACATGCATTAGTGCAACATTACCGTATTCTTAGCCATCGGCCTGCTTCCAATATCTAGAACATTCGACACTGAATCAAGTAATTAAATTTAAAACTCAATATAAGCTTTCTCTGAATGTCTTGGCGTCAGTTCTCGATTATAGAGTAAAGTTTTTCTATCTCGGTCTTGGCCGTGTGATTGACCTCATGTTCAAGATGCTGAACGATGCTGTTTCTTAATATCTGATCCCTGGATATCTCAATGATACTATCTGCCAAACTATCTGGTGTCATCTTGGCAATGAGTCCATTGTGACGATCTGTTATCTGATCAAATACCACATCAAAATCAGTAGAAACCACAGGACGGCACAATGTCTTTGCTTCAGCTAGTGTCAGACAAAAGCCTTCGTGGCTTGATGTCTGCACATAAACATCAGCCATTGAAATATATGGATAGGGGTTATCCTTAAATCCAAGCAAAATAACCTTATCTTCTAAACAATAATCCTCGATTTTATTTTCTATTGATTTCCTGGTTGGACCATCACCCACGAAGTACCATTTGAAATCAAAGTCACGGTTACGAAGTACTCTTGCAGTCTCAACAGCTAATAGATAGTTCTTCGGCAAAGCTAATCGGCCAGCCGTTACAATTATTACCCCACCATCACATTGCGGTTTGTCGTCAATCGCCTCTTGTGCCATTTGTCGTATAAGTTCTTGATTAACGACATCGTAGATACACATCAGTTTGTTTTTGAGCCAAGGGGATCCCTGCCCTATTATGCCTTGCAACCGAGGGGACACGACCACCACATGATCCATTTTGTCATAAAACTGATGACAGTAATCCATATCAAATCCCTCGTTATACAAGTCAGCATTGATCCAAGCGATCTTTTTTGCCGCATCAACTTTAGTTGCCAAAAAGAAAGTAGGGATTCCTTGTTGGTACGCGATACCCACATCGTAATGCTTTTTCAAACACTTGTGGTCGAAATGAGCCGAGCGCCAGTAAATCTCGGATCCATGCCGCCGATGATTCAGCCTCAATTGTGGCGATAACCTTGCATAATGAAAGAATTTGCGAATCTTTTCAAAAACGGTTCCACCAAACAAGTGGTAATCCAACACATTAACTTCTTCTGGAACATATTTCTCAAACACCCCTTTGTGTTTATCCCGTTGGGCATCAAGTATCAGCAAATCGACACCATATTTTGAGAAATCAATCAAAGGGAGTAGGGAAACTAAACTCTTCTCAGCTCCGCCACACCCTAATGAATCGATGATGAACAGTAATTGTTTTTTCACAACCTTTAAAATAGAAAGTAATAACAATGACGAATAATCAACACTACCTGTACTTTTTATTATTCATCTTGAGATGTTTTCTTTACATGATAACTCATTCCAACAAGTAGAGAAGCCTAGACAAGTCTTCATCACTAGACAGTGTCTGATACGATAAAGATTCTATCGAATTGTTTATATAATTGTGTTATCATTTCCTTGTCTATATTGATTTTTGAGACATCGAAATGATTCCTACTTCTTTTTCTTGTAGCCTTTACTCTCTCTCAAATGTAATCCATTATCAGCGATGACCAGCGAAGGAAACCGCCATGCTTTTTGAGCAACCCCACATGAAGCTCATACTTATCTAATTGAAGTACAGAAAGAAGAGCTAATAATACCTTTTCTACACCACCCACATTCATTCTATGAAGAAGAAAAAAGATTCGTTTCATTCAGTTGTATATAAAACCACCTATCACAATTACAAAAAAGATATTGCCTACTCAAGAGGATACTCATTCATGATAAGACAATTGTTCAGTAGCAGTTCTCTAAAATGAAGCTATATGCTACCTTCATAGATTCAACAACAGCAGCAAGTTCTATGTTCTTTTACATCCAAATAACGAAAACAGCTTATTTAACAAACAAAGTCCATAATAATTAATGCGTATCAAGAAATACTTAAATATACAATTACGATATGCTTCAACGTAATTAATCTTTGCCGTTTCGCTGAGTAATAAGTTATTATGCTTTAATAATCTCTCCACATTATCGATAGATTTCTTGTTTTTCAATCCATCAACAATTAGAGTCCGGTAAAAGTGAGGCAGCAAGTCTACTAAAAGAATTTTTTGCATTAGCGGTTCTGTTTCAATGTTCTCATCCTTTCTTTTAATGTACTCTTGAAGTAGTTTGTTTGTTACAACATCAAATGAGTGAAAGTTTTTCCTTATATTAGAAGAACTCACAGATTGATCATCTCGCCCTTTATAGTACACATATATCGGATCAGATACAAAACGCAAGGTCTTGACCAATCTAAGTGGCCAAAAGAGATACTCATTGTCGGTATAAAAGACTCTTTCTGACCACCTCAAACCAGATTCACGTAATAAATCAGTTTTATAACAAACGCTAGAAACATGTGTTAGTCGTCTAACTAATTCACTGTTCCAAAACTTACTAGAAACCGGAACATCTTGATCCCGTGGAAATTGCTCATCTAATTTGACAAGCTCTTTTATACCTGTTTTCTCAAAGAACTCATAGCGCTCACAAATTAACATGTCAGCATCGGTTTTGTGTAGCTCTTGCACAAAACGCTCAAAAGCAGGTGTTTCATACCAATCATCAGCGTCCAACGTCCTAAAATAACGTCCACTTGCCTTTGATAAAGCAACATTCATTACTGATCCGTAATTTCCATTGTCCTTATCTATAACGTGAATGTAACCTGGATAATCCTGCTCATATTCTCTTATAATATCCAATGTAGAGTCCTTACTGCCATCATTCACCACATAAACCTCAACACAGTTCATCACTTGTTGTGAAACTATGGAATTTAGGCAACGCCTAATAAATTTTTCCATATTATAGGCTGGGACAACAATAGTTAGTAATTTTTCTTCCATCGTAATCGATCAAAATCTTCCTTAGAAGCAAAATCCCACAATATCAGCACGAAACCAGAACTTCCATAAAGAGAGTTCCTATACTAAAAAAGCTGTTAGAATTTTGCAATTAATAATGCGCGTTCGATGACCTTGTCCATATCATAGTACTTATACTCGGCCAAGCGCCCCCCGAAGATGACGTTTGGCTCTTTATTGGCCAGTTCTTTATAACGCAGATATAGCGACATGTTTCGTTCGTCATTGACGGGATAATAGGGTTCCATGCCTGGTTTCCACTCAGTTGAATACTCCCGGCTGATGACAGTTTTGGGTATTGTATAGACATCGTCACCAAACATCTCGAAATGCTTGTGTTCGATGATGCGTGTGTATGGTACCTCTCTCTGTGTATAGTTAATTACTGCATTACCCTGATAATTAGAGGTATTCAGGATTTCTGTTTCAAAAGAAACAGTCCGATATTGTAGGTTTCCGTAGCAGTAATTGAAGTATTCATCAATGGCTCCCGTGTAAACCAAGGTTTCTGCCAGGTCTTTCCATTGATCCCGCAACGATGCAAAGTCCATTTTAGTTCGGGTTTCCACACCGTTCAGCAAGCCATTAATCAATTTGTTATAGCCTCCAACGGGAATCCCCTGGTATGGATCGTTAAAATAATTGTTGTCAAAGACCAGACGAACTGGCAATCTACGAATAATCGATGCCGGAAGGTCACGGCAATCACGCCCCCATTGCTTTTCGGTGTACCCTTTGATGAGACGTTCATAGATATCCCGGCCCACCAGCAGCAATGCTTGTTCCTCCAGATTACGTGGCTCAGTTGCTCCTTCAGCCTCCATTCGAGCCAATGCCTGAGCCTTCTGTTCTTCAATCTTTGCCTGTGCCTCAGCAGGGGTGACAACGCCCCACATGCGATTAAAGGTGTTCATATTGAACGGCAAGTTGTACAACTCATCTCCGTAGCGCGCAACAGGACAATTGGTATAACGGTTAAACTCAACTATCGAATTGACGAACGCCCAAACATGTTTATTGCTCGTGTGGAAAATATGGGCTCCATATCGGTGAACGTTGATGCCCTCTATCCGGTCACAAAACACATTCCCACCCAGATGGTTGCGTCTGTCGATCACAAGGCATCGTTTCTCTGCCTGCTTAGCCTGATAGGCAAACACAGCGCCAAACAAACCCGCACCAACTATGAGATAATCGTAGGGTTTCATTATATTTTTACTTTGGAAATCATTTGACCATAGAGCCTCATCATTGAGCTCAACAACCTACAAGAATGGAAATTCTGAGTCATTGAACGCCAATAACTCTTGTCCCAGTTAATAATGCCCCAATACTTCTTATCAAATGATTTCATCTGAGATAAAACCTCATAATAATATGGCTTGTCTTTCAATCGGGCACAAGAGAACAGAACATTGTTCATATAATTCAGCGCAACAGCATTTGCTTCATCATAGAACACCTGTTCCTTGTCTTTGAAGAAATCAATGATCAACTTTGCAGTAGCTATATCGTCTTTAATCTTCTTCTTATTGATGATACCATTCTTGCTGGATGTGTAGGAATTCTCACGAGTCCGGTCATAATGATAAACCACTTTATCAATTGTATCACATGATTTTGCAAAATATGCAAGCCTTGTCATCATCCAACAATCTTCGCCACAATTGACGCCTTCCTTTGCTCGAATTTTGTGTTCTTCAAAAAGAGACCTCCTTATTAGACGATTGGCCAAAGAATGCATTATCGTAGGTTGCATCATGTCAATCACCATATCCCTCTTATTAGGATATTTCGGAAAATCCAACAACACATCTCGGTCACTTCTGTGCAGTACCATTTGCCCAGTCACGATATCTGAGCCAGACTGCTCTTGCTGGCACAACAGCGACTCCACAGCATCCAGTTCAATATAGTCATCAGGATCAATTTGGCAAACAAACTCTCCAGTACACCTGTCAAGAGCTGTATTTCTGGCAGCAGATACACCGCGATTAACTTGATGGTTTATAATTCTGGAATGGCCTGCTCGATTAGGGTAACGTCCAATAACTTGGTTCAAAACATCTATACTCTGGTCTGTCGAAGAGTCATTCACAAACACATACTCTATATAAAAATACGTTTGCTCAAACAGACTGACAGCACATCGTTCGATATACTTCTCTACATTGTAGACCGGAACTATAATGGATACCTTGGGTGAGTTCATTTATAGATAACAGCAGTTTATCACTCATTTGACTGTTTTGAGATGATGACTAGATAATCTACTAAATACAAAATTGTAAATTATCCCTACCAAGCATCTAATTGTTGAAGATAATGATACGTTCCTTGAGTGAGAGCATATTCCACTCACCACTTTCTTTATATTCTTGTTCTTGAAGTTGTAAACCAAGAGTTTGGTAAAAAAGTGGTCTATTAATGGCAAAACCAGGGTCTCGTTTTCTAACTGATAAAGACGATAGTAATCCGTAAGCACTTTTTGATTCCATTTCATTTCATCACATCCTGAATAAATTCCTTGATATTGCTTGCGGTAAACACCCATTACGGTCTCAAACAAAGCACATTTCCCTGCTTTCAACATATAATAACATGTGATGTAATCATAATAGCCAGTATACTGCTTCATTTTTTCGGGATCAAGATAATCTATTCTGCGTCGGACTATCGTTAACACCTGAGTAAACCACTCTGGAAGGCAAAAGAATTTTTCGATAGAAGGCGTGCAGTACTTTCTTCCATTAAAAACAGAAAGAGGAACACCTGTTACAAACCGATGCGGTTTAAATACTTTTGTATCCTCATAATAAAACCGATATGCATGACAAGACATAAAGTAGTCTGGATGAGATTCCAAGAAGTCCACCTGAATCTGGAGTTTGTGGGGGTCGGTCCAGTAGTCGTCGCCCTCACACGTGGCAATGTATTTGGAATTAGGGCTCATGACGGCATCCATGTTTTTCTTGATTGTTCCCTTACCCCATTGATTTTCGATTTCGTAGATAGGCTTGATGATGTCGGGGTACTTCTCGGCGTATTCGCGGATGATGGCGGCGGAGCCGTCGGTCGAGGCATCGTCGTGAACGATGGCCTCGAAGGGAAATGTGGTCTGCTGCATCACGAAGCCATCCAGGCATTGGCGCAAATACGGCTCATGGTTATAAACCAGACAACGGATAGATACTAATGGATCACCTGTCATTTTTCAACTACGAATTACGCAAATTTTTCTAATTGGTTTCGTCTTTCTATAACTACAAATTACACAGATTCAACTAAAACACTTATTTGAATAATTCGTGTAATTTGTAGTTTATCTTACCGGCGATGGATGATGTCGAGGGCTTCTTGCAACTCGGGCATGCGGAAGATCTTGGCAATGGCAAGGTAAAATGCAGCGCCCAGGGGGATGCCGATAGCCAGTTTCACCCAATTGTTGTCAAAGGGCATCACGGCGAAATAGACAACCGCACCCATGGCTAGCGATGCCAGCAAGGTGGGCGTCATGTCCTTCATCTGGCGGAGGAAGCCTACGTTGATGAGTTTGCCGGTATAATAGGTGTTGATGGCCAAGCACGCCAGTGACGTAAAGATGGCACCGCAACAGATGCCCATAATGCCAAAGGGCACACATACAAAGATGACCACAGTGACAAGCGCTTTCTTGATGATCTCCAGTCTAAGAAACAGGTCACTGCGGCCCTTAACCTGAAGCAGGTTGAGGTTGATGGCATGAACGGGATACCACATCGAAGCAAAACAGATCACCTGCAAATATGGTACGCATTGTGCCCACTTGTCGGTCACCAGGGATATAACCAATGGGTAGGCCAGAGCAGCCATCCCAATCATAATCGGGAAAACGATGAATACCGTGAACCGCAGCATCCGGCGGTAGTTGTTACCCAGGCGCGCATCGTCCTCTTGTATTTGGCTTAAAACCGGGAACGTGACCTGCTGAATCACACCTGTCAACGTACCTGCTGGCATGCCTGCATATTGTTTAGCTCGCGTATACTGCCCCAAGTCGGCAGCGGAATAGAACTTACCGATCACAATTGGATAAATATTGCCATAAATAGTGTCCAACAGGCCTGATGCCAGCAGTTTGGAGCCGTATCCCCACAGATAGCGGAACGACGTTTTGCTCCACTTGCCACGCGGGCGCCAGGGAGAGATAATCCACAATAATGCCAAACTGATCAGTGCATCCGCAATGTGCATGGCCACCAGTGCCCATACGCCAAGGCCACTATATGCCCCTATAATGCCTGTAATGCCGCCACAGATGCTTGCAACAACCCTGATGATCATCTTGGCCCTGAAATTTAGAGCGCGCGTCAGTTGGGTTTGTTGAACGATTTTGAACGATGATACGATAAGCAGCGAGCCCTCGGCACGCACCAGCGGAGTCAATATCGGCTTGTCATAGAAAACGGCCACCCATGGCGCAATCATCCAAAGGATGCCGAAGAGAATCACACCTGCCATGAGGTTGAAATAGAAGGCGGTTGTGGTGTCGTCCTCGGTCAAGTTGGGCTTGCGTACCAGTGCATTGCCAAAGCCGCTGTCAAGAAAAGAGAAGGCGATGGCATTGAACACGCCTATCATCGCCAGCAGACCGTAGTCACTGGGGCTGAGCAGTCGCGCCAAGATGACACCGATGACAAAACCCAGTCCCATGTTCAGGAACTGGTTCAGCGAGGTCCAGGCAACGCCCTTGACAGTCTTTTTCTTCAGCGACTCTGCCATTGATTAAGCGTTTCGTGCTTCGATGAGACTTTGCTTGTTGAGAATCTTTTGAGCCATCTTAACCATTGGAGGGCCAATGAACTTGTTGTCCTTCATGGCCACACCACGACCTTCTTTTTGAGCAGCAGTTGCTAATGAAATCATCTCTTCGGCCCATTTTATTTCTTCTTGGGTAGGAGAGTAATATGTGTTGACCAGCGGCAACTCACGCGGACTAAGCACCATCATGCCTTCAAAGCCAAGATTGCGGCTTAATACCAGGTTTCGCTCCAGGTCTTCTAGATCGTGCACCCTGATGTGAACAGTGTCTATTGGTAGCACACCACAACTGCGTGCACCGATAGCTATCAGGTTGCGCGCAGTCAAGATACTTGTTCCCTCAATGTCGTGCTTTCCACCCATATCGGTCACATAGTCCTCACAACCAAAAGCAACAGCGATAACTCGTGTGCAAGCGGCACATATCTCCTTAATATTGATAACCGCACCAGCTGTCTCAATCAACGGAATCAACTTAAATGTCCCTATGGGATAGCCCTTTTCATATTCTATCGTTTCAAGCAATTTACCTATGAAATAGACATCCTCTGGCTTTGTTGACTTCGGGTACATAAAACCCGCAATGCCTGGTATGGTCAACTGATACACGTCTCGGAGTAATTCTCCGCTTTCACGGTCATTAACTCGGGGGAACACCAATTTTCCATTTAAATCAGGGCGCTCAACAAATCGCTTAATGTTATCTCTCGCTTTCTGCTTTTCGACAGGAGGAACGGAGTCCTCTATATCAAGCAACAAGACATCGGCATCACGTTTGACAGCACTATCGAGAAATTTCTCATTGTTCGCTGGAACGAACATGAGACTACGCATCAAATAAGTTTCATTCTCCATGATTCTTCTTCTTAATTAGCACATGGCGCCTGAATGACAGGACATCAACCCCATCTTGATTCGATGCTATGGATTCCACATAAATGATTCCGCGGTCAGGTTTTGACTTGGATTCGCGTTTTCCCAGAATCCTTGACCTCACGTACAAGGTATCGTTGACAAAGGTTGGTGCCAAATGTCTAACGTCTTCATAGCCTAAGTTGGCAATGGCCTTGCCACTAATGTCGGGGACAGTCATGCCAACCGCCAAAGAAAACACTAACGTGCCAACGACCAACACCTTGCCGTGTTGGTTTCGGGCAGCATAGTCAATGTTGGTGTGCACGGGATGGTTGTTCATTGTCAGCAGGCAGAAGAGATTGTTATCGCTCTCAAAAATGGTTTTTGAGAGTGAATGCTTAATCTCCGCACCCTCCTCGAACTCCTCAAAATATAGTCCTAAAACAGATTGGTTCATAATATTATTATCTAGTACTTGTATCCATCAGGCTTTTTCTCAACTCCACCATGAGGAACTGCGGGATTTCCAAACAGTGTGGTATCATCACCTATCTCTTTTATACAGTTGGAGCATTGACCTACTAAATTTCCACTACCCATAGAGCGATGTATTGCAGAATTTAATCCAATAAAATTCATATCACCAATAGTTATCCCACTACTTGTTACAACATGAGCAGCAAAAAAATTATTGTTACCAATACTTGTGTCGTGACCTATTAATGTACATGAATTAATTGTATTGAAATCACCTAATTTGGCGCCATGGTTCAAAATGCAATTAGCCAGTATAACATTTCCGTATCCCATAGATGCCGTGTGTGCCACTAACGCGGAAGGATGAATGAAATTGCAGAATTTTTCTTTAGGAATAGACAAATCATATAACAATTTCGTTCTCTCACGGATACGATCAGGTCGATGTAAGGCATAAATCAATTTAACATCGTCAAATCTTTTATACTTTTCATATACATCCTTTATATCACATAGTATCGGGTAACCGCATATTGCATCACCCTTAGACCTGTCATCTAATGCTAACCCAATAACTTCTAAATTTTCATTATAACGTTTATGTGCATCGTAAATTTGGTCTGCTATAACCATGGAAGTGCCCAAACCTCCGATAATAATTATTTTCATATTTATTTAAATATTATTCTCCTATTTGATGATTAATATAGTAGATATCCTCGTCTGTCCGCATTACTCTTCACATCCATCAATGGCTCGTCGGAATACTCCCATTCCACTATTTCAGGCCATTTTTCATGCTGTTTAATAATATTTCCCATCTCAGGAGCTAATTTGCTATAGAAATAAACTCCACTGAACATTGTTTTTGAAAAATCAGGAACTTCAAATTTGCCAACAGCCAACTTAATCGCGCCATCCACGAAATCATATCCGGTAGAAAGGCGAACTAGATCAGAAGAGATATAATCACCGCCCATTCGTGCACCCGTCTCAATGATATAGAGTTCATCGTTACTGCCTAAAACGATTTATATTCTGAACTAATCTCTCCATATCTTGTATATCATACCGCTGGTCAATGACCAGTGACAACATATCTTCGTGAAAATCCACGTCTATATCAGGACACTGTTCCAAAACCTGTAGTGGCGTGTGCCAAATAATAGGGCAATAAAGACGCTCCTTAATCAGAGCTTGCTGCAATGCGTCTCGTTGACCACTGTGCACATAAATCTGCATGTAAAGTGGGACTGTCGCTATAGGCAATGCGCTGAAGATGATTTCCACTAATGGATTCTTAATATGATCCAACAAATAGTTATAATTAGCCCGCCGCGTTTCGATAATCCGCTTGAAATCAGCATGCATCAAGATATCAAGCGAGAATGAACTCATGCGATATCGATAGCTCGCATCACCAAAAATTCCATTGTTTTTATAAAACAGAGGTAGAAACACTTCTTTTAGTTCATCGTTATGCGTCCTTAAGTATTCCTGTTTAAGTTTTGAAGCATTGATAAAATTCAGAACAATATCAGTCACCTCTTGATGAGTCTGATAGAATCTGGCAGTGTCAAAATCATTTAGCCCCCAAACAAAACCGCCATCAGGAATTTCCAACCATTTGCGCAGGCTGCAAACCACAACATCTGCTGTCTTAGAAGCTAAACCGCTGAAAAGCGAATGAGTCACATCCTCAATAATCTTGATACCCATATGCTGGATTTCCTTATAGCGTTCACGCAACGAGGAGAAGGTGTCAAAACCAAATAGAGGGCAGGTGTATAGTATCGCTGGCTTGTGTTCGTCAATCAATCTAAACAGATCTGCATCTTTAGCTGTCAGGTCATCACGGTTAACAGGGTAATAATTAATTCTACAATCACAGGCCGAAAAAGCATCGGTAATCGAATGACAAGAAAATGAGGGAATCAACACCCCACACCCTTCAAGTCCAAGATGATGTACAGCAGTGGTTATTGCACTGCGGCCGCTGTGCGTAAACACAACATGTTCCCATTCCCTAAAATCGGCAGGATATGGGAGATGATTGCTCCCGTAACTATCTATCTGCGCTTGGGTGAGACAAAAATTGCCACCCATTTCAACACATGGCATAGATCAACCGATGAATTTATGGTCAGACTGGTAGATGAAATAGCCTAAGCGATCGCCATTTCGTTTACATTCCTTAAGTTCCTCTGCCAAACAAGATGCCTCAACAATGAAGGAATACTCTTTGGCATTATCGATGTAATTCTTCACATCTGGAGTGAGTGAACTAAAATAGTATATGCCCGAAAAATACTTATTTCTAATATCGGGATCCCTGAAGCACCCCGTTGCTAGCTCCATCGCTCCCTGCACCATGTCATAGCCAGTGGAAAGACGGACAAGGTCGGAAGTTATATGGTCTCCACCCAAACGGGCCCCAGTTTCGATGATAAAAAGTTCGTCATTACTGCTAAGTTTCACCTCGGTATGGCTAGGAGAATTCTCCACACACAGAGCAGTCAATGCCTTCTCCACTACATCACAGATTCTTTCATGGAGCTCGCTACTGATATCGGCTGGTTGATGATGTTGCAGCTCAATAAAATAAGGGGGGCCACTTGTAACCTTATCTGTTATCTGCATGTTGTAATGCATTCCTTTACAACTGAGATATTCCACGCTAAACTCTCGGCCATCAATAAATTGTTCAATTATTACTTTTCCACAGTGCGAATACTCCATGGAGCGCTCATAGGCACTCTTCAAGTCATCTTTCTTACCAACCAACGTCACGCCCTGACTACCCCCACTATCCACTGGTTTCACAACACAAGGAAAAGGAACCTGTAGGTCCTCCAGCTGTGATGTATCTGATATAATCACATATCTAGGGTTAGGGATTCCAGCTGTATCTAGAGCTTTCCGCATTGTGTATTTATCGGTCAGTTTCCTTACACACTCTTCTGTATTACTGACTAGACCTAGCTTCTGAGCCACATACACCACTGTTGGTAGCGCCGATTCAAGCGAGAAAGAGGTAATTCCATCAATCATTTCGGCTCTACACACTTCTAACACTTTATCCTTTTCAACAAAAGAGACAGGATAAAACTTGTCACAGTATTGCTTACAAACAGCACCTTTTTCGTAGGCAATCCCAATTATATAATAACCGAGGGATTTGGCCTGCCTATAAAATGGCTCTAATGGTTTATTGGCCCCTATTACGGCTATTTTTTTCATCGACAAAGCACTTTGTTCCAAATGACTATCTCAGGGTGAAAATGGATCTGTATCCGTTGGAAGTCAACTCGCGTGACGTCTTTGCTGCCTGCACTAGGCAGGGGGTTGACGATGACAGGCCAGAATAGTCAATATCTTTTATCTTTCAATGCAGCGAGGTGGAAATGGCGCTGCGATATAGACAGGAGCCATTACTGAGACTGTTGGCATAAAAACTTAACGTATATCATTGGTTCCAACAGAAGGTCTGCCAACAGAGCGAACGCCCATCTTTATTATTTGCTTCAAGCTTTTCATTGAATTCTTGATAGGGACCACTCTGACGTATTCAGATAATAGTTGTCTGGCTTTTGAAAAGTTTTTTTGGGACAGGTAAGGTATGAACGTATCCACAAAATGTTGGTCGATCGCACGCAAAGCGGCATGCTCTTTTTCCAATTGATATAAGACCAATTTGTTTCTCAATTCAAGCTCAGACCACTTGAGAGCATCACGTCCCGAAAACATGCCACTCGAATGCTTGCGATAAACGCCCATCACGTCCTTAAACAGGGCACACTTGCCAGCCTTGAGCATGTAGTAGCAATTAATATGGTCGACAGCACTTGGATACTGATCTAACGTTTCATCCGTGACAAATGGTTGATTTCTTCTGACCAATGTCATGGCTTGGGTAAACCAGATGGGATTAAAGTACTCCTCTATCGATGGAGTGCAGTATTTCCTGCCATTGAACGACTCGAGCGGCATCTCATCAAGAAATTGGTGTGGTTCAAAGGCCCTTGAGTCCTCATAATAGAACTGGTAGGCATGGCAGGTCATGTAATAGTCGGGGTGGGATTCGAGGAAGTCGACCTGGAGTTGAAGTTTGTGAGGGTCGGTCCAGTAGTCGTCGCCCTCGCACGCGGCGACGTATTTTGCATTGGGGTGCACGGCGGCACGCATGATGTGGCGTATAGGGTCACCTGGTTTGCTGTACTGATTCTCGGTCTCGTAGATGGGCTTGATGATGTCGGGGTAGCGCTCGGCATACTCGCGGATGATGGCAGCGGAGCCGTCGGTCGAGGCATCGTCGTGGACGATAGCCTCGAATGGGAAGGAGGTCTGCTGCATCACAAAACCGTCAAGGCACTGCCTTAGATACGGCTCATGGTTATAGACCATACAACGGATAGAAACTAATGGATCACCTGTCATTTCTTTTTCAGGTGTTAGGCTTTAGGTGCAACCGCATTCCCTTTTATCGGCAGATTGGATTAAAACCAATTTGGCATCCGCGCAGCTTCTTAACGGTTAACTTGACGAATTAAGCTAAATAGGTAAATTTGGCTGTTTTCGAGGATGTTAATTGAACCTTTCCAGGACATCTTTCTCAGCCAACTCGCACCAGACGCCGAAATCGGTACCATTAACCCGAACCCGAACAACCCTGTTCACTTCATTCACATTATCAATGATCTGATTAACGGATGCGGCATGCCAGGTACATATTAATGTCACGAATGGATTCCCCTTTTCAACAGTATCTCCCTTAAGCTTCTTCTGGACAAACGTTATTAGTCCAGTCTGCTTTCTAATCGTGTCAAGCCCTTGTATTTCCTCAATTTCTCCGCTTGATGAGGATTCCACATACACAATATAGGTCAGTGCAAATCCTCTGTCATCGGGAATGTCAACTACGGTTTCAGGACATTGTCCAGTAATTGCATATTCCAACAGTTTGTCAAGATAGTCCACTCCTCCGCTGACACGTTGATAATCAAAGGAATAATCTCCTCCTAAACGGAATCCTGCTTCAAATATGTAAAAAGACCCATTTGTATAGAAAAAGGAAAGGTTGGCGACACCACAAGTCATGTCAAAATTGTCTAACATTTGCCGGACAGCAGTATCAACCTTCTCGATATATTCCTTCTCATATTTAGAAGGATAAGTCCATGCATTCTGAACTTTTTCTGTGCCTTTTTCCTTGCGCAGCATTACGGTATCACAAGTTTCTATCAAATGCGACTTACCGTGCTCAATATAGTAAGCAGTATCAAACTTTATGCCATCATGGATAAAGTCCTCAACAATGACGCTTTTAGTAGGGGATAACGACAAGGCTTCGTCAAGAAAACGTGCGTATTCCTCGGCATTATAGGCCACATTGATTCCAATGCCCCCTGCACGATCAGATGGTTTGATAATCACAGGGTATACAATCTCGTCTTCGGGACCGTAATCATGAATGGCCGGAATATTGAACTGACGACACAGGTTTTTGAATTTCAGTTTGTCGCGGGTCACTTCAAGCTGCTCACGATTGATGTAACATGGCAGATGCAGCACCTCGCATAAATCAATCATGCTACTGACGCGGAATTCACTATAACCGGCAATCACAGCTATAATACCGCATTCGATACATTTATTCTTCAACAATGGGATATCACTCCAACTTATATTCCACGCTTCATCAGCAACATATTTCGCCGGACTGTTACGCCAATCTGTATGGTAATCGGTGACAATAGCATACATACCCATCTGTTGTATCCTTTCCACAATGGATATTTCACTGGATGTCGCTCCTAATATCAACAGTTTCTTTTTATCTTCTATCATATATAGTTTGAATGATTCTAGTCATTTCCTGCTCGCCATATCGTTGGTCGATGGGCAGGGGCAATAGACTTTGTGTCAGTCTGTATGCTGTATCAGCGGGGGAGCACCACTGGAGCACGTTGGGCCAGTATTGGGCAACATAGATTTTGTTGTCAATCAGATGCTGCCGCAGGCTGGGGTCATCGGTCAAGAACGGATAGACCATGGGCACCGCATCATCGGATAAATTCCATTTGATGGCATTGAGATGTCCAAAAGCCCTATCTAGCTGCTTGAAATTTACCCTGCGGCGTTCGGCCATACCGGGATAGTCGATTGACGCCATGATGCGGGCTGTCAATTTAGACATTTTCCTGATCGGGTTGTTCTTGAGAAGTTCGCTCTGTGCTCTGAAGTCAGCGTAAGCCTCCTCTGCAGAGTTATCGATTCTCTTGAGCAGATACTCCATCCGCTCCCACGACTGGTCATGTTCTAATTCCTCATCAAATGATTGCGAACAATACAGGTATGCACCATCAGCGACACCGAAGAACTTGCGGCAACTGTAGAATGTGTCAATGCCCTTGATGGGTTTTGCATAAAAAGCTTGGGTATTATCCACAATCAGTTGTTTGCCATAGGTGGCGGACAACGACGCAACATAGTCCTGCTTAAGCCCAAAATAGTTGATATATAACAAGGCCTCGCCTTCTTGGAGGGTGACAGGCTGCTCAAGTTCAAGGCTTCCATTTATGTGGTAAAAGCAATACTCCACACCAAGTTTGTTGAAGGGCTCAAGCAACACCTCGCAGGAATAGTAAGGCAGATAGACTTTCTTATAACCCCGAGCACGCAGGATATATTCCAGGCAGTTGCGCCCCGTGTTCAACGCCAACGCACTTTTGTGGTATTCCGCTTTTTGCGGCAGTTCCAGCTCAAAGTATCCTCCGATGGAAGTCATTTGGTAATGATGGAGATATATCGGTTGGGAGCCGATACGAACTGATCCAGTTGTTCTCGAGTTTCAAATCTCAGGAAGATCGTGCCCAGCGACTGGTTGGCACCGGTGAATCCGGATACGACATCGCCTGGCTTGACCCACAAGTCACGCTCAATCACATGCGCTTTCTCAAAGTCCGCGTCAATAAGGATATCCTTGAAAGTGCCGTCCTTTTCGCTGTGAAGGACATTGATGGCATAAAAGCCGTTGTAGTTGGGCTCGTGAATATCTGGCAGGGGCAAGCCGACCGATGCACAAACTTCGGCCTCGATGATATCAACATCGGCTGCATAGTTCAAAATCTCGGCCAAGCGGTTTCCGCCTGCTCTGGGAGATACCTCCATGAGATAAGACTTGCCATTGGTGCACACACGACACTCGACATTGAAAATGCCAGTCGAAATATGCAAGAGGTCAAAAAGACGCTGCAATTGTTTTTTGAAATCTTGCTCGTAAGCCTTGTCCATGGCAGATGGCCATAACTCACCAGACGGCGCGTAAGGATTTATCGCTTCATTGTCAAAAAACTGATCGTAAAAAGCATTGTACTTAAGGACGCCGTCAACCACAAAACACTCATCACCCATCGACGGACCCATTTTCTTAAGGAAGTCCTCGATGATGAAATGCTTTGAGGGGGAACAGTCAAGGGCGTGGGCAATAGCAGCGGGGAGATTTGCGGGGTCATCAACGCGGGTGACGCCTTTGCTGCCGGCACTGTCAACAGGCTTGACGATGACGGGCCAATTGAAGTAGTCGATATCCTTAAATGCATCGTCACCCTCGCTGTAGCCGCGTGCATTGGGCACGTTAAAGCCATTGTCAGCAAGGAACTTGCGGAACCTGGATTTGTCCTGCAGGATACAGGCGGCCTCATAGCTGCACTGGAACGGCAGGCCCATCTTTTCAGCCGTATAGGCAGCTGCCACGACACCGGGGTCAACGGCAAACGACATGATGCCGTCAATCTGCAGCTCCTGGGCCAAAGCAAGCACGGCATCCTTGTCGATGATGCTCACGTTATGGTACTCGTCGCTGTAACGATGAGCGATATTATCGGGCAAGTAATCCACTGTAATCACGTGGATGCCATGACGATGCGCAGCCTCGATGACGGGCAACAGGTAGCGCAGGCCACCCAGCAGCATCAATTTCTTTTGTCGTTCAGCCATTTTTGTTACTTGATGATGTGGGAAAGGATGCGGTCAAGGTCTGCATCGGTGAGCTGGTGGTGCATGGGCAGGCAAATGACGGTGTCGGCCATGCGTGTAGCGTTGGGCAGGTTCTCGCGAGCGGCGCTAGGCAGTCCTCGGTAGGTAGAGAAATCGCTGATAAGGGGATAGAAATAGCGGCGGGCGAGAATACCCTGACTGCGCAACTTGTTAAAAAGATCATCGCGCGTCATGCCGTACTTGTCGGCATCTACAAAGATGGGGAAGTAGCTGTAGTTGTGGCGCACGCCGGGCATGTCGTCCCAGAAGGTGATGCCTTCGACGGGACGCAACGCCTTGCGGTAGCGGATAGCCACCTGGTGGCGCGCCTCGATGCAGGCATCGACCTGGCGCAGGTTCAGCAGGCCATAGGCCGCACGCAGCTCGTCCATCTTGCCGTTGATACCAGGTGCAACCACCTCGGTCTCGCTAGCAAAGCCGAAGTTCTTGAGGTAGTCGATGCGCTGCTTCATCTTCTCGTCATGCATAACCAGTGCACCGCCCTCGATGGTGTTATAGACCTTGGTGGCATGGAAACTCAGCGTTGACATGTCGCCCTCGGTGAGGATGCTCTTGCCGTCCACTTCGATGCCGAAGGCATGGGCGGCATCATAGATGACACGAATGCCGTACTTGTCGGCAATGGCTTGTATTTCGCTTGTGCGGCATGGCTTGCCATAAACGTGCACCGGCATGATGGCTGTTGTGCGGGGCGTGATGGCCGCCTCGATGCGGTCGGGGTCGATGCCTCCCGTTGCGGGGTCGATATCAACAAATACCGGCTTGATGCCATTCCACCACAACGAGTGGGTCGTGGCCACAAAACTGTAGGGCGTAGTGATGACTTCACCGCTAATGTTGAGAGCCTGCAGTGCAGTGATAAGCGGCAGCGTACCGTTAGTGAACAGGCTGATGTAAGGCACCTTGAGGTATTCACACAGCGCCTGTTCAAGCCGTTGATGAAAACTACCATTATTGGTAATCCACTTGCTGTCCCAAATCTCGCGGAGCATCTGGTTGAAGTCGTCAAGGTCGGGCAACAGAGGGGAAGTCACAGTAATCAAATCCTTATTCATCGCTTTCGTCAGTTGGAGATAAAACGGGGGTCACCGGGTCTTGTGGACCTGGCGAACCAGTGGAGAGTAGGCAATGCTGGCGACACTATCGCAGTAGTCATTATCAGCGAGTTACCTCTTTATGTCACAATGCGCAGTGGCTTCCATGCCCATGATTAGGGCGATTGCCGCGCATAGTTTCAACTTGCAAAAGTACCTTTTTCTACCGACATGCACAAGTTTGCAGCCGAAAAAATCAGGCCTTAGCAAATAAAACAGCACAAATGATTGTCATTGCAAGAAATCGCAGTATTTTTGCGCTGTCAAGACGCCGCGAGAGTGTTTTTTCATGTGGCACTGACACTCAAGAAGATATGGAGCTGACACGCGAACAATGCAACAGCATGAAAGGTTATGCCATCCTGCTGATCATGATTCACAATTTTGTGGACCATATCATGGGCATGGACTGTAACGAGATGGCCTATTCTCCAGCAGCCACAGCCGACTTCATTAGCATGGCCACTTCCCAACCATCAATTTGGCATATTTTTTCATTTACCGGTTGGATTGGAGTCGCCCTGTTCCTGTTCGTCAGCGGATACGGGCTGATGCAAAAATATGGCGGCGGAAACGTCAACACATCACATTTCATCCGTCATCACTTGGTCAAGCTGTGGATATTGCTCATTCCTGTTTATTTACTGTACGTTTTGGTACAAGATTACTGGTGCGGAGAGCCCCACAACTGGCAGTCGATAATAGCCCAACTGACCTTCACGATCAACCTCCTGAGCTATGGAAATAATCAGTTCGTCATCGAGCCAGGAGTATACTGGTTCTTTGGTGTTATCTTGCAATTTTATTTAGTATTTTTATTCGTTCGAAAATGGAAAACAAACTGGTTGGCAGGGCTGATATTGTGCACTCTAGCGCTCCACTACTTTTTCCTCTACAATACTAACGACGACACGATGTGGTGGTTCAGACAAAACTGCATCGGTTGGGGCGCCCCATTCCTGTTTGGCATGATAGCGGCAAGGACGCGATGGCAACCGTCCAAGCGGTGGTTGGCAATCTTATGCCCTGTTTCCTTAGTCGCCTTATTCTTCTGCCTGACGATCAAGGAATTGACACCGCTCACCGAAGTAAGCACCACCCTGTTATTCGGCAGCCTGACTTTACTGTTAAACCTCAAGGCCATCAATGCCATTGGCATAATCTCGGCCAGTATTTTTGTGATTCACCCATTCATGAGAATGGTACTTTATAAAGCACTGAACAACTGCGACATCGGGATTGCCGCTATGGTAGCTGTCTATGTCATTTCGGTGCTCGTACTTAGCATTTTACACCATCTGGTCTACAAAAGGTTTTCGGCCACAAGTCCACACCCCAGCCCACTCAAATAGCCCAAACAAAACATTGTTTTCTTGGTCCTGCCTGATGCGTCTTGACAACAAACAGTCGACGCAAGGTTGCAGGATTTGCAATAATGATGTACCTTTGCACGTTGAAAACGATGAAAATACATTAAGAAAATATAGACAACACCAAATGAGCGAAAACAATAACCAACGACTGAAAGTCGGCATCACCATCGGCGACACCAACGGAATCGGCATCGAAGTTGCCATTAAAGCCGTTGCCACTCCTGAGATGATGGACCTGTGCATTCCTGTGATTTACGGCTCCAGCAAGGTGGTCAGCTACCACCGCAACGCGTGCAACGTGCCGGGATTTCAACTCAACCACACCAAGAGCGCAGACCGCATCAAGGAGAACATGCCCAACCTAGTGGAATGCATCGATCAGGAAATCAAGGTAGAACTGGGTCACCCCAGCAAGCAAGCAGGAACAGCTGCGTTCCTTGCGCTGGAAGCTGCCGTACGCGACCTCAAAACAGGCCTTATCGACGTACTTGTCACGGCACCCATCAACAAAGACAACATCCAGAGCGAACAATTCCACTTCCCTGGACATACAGAGTACCTCGAGAGCGCAGCAGGAGACGGAAACAGAGCGCTCATGATTATGTGCACTTCAGGATTGCGCGTGGCACTAGCAACCACCCACCTACCGCTGTCACAGGTGCCCACAGCATTAAGCATCGAGGGCATACGCGAGAAACTGCGCCTGTTCAATGCATCACTGAAACGCGACTTCAATATTGACGGCCCCCGCATCGCCGTGCTGTCGCTCAACCCCCACGCTGGCGAGAACGGTATCCTGGGCACAGAAGAGCACGACATCATCATGCCAGCCATTCAACAGTCTCTCGACGAAGAAGGCATACAGAGCTTCGGCCCCTATGCTGCAGACGGCTTCTTTGGTGCCCGGCACTACCGCCGTTTTGACGGCGTGCTCGCAATGTACCACGACCAAGGTCTCGCCCCCTTCAAAACCATCGCTATGGACGAAGGCGTGAATTTCACCGCCGGCCTTCCCATCGTACGCACCAGCCCCGACCACGGCACCGGTTACGACATTGCCGGCCAAGGAATTGCTAACGAGTCATCAATGCGCCATGCCATTTACACGGCCATTGACGTATACCGCAACCGCATCCGCTATGATGAAGCAAAACAGAATCCATTGCCCAAACTTTTCCAGGACCGCGGACGCGACAACGTGAAACTCGACCTGACCAAGGAGGATTAATTCGCCCAGCAGCCATGATAAAAGGAATCATCTTTGATTACGGCGGCACATTGGACAGCCGTGGTGTGCACTGGAGCGAAGTACTGTGGCAAGGTTATTGCCAAGCAGGAGCGCCCATCGACAAGGAAACTTTCCGCACCGCCTATGTCGAAGGAGAACGCGCACTTGCTCGCGAGCGAATAATTCTACCCCAGGACGATTTCCATACCCTGCTACTCAAAAAAGTAGCTTTGGAGATCTCCTTTTTGCCCCAACAGCCAGACGAAGACACCCGCCAACGCTGGATCGATAGCGTAGCCGAATATTGCGACCAAGCAGCCCTAGAATGCATCAATGAGGCCCGGCCCATGCTTGAGATGCTACATGATCGATTCCCGATGATGCTTGTAAGCAATTTTTACGGTAACATCGACGAGGTGCTACGAGCATATGGCATCCGCCACTTGTTTAAGGGCATCATCGAAAGCGCTGTCGTTGGGGTGCGCAAGCCCAGCCCCACCCTATTCAAGCTAGGAGTAGACGCATTAGAACTCGATCCCCATGAGGTTCTTGTGGTGGGCGACAGTCTGCGCAAAGACATCGAACCCGCCGAGAAGCTCGGCTGCCATGTACTTTGGCTCAAAGGCAAAGGATGGACCGAAGATGAGGACAAACAAACCCATCCCAACACCATCACCCGTGTTACGCAAGTCACGGATTGGATAGAACGTTTCTAGCCAACAATATTTAGGTATAACTCAGCAAAACAACAGACAATGAACTATGCAATAATCGCCGCGGGCGAAGGCTCGCGACTGGCACAAGAAGGCATCGCCAAGCCCAAACCGCTGGTTGAACTGCAAGGCGAGCCCATGATAGGAAGACTCATCAATATCATGCTCAGATGTAACGCGGAGAGCATCAGCATCATCGTTAACGAACACATGACAGAGGTGCGCGAGTACCTTGAGAGCCTTGAACTGCCTGTTCCTCTCCACCTTGTAGTCCAGACCACCCCAAGTTCAATGCACAGCCTGTGGCATCTGTGCCGAGTCATTCCCCAGGGAAAATTCTGCCTCACTACAGTCGACACAATTTTCAGGGAGCAGGACTTCAAAGAGTACATCCAAGCCTTCGAACAAGACGAGACTCACGATGGCATGTGGGCAGTCACGCCATTTGTCGATGACGAAAAGCCCCTGTGGGTCGAGGTCGATGAGCAGATGAACATTACCGCATTCCGCGACAAGGGTTGGGAAGGCGCCAAATACGTATCTGGCGGAGTATATTCCATGACCGATAAAGCCTTTGAAGTGCTCGACATGTGCATCGAAAAGGGCATTAGCCGGATGCGCAATTTCCAGCGCGCACTCATCGAGGCAGGGCACAAACTGCAGGCTTTCAGCATCGAGAAAATCGTGGATGTAGATCATGCTGGAGACATTGCAACGGCCGAAGCTTTCTTACAGGAGTAACCCGTCATAAACCTGTCCCGCATTTACGTCAAAACGGCTGACCATTCTTGATTTCTAAAAAAATGTTATCACAGCCAAGAGTGGCAGCAAAAACGCAAAAAACACCCTTTTATGTCTGCAAAAATGCAGATGTGTGGTTAACCTAAATTAACATTATGCGGTCGAATTGGAGTCTATTTTGCATCTTTTATATGTTTTGCCCGATTTTTAATTTTTTTATATATAATTTACTAATTATTTAGTTTTCCGTTTATAAAAAAGACTGTAATTTAGCGCCGTTTTTTGCGAGAGCAAACTTCGGCAAAAGACACGACCCTTATATTGGTGTCATTTTTAACAAGCTTTGATAACAACTTAAACATTAACTGTTTTATAAAGATTATGGCAAAAGAAATCGTTAAGCCCGCTACCGGCAAGTTAGGTATTATGGTAGTAGGATTGGGTGCTGTGAGCACCACGTTCATGACTGGCGTTATGATGATCCGCAAGGGTCTTGCAAAGCCCGTAGGTAGCATGACTCAGTATGACAAAATCCGCATTGGAAAAGGCGCAGACAAGAAGTATTTACATTATAATGAGATCGTATCGATGCCCTCACTCGATGACATCGAATTCGCTGCTTGGGACGTTTTCCCCGAGAACGCTTATGAAAGCGCTATCAAGGCTGAGGTACTCAAGGAGAAGGACATCAATCCCGTTAAGGACGAACTGCTGAAGATTAAGCCCATGAAGGCTGCTTTCGACGTTAACTACGCAAAGCGTCTGGATGGTGACAACGTGAAGCAGTGCAAGGACCGCTGGGACATGACTGAGCAGATCCGTCAGGACATCCGCGACTTCAAGAAGAACACAGGTGTTGACCGCGTGGTTGTTCTTTGGGCCGCATCGACCGAAATTTACGTTGAGCCCGACATGAAGTACCATGGCAAGCTCGCCGATTTGGAGCAGGCTATGAAGGACAATGTTGTGGACAAGATTGCTCCCTCAATGTGCTACGCCTATGCAGCACTGATGGAGGATGCTCCCTTCGTAATGGGTGCCCCCAACACCACCGTTGACATTCCCGCTATGTGGGAACTTGCCGAGAAGAAGCAGATGCCCATCGCTGGCAAGGACTTCAAGACTGGCCAGACCCTGGTGAAGAGCGGTTTCGCTCCCATCATCGGCACCCGTATGCTGGGTCTGAATGGTTGGTTCTCGACCAACATCCTGGGCAACCGTGACGGTCTCGTACTTGACGAGCCCGCAAACTTCCGCACCAAGGAGGTCAGCAAGCTCTCGACTCTCGAATCAATCCTCGTTGCCGACAACCAGCCCGACCTGTACAGCAACTACTGCCACAAAGTCCGCATCAATTACTATCCTCCCCGCAACGACAACAAGGAGGGATGGGACAACATCGACATCTTCGGCTGGATGGGTTACCCCATGCAGATCAAGATCAACTTCCTGTGCCGCGACTCCATCCTCGCAGCTCCGTTGTGCCTTGACCTGTGTCTGCTCATCGACCTGGCACGTCGCGCCGGTCGTTGGGGCACTCAGCGCTTCCTGAGCTTCTTCCTCAAGAGCCCGATGCACGACTACACCAAGGACGAAATTCCCGTAAACCACCTCTTCCAGCAGTATGTGATGCTGAAGAACGCCATCCGCGAGATGGGTGGTTATCCTGCTGATGAGGAGATGGACTAATTCCTCATTTTAAAGGAAATAAGACACACAAAGGAGTGGAACCATTGACGGTTTCCACTCCTTTTTTTATGCCATTATTTTTGATGCCGCATTTTTAATTATTTTTTATTGAAATATGGTATTGCCATTTAAACTAATTACAGTAAATTTGCACCTGAATATGCCCAAACACGAGCTGAAGCCCGCCTAAAGGCAACATTATTCAACACATATGGTACACAATTAACTAGATATGCAACAAATCATTCAAGAAGACCTGGTCGCAAAAGCGGCCGCCGAAGAGAAAAAGAAAAAACGTGCGCGCTCTGGTATCAAGTGGGACCGCTTGTTCATGGCATGTGCCTACAACTGGTACTGGTTTGTCCTGTCCATGATTGTATGTGCCAGCATTTCTTACCTCTACGCTAAAACCAAGCCACAGTTTTATATGGCAAGATCGTCGATCCTAATCCGTTCCAAGGACAGTGCCCAAGGCACTCCGTCAATGACATTCAGCGATCTGGGATTGAACACGGTCAACTATATACCCAATGAGCCCCACAAACTCAGGTCATCAAGAGTAATGGAAGTTGTGGTCAACTCGTTGGGACTGAATGTGCAATACTATGGGCACATGTTCCTTCGTGATGTGAATATCTACAAGGATACGCCCGTACAAGTTACCCCGCTCAAAGAGGTGACACGTGGTTTTTCTTTGACCATTGTTCCTAAGAGTTCCGAGGAATATGAATTCAAAGTGAACGGCGGCGAGTGGAAAAAGGCACACTTTGGCAACAAGGTCAATACCGATTTCGGACCCGTTGCCATTACAAAAACGAAACTTTTCACAAACCAGTTCATTGACTACACGGTTATTGTCAATATCTCTAATCCGACAAGTATAGCAAGAGCTTTTGCCAAATCATTGCATGTCGAGAATGCCGATGCACACAGTGATGTACTCAACCTCGCCGTTAGGGGAGAGAACCCCGAGATGTGCGCCGATATCCTCAATGCGCTGGTTGTCGCCTACAATCAAGAGGGCATCAACGACATGAACCAGGTGGCACGCAATACCGAAGCCTTCATCGCCGAACGTGTTTCCGATCTGTCTAAGGACCTGAGTGGTGTCGACAACGAGGTCGCAATTCTCACTGCTGGGTCAGCCAACTCTCGCATGTGGGGCTCCGAAGGCAACACAATGAACCAGATTACTCAAACCGAGGATGTAACCCTCGAAATCAATCTGGCTTCGCAAATCCGCCGCCATATTGCAAATATGGGTCCAGGTGAACTGATTCCCGCCAATTCAGGCATGAACAACGTCGGCATCAATGGGCAAATCAATCAATACAACGAAGCTATGCAGGAATATCAAAAGATTTCTGCAACTTCAAGTGCCGAGAATCCTGTGATGAAAGAGCTTTCCAGCTCACTTACTGCTCAAAAGAAAAACCTACTTGCCAGTCTTGACAACTACATGAGCACCCTGCGCACCCGTCAGGGACAGGCACAACGCATGCAGAGTCAAGCACAAAGCAGCATGACCGCCAACCCCTCGCACGAGAAAGCCATCACCGAGGTGACCCGCCAGCAGAAGATCAAGGAGCAACTTTATCTCTATCTGCTCAACAAACGTGAGGAAAACGCATTGCAGATGGCTATTACCGAGCCTAATGCCAAGGTTATGGAACCTGCTATCCCCAATTACTCCCCAATTACGGCACCGCTCACGCGTATCGTGCTTACTGGCTTGGTTATTGGTCTGCTGATTCCAGCATTCATTCTCTACGGTGTATTCTGGTACTTCTCGCTCGATAAGACCATCCATACGCGACGTGAGGTTGAAGAGGTTTGTGACATTCCTATCCTTGGTGAGTTGCCTGCTAAGAAGAACAATGTAACTGGCGAGATCGTCGTTAATGAGACTTCAAATGACCGAATGAACGAGGCATTCCGTATCGTTCGCAACAACCTTGACTTTGTCACGAGCCAAGACAAGCCCAATGGTGAAGCGACAGTTATACAGTTCACATCGACCATGTCTGGTGAAGGTAAGAGCTTCGTTGCCGTGAACTTGGCATTATCCTACACATATGTCAACAAGAAGGTCATCGTAGTCGACCTTGACCTCCGTAAGGGTAAATTCTCAGAGTATGTCGGCGTGCAAGATGGTAAGGGCGCTTCGGCATATCTTTCCGGCAAGGAGAAAAACCTGGACAATGTCATCCATCGCGGAGCGTTACACGAAGGTTTCGACATCATCAGCGTTGGTGCTATTCCGCCCAACCCCACTTCGTTGCTGTTAAGCGACAACATGACCAAGATGATTGAAGAGCTCAAGAAACGCTATGATTATGTGATTCTTGACACCGTGCCTTACAACTTGATTGCTGATGCTGCTGTTGTGAACCGCCATGTTGACTTGACCATTTACGTTATTCGCGACGGTAGGGTTGAACAGACGTTCATGTATGAGCTCGAGCACATGGCCGATGAGGGCAAGATCAAGAACTTGACCATCCTTGTTAACGACATCAAGGTGAGCAAGACCCGCTATAACTACTCCTACGCCTACGGTTACGGTAAGGGTTATGGCTATGGTTACGGCTACGGATATGGCTACGGCTACGGTGGTGACAGCGGCGGCTATTATGTCGACGACACCCCCAAGGAGCGCGAGAAGCCTATGAAGAGTTAATTCAGTATTCAACATCATTTTTCGGGTTTCACCATTTGTGTGGAACCCGAAAATATTACCATCATAGGATAAGTAAATGAATGTCGCAATAGTTGGCACAGGATATGTGGGACTGGTTACTGGTACTTGTTTCAGTGAAATGGGTGTCCATGTGACATGTGTCGATGTCGATGAGCAAAAAATCAAGGAGCTCAATCAAGGCATAATCCCTATTTATGAGCCTGGGCTAGAGACTCTGGTTCGAAAAAACATGAAGTCAGGCAGACTTCATTTCACCACTCGACTCGAAGATGTCATCAACCATGTGGACATCGTCTTCAGTGCTGTGGGCACTCCGCCTGATGAGGACGGTAGCGCTGATTTGAAGTATGTTCTCGAAGTGGCTCGGTCCATTGGCCGTCACTTGAACCATTATGTTGTCGTTGTCACCAAAAGTACTGTGCCCGTAGGTACCGCCAAGAAGGTTAAGGCGGTCATCCAAGAGGAATTATCCAAGCGAGGAGTAAACATCGAGTTTGACGTCGCCAGCAATCCCGAATTCCTCAAAGAAGGCAATGCGGTGAAGGACTTCATGAGTCCTGACCGTGTGGTCGTTGGCGTTGAGAGCGAACGGGCCCACAAACTCATGGCACGTCTCTACAAACCCTTCATGATTGTCAGTGACCGACTCATTTTTACCGATATTCCCTCTGCTGAGATGATCAAATATGCCGCCAACTCCATGCTGGCCACACGCATCAGTTTCATGAACGACATTGCCAACCTGTGCGAGCTGGTCGGTGCCGACGTGAATATGGTGCGTAAGGGTATCGGCAGCGACACCCGCATCGGCAAGAAATTCCTGTATGCCGGTTGCGGCTATGGCGGTTCATGCTTCCCCAAGGATGTGAAAGCGCTCATCAAGACAGCCAGCGACTTGGGATATCCCATGCGCGTGCTGCAAGCCGTGGAAGAGGTCAATGCTGACCAAAAGCTTGTACTATACCGCAAACTTGTCAACTACTATGGCAGCGAAGAACAGTTCCAAGGCAAGACGGTTGCACTTTGGGGTCTGGCGTTCAAGCCCGAGACCGATGACATGCGTGAAGCGCCGTCGCTGGTGCTCATCAATCTGCTGCTCAAGGCGGGTGCTACGATCAGGGTATACGATCCTGTTGCCATGGACGAATGCCACCGACGCATAGGTGACTCAGTGACTTATGCCAACGACATGTATGATGCCGCTGATGGGGCCGATGCCTTGATGCTGGTAACCGAGTGGAAAGAATTCCGCATGCCCAACATGGACACGTTGAAGAACAAGATGCAGGGACGTCTTATTCTAGATGGCCGCAACATCCTCGATGCCGACGAATTGCGGCAAGCAGGCTTCGAATACCACTGCATCGGCCGATAATCAACTAATTATCAACGATAAAACAAAACTGCAAGACTCTTGATGAGCTTGCAGTTTTGTTTTTCGGATCATCTATAAGTCATAGTCGGGTCACTTGACAACGACCTTTCGTGAAGATTGCTCGCTGGCAACGATATAGATTCCAGCTGGCAAATCGAGGTGGCTCTCGCCCTGTGACATAATCACAGCGCAGCAATTCGCATCCAAGTCATACACCTCAAGGTTCTCGCCCGTATGATTCTCTATAGCAATGCCTCCAACTGCAGGATATGCATCCCAACCACTTGCCTTCAAGCTACTGGGAGATGACAGCAATCTGTCAATCAATGCGGTCACATCAGCAATGTTGATATCACCATCTTGAGTCACATTTGCAGCCTCTAAATCAATGCTGCTTCCGTCATTGTTCAACAAATAATCAATCAGCGCCGTCACATCGGCAATGTTGACCGAACCATCCTTATTCACATCGCCAATCATCGTCGGCTTGGCATTGACAGTTCCCTGAACATCGGCAAAAGCGCTGACCCTACCCGTAGTAGCAGTAATTGAACCATAGAAATTGCCAACTGCACTCGTGTTAGCCAAACGCACATAGAACACTTCACCCGAAGGATCGAGCGTCAGTGAACGTGCCCAATTTTGCTTGTTCAAGCTCAGTTCAAAATTGCCTTCAACTGTCAAAGTGATGGCATCCGTATTGTACTCAGCAGTGACAGTACCTGTAACGATAGTGGAAGAACCATCCTGCTCGGCCTCCATGGCTGCAATTGATGTGATAGCAATCGTGGGTTCGACGGGGGCAGAAGGATTGCTGGTGATAGCAATATCATCGATATTCAAGCGCGCCCCTGCAGTCTGCTGAAACTTGAAACGGACATTCCCGGTCACATCCAGGTTAAATGAGTACTGCTGCCAGGTCCCATTGAGCGTGCAAGTGTTCAACGTGGTCCAAGTACTACCGCCGTTAGTGCTATACTGAACCTGCAACGTAGCATTTGCATCATTGCCATATTTTGCTGCATAGAATGTGATTTTGCTGGCACCATTATAAACATCTTCGTTCATCGTAATGGAGGAATTAGCATTCTTACCAAAGCAACAGCCAAGCGAGCCATTCCAGTGATCACTTTCACGGGCATAGAGTCCAGCATTGTTGAAGTTCCAGTTGAAAGCTGCGCCTTGTACATCCTGGGTCCAATAGCCACCGGTTTCACAACCTTCCCAAGTCTCGACGATTTCGTCTTCAGTCTGTCCACCGCCACTGTGATAGGATGCGGTAAGGTTAACTGTAGCGTTCACCTCAGTGCTGCTGATGGTGAGTGTGCCTGTAGCATTGCTTTGGGTTCCATTATAAGTTACGGTAACTGACGTTCCGTTGTTGGCATTGGCTGCAGTGATGCTTGTCGGCGTTACAGAGAAGCCGGTGCCACTTACGCTGATGGTCAAGGCCTTGGTCAAGTTAACGCCCTTAACGGTGATGGTCTTGCTCACGCCTTCACCCGTATGGGTACCCACGTTCACGGTCGAGCCATTGGTAGGAGATGTCAACGTCGGAGTCGGGGCACCACTAGGATTCCACACACTACCCTTCTTGTTTCCCCAGATGTATTCGACCAGCTCAGGATTGTCAACAAAGGGGTTACGGTTACTCTGGATACTATACACAGCATCGTTGCGCCTGGTTTCGAGTGTGCTCACGGGATCGTTGCGGTGCCACTCCAGCAATTGGTTGATGGCCCAATTAGTCAATCCAAGATAAGTGCTGGCAGTGAACACAACGCTACCCGTGCCGCTGGTATAGCTGCTCATACGCGTCATGTAGCGTGTTGCGAAATAGAAATAAACGCGTGCGAAGTCACCCTTATACTCGTCGGCGACCTCAAACACAGTGCCATTATAGCCGCTAAAGGTGCATGTGCCCAATTTGCCGGTTCCCTTGGGCACGCCGTTGGCACAGTTGCCAAAGGGATGATTTCCGCGCTCGTTGTTCACCCATCCGTCAACAGGGAACATGTGATGCAGGTCGGTGTAAGCTGTATCCGTATCGCTACCACCCCACCAGCTGTTGGGAATCGAGTGTTCACGGTTATAACAGTATCCAACTCCGCTATAATTACCGCACTGGTTGGTGCTATAGGTATATTGAGTATCGGCATAACGATCAATGATCGTTGTTCCATTGCAATCTGTTGACTTGAAATCAGACCACAGTTGTTGGTAAGAGCGCTTGGTGTGTCCATCGATAATCGAATGCAACGCAGCCATCAGTGCCCGGTCACTCTTGTTCTTGGCATTGTCGTAGTAGCCGCTGGGAACTGCAGCGGCCGCCGTCATGCCAACAATCGCTGCAAGCAGGAGCAACAGGTAATGTAGTTTCTTGTTCATCGTAGTGTTTTGATTTATGTTAATAATAATGTGAATGCGAATTACATACAGAGCGCAAAAGTACAAAAAAACCATGACAATGCCTCCCTGGACTTGCAACTAATCAATCAACGGCCACATTAATAATAGTAACACCATCCCCCCGTGGGTGGGTCAACATGGAGGCCGTGGCGAAGCCCCGGCACAGGGGACCTGGATGATGGTGGCGGTGCCCCGGCACAGGGGACCTGGATGACGGTGGCGGTGCCACCGCCCACATAACATAAAAGGTGACGTGAGGGTACTGGTCGCAATACGGGTCACGCTACGGGGGACATACGGTTAGGTGGCAGGGGTGTGTGAGTGTCGTGCGCGGCGGTTAAAATATGTTAACGAATTGATTGGATATTCCTTTGGGATATTTGGTATCTTGTTGTGCTTCTGTATGTTAGCAATGAGGTCATCGAGCGGGTCATAGTCTGGTTTTGCGAGCATGCTATTGCTACTCCAGTCGTTGTTAATGGTATAACGGCGATTGGCATCCCGGACAATGATACCTTGAGCGAGCGCACCCGCAATAAGGTGCCGGTTGCGGTTGAGACGGTTCATGTCATCGTGCCGCTTGTTGAGTCTTGAGAGCAATTCGTCGGGCGTCAGCGCCTCATGGGCTGGTAAGACCGAGGTAAAGATATCTTGTACTGCAGTCACCTCGGCGAAACGAGCCTCGGCAGTTGTATTGTCGGGAATCATCACGACTTCCTGTGGGAAATTTTGATCATTGACCGTGAAAGCGAACTCGAACTGGTCATCACCACTCACCCCCTTGACGCGCCTGACGTGAGCAGTGGTGCTGCGGTTGGTGATGCGGAAGACATTGTTGGCGACGGGAAAGAGCATCTTGCCGATAAATCCAGCCGTGGCTTTTGCTCTTCCAATCAAATTGTATCCAACGCAAAGCAGTGACGTATCGTAGTGGTCAAGCGTTTCTCTGATGGCGAGGTAGAAGTTATTGGCGAGATTCATGCCACACTCGGGAGTGAGATGATCAAGGTCGTCAATTACCACCAATGTGGGTTTGAAATCACGTATGGCTTTGATGATGTGCTGATGTACTGTTTCGTCGCGCTCGTTGAAAGTACCTATGTCATCGAGGCACATGACACGGAAGTTGTCGGAGTTGACGTTAAAAATGCGCTTGAAGTCATCCACGAAACCACAAACAGTGTAGAAGGAGTGGACGGAATCAATCCAGAGGATTTTTCCCGGTATGACCTTCGCCTGATTGTCGTTGTCGTCAGATTTGCCGCTTTCGGCTTGCCGTGCTACCTGCAATGAGTGGGCAAAGGGATAGTTGCCGTTGAGGACTGCCGCTGTTATCATCTTAGCCATAGCGTGTGCCCTGCAGTGCGATGAGCCCGTCAGGAAAGTGATTTCGTGCCGATGAATGGCTGTGGAACCACAAATGTTGACGATGGGATGTGGCCTGTAGTTGGCGATGTTATCATTGTCGGTGTTAATGAATAGCGATTCCCACGGGTCAAGGGTATCGGGGATAAGGGGTTGACGGTTGTAATGCATGGTAATTCTTGTGTTTTATGGTGAATAATTCATTGATTGTGGGACAAAAATAGCAACAACAAGTGCCAATAAACGGCACTTGCCCGTTAATGATTTTGAAGCATTGGTAAAAAAGCCGAAACGGTGGCGGAGCCACCGCCCACGTGACATGATGTTTCCAGAAAATGAGGCCGTGGCGAAGCCCCGGCACAGGGGACCTGTACCTACTGGACGGGGGTGGTGGAGTAAATTAGGGAGGATGGAAGGGGTATTGAGATTTTTTTAATATCTTTGAGGGTCGATTATTGTGTTTAAATCTTTATTGCGATATGGAATGTAGAAAGACCCTTTTCAAGTGTTTGTTGATGATTGTGATGATGGCGTCTACGCTTGAGGCATGGGCGGCTTTCGTGGGACCACGTGACGACTTTCGCGATGAGAGCATCTACTTTGTGATTACTACCCGCTTCTACGATGGCGACCCGAGTAACAATGCGCAATGCTGGGACGGAGCCTCGGCCAACCATGGCGACCCGTGCTGGCGCGGCGACTTCAAAGGCCTGATTGAGAAATTAGACTACATCAAGGCGCTGGGCTTCACGGCTGTGTGGGTCACCCCGATTGTGGAGAACGCCTCGGGCCTTGACTATCACGGCTACCATGCCCGCAACTTCAGTCGCGTTGACCACCGCTACGAGAGCGGCGACACCACGTTCCAGACGCTTATCGACGAGGCCCATGCCCGGGGCATGAAGGTGCTGCTAGACGTGGTACTGAACCACACGGGCAATTTTGGCGAAGAGCACCTGTGCAAACTGTTCACCCGCGACTGGAATGCCAACCAGTTCAAGATCAACGAGTGCATGTTGCCCTACACCACCGACTCGGTGGGCGGCGTGTTACCGACCAACTACGCCAACCTGCCGTCGGGCCAGCAATATGACAACCGTCTGAAGCAGATGAAGAATACCGACAACCAGAACCACGACACCCATAATTACTGGCACCACTTCGGCCAATTCAATTGGGACGACAACACACGTTGGTGGGCTCAGATTGCGGGCGACTGCGTTGACCTGAATACCGAAAACCCTGCCGTTGCCGAATATCTGATCAACTGCTACGGCACCTTCATCAAGATGGGTGTTGACGGTTTTAGAATTGATACCGGTGGCCATATCTCCAGATTGACTTTCAACAAGATCTATATCCCTGCATTCAAGGCTCTGGGCGAGCAATACAAGAGCAAACGTCTCAATCAGGCTGATTTTTACATGTGCACCGAGGTGTGCGCCCGTTACCAGGGCAGCGTCACCTACCGCAACCAGCCCGCCCTGTCACCCTATTTCTACACTTGGGCCGAGAGCAAGAACTATAGCTGGAATGATGACGCCAGCTACTGGGATGGTATCGCCATCTATGAGAGCACCGATTTGAACTCTCTGGATAACATCAGCTCTTGCCAGCAGATGTATAATGACAACCATACGGAAACGAGCAGTGCCATGCCCACCTCTAACAACGCAGTGCTCGACGGTAACAACTATCACGCTCCTGACGTAAGCATGGCCTCGGGCCTGAATGTCATCGACTTTCCCGTTCACTACTCGTTCCACAACATTGGCAGCGTTTGGAACCTCGCCATCGATGGAGACAAATATTATAATGATGCGACCTACAACGTCGTGTATGTCGATAGCCATGACTACAGCCCTGGCCCCAACGACAACATCCGTTTCAACGAGGGCACGGCACAATGGGCCGAGAACCTGTCGCTGATGTTCACCTTCCGCGGTATCCCTTGCCTGTACTATGGCAGTGAGGTCGAGTTCAAGGCCGGCAAGACCATTGATCCGGGTGGCAACGGTTCGCTCAAGGACAGTGGTCGAGCCTACTATGGTGGCTATATCAAGGGCAATGTGTCAACAAGCGACTTTGGTGTGGCCAGCAGCGCGAGCGGGAATCTCGCAGCCACACTATCCAAGCCCCTGGTCAAGCACCTGCAACGCCTCAACCGCATCCGCCAGGCCGTTCCCGCTCTTCGCAAGGGCCAATACAGCACCACGGGCTGTTCCTCGACGGGAGGCTATGCCTTCAAGCGTCGATACACCGATGACACGACCGACAGTTATGCTCTCGTGGCCATCAATGGTCCAGCCACATTCACTGGAGTGCTCAACGGCACCTACACCGACTGTGTGACGGGCGATGTCAAAACGGTGACCAACGGCACCTTGACGACCACATCATGCAGCGGTAAGGGTAATCTGCGCGTGTATGTTCTCTCTACCGGTCTTACTCCCGCGCCAGGCAAGATCGGTGAAGACGGGCCCTATCTGTACACCAGCAACGCCAATACCGGCAACGTATTAAGTTACGACGGCACCGAGGAAGAGTTGTCGAGCAATGACGGTGAAGGCAACGGCAGCAGCCAACCCAGCACACTGGACCCGTATGAGCCCAGTTGCGAGGAAGACGACATGAGCGTGTTCCTTGAAACCGGAATGAATGTGAGCAGTGTAACGACTTGGGTGTGGAACAACAGCAGCAACTTCACTGGAGGCACATGGCCAGGCCAAACGATGACCCTGATGGGAACGACCAGTGACGGGACCCGCAAAATCTGGAAATGGACCTATGACGGCGCCCTCACCACTGAGCCAACAGGAATCATATTCGTTACCGACGGGCAGCAGACAAGCGACTTGACCTACCGCAACCATGGCTACTACATCGACAGCACATGGGACCACGAGGTGACCAACTACTCATCATCAGCCCCCACCCTCTCGATAGACATGGATAGCGGATGGTATGAAGGCAGCGTCACTGTGACGATTACCGCCAGCGATGAAAACGCCGTTATCGTTTATACCACCGATGGCAGCAGGCCCACAGCCGCCAGTCGTCAAGCGGTAGGGCAAGCTAGACTCACCTTTACCGACAACACCGTTCTTACCGCAGGGGTACTCTTTGACGGCAGGGTGCGCAATATCGTGCAACGGGAATACATTTTCCATGGGTTTGTCCCCCACACGGCAACAGTTTATGTCAAGGACCCGACGAGCGAGCCCAACAACTGGAGCAGTGTCTATGTCTATGCATGGGATTCCACAGGAGCTATCAGCGACAGCTGGCCCGGTGTGAGCATCACCGACACAAAAATAGTCATGGGCCAGCGGTTCTATTACCGCACGTTCAACGTCGGCAGCGAGGATTACACCTTCAATGTCGTGCTCAACCAGGGCGACAGCGGTCACCAGAGTGTTGACGTGACCGGCATCAACCAGGACATCTACCTCGAGATCACCTCAACCACCAACAAGTATACCGTTGCCGATATCACCGACCAGTTCAGTTATCAAACAGGAGACGTGAACGGTGACGGAGAGGTAAACATCGGTGACGTCACGGCGATTATCGACATTATTCTTGGGGCACCTGTCGATGCCGCTATATTGGCACGCTGCGATGTGAACGGTGATAATGAAGTAAATATTGGCGATGTTACCGCAACCATCGACATCATACTGCATTGAAGCACTGTTTAATATAACCCAATAGGCGGATTTAACCTTTTTTAATGAAAAACATTGGTGCTGTGAATTCATTTGGCAGTACTTTTGCACCGATAATTTGAAGGTAATAATTTTTTTCATAAGGTAAAGCTTTTTGGGAATAAAGACTCGCCGTGACGGCGGGTCTTTTTCTTTTGCCGAAAGCTGCTGCAGCCTCATCCTGCCAGAAACTGAAGACCAGATTTTGTCAGGCGGGGAAAAAAGTGTAATTTCGCACCGTTTTTATAATCAACTACAAGACATGAAGAAATTCTTACTGATGATGACAGTCCTTGCGGCACTGACCGCCTGTGACGGTAACAAGTTCCATATCGACGGCACTATCGAGGGTGCCAGTGACACCACAACACTCGTTCTCGAGCAGTCGAGCAATGGCGAGTGGCTCATTGTTGACAGTGTCAAGGTGGGCAACAACGGCAAGTTCAGCGTCAGCGCTCCCGCCCCCGAGGTCCCCAATATCTATCAGTTGCGACTGGGAGACCAATCCATCTGTTTCCCCATCGACAGCCTCGACCACATCACCATTACCGCCAAACTGCCGCACCTGTCTGCGGACTACACCATCGCAGGCAGCGAGCATGCCGAGCAGGTGATGAAGATTGACAAGGAGGCGATGAAGTTTGCCGGTGGCAAGGGCACTGCGGCCGACCTGCAGGCATGGAAGGACAAGCTGGCACGCCAAATCGTCGCTGACCCGAGCGGTATCGTAGCCTATTATGTCATCAACAAGTACATCGATGGCAAACCGTTGTTTGACCCGTTGAACGACAATGACCTGCGCATTATCGGTGCCGTAGCCAACTCTTTCAACTCGTTCCGCCCCGATGACCCCCGCACCAACTATCTGGTTAATGTGTTGCTGGACGGTCAGCGCCGTCGTCGCGCTATGAGTGCGGCAAACGATACCGTGTATGCCGACTATGCCTCGCTCATCGACATCAAGCTCCAGGACAATAACGGCAAGGAGCAGACTTTGTCGGGCACTGCTGCCGCTAACCGCATCGTGCTGCTCGATTTCACCGCCTACACCACCGAAATCTCGCCGCAGCTCAACAAACTGCTCAACGACATCTACCAGCAATACCACAATAGCGGATTGCAGATCTACCAGATCAGTGTTGACCAGGACAATGTGGCTTGGCGCCGTGCGGCCCAGAATCTGCCGTGGATCACCGTCTTTGATCCCATGAGCATCAATTCACAGAATATCGGAGCCTACAACGTCACCGGAATTCCCACCACGTTCATCATCAAGAACAGTGAAATCGTGGAACGTGTCGAAGACGCCTCACGCCTCAAGGCTGCTGTGGGCAAATATTTCTGATTGAGTAGTCATTCCGATAAGAAAGGGGGAGACGGCTACTGACCGTTTCCCCCTTCATTTGCTATCCGACCTACATCAAGCCGTTCCAAAAATCGAGATACCGCTGTGCCACGACGGCCGCCGCATTGTGTTTCTCGACAAACGCACGGCTGGCACGGGCCATCTGCGGCAATTGGTCACGATGCTCGACAAGCCACGACAGCTTGGCATCGATGTCGCCCTCGACAAGCGGCGAGACATTGACAATCGGTTTATTGACGGTCTCTCCAATAAAGTCGTAATACTCAGGTTCGGCACCAGATACTGCCACCAGTCCCTGAGCCATCGCTATGAGCGCATTAGTAGCGGGCGTATAGCTATAGAGCTGGTCAAGTATCACATGTGAGTCGCGCATCCGGCGCGTGTATTCGGCATAGGGCAGATTCTCAACCACCTCAAGCTCGGTAATGCCCGGGTAGCGGTCATGGACACGTTTCATGGCAGCCAGCAAGCGATCGGTGCCTTTAACAACATGGCGGTCGCGCTGGATACCGATGAAGAGCCGAACCTTTTCGGGAGCTTTGTCCAGCGGGCGAAACGTCAGCGACTCGGTATCAATGGGAAGGCCAGCATAGGCCACACGGTCGCCAAATTTGGGTTTGTAGGCGGCATAATATTCATACAGGCAAGCCACCACCCCGTCAATAGCGCCAAGGATATGGTCGCTGTGCTGACGCATGAACGGCTGGCGCCAATTATCCTGCTGCTGGGCAACATACTCGGCCGAGTTCACGTAGGGGGAAGGCTCATCACCAACCATGTAGTCATTGTAACGGAAGGTGTGCCCGTCATGGCATGCATCATAGTAAACGACATCGGTAGCGAGTGCCGACAAAACGACATGGCGGTTATGAGCCTTGAGGTAGTCAAACACCTTAGCGACACGATGAGGTTTCAGTCTTAAGAATATGGGTGACGCAATCTGTACAATGTCATAGCCCGTCATCAAGGGTAATGCACGTTTGATAACGAAGAGGTAACGCAGCGCTCCCAGCAAGCCGGGGCCACGTTTCAGGTTAATGTCCCGATGGGTGTCCATCCAGCGCGAACCGTCGGATGCCACCGTTGCCTCGTGCCCCATGCGCCGCAGCTCCTGGGCAAGGCAGTTGTGCATATTACTGGCGTCTCCAGCAAAGAGTATTTTCATAGCGGATGCAAAATTAGAGCAAGTTGAGAGAAAAGCCAAATAATATTTGAGCTTTTCCGAAACGCAGCCTGATTTATCCAAAATCAGAGCATTTTTTGCACCTTATATAAAAAAGCAGTACCTTTACCCCAATTTAGAAAGCCACCGCATGGAGATAACTGTCATCATACCCGTGTATAACCGTGCCGCAGTCGTTGGTGCAACACTTGATAGCGTGCTGGCCCAGAGCCATCGCCCGCTGCAGGTGGTGTTGGTAGACAACGACAGCACAGACGGTTCACTACAGGTGCTGGAGGAGTTCAAGCAGGCACACCAGAGCGGTGACTTCAATATCGTCGTCACCCGTGAAGGGCACCACACCGCCGGAGCCGCTCGAAACCGCGGTTTCGAGCAGGCAACAGGCGAATGGGTGCTGTTTTTTGACAGTGACGACCTGATGGGAGAAGGGCTGGTGGCATCCTATGTCAAGATGATTGAACGGGCCCAGCGCAAAGGCAAAGCTCTGGACCTGATCAGTGCCCGTTCGACACTCGTTTTCCCTGACGGCAGCTCTCGTCAAGCCCCGTTCCACCGCGGCGACCTGTTTGCCAACCACATCCTGCACGGACAACTGGCAACCCAGCGCTATGCCGTGAGACGGGAGTTCTTTGCCTCGACCGACGGCTGGAATATCGACCTCCCGCGTTGGAACGACTGGGAAGTGGGATTGAGGCTCTTGCTCGCCAACCCTCATGTGGCCTACATGGGCGGCAAGTCACGCGTCACCATCAACCACAATGGTGCCGACTCCATCACCGGCACTGAGTTCCACAGCCGTCACGGTGAGTGGGAATACGTCATCGACATCATGAAAAACGAGGTGTGTTGCTCGCAACTCAAGGCCAAGCACAAAAAGCGCTTTGAGCGGTTACTGGAATACCGCCGAATGGTGCTTGCCGCACAATATGAACGAGAAGGGCAGCCAGAACTGGCTAAACCCCTGTGCCAGAAAGCCTACACCGCACTGCACGACACCTATGGCAACAGCCGCCGCTGGCGCTGGATTGTCGCCCCCATAACCCGCCGCCTGTTCGCCCGCATCGCTGCCGGCAAACGCGGCTCGGCCCGCATCGCCCGCCGCCTGTACTGATCTTTGCAACCCGGTTGCACCGAATTGTATGTACCTTTGCTGCCAGAACAACAAGGGAGAGATCACTATGGCACATCATAACGAGCACGAAGAACATTGCCACAGCCACGGCTGCAGTTGCTGTTGTGAGCAAGGGCACGACCACCACGAGGAAGAGGAAATGAACTGGTGGAAACCTGCTTTATCACTGACGATGCTTGTAGCAGGCATCATCATGGGCACAATGGACATCAGTTGGTTCAGGAACGGATGGATAAAACTGGCCTGGTATGCCTTGGCTTGGTTGCCTACGGGGCTGGGCGTGTTGCGTGAAGCCATTGAAGAGGCGCGAGAAGGTGACTTTTTCAGCGAATTCCTGTTGATGACCGTTGCAAGCCTTGGCGCCTTTGTCATCGGCGAATATCCTGAGGCTGTCGCCGTGATGGCATTGTACTGTATCGGCGAGGCCCTGCAGGACCGCGCCGTGAACCGAGCCAGAGGCAACATCAAGTCACTCATCGCCTTACGTCCAGACCAAGCAGTCATCATCCGTGACGGCCAGCGCTTAACGGTTACTCCCGATGAAGTCACTGTAGGCGACCTCATTGAAGTGAAGGCTGGCGAACGTGTACCCGTTGACGGCAGACTGACAGGACCAGCAGCGGCTTTTGACACGGCTGCATTAACCGGTGAGAGTTTGCCACGCATCATCGAGAGCGGTGACGAAGTGCTGGCTGGCATGATCGCCAGCGAGAGCACCGTCCGGTTGACCGTCGTCCGCCCCTCAAGCGAGAGCGCTGTTTCACGCGTGCTGTCGATGGTTGAGGAAGCCAGCGAACGCAAGGCACCCGCCGAACTGTTCATCCGCCGTTTTGCCAAGGTTTACACCCCCGTTGTCGTTGGGCTCGCCGTGCTGGTAGTTGCCCTACCCTGGCTCTTTTCGCTGCTTGCGCCTGCGTCATTCCATTATGACTTCCAGCAGTGGCTGCACCGCGCACTCATTTTCCTGGTCATTTCCTGCCCGTGTGCCCTGGTCATCAGCATCCCACTAAGTTATTTTGCAGGCATCGGTGCCGCCTCACGCCGCGGCATCCTGTTCAAGGGGAGCAATTACCTGGATGCCCTCGCAGGCATTGACACGGTGGTTCTGGACAAAACGGGAACCTTGACAACGGGAGAGTTCTCAGTGACCCACGTGGAAGGCTTGACACATGAACAGGTAGCGACGGTCGCAGATATCGAGCAGCACAGCCCACACCCCATCGCCCGGGCCATCAACGACTACTGCAAACCCGGCGACACACCCGTGACCGACGTAAAGAACATCGCGGGCTATGGCATGAGCGCCCTTGTCGAGGGCCAGACGTGGCTTGTGGGCACCACCCGCCTGCTGGAACGCGAGGGTGTAGCTTTCCCAGCCACCTTGCGTGACATCAACGGTACCATGGTCGTCGTGACCATCGGCGGGCAATATGCAGGACACATCCTTCTCAACGACAAACCTAAAGAGGATGCCGCCCGCGCCATCGAAGCCCTGGACGACATGGGCATCGCCACGGTGATGCTGTCGGGAGACAGGCAGAGCATCGTCGACGACGTGGCACGCCAGCTGGGCATAACTCAGGCCCATGGCGATCTGCTGCCGCAGGGCAAGGTCGAACACATCCGGCAACTACAGGAAGAAGAGGGCCGGCAAGTGGCCTTTGTGGGCGACGGCATCAACGATGCTCCGGTACTGGCATTGAGCGATGTAGGCATTGCTATGGGTGCCCTGGGCAGTGACATGGCCATCGAGACCGCCGACGTGATTATCCAGACCGACCAGCCCTCACGAGTGGCCGATGCCGTGAAACTGGGACACCGCACACGCAGTATCGTCAGGCAGAACATCGCGTTCGCCATTGGAGTAAAAGTGCTTGTAATGGTTTTGGGTGTTGTCGGCATCGCCAACATGTGGGAAGCCGTGTTTGCCGATGTGGGCGTGGCGCTGCTGTGTGTGCTCAACTCGCTGCGCCTGATGAGAACAATCAAATAGTCACTGGCGCTTGAAGCGGGCCTTGAGCCGCTTCCACCCCTCAACGCCCAGGATTGTTAGGCCGCCATATTGGAAAGTCTTGGCCAGACCGAAGAAAACCACCCACAGGATGCCCTTGGCCTTGGCACTGATAGGCAGTGCCATTTGCGCGAATGAGAAAATATAGCAGGGCACACACAATGACAGCACAATCACCCCTGTGCGGAATGACAGGCGACTGAGCCATTGCTTAACGGCCTCCAGTGCCCTTTTTGCGGCACTCGGCTGCTGATGGTTATCAAGTTGTTGCTTTTCCATTGAAAAAAGACAGGGCCGAAGCGCTGATTGTGTGCCTCGGTCCCTGAATTGAGTTTTCTTAAGATAAAAGGGGAGAGTGATTATGCCTCCTCCTTCTTGACAATGCGACGCTCCTTGATGCGAGCCTTCTTACCGGTGAGACCACGCAGGTAATACAGCTTAGCACGACGCACCTTACCATGCTTGTTGATAACGATGCTGTCGATGAACGGAGACTCGAGCGGGAAAATACGCTCAACGCCGATGTTGTCACTAATCTTGCGAACGGTGAAACGCTTCTTCTCACCCTCGCCATTGATCTTAATCACCACACCACGGTACTGCTGGATACGCTCCTTGTTACCCTCCTTGATGCGGTATGCTACCGTGATTGTGTCACCCGGGAAAAACTGCGGGTGCTGCTTGTTCGTAGCAAATGCCTGTTCAGCAACTTTAATCAAGTCCATTTTATATGTCTTTAATGCGTTAATAATCACTTCGTAATATACACAAGCCACTCTATTTCTTGTCAGAGATTACGAAAAGCGGTGCAAAGGTAGTACAAATTCCTGAAACAGCAAGCGCTAAACAAAACTTTTTTATTATTATCTCAAAACTTGACCTCCTGGAGGGTCTAGCCGACCAACAGCATGTCGATCAATGCAGTCACATCCGCAATCGTGATGTTGCCGTCAAGGTCAACGTCGGCATTGATTGCGGTCAACGCCGAGCCGTCGCCCGTGAGCAGATAATCGATAATCAGGGTCACATCACTGATTGTGACCAAGCCGTCACCATTAGCATCCCCTAGAAGGTAGATGGCAAATGTGTTATGATCCAGATAATTGACACGCCTCCTGATCCAGTCGCTCAAGTAATCCAATTCACCCTGGAAATCCAGCTGACGGTTGGCCAGATCTCGCGAGCCAGTCCATCGTTCCCGCTCGCGCTCCAGCGCCCCACTCGTCCTTAGCACGTCAAAGGTGGCTTGGTAACGGGCTATCAGACTGTCAGGATCAAGTACCGTGTTACGCAACTCCCAATACCGGTCCATCACCCGCTGCCAGAAGGCGGGCACTTGCTTCAGGCGCATGAACAATTTACTACGGCTCAATGCAGTGAACCGGCAACTCTCCAAATCATTCTCGGGTTGGATTTCACTGGCATGATAATAGCCCTGGCCATCATACCAGTGCTGTCCCACTGTAGCTTCCAGATCCCACACCGACAGCGTCAACTTTTGGTCGAGTGCACTGTTGTAACATCCCCAGATGATATTCTTGCTTGAGTTGTCAATAGCAAAAAGCATCTGGATAAACACATAATAGTCAGCCAGCACCGGCAAGTCAAAATACTCGCCCACATGCTCGGCAAACGTTGAATCGTCACTCGTAGCCACAAAATTGATGGCACGGTTCAATACCGAATAGTCAGTAGGATACACATCATCAAAGTCAGGGTACATGATATCGAATCCACACCATCGCTCAACTGTATCTACGACAACCGAATCTCTACTGAACAACGTCTGGCGGGTCACCTCCTTGCCTTTCCACATCAGACCCCTAAAGGTGCCCGTCGTCTCGTCATACTTCTTCAACTTCATCTGCTTCCGGTCCAGAAACTCCGCCATGTCAAAGAAGCCCATGTACTCTCCATTAAGAAACATCTCAACATGTTCACCACGCGAATAGTTGCGGGCCTCAGGCTGTGACTCGGCATAGTAAGGTTTTGAATCAAAACCGGCCCAAATACCGTGGGCCACTTTGTTGCGGAAACGCAACATATCCACTATTCCGGCATCCAGCCTCCAGTGGTTGTCTTTACGCAAGCCAAAGAATGACAAATCCAGTTTTTCGCCATACTCATCAATGAACTTGATGTGATAGTTGTGCTTCTCGATCCAGTCATAAAGTGTCGTACCGCCGGCCCACTTGATGCGGGCGCGCAGATCAACCGTCTGGCTGCTGTCAGGCTCGGTAATCTGTACCTGTCCTATCGAATACTCGGCATTGAAATCACCCGTCAAGCACAAGATGGGATGATAGGTAAAACGAATCTTAGCCGTCGTAAGATTCTTATTGTGAGAGAAAAGGATAGGATAGTTCACCTCACCGTCAACCAGAGGGAACTCAACACTGGTCCGCACTTGGCTACTGCCAATAATCATCCAAGACACCGTGTCGTCGATCGCAATCGGCAGCGTGAGAGAAGAGCCGTAAGCCGAACGGGGTACAGTCAACAAGTAGGTATTCGACCGCTTGTCATAAGCCACACGCTTACCGCCGATGGTCAGTTGTGCAACGGAAGTGGCAAAACACATGAAAAATGCCACAAGAGCCACAATTGGACGTTTCATAATATATTCTATAGTTTATTCTAAATATTCTTTGATATACAATTCACATGATGCTGCAAGCAGGTCATACCATTCCTGGCCATAACGCTCGATGAGCGGTTCACGCAGGAACTGATACAAGCGGATGCCCTCACGACGGCCCAACACCTCGGCACACTTGCAGATTTTCCAACGGTCGAAATTGACAGCCTCATAGCCGGGATAGCGCTTGATGCGTACCGGATACAGGTAGCACGACATGGGTTTGCGCCACTTGATGCGGCCCTCACGATAAGCCTTCTCGATGGCACACAGGCACATTCCGCCGCGTTCGTAGGTGGTAAACACGCAGTTCGCTCCGCCAACGAGTTGGGTGACCAGTTCTCCCTCTACGTCAACATAGGCGACACCATGCTCTTTGATCTGCTCCTGGGCCTGAGGCAGCAGGTCGTCCCACACCTCGGGCAATATCTCCTTGAGCTGCTGGTATTCCTGCTCGGTCAACGGTGCACCCGAGTCGCCCTCTATGCAGCAACCGCCCAGGCAGGTGTCAAGATCGCAGCAGAAGAAGCGCTCCACCAGATCCAAGCTCACTAAAGTCCTGTTGATATCAAACATGCCTCAATCTCTTATCATTTATTCGTTCTCAACAAGAGCCGACAAGGCGTGCTCCAAATCGGTGCTGGAAAGTTTCAGGTGCAATTCACCCTTATGAGCATAAGAAATATGACCGGTCTCCTCGCTCACGACGATGGCAATGGCATCAGTAGCCTGGGAAATACCCTTTGCCGAACGGTGACGCAATCCCAGGTAGCGGGGAATGTTGGTGTCGTGGGACACAGGCAGGATACAGCCAGCGCTCATAATCTTGCTGCCGGCAATGATGAGGGCGCCATCGTGCAAGGGACTGTTTTTAAAGAAGATATTCTCGATCAGGCGCGAATTGATGTCGGCTTTGATCATATCGCCCGTGCGCTCATAGTCGGTCAGCGGTATCGTCTGCTGGATGACGATGAGGGCGCCCGTCTTGGTCTTGGACATGTTCATGCAGGCATAAACCACCGGCAGAATCCACTTTTTCTCATCCTCGATTTCAGACTTGCTCTTGAACAGTTTTTCAAAGATTTTGAGGCCCCTGCGGGAACCCAGCTCGGTCAGGAACCGCTTGATCTCGTCCTGGAACAGGATAACAAGGATAAACAGACCGATGTCAATGAATTTGTCCATGAATGTGCCTATCAGGCGCATGTCCAGAATCTTGTACATCACCACCCAGGCAACGACAAAGGCAAGCACGCCGACAAAGATGTCGAGCGAGCCCGAATTTTTCATCGTGCGGTACAGGTAGTAGAGCAAGGTCGCCACCAGCAAGATGTCGATCAAGTCCTTGATACTGAAAAGAGTAAAAATCGATGTTGGCATTATCGTGTTGTTATTTATTCGTTTGGGTGATGCCTTGACGCAACAGCGCCACCAATTTGACCGCCTCAACTGCTGCTCGCACATCATGCACGCGCAGGATGTGGGCTCCTTGCATGAGGGCCATCGTATTGAGCACGGTCGTGCCGTTGAGAGCGTGTTCGGCATCGGTTTCAAGCGGCGTGTAAATCATGCGCTTGCGCGACACGCCCACCAGCAGCGGGGCCTCAAGGGCATGAAATGCGTTGAGACAAGCCATCAGCTCGTAGTTCTGCTCCATCGTCTTGGCGAAGCCAAAGCCTGGGTCAGCTATCACATCGGCAATTCCCATCTGCCTCAACTGGTCGATGCGGCGAGCCATCCATTCCAGCACGTCCGATGCGACATTGTTGTAATCCGTCAACTTCGACATGGTCTCAGGAGTGCCCCGCATGTGCATGAGCACGTAGGGAACCTGCAGGCTGGCTATGGTCGGGAACATCGCCTCATCGAGCGTGCCACCCGAGATGTCATTGATGATGTCAGCGCCCCACTCTTCCACGCAGCACCGTGCCACATCGGCACGATAGGTGTCCACCGACAGGATCACGTCGGGAGCTACACGTCGGATAGCGGACAAAGCCCATTCCAGACGTTTCATCTCTTCCCTCGCATCAACCGATTCACTGCCCGGGCGCGTTGAGCAAGCGCCCACGTCAATCACATCAGCGCCCTCGGCCACCATAGCCTGCACCCGTTCAACGAGCATCGGCTCATCAGCGACACGGCTGCCGCTGTAAAAGGAGTCGGGCGTGACATTAACGATGCCCATCACCCACGGATGGTCGATGGTTACCAGCTGCCCTTTCAGGTTGAGGCTATAAGGCTTGAACGGCTGCATCATTACAATTGTCACTTTTTAACCCGCAAAAGTACAAAAAATATCCGAAAAATGGCTTACCTTTGCAGTAAAGAAATGACAAGACATGGCAACTACTATAGAAGACAATGACATCAAGCGGGCGCCCATCGGCGTTTTTGATTCAGGATTTGGCGGATTGACCATCCTGCGAGACATCAGGCGCGTGCTGCCGCAATACGACTATCTGTTTGTGGGCGATAATGCTCGGGCACCTTACGGAACACGTTCCCGCGAGCTGGTCTATGAGTTCACTTTGCAGGCCGTCAAACACCTGTTCGCTCAAGGCTGCCACCTGGTGATTCTGGCATGCAACACGGCTTCGGCCGAGGCGCTGCGCACCATCCAGCAGCAGGACCTCCCCACCCTGGCACCCGAGCGCCGCGTGTTGGGTGTCGTGCGTCCCACGGTGGAATATGTCGGCTCTCAAACGCGCACCGGCCACATCGGCGTCTTTGGCACGCCAGGCACCATTGCCAGCCGCAGCTATAACATCGAAATCGAAGGGATGTACCCGCAATTCAAGGTACACGGCCATGCCTGCCCCATGTGGGTTCCCCTGGTCGAAAACCGCGAGAGCAACGGCGACGGGGCCGACTACTTTGTCAAGAAAGACATCAGCCAGCTCATGGCGGACTGCCCCGATATCGACACGGTTATCCTGGGATGCACCCACTATCCCCTACTCATCGACAAAATCAACCGTTTCAAGCCCGAAGGGGTGAACGTGATCCAGCAGGGACCTATCGTTGCCGACAGTCTTGCCGACTATCTGCAACGGCATCCCGAAATCGAGTGCCATTGCAGCCGCGGCGGCACCTGCCAATACTTCACCACTGAGGATCCCGACCATTTCTCGCCCCTGGCCAGCGTGTTTGTCAACGAGCCTGTTGATGCCCACCGCATCATTCTATAAACCCCGTTAAATAAAAAAAAGCCGCGGCGATGCCGCGGCTCGAATATACCTTTACGGGTCCACTATTCTTTACCATTTGTTGGTGCGCAGTTCAAATGAGCGCATGGTGTAGAGCTTATCGCCATCCGATAAACCGATGGAGAAGTCCACTTTGCCCCTCTTAAGTTTCTTGGTGGCAATGATCTCGCTCTGATAACGCACCGCTTTACCGGGCCCCAGCTCCTTGATGATGGCTGTGGGCGACAGGTAGATTTCCTTGGTCCCGCTCACGGTGATGACCGGAGCGATGTCATAGACATAGTCGCGACCCGTGTTACGCATGATGAACACCAATCTGGCGTGCTCACCGGCATCAAGAGCACGATTGTTGTTATCGTCAACAAAGCGCAACTCCTCAATCTCGATGTTGGCAAAGGGGCTATAGGCATTGTTTTCACGATAATCATCCATATCGTAGTCATAATAGTAGTCCGACGAGCGATAATTGCCGTCATCGGTCTTGGGGGCAGTTGCAGCAGCACCGATAATACCGCCTATGGCCATGCCCACCACGGTACCCATGTCACTGCCACGGGGGCCGTCGGCCATACCGCCAATCGCTGAGCCGAAGATGCCGCCAATCGACGCTCCTGTTGTAGCGCCATAGAACTGGTGCATGGACTGGCAACTCGTCATCATCAGGGCCGACACCAATAAACCCGCAAAGACTGTTTTCTTGTTCATCTGTTCAATCTCTATTATTCTGGTTATACATAAGCACGGCGATCAAACGCCGCTGTATTACAGATTTGCAAGAATTGTGCCAATTTCCCTTCCACTGATGAGAATGCAGGAAAACTCCTCATCGCACTGCGGTTTAATTCTCAGCAGGAGCGAACGCCCTTCCTTTGTCATGAGTTCTGCAAGATGCTTCCACTCTTCCCCAAATCCCAACAGATGCTTGAGCCACAGGCGCTTGACATTAGGGTTATTGCCCGTTAATGCCGAGAGGAAACCGCTGATCGATGCCGGAGTTTCAAGGTCAACGACAATGGTGTCTTCGGCAACAACGACGCTGGTCACGAGCCATCCACCACCGCCATCGTGAGGACACTGAGCGCTCAATGGCGCGACAACGGCCTCAAAATCAATCGCATCATCGTCCTGGGCTTGTCCAATAACAGGACACAGCAATGCGACTAACAGAATAATTAGTAATCTCAGCTTATTCATCGGTGGCAGCCTCCTGAGCGTCGAGCTTATCAATAACACCGGCAATCATGCCGTCAACGATGCTGCCGCGGTAACCCAACGCCATAGCGTACAGCTTGCAAATGGCCATCTCATGCTCATCGAGTTCACCGTCTATCATCATCATGGCGACCATGTCGCGCAGGTAGGCCAGTTTGGTCTCTTCATCCTCGGGCAGCTCGATTTTAACGCTGTCGGGGTCATCCATGACCTTGTTGAACTCTTCGGGTGTGATGTCTTCACGCGAGGCAACGGCAATCAACACGGCCATCTCCGAGTCGGTGACGTTTTCGTCAGCCGAAGCGAGCATCACCAGGTTCTTGAGCTGACCCAAGCGCTGCTTATCCTTCATGTTTTCTTTTTTCGATTCCATTTTCACAAAATAAAAATAATAGCAAAGGTAATGATATTTCACGAACTTGGTGTAATTTTGCCCCACAAAATGCTATCAAAATGAAAACCATACAGGAAATCAAAGATATGCTCTCCCGCAGCGAGGGAGAAGAGGCACTCACGGCCGCCAATGAAATTGTCGAGAACAAGACAACGGGCCGCGAAACGCTCGCCATGGCCTACTACCTGCGCGGCAATGCCTACCGACAGCAAGGCAACGTGCGAATGGCGCTCAACAGCTACCTCGAGTCGATGGAACTCGACCCCGACGGCCCTGCCGCCGAGGCCTACCGCCACATCCAGGAGCTGCTCGACTTTTACAACAAGGACTACTACAATCCCTAATCGGTCATCAATTGATGCCTAGGCAATTCATTTCGGCTTTGACTACACGTCGAGGCCTCATTTGCCGTTCATGTGCTTGAGCATCTCGGCTTTATCAACGACGACCCAAACGGTATCTACCACGCGGCCCTGACCGCTACCCAACTGGCGGAGCGGATTGGCAAAATCCTTGTCCAGCACCTCGACGTCATCGACGAAATAGTCGGTCTCGCCACGGTTGTTGAAGACATTCTTGAAGCCCCATACTGCATGGTATTTGAGCTTGACTTTCCATCCCTCGACCTGGGCCTGGTAAAGCAGTTGCACCAGCGAATCCTGGTCGTCGCGGTCATTGTCAAACGAGAACTGGAAAGGAGCCCCGCTAGTGTTCATACCCGTCTGTGTGAGGTTCATACGGCCCTCCCAAGAGTCCCAAATAACACCTTTCTTGGTAAACTCAATCAGGTTTCCTACTTTCTCGCCCACCGAATAATTCTCTTTACAACCGGTGAAGGTCATCATCAACACGCCCATCAGGGCCAGATACAGCAATCGTTTCATCGCATTCAGTCAATTATAGGTTACTTTTACTGATCTGCAATAATTATGCCACTATGAGTGCCTTGCTCACTTGCGGCAATTCTTCTGGTGGGTCTTGAGCAATTTTAGCGCCTGACCATAGGGGCTGGTGGTGACGCTCACGAAATAAGCGGCCATGGTGGTCGTATAAGTGTTCTTGTAATAGCCTTTGGTGAAGAGTTCTTCCTCAGTGAAACTCTCGGCGAGGCTCAGCATCTCCTCTTGCGTCTGTTGCAAACGGCCGATGGCATCATCCAATGCAGTGTCTTGATGTTTCTCGACCAGCATCTTGTCCATCTCGTGGTAGTTGCGGCGATACTCGTCGGGCAGATAGTCCCTGGGATGTCCCTCACGGATGTTCTGCACGAACTCGCGCATGAGCACCTGCCACTCGTGAAGGTGAATCAGCAGGTCACGCAAGCAACGGTCATACTGCCAGCGCACGCCGCATTTCTTTGGGTCGGCGGAAAAGTCAAACGACCGGGTCTTTTCTTCTTCACCCATTTTGGCGATTTGTTCACACAGTTTGGCATATCCATCGGTCATGGATGCCAGCAATTCTTGTTTATTCTTCGGATTAGCCATAATATTTAAAATGTATTCGTTATACTTTGATTTGACTCATGCTCGGTTGAACATGACTGCACTTGAGTAACAATCAGATAAAGCGGCAGGCCTATTGTAAGGAGGAAAAGCAGGCACCAGCCTAAAACACGTTTATACCTATTGCCTGACTCAATCCACGCATCAGACTTCTTGTCCAGATAGCGGAAAAGCAAGACACCTATTCCAAAAAGCAATAAACCAATAATCAGTTCCATCATACTTATATCATCTTATTGTGAGGATTCAGTACTCAACAGGATATCGATGAGACGAGTCACATCTCTAATAATCGCGTCACCATCTCCATTGACATCGGCACAGATGGCACACGTGTTTTCGTTAAATCCGCTTAGCAAACAATCGATCAACACAACCACATCACGGATATCGATAGCACTATCGTGGTTCACATCGCCAGCCGTGTAGTTGTGTTCCTCTTGAGCGGTCAAGGTCACCAATTGCATGTTAGATTTCTTGGTCACTTGATCAGCAAATCGGGTAACGACCAGAAACCGATAGGTTGCTCCAGTATTGAGTCCTGTAACGTTATATGACGTTGAAGTAATGCCGGGAATGACGAGATTCTCCGTGGCATCCTCACCCATCTCGACAGGGTCGCGGTCATCACCCGTGGTGACTACCACGTCGTCGAGGTAGAATCGCTGCGCCCTGCCTGTGCAGCCAAAGGTCACCTTTGCCTCTGGGGTAACGTTCTCAAACACCAGGGCATACTGGGTAGCCATGCGGGTCAGGGGAATACACAATTCAGTATCGCCACAGGTCACAAGAGCCGAGCTGTTCTCATTGCCATAATATCGGGCATTGAACCTGACGGTAATCTTGCCATCGGCAGCAGGGTTGATTGCCGGCGTGGTAAGAGAGCCCACATACTTTTGTCCACCGACGATAAAGCAACCCCCGGCACCCAAATAGACGAAACTGCCTGTCCAACCCGGATTGTCACAATAGTTTCCCACTTTGTTGGCCGACAAGGCCGTTGTGGCATCAAGATTCACATCAATCGCCGCAAATGTCTCGTTGAGGACAACCTCGTGAATCGAGGGGTCATAGGGTTGAACATACAGCGTGTAGTCGGCCACCTGCTCACTCGGTGTCGAATCGGTCCACGTCGCTGTAAAGGAGGTGGCACCTACTTGAGTGACCGGTTGCAAAAATGCCTCATGCTTATCATAGAGATAGCCGGCAGGATAAACCTGATAGAGCATTTGCTGTTCGCTGGAATACCTCAGATTCATCGTTGTGAATGCATCGAGCACAAAGTAGCCATCGCCCGATCCGCTCCATCCCCAGTTCACATGATACATGCCGCCACCGCAGCCATCGACGACAAAAGCATGACCTGCATTCTTGTCGGGATCCACGCCTCCGTACAGGATGGGACAGCCGGCAGCAAGTTGTTCTTCAATCATGGCTGCCCACTCGTCGGCAGTGAAGTCGTCACGGTCGAGCAGCTCTGCAGCCTCATTGTAGCCAAAAGTCTTCATGCCCTCCAATTCATCGTCGCTGTAAGCGCCACTGCCACTGGTGCCATAGCCCATGTAACAGGCCTGCCCGCAATAGCGCATGAGCATCGCCACCGCATCCTTCTGCTGGGTGGTGGCATTGGTGGGATAAACGTCAAGCATACTATCCCAATCAAATGTACCGCCGGGCAAAGTGCCCACGGTCATACCGTTCACCTCGGATGTGTAACCATCCAGAGCCGGGGCCTCTGCGGGATACTTCCAGTAGTACATCACCTGTGCCATCGCCGTGGCCACGCATCCTGTCAGGCAATGCTGGGTACCAATGGTAGGGCACTGGTTGTAGAAAGGCGCGCGCTGGTTCCATGTGCAAGAGACGAGCGGCGATATCACCACTGAGTTCTGCCCGGCTGCCCGCAGTCTCACATCAGGGTGAGAGCGCAAGAAATCCATTTGCCTTTTGTAGTGATCCAGTAACCATTGCATGTTACAGGGCACATCATTCAGGTCAATGGCATGGTCGCCACAAGCCAACACGCCAACAGCGCGGTCGTCACCAGCGACGATCACAAATGCGCTGCCGTCACCAGCATTGAACACATAGTAATCGGCAAGACGCGCATCAGCCTTGGATTTCTCGGCATGAACAAGTGTCAGTTGTTGTGGTTGGGCCGAGAGGACTCCCCCTTGACGACTATTCAGAAACTGCAGCGCCGTGTGGTGCGCTGCAACGGCATCAATGCCTCTTGCGGCCATATCCGTCGACATAACGAAACACAGCAATAAAACAAGTGACTGCAGGCAATGATTGAGAATGCTCTTGTTCATAGGTTATTCTCTATAATAGGGCTAAATTACTCTTCAGTAAGGTCATCGTAGGTCTGGTAAAGGAAATAGTTGTTGGGGAACAAGTCATATTGATTCGGGAAAAATTCTCGTTTACACAACCAACTTTTTCAATATCGGTATTTTCATTATTAATGAAACAATCAGACATGATAACACAAAAACGATTAAACTATAACATGGAATAAAAAACAATGGATTAAATGATCCGGAATCTATCCCAAATAAGTTATTAAACAGCATTATCACAAGAAAATGTGAAAGGTAGACACCAAGACTTAGACTTGATAGCCTTGACACTAAGGGATAATACTTCTTGGATATTTTTAATTCAATAATTGCCAAATAAATAGCGATAGACTCCAACAATGTGAAAACATTTAGATTGCCATAAAACAACTCACTTGATGCGTTAATGCGGTGGCAATACCAATGTGTGAGAAATATGACAGATAACACACTGAACAACCCCATGATATAAATAAATTTCTTTACAAGGCCAGACAATCGATAAGTAAAGAGATAATGCCCAAGAACAAAGTACCCGAGATAACCCGATGCAATTCTTATTCCATATGCATTATAATGAAGAAGAGCAAATGATTTATATGACTCGTTATACAACCCGATGAAAGTAAAAATCATTGGGAGAACAAATACTGTAATTAATGCTACAATTAAAAAGTATTCTTCTGATTGCTTATTCTGAGTTATCATCCTTAGAATTGGAATTGTAACATATAAGCCTATCAGCATCTTCAAAAACCAAAAATGAACCGGCCCTTCTATTATCCTAAATAATATATGACTAACATTATAATCGCATTTGACAATCGCTAAATAGATAGCATAGATGAATGACCAAACAAAAAAGATGAAAATAAGATGGAGAATGTTTTTTTTGTATAATCTACCTACAGAGAACTTTCTTCCATGATTCAAAAACAATGCTCCCGAGATCATAACAAAAATTGGTACACACCATCGCACAAAAGAGTCGAACACATTTCTGACTTCCCACTCACTTGAAGGAAAAGAAGTTTCAAATCTTTGACTTGCAACATGCAACATCACGACAGCGAATGCAGCAATAATCCTAAGAACATCAAATGGAATGATTCTATTATTAGCCATTTCCAACTTATCCTTTTAAACCATTGAAAATCAATAAAAATGCCGTTTTCTTTAGGATCGCTCTTACTCGCTGCTAAGGTCGTCGTAGGTCTGGAACAGGAAGTCGTTGTAGGGGAAACGGGCGGTGTGGACAGCCTTGGCCTTGTTATAGAGCAACTTCCTGAGGGCGTCGATATTCTGCTGCTTTTTGGCGCTGATGAAGACGCAGTTCTCGCCCATGCGTGCCATCCAAGTCTCCTCGAGTTCCTCGAGGGGGATGTTCTCGCGCAGACGCGGGGTGAGGTCGTCCTCGTCCTTGGGCACATGGGTGAATTGGTCAATTTTATTGAACACCATGACCATCTCCTTATCGCCGGCATCGCACACCTCCTGCAGCGTGCGGTTCACCACTTCGATCTGCTCCTCGAACTGGGGATGGGAAATGTCCACGACATGAACGAGGATGTCGCTGTCGCGCACCTCATCGAGGGTGCTCTTGAAAGATTCCACCAGGTGGGTGGGCAGCTTGCGGATGAAGCCGACGGTGTCGGTCAGCAGGAATGGCAGGTTGGAAATCACCACCTTGCGCACCGTGGTGTCGAGGGTGGCAAAGAGTTTGTTCTCGGCAAAGACCTCGCTCTTGCTCAGCACGTTCATCAGCGTGGATTTACCCACGTTGGTATAACCCACGAGGGCAATGCGGGTGAGCTTGCCGCGGTTCTTGCGCTGCGTAATCTTTTGCTTGTCGAGCTGGGCCAGTTTTTCCTTGAGCAGTGAGATTTTGGTCTTGACGATACGGCGGTCGGTCTCGATCTGCGTCTCACCAGGTCCACGCATACCGATACCGCCTCGCTGGCGCTCGAGGTGGGTCCACATGCCCGCCAGTCGCGGCAGCAGGTACTGGTACTGGGCCAGTTCGACCTGCATCTTGGCGCTGGCCGTCTGGGCACGCTTGGCAAAGATGTCGAGGATGAGGCTCGTGCGGTCAAGCGTCTTGACCTGTACGGCCTTCTCGATAAAGGCGACCTGTTTGGGCGTGAGGTCATCATCAAAGATGACGAGGCTGATGTCGTTCTCTTGGACATAGGCCACAATTTCCTCGAGTTTTCCTTTGCCCACATAGGAGGTGCTGTTGGGGCCGTCACACCGCTGCAGGAAAGTGCGCACTGTTGTGGCTCCTGCCGTTTCGGCGAGGAACTCGAGTTCGTCTAGATATTCTTTGGCTTTGGCCTCGCCCTGTTGGGGAGTAATCAGTCCCACAAGAATGGCGCGTTCCTCGAGCGCTTCTATTTCGTTAACACGTTTTTTATCGTCAATGAGTCCCATAGAGTCATCTTTTCATTATTTGGATAAATTTGGCGGCGCCTCAACCATTAAAGTGAAGCTTTCACAGATTTTGGTGCAAAATTACTAAAAAGCTGTGGTTTTTGGATAAATTCGGCTGCGTCTCAACATAAAAAAGAATGAATTCTTTTGTTCTGTATTCGACTTGCACTAATTTTTTTTATTTTTGTCACCATAAAGTGAGAAACCAAGTGCTACACTATTGATATATGAAACCGACTATCTTACTCTTAGCCCTGTGGAGCACATTGCTGCTCCAAGCCACCACAACCGATTACACCCAATATGTCAATCCGTTTATCGGCACGCAGACCGATGCCACCGGCGCCTTGAGCGGCAGCACGTTCCCCGGCGCCACGATGCCACAGGGAATGGTGCAGGTGAGCCCCGACACCGAGCAGATGGTGACCTGGGATCCCTGCTCGGGCTATGACTTCAACCGTGACAGCATCTACGCCATCTCCCACACCCACTTGAGCGGCACAGGCTGTACTGACCTGTTTGACATCTCGCTCATGCCAGTGACCTGGAATGTGACTCCAGAGTATCTGGCGGCAGGCAACTTCGGGCAGACATTTTCACACGAGCAAGAAGCGGCATGTCCTGGATACTATTGGGTTTTACTTCGGGAAAGCGGAGTAAAAGCCGAGCTCAGCGCTACTACCCGTACTGGCATCCACCGCTATACCTTCCCCCAAGGGAAGCCACAACAGGTCATTCTTGACCTCGACCACTCCACCTTTCGCGGCCAGGCCTATTATAGCGGACGCCGCAGTTATGACATCATCCAAGCCCAGCTCCGCCTTGTCGATGACCACACGGTGGAAGGCTACCGCGTCATCACCGGCTGGGCCAAGCTGCGCAAAGTCTATTTCCGCGCCGAGTTTTCCCGTCCTATCACCGGGCACCTGCTCATGGACGGCACGCGCACAGTGGGGGATGCTACGGTAATCAACGGGCGCACGCTGCGCTGCGCCCTGTCGTTTGACACTGCAGATGACAGTCAGTTGACGGTCAAGGTCGCCCTCTCGGCGGTAGATATCGACGGAGCGCGTCGAAACCTCGCCGCCGAAGCTCCAGGCTGGGATTTTGACCAATATGTCCGTCAAGCCCACGACGAGTGGCAGCGCCAACTGTCATGCATCGACATTGACGGCACAGATGAGCAAAAGCAGATCTTCTACACCGGACTCTACCACGTGTTGTTGCAGCCCAACACCATGAGCGATGTCGATGGCCGATACATGGACACCAACTACGAGGTACGCCAGATGCCCAAGGGACAGAGTTACCACTCCACATTCTCGCTGTGGGATACCTTCCGCGCCGCACATCCGCTTTACCTCCTGCTCAAACCCGACCTGGCGGCACAGTTTGTGAACGACATGGTGCGCCATCACGACACCTATGGCTACCTGCCCATCTGGGACCTGTGGGGACAAGAGAACTACTGCATGATAGGCAACCATGCCATCCCGGTCATCGCCGACGCCATTCTCGCCGACCTGCCCGGCATCGATGTTGAGAAAGCCTATCGGGCGATGGTCGAGAGCAGCACAAGGCCGCACACCAACTCGCCGTTTGACCTGTGGGAAAAACTGGGCTACATGCCCTGCAACAAACAAGGGTCGTCGGTTTCCATTACACTGGAGCAGGCATTTGACGACTGGTGCGTCGCCGCTGTTGCCGAGCGTCTGGGGTACAAAGACGACTATCATCACTTTGCCCAGAGGGCGACTAACTATAAGAACCTGTATGATGAAAAAACGGGGTTCTTCAGAGCACGTGACGACAACGGACAATGGGCAGAGCCATTTGACCCGCTCAGCTACGAGGACAACAGCTTTATTGAGGGGAACGCCTGGCAATACCTGTGGTTTGTGCCTCATGCACCCGAGCAATTCATCAAGCTCATGGGTGGCAAAAAATCATTTCTGAAAAAATTAGATGAGAATTTCAGCCTCACTACCGCCAACCGTGAGACTAACGGCAATGCCTCGGCATTTATCGGCCAGTATGCCCACGGCAACGAACCCAGCCACCACACCGTCTATTTCTACAACTTTGCCGATCGCCCTTGGCGCACCCAAGAACTGGTCAACCAAGTGCGCTCCGAATTCTATAATGCCACTCCAGCAGGCTATGCTGGCAATGATGACTGTGGACAGATGTCGGCATGGTATATTTTCTCGTCATTAGGCTTCTATCCCTTCAATGCGGGTGCTGCCGAATATGTCATCGGCACGCCACTTTTCCAGCGTGCTACTCTGCACCTGGCTGGCGACAAGGAGTTTTCCATCATCCGCAAGGGCGACAAAGGTATATACGTCAAGGAAATCCGCCTCAACGGCAAGCGGCTACAGGGTTTCAAACTCAAGCATCAAGACATCATGGCGGGAGGGACGCTGGAATTTGTCATGAGTGAGAAGCGCCCCTAGGCCTTCGCAGTCCCTAGTTTTTACACGGTTGGAATCGAGATACCGTCGAGTTGGCGGTAGAGGTTCAAGGCATACACGTCGGTCATGGCGCTGATGTGGTCAAGAACGGCCTGCACCTGCTCGAACAGCGTTGGGGCATGCACGTCATACTGCTGCGGGAACTTATTCATCAACAGCTGAGAGTAGTTGCGCTCGGGGTGCATGACGGCCTCGATGAGTTTCTCGAGCAGCAGGTTGATGATGCGGTTACCGGCGAGGTCCACATCCACCACATAGCCGGCTCTGTAGAGGCGTTCCTGAGCCAATGCGCTGCAAGCCTGATAGGCACTGGCCGACAGCGGGTCAACACAGTCGATGAGGCTGCCCTCGAAGCGGCCCTCCATGATTTCGTCCTCGTGGGCGGCAAAGGCGGCAGCACACTGCTCGACCAGCAGTCCCACGATGCAGGAGCGCAGGTAGGCAATCTTCTCGTTGGGATCTGCCACACGGTCCATGTGTTCACGCAAGTGAGCACGTCGCTCGTCGGTAAAGAAGCCCATCAGCAAGTCGATGGTCTCGTCGGTGCCGATAATCCGCAGTTTGTGGCCATCCTCGATGTCCATGATCTGGTAGCAGATGTCATCGGCGGCCTCGACGATATAGACGAGCGGATGACGGCAGTAGCGGTCCTCTTCCAGGCGGATGAGTCCCATCTCATCGGCAATGCGCTTGAATATCTCTTTTTCTGTGGTGAAAAAGCCGAATTTGCCCTTCACACCTGCATGCATCGACGAATAGGGGTATTTTACAATGGCAGCCAATGTCGAATAGGTCATAGCAAAGCCACCGGGACGGCGTCCCTTGAACTGGTGCACCAAGGTGCGGAACGAGTTGGCGTTGCCCTCAAAATGGATGAGGTCGTTCCACTGCTCCACGGTGAACTTATCCTTGAATTCCAAGCCTTTACCCTCGCTGAAATAGGCCCCGATAGTCTTCTCGCCCGAATGGCCGAACGGCGGGTTGCCCAAATCGTGCGCCAGACAGGCTGCAGCGACGATTTCGCCGATGTCGCGTAGTTTCTCGGCCCACGGCTCATTCTTGTATCGCGGCATGAGGCGCATGACCACCTCGCGCGCCATCGACTTGCCCACGCTCGACACTTCAAGGCTGTGTGTCAGTCGGTTATGCACAAAAATGCTGTCAGGCAGCGGAAACACCTGCGTCTTATTCTGCAGACGGCGGAAAGGCGACGAGAACACCAGGCGGTCGTAGTCGCGCTCAAAGTCGCTGCGCACTCCCCCACCCTTATTGTCGTGGTAATGTTCCAGTCCCAAGCGTTTATCCGAAATCAATCGGTCCCAATTCATGCGTTGCATAGCCATTGATGTCAAATTTTGTACAAAATTAACAACAATCCCACAATTATCAAATCATGATAATCAAAAAATGATAATCAAGTTATAATAAACACTTCAAATGTCTCGTGAGGGTTACTTCTCCAGTTGTTCTGCTACCCAGATGACCCACTCGTCAATGTTGTCGGTCAACCGAGCCGGCAACGGCAGGTCGATGCGCACGTCGGGGGCGATACCGTTCTTGTCTATCGAGTTTTCGGGAAGACCTATCGTACGAGACATGGGGACATGCAACGAGAGTTGGCAATGTGGCAACACGGCACTCGACAGATTAGCGAAATCAAGGGCGCCAAGAGTATTGTCCTTTCCATAAACGGTAGTTCTTGCACTGCAGCATTTCACCAATCTCACAATAGATTCACCTGAACTTGCTACATTGTCGTCAATGATTAATGCAGCCTTGACAACCGACCTATCTATTTTCTTGCTTTTAATCAATCCATTACCATACGAGACATATTCAGCCTCAGGATTATCAGCAGCCATTCTCAGAATATTAGGAAACCATCCATTCCTCCTTAAGAAATCCATATTTTGAGGCGTGTTACGGAATTCAATTCCTGGAAGTATGGCTTCGCGATCATATAGAAGTTGAAAATATGGATCAAAAAAGCCATCATTGCCTCCTGTGTTTCCCCGTAAATCAATGATCAAGTTCTTGCAATGAGATTTCTTATATTGTTTTATTGATTTCTTTATCCATTTCATGTCAGGATTTCCACCACATGAAGGGAAACGAACCAAAAAGGTTTTGTCAGTAACTTTAATGGCAACGGGCTTGGGCTCATACTCTTCCATTAGAGAAGCATAGGAAGTCATGTGCCGTTGATGATAGGAATGCTGATTTATACCATTATAGTGCACTGAGAGATAGAGGTGAAGATCATTAAACCATCCAGTATAGGCAGCAACAGCATCCCAGCATGGACGTTCTCCCCGCTCCACCTCGCCACGCAGTCGGTTTTTAGTTTCCTCATAATCTGACCTTGTACTGTCATTCACCCAAAAGGAAAAACCCGAGTAGTTATCCTCGATGTACTTCACAGCGAAGTCATAGTCTTCAAGGTGCTGCTCAACAGTCAACTCAGGTTTTTGAGCAAATGCCAACATGGCGACAAACAGGCACAAAAATAAATTCAATACTTTTTTCATGATTATCTATGATTGGTTTTTCTGCTACAAAATTATCGCCACGATACATTCCATCCAAGCGATTTCCTTGAAAAATTACCGAAATTAGTAAAAACCACCAAAAAGTGTCAAACGATTGGACAGTTATCCAAAATAAGTCAACTTTATTCAGGTCACTTCGATAGTCATTCTTAACATTGACATTTAAAAAGGGTTTCAAATGATGGTTGTAATCGTTTTTGATGTATTTTTGCAGTTTGTAACCATTTCTTGAGTTATGGAGAAGATAAATGTGAAGATTGTGAACCGTGGGCCGCATGAGCTGCCGCAATATGGGACGGCGCTGAGTGCAGGGATGGACCTGCGCGCCTGGCTCGAGGAGCCGTTGACGCTGCAGCCCCTGCAGCGTGCACTGGTGCACACGGGCATCTATATTGCCCTGCCCGAGGGCTATGAGTGCCAAATCCGCCCTCGTAGCGGACTGGCTTTGAAACGGGGCTTGACGGTATTGAACACGCCTGGCACGATTGATGCGGATTACCGCGGTGAGGTGGGTGTCATCATGGTGAACCTGAGCGATGAGCCACAGACCATCGATAACGGCGAGCGCATCTGCCAGATGGTAGTGGCCCGTCACAGCACCGTGGAGTGGACGCTTGTCAATGACCTGGACGAAACCGAACGCGGAGCAGGCGGCTTCGGGCACACGGGAACGAAGTGAATCAAATTCTCGGTTGAGAATTTGATGATTAGAGATTAGTGATTAGAGATTAATGAACTTTTCATCATTGACAACCATAACGATGAAACGACATATTGTAATACTGACCATAGCGCTGCTGGCCCTGAGTGCTGTTGCGGGCAAGAAGGAGCCTGCGGTCAAGACCGTCAGCCTGGCCGACCAGCGCAAGGCGGAATACATTTTCATGGAGGCACAGAAGCAGAAGTTGAGCAACAACTATGACGCTTTCTATGACTTGATAGCCTATGCCCATGAGATTGACCCGGAAAACACCGCAATCTCGTTCTACATGGGCATGTGCCTGTTGAAGATGAACAACACGACCAAGGAACGGTGTGACCAGGGCCTGGCACTGATGAAGGCCCACTTTGACGCACAACCCGAGAATCTGTACGAGACGACCTTCTACAGCGATGCCAACATGCAGCTGGGCCATCCCGAGGAGGCCCTGCGTGCGCTGAAGGTGCTCAACGAGTACAATCCCAACCGTTTGGAACTGCAGGTGCGCCTGGCCGAAGCCTATTCCCAATCGGGAGACTTCGCCCAGAGCAACGCCACCTATGACAGCATTGCGGCCATCTTTGGCAACGCTATCCAGATCACGTCGAGCAAGATCGAGAACTACATGGCGATGAACGACAGCGCCGGTGCACTGAAAGAAATGCACTGCCTACTCGCCACAGCACCGCAAAACGCGACCTATAACATCGCGATGAGCGGCCTATACCAGCACTACGGCATGGCCGACAGCGCGTTCTACTATCTGGACTGCGCCCAGCAATATGAGCCCAACAACGGATACATCTACCTCGCCCGCGCCCAGTACTACAACTCGGCAGGCGACAGTGTGGCTTACGAGCAGCAGATCTACAGCGCCCTCACTGCCGAGCAGCTCGACGTGGACTCCAAGCTCGACGTCCTGCTGGGCTACATCCGCCAGCAGCTTGCCAAAGAAGACACCACACAGCGCATCGACAACCTGTTCACCATCCTCATCGAGCAGCATCCACATGAGGCCAAGATCCACCAGCTATACAGCGAGTACCTCTATGCCAAGAAGGACATGAAAGGCGCCATCGAGCAGTTGGAGTACAGCCTGGACGTCAATCCCACTGACGCCGACAGCTGGCGCAACATGGTCATCCTGAACATGCTCGACGACAACTATGCCGACGCCATCAAGGCCTCGGAAAAGGCCCTCGAGTACAACCCCGACAACCTGGACCTGTACCGGTATGTCGCCGGTTGCTACCACCAGATGAAGTCTTACTCCAAGGCTATCTCCACCTACATGAAGATACTGGAACTGGTCGATTCGACTGACCTGGAATTGCGTTCTGAGGTCATTACCGGCATGGGTGATACTTACAGCGAACTCGGCGACAGCGCCAAAACGGTAGAATGCTATGAAAAGGCATTGGAAATCGATCCCGTCAATTCAAGTGCCCTCAACAATTACGCTTACTACCTGGCCCAGCACGGGCAGGACCTGGACCGTGCCGAGCGCATGGCCGCTCTCGCCGTGAAATATGAGCCCGAGAATGCCAATTTCATCGACACCTATGCTTGGGTGTTTTTCGCCAAGAAGGACTACACCAAGGCACTACTCTACATCAAAGATGCCGTTGAAAAAGGCGAGGACGAGCACTTCCTGGAGCACTACGGCGACATCCTGTGGTTCAGCGACGAGAAGGATGCTGCCGTTGAACAGTGGTCCAAGGCCCTGGAGATGGATTCAGACAACGAATTATTGCAACGCAAAGTAAAGGACAAGACCTATTATGAAGAATAAAATAGCCATACTGATTATGCTGGCGGCGATGATGACCGCCTGCGGAACATTCAAGAAAGCCGCTACAACGCCCGACACGACAACAACGACCCCGACAGTCAATACCGACCCCGTGGATGCCGTCATTGCCTCATTGGGCCAATGGCGCACAATGCAGACGGGCGGCAACATCAAGCTCAGTGCCGGCAGCAGCTTCTCGTCAGCCATCCAAGTGCGCATGGTGCGTGACGAGGCCATATTCATCTCGCTTCGTCCCATGCTGGGCATTGAGGTGGGACGGCTGCTCATCACGGCCGACAGCCTCTATGCCGTGGATAAGTTGCACAAGCGCTACATCGCCGAGAAGGTCTCGATCCTCACCTCGGGCATCCCGGTTACCGTGAGCGACGTGCAGGACATGTTCCTGGGCAGGCCCTTCATTCTGGGCAAGGGGACACTGAACGAGACACTTAAGTCCCAAGTGACCGTCAGCGAGACTTCTCCGCTAGTACTGGCTGCCAATGAGAGCTACAAGGGCTATGGCTATGTCTTCAACTTTGACAAGACTGGACGCATCGCCTCGCTCAACATCACGCCCACCGGAAACGCCACAGCAGCCTATCAGGTCAAGTATAGCGACGTACGCGGCACATCGGCAGGCAACATCGCCCACAGCATCAACGCCGATGCCACCATCGACAAGAAAAAGATGGCTTTCTCGCTCACCTACAAGGACATCGACTGGAACGTCAACGTGAAGATCGACCGCAGCCTGCCCAACGGTTACAGCCGCATGAGCGCACGCGACCTGTTCTCGATGTTCTCCAATTGAGCCACACTGGCGTTTACCGCAATAAATCACCCTTTCCTGCGTTATGTTATTATACATATAACATAAAACAGTCAATGAAATTCCGTTCCCGCATACTGATGATTGCGATGTGCCTCTTGTGCGCCACAGTCGCTTTCTCACAAGTCAAGATTACCGGTAAAGTCGTCGATGCCGCCGGCGAACCCATCGAGTTTGCCACGGTGCGACTCCTGGGCACCGCTGTGGGCACCAATACCGACACCAAGGGCCAGTATGAGATGACCGTCCCCAAGGCCGATACCGTGATGGTGGAATTCTCATGCCTGGGATACTCGACGGTGACAAGACAGCTCATCAAGCCTGAGGGTACCGTAACTATCAACCCGAAGCTGTATGAAAAGACGCTGGAACTGGGTGAGGTGGAAATCACCGAATACAAGAAGCAGACCACGGGCATGCAGGGCATCGACGTGGACATGCTGCGGCGCACGCCCGACGCTTCGGGCGGCAGCGTTGAGGCAGTGTTGACGACGATGGCGGGTGTCAGCTCCAAGAACGAGTTGTCGTCACAATACATGGTGCGCGGCGGTTCCTACGACGAGAACAGCGTGTATATCAACGGCATTGAGGTCTATCGTCCGCAGCTCATCAGCAGCGGCCAGCAGGAGGGCATGAGTATCATCAACCCCGACATGGTACGCAAGGTCAACTTCTCGACTGGTGGTTTCAGCGCCGCCTACGGCGACCGCATGTCGTCGGTACTGGACATCACCTACCGTGAACCCGAAGCCTTTGAGGGAGCCCTGGCAGCGAGTCTGCAGGGAGGCAGCCTGATGCTGGGCCACAGCACGAGCCACTACAGCCAGATGCACGGTGTGCGCTACAAGCGCAACTCGTCACTGATGGGTTCGCTCGAGAGCAAGGGCGAGTATGACCCGCAATATTTTGATTATCAGACGAGTCTGGTATTCAAACCCACAGACAAACTGCGCATCGCCCTGCTGGGCAACGTGAGCATCAACGATTACCGCTTCACGCCCGTCAACCGCGAGACAAGCTTCGGTACCAGCGAGGACGTGAAGTCGTTCACCGTCTATTTCGACGGCTACGAGAAGGACAAGTTCCAGACCTACTTTGGTGCTGGAGCCATCACCTATAAATTCAACAACAAGGGCACCGACCTGACGCTGCAAGCCTCGGGTTACCGCACCGACGAGCTGGTGGCCTATGACATCCACGGCGAGTACTGGCTCGACCAGGCCGGTCAGGAGCTGGGGGTGGGCAAGTACCATGAACACGAGCGCACACGCTTGAAGATGAACGTATTGGACCTTACCCTGCGCGGCAACATCGGCATCAACAACAACAGCATCTCCTACGGCATGTCGATGCGCAAGGAGGACATCTACGACCGCTCCCGCCAGTGGCAATGGCGCGACAGTGCAGGCTACTCCCTGCCCCACATCCCCGACCAGGTCAATGTCATTTTCACCGAGATTTCGAGCAATGACCTGAACACCACACGCCTGGCGGGATGGCTCATGGACACGTGGCGCTTCAACACCGCTGCGGGTTACTGGTCATTGAACGCGGGTGTGCGCCTGTCGCACTGGAACTTCAATGGAGAGACCCTTGTCTCGCCGCGCGTGAGTCTGGGATTCGTGCCCGAGCGCAACGGCAACCTGTCGCTGCGTCTGGCAGGCGGTGTCTATTACCAGGCCCCCTTCTACAAGGAATACCGGCAGCAGGTGATGGACACACTGGGTAACCGCAACATCCTGTTGAACAAGGACATCAAGTCACAACGCAGCATCCAGGTGATTTTGGGCAGCGACTACACCTTCCGAGCCCTGGACCGCCCCTTCAAGCTGACCGCCGAGGCCTATTACAAGAATCTGTCGAACCTCATCCCCTATGAGATCGACAACCTCAAGCTCGTCTATAGCGGCGTCAATTCCTCCAAGGGTTACATTGCCGGCTTGGACATGAAACTCTTCGGCCAATTCGTCGAGGGCACTGACTCCTGGTTGAGTTTCTCGCTGATGAAGACGCAGGAAGACCTCAATGGCGTGAAGGTGCCGCGTCCCACCGACCAGCGCTACAGCATCGCGTTGTTCTTCACCGACTACTTCCCCAACATTCCGCGCCTGAAGTTCAGCCTCAAGGGCATCATCAGCGACGGTCTGCCCACGACGGCTCCCCACCTGACGCGCGCCGACTCCTACGTGCGCCAGCCCTCTTACAAGCGTGTGGACGTCGGGCTCAGCTACGAGCTCATCGGCAAGGACAATCGCCCCAGCAGCGGCCTGTTCAGCCATTTCAAGGAAATCTGGCTGGGACTTGACTGCTTCAACCTGATGGACATTTCCAACGTGAGCAGCTACTATTGGGTCACCGACGTGAACGACATCCAGTATGCCGTCCCCAACTACCTGACCCGCCGCCAGCTCAACGTCCGCCTCTCCGCCAGTTTCTGATCCATCACGGAGCGACTATGAGATAAAAAAATGAAACCTCAAAAGAGAGGAATCGATTTTTTTATTATCTTTGCCCTCTAACAAAGTAAACTTTTATTATCAACCTATAAAAAAGAACCAAAATCATGGCAAAACCTTATGTAATCGGTATCGACATGGGCGGCACAAACACCGTCTTTGGTATTGTAGATGCCCGTGGTAACGTGATTGCAAGCAGTTCTATCAAGACTGGCAAGCACAGCGACTTTAATGACTATATCGACGAGCTGCACACCGAACTGTCTCGTCTGATTAAGGACAATGACGCCGAGGGCAAGATCAACGGCATCGGCATTGGCGCCCCCAACGGCAACTACTACACTGGCATGATTGACCAGGCGCCTAACCTGCCCTGGCCCATGCCCATCCACCTGGCCGACATGGTAACTGAAAAATTCGGCATTCCGTGCCTCATCACTAACGACGCTAACGCTGCTGCCATCGGCGAGATGACCTATGGTGTGGCACGCGGCATGAAGGACTTTATCATGATCACGCTGGGCACTGGCGTGGGTAGCGGTATCGTGGTAAACGGCCAGATGGTTTACGGCCATGACGGCTTTGCCGGTGAGCTGGGCCACGTGATCGTGAAGCGCACCAACGGCCGCGTGTGCGGCTGCGGTCGCACGGGCTGTCTGGAGGCTTACTGCTCGGCAACGGGTGTGGCACGCACGGCACGCGAATTCCTGGAGCTGCGCGACGAGCCGTCAAAGCTGCGCGAATATGACATCGAGGCTATCACAAGCAAGGACGTGTATGT
>JAEEGG010000531.1_pt1 | contig 120229 bp, 89 predicted proteins | sample 9134161 | NCBI WGS metagenome assembly JAEEGG01 (sample SAMN16246543, study PRJNA631951) | gut metagenome | biome: gut microbiome; feature: rumen; material: CR-attached | host: Bos | place: Iran: Karaj | collected 2018-10
CGTCCTCCGCGCCAGCGGCATCGACCCCGATGTCTACAGCGGCTTCGCCTTCGGCATGGGGGTCGAGCGTATCGCGATGCTCAAGTGGCAGGTCAACGACCTCCGCCACTACTTTGAGAACGACCTCCGCTTCCTCCGCGAGTTCCAGACGGCCGTGGAGGTCTAGCGGCGGACATCTGGCCGGCGGCACCTCACCGCCCCTATCTGCAGACGGGACGTATCAAATACCCGAAGCAGCGCGGATTTTTCACCAGACTTACCCCTTCTTCAGACACGAACGCGTTCCAGGCATAGTCCGGTTGCCGCTTAGCGAGGGAAGACGTCCAATACCTTCCCGTTTTGCCGTAAGCGGGAAAATCAGGATAACTAAAGAGTTCGTCGCCTACCATACAACTGGCAGCGGGGAGGAAAATCCACCGATCCTTGAAACCCGGCTTATTGCTGGTAAGTTTGACCCCGTTCATGCCATTGAGCGTCGTCCAGGTGGAGGTGCAGTTTTCGAGGAGCTCCTGGAACTCATACACCGTCGGCATACGCCAGTACGAGTTGAGTCTGGCCCTGACGACATCATCTTCCCTCTCGAGTTCCGTGAGGCCATCCACGTAATCTCCATAGGAAGGGCTTGTATTATACTTTTTGAGTTCTACGTCGTAAGAAGAGCGCCCGCTTTTACAGTACTTGTAGGTCTTCCATTCATAATTCGACTTTGTGGAGGTCTCGCCCCAGGCGTAATAAGCGCCGGGCTCCTCCGGAGAACTGCAAAAACCATCCTTGCCGAAGTTGGTCGTCGCCCAGAAGACACTCAACCCCAGATCGACGGCATTATCGGGGAGATCGACGGTCACCGACACTTCACAGAACGCATAGGCATCCCCGCAATAGGCGGCAATGGTCACCGTTCCGGTCCGATTTGCCGTCACAAGTCCGTTCTTATCCACCGTGGCGATCTCAGGTATCATACTGAACCATAACAGGTTCTTGTTGGTGGCATCGGAAGGCTCCACGGTGGCCGTCAGTTGCTTCGTATCCAACGGTGTCAGCGCGACGGACGCAGGGGTAATCGTAACCTTGGTCGCCTTGACCTCGTCCACGCATATGAGCATTTTCGTTTCCTTGCCGCCGCACTTCGCCGTGATGGTCGTGTTGCCCAGTTTCTTCGCTTTCACCTTGAACTGGGTGGGGTCGTGCGCATCCTGCGTGAGTTCCGCCACGGAAGGGTCCGAATTTTCGAAGACGATGTCGTGGTCCGTCGCGGCGACAGGCATGTAGACTACGCCCCACGAAAATTCCTCACCGACAGACATGGATTTCGACTGAATGCTTTCATAGAAACCGAACATCTGGACGGGAACGACCACCCGGACATCGCAATAAGCTTCCTTGTCTCCGCAACGTGCCGTGATGACGGCATTGCCCTGGTTGATGGGAGATGCCGTCAAAACCCCGTCCTCCGAGACGGTGACAAGGTTCGGATTGGAAGAGGACCACTGGACATCCCTGATCCTCGCATTATCCGGAACCGCCAGAACAGAAAGTATACTCGTCTTTCCGACAGCGATTTCCACCTTTTCCGGATCAATACTGATGCCTGTTAATTTGTTCGGATTATCCTTTCTGCAAGAGGAAACCGGCAGAAGCACGGAAAGAAACGCCGACAGGATAACTATTTTTCTCATCTTGAACAGGTTATTAAGTTGTTTCATTTTATGCTATCGTTGGAGCAGATGGGCCACAGCGGCCTCCAGCTGCCTGTCCTCGCCGCGGATGACACCGGCCGGTTCGTTGTAGACCAGGATATCCGGCTCGAGCTGGAGGTTCTCCAGGTAGCGGCCGGCGGCGATGCTGAACGAGCCGATCTGCGGGATGCCGAAGATGAGCGTCGGATCGACCTGGGTCTCCCACCAGACGGATGTCGCGGTGCCGGGAACGGGGGCGCCGATGATCTTGCCGGTGCCGAGGGCCCGGTACACGTACGGGAATCCGCAGGCGTCGGAATAATTATCCTCGCAGACCAGCACGCAGGACGGCTTGATCCACTTGTCATAGGGCTCCGGTGCCATATAGACGCCCCGCGGCTTGCGCTCGGTGTAGAGCTTGCCGTCGAGGAAGGTGGCGAGGTCATTGTGCAGCCAGCCGCCGCCGTTATGGCGCGTATCCACGATGAGGGCGTCGCAGTTGCGGTATTTGCCCAGGGCGCGGGAATATACCTCCCGGAAGGACGGGGAATTCATCCCTTTCACATGCACATAACCCACGCGGCCGCCGGAGAGTTCCTCCACCTTCTTTTCGTTGAGGCGCACCCAGCGCTGGTAGAGGGCCTCGCCGTCGGAGCGGACGGGCTTCAGGATCACATCTTTCTCCTTGCCGCCGGTCTTCACTTTGAGCGTTACCCGCTTCCCGGCCGTCCGCGCCAGGGCACGGTACCAGAGCGTACCCTCTTCAATCTCCTTTCCGTCCACCGCAAGAATGAGATCGCCCTCTTTCACGCCCGAAAGGAATTGAGACAGAATACTTTCCGGAAGCAGTTCCTTGATACGGAGTCCCTTCCCGGCGTAGGTCTCGTCGAAGAGGACGCCCAGATGGCCCACGTTGCCGCCCATTCCGTTGCGGTAGCGGCCGCCGGTATGGGAACCGTTGAGTTCGCCGAGCATCTCGGAGAGCAGTTCGCGGAAGGCGAAATTATCCGTGATATACGGAAGGAACTGGCGGTAATTCTCGCCGACGGCGGCCCAGTCCACACCGTGCATGTCCGGGTCGTACCATTTTTCCTTCAGCTGCCTCCAGCAATGCTCGAAGATATAGGCGCGCTCCTTGTCGGGGAAATACTCGAATTCGCCGCTGAACTCCACCGACTTGGTGCTGAAATCCTTCACGTCCACCTTGGAGACCTTGCTGCCGTCCACCATAAAGAGACTCTTCCCGTCGGGGGAAGGGATGAAGCGGCCGACGAATTTCTTCTTCAGGACCTTTACCGAACCGTCCTTGCGGTTGAGGCAGACGAGGTCGCGGCTCTTCTCGAGCTGCACGGTGTAGTAGAGCTTGTCGCCTTCGGGGGTGAGCCAGTAATCGCCGATATGGCCCGAGACGGGGGTCAGGCGGACGATGCGGTCGCGGCGGCCGTCCAGCAGGAGCTTCACTTTCTCCGGCTTCGCGGCTGCGGCGGTGTCTTTTTTGGCCGTATCCTTCTTGGCAGGCTTGTCTTCAAGGAGTTTGGCGATGCTGTCCATCTCCTTGCCGCGGGTGAATTTCAAGTAGGCCTCCTCATCGAAGAACATCGCGTAGATGTCGCCTTCCGCGCCCCAGCTGCCATGGCTCCGATAGCCGGCCTTGTCGCTCTCCCAGGTCATCGCCTTGCCGCCGAGGGCCCACTTGAAGTTGACGTCGCTGTAGCCGCTCTCGGTGAGGTCGGTCAGTTCTCCGCTCTCCACCTCGATCAGGGCCACGTCGTCGTTGTACATCCTTCCGCCGCCCTGGTAGTTGGCGAGGATGTATTTGCTGTCGGGGCTCCATTCGAAGTCAAGGTCGCCGTCGCTGTAGGAATAGTTGACACCCTCTTCCAGCAGGACTTTTTCCTTGCCGCCGGAAGCGGGCTGGATGACGATGGCCGTGCGGTTGCGGAGATAGCCGACCCATTTGCCGTCCGGCGAGACGGAGGGCTGGAAGCAGATCTGGCCCTCGGGGGTGATCCGCTCTTCCTTGATCTTGCCCGCGAAGGTGAAGAGCTTGTCGCCCTTGTCGGCGATGGTGGCCTTGTAAACGGCCCATTCGCCGTCGCGCTCGCTGTCGTAGAAGAGCGTCCGGCCGTCCTTGCCGAAGGCGACGGTGCGCTCCTGACCGGGCGTGTCCGTAATCCGCTTGGTATCACTTGTTTCCAGCGTGGTGACATATACGTCACCGCGGGAGACGATGGCGACTTCTTTGCCCGAAGAGGATGCCGCAAAGCCGGTAATGCCGGATGATGTCACCTTGTAAGTGTGCTCTTTGAGGTTGGAATCCTTCTCCAGGGTGATGGCTACTTTCTGCGGAGAGCCACCCGTCTTAAGCGTATAAAGGTCGCCGTTCCAGGAGAAGCAGAGGGTTCCGTCTCCGGCAATGCTCAGGTAGCGGACCGGATTGCCCTGGAAGGAGGTGACCCGCTGCGGGGCGCCGCCGACGACGGAGGCCTTCCAAATGTTGCTGTCGCCGGCCCATCCGTTGACCTCGACCGCCTTTTCACCGCGCTCGCTGAGGAAGTAATAACTCTGGCCGTCGGGGGCGAAGACCGGACATCTGTCCTCACCGATGAAGTCGCTGAGTTTGGTGAACACGCCGCCTTCAACCTTCCAGATATCGCGGGTGACGGCGGAGGTATGGTGCTTGCGCCAGGGGTCTTCATAGCCCTTGACATCCTCGTACAGGATGGTCCCAGTGGCATTTACGCTCACGGCGCCGACCTCCAGGGAGAGGACCGGCGCAGGATTGAGCAGGCCTTCGGAGGCGAGCGCCTCGGCGAGCGGCAGGGAGTACAGCCGGGTCTCGCCGGGGAAGGCGGAAGATGCCGCATCATCCTGATAATAAGCCGCATAGTACACCTTTCCGTCCGGAGACACGGCCAGCGGTGTTTCGGCTCCGCCGTAGTCGGTGAGGCGTTTGGGCTTGCCGCCCGATGCGGGAACGGCCCAGATGTCTTTCTGGCCCTCTCTCCAGGAGGCGAAGACGACCGTCTTGCCGTCGGGACTCCAGAGCGGCTCCGTGTCGTGGGCGGGGTTCGTGGTCAGCTGCCGGGCCTGTCCGCCGGCTGCGGGCACCAGAAAGATATCGCCCTGATAGACGAAAGCGACGGTCTCCCCGTCGGGGGAAATGGCGTTCTGCCGCAGCCACCGCGGCGTCTCGGCCGCCGTCAGGGTCTCGGCCGCCGTCAGGGCACAAAGCAAAAAAAGAAAGGATCTCATGCGTAAACTGTAATTATTTTATTCTCAGCGACTTACATAAAACACCTTACTCAAAAACAAGTAAGGCCTTTTCTATAACACGCTCTGTGTCAATCATATACACTTTGCGCTAACAATACATCGCGCCGTTGACCGGTATGACCTGGCCGCTGACATAGGAGGACAGGTCGGAGGCGAGGAAGAGGGCGACCTTGGCGACCTCCTCGACCGTGCCGCCGCGGCGGAGCGGGATCTGCCTGACGAATTCCTCGCGGAGGGATTCCGGCAGGGCGTTGGTCATTTCCGTGATGATGTAGCCCGGCGCGATGGAATTGGCCCGGATGCCCCGGGAGCCCATTTCCTTGGCCACCGATTTGGCCATCGCGATGAGTCCCGCCTTGGTGGCGGAGTAGTTGACCTGCCCGGGATTGCCCGTCTGACCGGCGATGGAGGCCATATTGATGATGCTTCCTCCCCGCTGCCGCGCCATCACGGGCACCACTTCGTGCATAAAGTTAAAAGCGGATTTCATATTGACGTCGATGACGGTGTCCCACTGCTCCTCGCTCATCCGCATCACGAGGCCGTCGCGGGTGATGCCGGCGTTGTTGACCAGGACGTCGATCCGCCCGAAATCCTTCACGATTTCGGCCACGACCGCCTGCGTCTCGGCAAAACTCGCGGCATTGGCCGCATACCCCTTCACGCGATGGCCGTACGCCGCGATTTCAGCGATCGTCCCTTTCGCCAGCTCATTGATTTCCAGATCCGTAAATGCAATGTCGGCACCTTCCGATGCAAACTGCAGGGCGACGGCCTTGCCGATGCCCCGCGCCGCGCCCGTAATCAGCGCCACTTTTCCTTCCAAAAGACCCATATCCAGTCGTTTTTGATGATTGAAACAAAGGTAAAAAATTATCCGAACTCTTGCAACTGTCGACAACCCTCCGGACGGGCGGATGGGTATCAACGTTTTGGGCCGTTTTCGTCGATAACCACCCGTTGCGCCGGAGGGTTATCGACAGAGAGATTGCAGATAAAGGTAAATTTGGTTAACTTTGTGCCTTCAAAAATGCAAATGTATGGCAAGCGAAATCCGTGATGTCAACCTGTGGCCTTCCGGCGAACTCAAGATCGAGTGGGTCCGGCGCCATATGCCGCTGCTGGACACCATCCAGAAGCAATTCTCCGAGACGCAACCCTTCAAGGGGCTGAAAATCGCCCTCTCCGTGCATCTGGAGGCCAAGACAGCGCACCTGTGTGAGGTGCTCGCCACCGGCGGCGCAGAGATGTATGTCACCGGCAGCAACCCGCTCTCCACGCAGGATGATGTCGCGGCGGCCCTCGTGCACGAAGGCCTCAATGTCTTCGCCCTCCACGGCGCCACGCAGGAGGAATACATGCGGGGCATCCGGAAGGTGCTCGAGGCCGGGCCGAACGTCATCATCGACGACGGCGGCGACCTCGTGACCACCATCCACAACGAGTATCCGCACCTGGTCCCGAACGTCATCGGCGGCTGCGAAGAGACCACCACCGGCATCCTGCGCCTCCAGGCGATGGACCGCGCCGGCAAGCTCCGCTTCCCGATGATGCTCGTCAACGACGCCGCCTGCAAACACTTCTTCGACAACCGTTACGGTACCGGACAGAGTGTCTGGGACGGCATCAACCGCACGACCAACCTGATCGTCGCCGGGAAGACCGTCGTCGTGGCCGGCTACGGCTGGTGCGGCAAGGGCGTCGCGATGCGGGCCAAAGGCCAGGGCGCCAAGGTCATCGTGACCGAGGTCGACCCCATCAAGGCGATGGAGGCCGTGATGGACGGATTCAGCGTGATGACGATGCGTCAGGCGAGCCCGCTGGGCGATATTTTCATCACCGTGACGGGCTGCAATGAGGTGATTTCCACGGAAGATTTCAAGGTAATGAAAGACGGTGCCATCTGCTGCAACGCCGGACATTTCGACGTGGAGGTCTCCGTGGCGGACCTACACAAAATGGCGGTCAAAGAAGCCCCTGCGCGCAATAACATCACGGCATACACCCTCGCGGACGGCAAGGTCATCTATGTCATCGCCGAGGGACGCCTGGTCAACCTGGCCGCCGGCGACGGGCATCCCGCCGAGATCATGGATATGTCGTTCGCCATCCAGGCGCTGAGCGCGGAATGGGTGGTGAAGCACCGGGACGAACTGTCGTCCAAGCCCGGCGAAATGCTGCACAACGTCCCCGGGGAGACCGACCGACGCGTCGCCGAACTCAAACTCGCCGACTGGGGCATCACCATCGACCATCTTACCAAGGAACAGAAGGAGTATTTGTACGGGAAGTAATGAGACTGTTTCCGATTTTCTGGTGGAACAAGGAAGTCCACAATTTCAGGGTATCGCAGCATAAGTTTTCGAAGCAGCCGTGGGCCAACGGCGTCATCCTGCTGCTGTGCGTCGTCATCGCGATGCTGCTGGCGAACCTGCCTTTTACGAAAGATATCTACCACGCCTTCCTGGCGACGGATATCTCCATCCACATCCAGAGCCCCGCGAATGCGTCGGGCCACAGCGTCATCGACTGGATATTCCCCCGGGAAATGACCGTCGAGCGCTTCATCAACGACATCCTGATGGTGGTCTTTTTCTTTACCGTCGGACTGGAGATCAAGCGGGAAGTCATCTGCGGGGAGCTCTCGACGCCCAGAAAGGCCGTGATGCCGGTCATCGCGGCGTTCGGCGGGGTGCTGGTCCCGGCCCTCATCTACTTCGGCATCAACCACGGCACGGATGCGGCCAGCGGCTGGGGCATTCCCACGGCCACCGACATCGCCTTCGCCGTCGGCATCCTCTCCATCCTCGGAGACAAGGTGCCCATCTCGCTGAAGGTATTCCTGACGGCCCTCGCCATCGCGGACGACCTGATCGCCATCCTCGTCGTCGCCATCTTCTACGGCGGCACGATCAACCTCGCACTGATGGGCGTGGCCTTGCTGGTGATCGGCTTCGTATTCCTGCTCAAGCGGCTGGGAGAGAAACGGGTGTTCTTCTATCTGGTACCCGCCATTATCGTGTGGTCGCTCTTCTACTACTCGGGCATTCACGCCACGATGTCGGGTGTGGTGATGGCCTTCCTGATCCCGATGGAGGCGCGCTACAACAAGGCGAAATATCTCCGCCGCCGGGGAATCCTCGAACGCGGGCTCGCCGAAGCGGACGGAATGGATGACGAACCCTTCCCGAACGGCCCCCAGCGTCATTATCTGCGTCATCTGAGCGGCCTTTCGAAACGCTCGATCGGCCCTGCCTACCGGCTGGAGCACCTGCTTTCCCCCTGGGTGAATTTCCTGATCATGCCGATTTTCGCCCTGGCGAACGCGGGCGTGGAAATTACCGACCCGGGCTATTTCAACGTGTTCTCCTCCGGCCCCCACGGCGCCGTGGGAATGGGCGTTTTCCTCGGACTGCTGCTCGGGAAGCCTATCGGTATCACACTCTCTTCATTCATCGCCATCAAATGCAAGGTGGGTGAAATGCCAGCAAAGGCCTCCTGGCCGATGCTCTTCGCCGTGGCCTGCCTCGGCGGCATCGGTTTCACCATGTCCATTTTCGTGGATACGCTGTCCTTCGCGGGCGAAGGCATCACCCCGGAAGTCACACAGCATCTGCGCGACGCCGGCAAGATCGCCGTCCTGATGGGATCGCTGTGCGCCGGGCTGCTCGGCAGCCTGCTCATCAGCCTTATCGCCCGATTCGAAAGGCGGCGCTAGCGCGCCATCGCGGCCTCGACGTCGTCGGGAGCGATGGGGAGGCGGGACGGTCCCAGGCGGCGGGCGCCGGTTTCGGTGACCAGCACGTCATCCTCCAGGCGGATGCCGCCGAAGTCGTAGTAGGACTGTAATTTATCGTAATTGACAAATCCTTTTCCGGTGCCTTCGGCCTTCCATTTGTCGATGAGCGCCGGGATGAAATAGATGCCCGGCTCGTCGGTGATGACGTGCCCGGGACGCAGGCGGCGGGCCATCCGGAGACTGCCGAGACCGAGCTGTCGGGCCCGGGTCTGGTCGGGATCATAGCCCACCAGATTCTCGCCGAGATCTTCCATATCGTGCACGTCCAGGCCCATGTTGTGGCCGAGTCCGTGCGGCATAAAGAGGCCTGCGATGCCTTCCGAGACCATCTCGTCGAGGTCCCCGCGGACCAGGTCGAGCGCCCTCAGGCCTTCCAGCATCTTCCGCATCGTCGCAAGATGCACTTCCCGATAGGTAATGCCAGGACGGGTGATGGAGAAGGCGAATTCATTGCAGTCATACACAATCTGATAGATCTCCCGCTGCTTCGGAGTGAACTTCCCGCCGGTCGGATAGGTACGGGTATAGTCGGAAGCGTAGCCGCTCTCGATCTCGGCGCCGGCGTCGATGACCATCAGTTTGCCGGGCTCGACGACCTTGTCGTGCAGGTGGTTGTGCAGCGTCTCTCCGTGCTGGGTAAGAATCGTCGGGAAGGATACGCCCCATCCCTTCGCCAGCGTCACGGCCTCCATCTTGCCGACGATATCCTGCTCGATGATGCCGGGAACGATGCTGTCGCGGCCCACCGAGTGCATCTCCTGACCGAGGGCGCCGGCCTTGTCGAGTTCTTCGATCTCGCACGGTTCTTTGATGAGCCGGAGCCCGATTACCGCCTTGATGAATGGAACGGAAGGGGTCAGCGAGGCGGAAGGAATTCCCAGCAACTCACTCAGGAATAATGTATTATAATACCGGGACGGCGGGAGATAATGCACCTTGCGGCCGGCGGCAAGCGCCGCGCGGACCGACTCGGCGAAAGCGCCGTACGGAGCCGTGAAGGAAACGCCGACCTTCGCCGCCTTGGAGGCGACGGAAGGCTGCGGGCCCATCCAGATGATATCGTCGATCTCGACGTCGTCGGCGAATATTTTCTCCTCGCCGCTCTCCAGGTCGACGATCGCGGCCATCCGGGGCTCGTTCAGGCCCCAGAAATAGAGCCAGGAACTGTCCTGACGGAATTTGTAACAGTTGTCCTTGTACTGGGCCGGTGCCTCGACATTGCCGACAAACAGCAGGAGACCGGTCTCTCCGGCGGCACGGACACCCTCGGCGAGGGCGCGGCGACGGGTGGTGTAGATTTCTTTCGAAAACATGATTTATGCAGTTTTAGATTTTCCGAAGTCCGGGTCAATACGGATGAGGGCCGCGACCAGGAAGGTCACGGCGCAGAGGGCCATGATCAGGATAAAAAAGTGCTGATAGCCGAGTCTTTCCGCGAGATAGCCGGAAATCATCCCGGGCAGCATCAGCCCCAGGAATGTGATCCCGGTGCAGATGGAGTAGTGGGAGGTCTTGAACTTCCCGATACTGTAATACAGCATATACAGCGTAAGGGCCGTGAAGCCGAAGCCGTATCCCAGTTGTTCCACGAAGATGAAGGAGGATATCAGCGGCAGGCTGGTCGGATGGGCGTAACTGAAATACACATAGACGACATCCGGGACCGTAATGGCCACCACCATCGGCCAGAGCCATTTTTTGAGGCCGTGCCGGCTGGCCGCGATGCCGCCGAGAATGCCGCCGAGGACCAGGCCGATCGTTCCGATCGTGCTGTAGAAAAGGCCGAATTGCTCCTTGGTCAGGCCGAGTCCGCCCTCCGCGACGCTCCGCGTCAGGAACAGCGGACTGATCTTCCCGAGCATCGCTTCCGGCAGGCGGAAAAGCAGGATAAACAGCAGGGCCAGAACGGTTTCCCTGACCGGAAACTTGACAAAGAACGAGCCGAGACTCTCGCCCAGCAGCCGCCCGGTCTCTCGGAATGAGGCCGAACGCGGCACGTCTCCCTCGCTACGGGGAAGACAGAACGCGTGATACAGGGTAATGGCGATGAAGATGCCTGCGAGCGCATAGAACACGATGCACCAGCTCAGGATGGTCGTCCCCCCTTCTTTCTGCAGATATCCCGCCAGCCACACCAGGAATCCGCTGCCGAAGATCATCGCCAGACGGTACACGGTGTTGCGGATTCCCACGAAGAAGGACTGCTGATGGGCGTCCAGTTCGATCATATAGTAGCCGTCGGCGGCAATATCGTGCGTCGCGCTTGTAAATCCCGCGAGGAACAGGAAGAACATCAGACTCTGGAACCACAGCCCGGTCGGAAGGGTGAACGCCACGCCGGCGAACGCCGATCCGAGCAGCGCCTGCATCAGGATCACCCACCAGCGCTTGGTCTTGATGATATCCACAAACGGACTCCAGAGCGGCTTCACGATCCAGGGAAGCCCCAGCCACCCGGTGTAGAGGGTCGTCTTGGCGTCGCTCAGGCCCATGTCGCTCATCACCAGAAGGGATACGGTCGTGATGACGATATACGGAAGTCCCTCCGCAAAATACAGCGTCGGGATCCAGGTCCAGGGTGAGCGTTTCGCTTGCATCGGGAATTATTTATGGAGAACAGGCGGCGGAAGCGGCGGCATGATGGGCACGACGGCGGCTTCCCGGACCCGCGCGCCGGGAGTCCCGGAAACGGCGACGTCCCGCAGCGGATCGGTCGGATTGTCCAGCGCGAGGAATGACTCCAGGCTGAAAGTCCCTCCCGCGAGGTCCATAATCCGCCTGACAATCAGTTCCCGCTGCCAGACGGAGAAGTAGAAGCGGTTGTCGATCATGCAGCTGATCTTTTCACATCTCCAGCGGTTGAGTGACGAATAATCCCCGCCCTGGAACACGCCGAGGCGCTCATAGAGCGGATTGCTTTGGACAAGTTCCGCCTTTCTGCTCAGCAAATCGGTCTGCCAGAGTGGTAATTCATAGGTCGCCGAGATATTCAGGCCGAAAGGAACGGGCCAGGCGTGTTCCGAGATCTGCGAGACAGGATCGAGAGCCGAATCGTACCAGTATTCATCATTCAGCCGGGAGAAAGCGTGACCGCCGAATTCGTGCACCAGGGTGTTGCGCCAGTCGCCGTAATTGATTCCCAACGCGGCATACTCCTCGTCGGTCGTGGCACGGGTCCCTTGCGAGGGATCGCTCTCGCTGACAGCCGTTATTTCGGGATATCCCCATCCCAGCATGCCGCCGCCTCCCGTCACGGGAGCCTGACAGTAAGCCTTTCCATTGGCATAGGAGTGGCAGATGCCGCCATACCGGTCGTCGTTGATGATGACCAGAACGGCCACCTCTCTATCGTTGTGCGAAAGGTCTGACAAATCGGGGCAATATGTCTTGACAAAGTTGTACAGGGTGGTTTCATCCAGACTCATGTCGCCATACGAATCGCTGCCCCATTTGGAGCCGAAATAACAGTCCCGGGGCGTCGTGATATTTCCGTTTCCGTCCGTAATATTGGCCCCGGACTCGTTGGAGGCCACCTTCAGGAGCCAGACGTTGAAATAGGAACGGTACGACTTGAACGGCTCCGTCGCGAACATCGCTTCGATGCCGCTTTTGGCCAGCATCTCATAGCGGTCGAGCTCCGCCGCCGTGAAGCCGTCCGGAACGACCGCGATCGAAACAGGTTTCAACCCGGCCGTCGCCCGGATATACAGCTCCGCCGACGGACCGCTGTACGTCGGGAAAGTATCCCCGATGTCAATGGTCCCGAAATCGCGGATACGTCCGCGCGGGAAACTGACCGTCTTGCTGACAACCTTGTTGACCACGCCGTCATCACCCGCGAAAGAGAGCGTCAGTCCGTTCTGGTCGCCGGCGCCAAGGACGATGTAATAGTCTTTCCCGGCCTCGAAACTGCCGCTCAGAGTAATCTTGGACGAAGTGCCGTCAAAGCCGAATTCATAGGTCGACTGCACGTTGCCTTCGCTGTCGAAATATACCATGGCCGGACCGGAAAGCGGTGACGAGCCCTGCAGCACGACAGACTTGATGGACGGGACCAGGGCTCCGCTGAGGCGGAACTTGAGGACGGATCCGATATTCTGGAAGTGAAGATTCTCCGTCCGCGAGGCGGAAATGGCTGCGGACACATTGGTTTCCGGCGCCACATTGCCGGCTACTGCCGTCTGGTCGGTCGGAATCGGGACGAGGATAGCCAGCCCATATCCATAATCGCTCAGATCGGCATAACCCGAAATCCCATCAGAATAAATGCTGTAGAACTTGTCCGAGGCCGGAAGACCGTCCAAGGTCGTAAACGTGGCGGTCTCTCCGCCTTCAAGGGTCGTATAACCGGCGGCATACGCATTTCCGGAGGCGGAATCCAGGGCCAGCATCAGGAAACTGTCTCCGGGATTCCAGACGACGGAGGCAAAAGTTCCGCCCGCGTTCATCTCGAAATGCGTGCGCGTCGGGATGTCATAGGAAGACTGCAGGGAAGAGGGCTCTCCCGGTACGGTCAGAATACCGGTGGAGAACTGGAAAGGATAGATGATGTTCTTCGTCGAATAGATCTCCGACAGGGAACGGACGGGCTCCGAGGAAGGCACCGGCGTCAGCGCTTTCGTCGAGCAGGCCGCAAGCGCGGCAAGGGCGGCAAAGGCCGCGATAAGAGTACGCGCTTTCATCATCCTTCAAAAATTTCGGGGTCGATGGGATCGACGGGCAGGCCTTCGTGGCTGACCGTCAGGATGTGCTCTTGAAACAGCGGGCCCGCTACGCGGACCGAGGGGGGTGTGTAAGGTCTTTTCATGCTATCCCAATATTTTTGCGAGCGTGCCGGCCAGCGCGAGGAAGGCCTCGGCGTCCGGACGCGAGGAAAGGGCTATGGGTTCTCCAGCGTCGCCGCTCTCGCGGATGGACTGGACCAGCGGAATCTGTCCCAGAAGCGGCACGTCGAAGCGCGCCGCCATCGTCGCGCCGCCGTCCCGGCCGAAGATATAATACTTCTCCGAAGGGTGCTCCTCCGGGGTAAACCAGGCCATGTTCTCCACGATGCCGAAAACGGGACGGTCGATGTTCTTGTTGCGGAACATATCGATCCCTTTCTCCACATCGGCCAGGGCGACCGCCTGGGGCGTCGTGACGATGACCGCCCCTTCCATCGGGACCTCCTGGACCAGCGAAATATGGATGTCTCCCGTTCCCGGAGGCATATCGACCAGCAGGAAGTCGAGCGGTCCCCACTTCACCTGGAGAATCATCTGCTTGAGGGCGTTGCAGGCCATCGGGCCGCGCCAGATCAGCGCCTGGCCCGGACGGGCGAAATAGCCGATCGACATCCACTTCACGCCGTACTTTTCCAGCGGGACGATCAGTTCCATCCCGTCCGCCTCCTCGGAAGCGGGCACCTGGCCCTCCGTTCCGGTCATCATCGGCACCGAGGGGCCGTACACGTCCGCATCCGCCAGTCCGACCCGGTAGCCGAGCCGCGCCAGGGCGATGGCGAGATTGACCGCCACCGTCGACTTTCCGACGCCGCCCTTCCCGGAAGCCACGCCGATGATATGGCGGACTTCGGAGAGCTGGTCCAGCGTCAGGTCGCGGATGTCCTGCTTCTTCTGCGGCGCCTCGTTGACCATGGTGCGGACCTCGACGTCCGCCGACGGGTCGTGGCGGAGAATCGCCGCCTTCGCCGCCCCGGCAAGATAGTCCTTCAACGGATCCTGCCGTCCCGTAAATCCCAGCGTAACAATGATTTTTCCATCCTCCAGCACGATATCCTCCACCATTCCCAGGTCGATGATCGACCGGTCTTCCCGGGCCGGATGGGTCACCTCGGCCAGTGCGTGCAGTATCTCTCCGGTCTCCATCACTTCGCGAATTCCATTTCCTTGATCAGATGGCCGGCGCCGCCGAACTTATCCACGAGGAACAGCACGTAATGGATGTCCACGCAGATGCAGCGCTGAAGGTCGGGCTCGAACATCACGTCCGAGGACATCGACTCCCAGTTGCCGTCGAAGGCGAGACCGATGAGGTTGCCGTCGGCGTCCATCACCGGCGAACCGCTGTTGCCGCCCGTGATGTCATTGTTGGTGAGGAAGCAGGTGCGGAGCCGTCCGTCCGCGGCGGCGTACCGGCCGTAATCCTTCGCCTCGAAGAGTTTTTTTAGCTTCTCCGGAACGATGAATTCCGGGTTGGTCGGATCTTCCTTCTGCATCACTCCCTCCAGCGTCGTGTAATACTGGAACAGGACGGCATCCTTCGGGGAATAGGGCATCACGTGGCCATACGTGAGACGCATCGTGGAATTGGCATCCGGATAGGACGGCTTGCCTTTCTCCCATTCGAGAAGGCCGGCCGCGAAAGCCTTGCTGCCCTTTTCATACTGCTCATTCACGGATTCCAGGGCCGGATACAACTTCATCATCTCCGCCATAAGGGCATCCCGGAGGGCGAAAGCCGGGTCATCGGCCTTGATCTTCTCCAGGCCACCCTCCTCGGCGAGCGCCTTCTCCAGCTTCTCCGGAGAAGTCAGCACGCTGGTGTCGAAGAGATAATCCACGTATGGGCCGATCTCCATCGTGGCGAAGTCGGAACCGTCGCCGAGATCCTTGGGATAATCCTCCTTCCGAGCCCTTTCCCGGTAGAATGTCAGCAGGGCCACGGCCTCCTTGCGGTCGATCTCCTCCACATAATCCTTATAATAATCTTTCAGGGCCTCGGGGCCGCGCCGGCCGAGCACGTTGGCCAGCGTCAGGAGTTCGATCCGAAGCGGCGCTTCGTAGAGCAGGGTAAGCGCTTTCATCGCCTCGTCCCGGCCTTCCACCGCGGTGCTGATATCGCTGAGCGCCTCCTGATACTTCTCGGCGCGGGGCTTCTTGGCGCTGTACCATTTCACGAAATCGGCCTCCTTCCGCTCCTCGCGGGCGATGATACCGAGTTTCCCGAACGCCAGCTCCTCGCCCTGCCACTTCTTCCAGCCGTTGGCGGAAGAGGCATACTTGTCGGCGTACTTGAGCTGCACGTCGGGATCGGCGCACATCGCATCCCACATAATCTGCTGCCGCACGGTGCGGGCGTCGATGCGGATGCGGTTCGTAGCGATCATCTGGTTGAGTTCGGCGGCCGTCTGGAAGCGCTGGGTGCGGCCCGGATAGCCGAGAATCATCGTATAATCGCCTTCCTTGAGGTCCTTCAGGGAGATTTTCAGATGGCGGGCGGCGCGCAGCGGCTTACCGTCGTCGTCATACACGCGGAACATCGAAAAATCGCCCGTGTGACGGGGCCACATCCAGTTGTCGGTCTCTCCGCCGAATTTGCCGATGCTGGCGGGCGGGGCGCCGACGAAGCGGATGTCGCGATACACCCTCGTCGTGATAAGGTACCAGTAGTTCTTGTTGTAGAACGAGGTGACGAAGGCCTTGCAGCCCGGATTGTCCTTCTCGGCCCGGGCGACGGCCTCCTTCACGAAGGCCTTCTTGTCCTCCGCCCTGTCATAGGCGTCCGTCACGTCCTCCATCTTCCGGAGGAAGGTGACCGTGAGGCCCGGCACCTTGAGTTCCTCGTCACGGTTTCTGGCCCACCAGCCGTCCATCAGGTAGTTGTGCTCCGGCGTGGAGAGCCCCTGGATGCTGCTGTAGCCGCAGTGATGGTTGGTCACCAGCAGGCCTTCGGCCGAAATGATCTCGGCCGTGCAGCCGCCTCCGAAATGCACGATGGCATCCTTGAGGGACGAGCCGTTGATGTTGTAGATTTCCTGCGGAGTCAGGCGGCAGCCGGCCTCCCGGAGGGCCTTGCCGTTCATCTTCTCCAGGAGCGGCAGAAGCCACATTCCTTCGTCCGCCCGGGCGGGCAGGACCAGCGTGAGGGCCAGGGCCCAAAGCAAGAATTTCTTCATATTACTTTTTGATTTTCATTTCTTTGAGAAGGTAGCCTGCGTCACCGAGCTTGTCGATGCAGAACAGGACATAGCGGATATCCACGCAGATGCAGCGGGTGAGTTCCGGCTCAAAGAGGACATCCGAGGACATCGACTCCCAGCTACCGTCGAAGGCGAGGCCAACGAGACGGCCGTCCGCGTCCAGTACCGGAGAGCCACTGTTGCCGCCCGTGATGTCGTTGTCGGTAATAAAGCAGAGATGGAGTTTGCCGTCCTTCTTGTCGGCGTACCGGCCATAGTCGCGCGCGGCATAAAGTTCTTTCAACTTCGCCGGCACGTCAAATTCCATATCCCCGGGAATTTCCTTCTCCATCACCCCTTCCAGGGTGGTATAATATTCGTATTTGAGGCCATCCTTCGGCAGATAGGGCAGCACGTGGCCGTACGTCAGGCGCATCGTGAAGTTGGCATCGGGGTAGAGCGGCCTGTCGCCGTAATATTCCAGCAGACCGGCCGTATAGGCGCGGGATGCGTCAGACTTTTCGAGGGCTGTAACGACCGGATAGACCGAGAACAGATAACCCAGCACCCGATTCGACAGCACGACGGCTGGGTCGTCGATCAGCCGGAGCGCCAGGCCCACGGTATCGGCCGTGGCCTTCTCCAACTTCTCCCGGGAGGTGAACATACTCTCGCGGTACAGATAGTCGACGTACTTGTCGATGTCGATTTCGGAGAAATTCTCAAAGCCTGTCCCGAGCGAATCGAGCGCCATCACCGCCGACGCGTGCTGCTGATAGTACTTCAGCATCACGGACGCCACTTCCTTGTCGACGGCGACATCGTAATCCTTGTACGCCGCCAGAACCTCATCCACCGGCTCGTCCTGCATCGTGGCATAGAAATACATCAGGGCAAACTGCTGCAGTTCAATGCTGTAGGGTGCCTCGTAAAGGAGCTGGAACGCACACAGGGGATCGAGCGCCCGGGCGGCGCCTTCCGCAATCTCCTGCAGGGCCGTTCCATATTTCGCCTTGCGGTCCGGATCGGAATCCGCCCACCGCTGGAACGCGGCCTCGTCCCGGCGCTTCATATCCAGCAGGCCGAGGCGCTTGAAGGAGAGTTTCTCCCCCTGCCATTTCTTCCAGCCGTTGGACGAATCGGCATACTTGTCGGCATACTTCAGCCGGATGACCGGATCGGCCTCCATCCACTTCCAGAGCACGTTCTGCCGGATCGTCCGGCAGGCGATGCTGATCTCCTGGGAAGCGAGCATCATTTCGAGCTCGGCCGCCGTCTGATAGCGCTGAGTGCTGCCGGGATAACCGAGAATCATCGTGAAATCATTCTCTTTCACCCCCTTCAGGGATATCTCCAGGCTCTTTTTCGACTTGAGCGGCCTGCCGTTTTCGTCATACACGCGGAACATCGAGAAATCGCCCGTATGCCGCGGCCAAACCCAGTTGTCGGTGTCGCCGCCGAAATTGCCGATCGCGGACGGCGGGGCGCCGACGAAGCGGACATCGTCGTACGTCTTATAGAGGATCAGGTAGAAGACATTGCCGCTGTAGAAGGATTCCACCTCGGCCTCGCAGCCGGGATTCGACGCCGCGGCCGAATTTTCCAGGTCCTCCTTGAATTTTTCCAGCGCCTCCTTCCCGCCTTCGGCCAGCGCGGCGGCGGCCCGGTCGGTCACATCCTCCATGCTGACGAGGAAAACGACCTTAAGCCCCGGACAGGGGATCTCCTCCTCCCGGCTCCGCGCCCACCATCCGTCCATCAGATAGTTGTGCTCGGACGTGCTGAGCGCCTGGATGCTGCTGTATCCACAATGGTGATTGGTCACCAGCAGACCCTCGTCAGAGATGATCTCCCCGGTACAGCCGCCGCCGAAAATCACGACGGCGTCCTTGAGGGAGCTGTGGTTGACACTGTAAATCTGTTCGGGCGTGAGCCGGCAGCCCCCGGCCGCCATCACGTCGGCATTCAGCGACTTCAGGAGCGGCAGCAGCCACATCCCTTCGTCCGCCGACGCCGTAAGGGCGGCCATCGCCGCCAGCACGGAAAGCAGAATCTTTTTCATAGCAGTACTTTCTTATTTCCCTACGCCAGGTCGCCAAGCTGGGAGTCCTCGACGGGACCGAACCACTCGGTGACCTTGATCTTCGCGCGGGTCTTGATGTCGTCGTTGATGGCCGAGGCGACGAAGGCGACGGCGGCCACCAGGGCGGCCCAGTCATCGGCCATTCCCACGAAGGGGAAGAGGTCGGAGATGAAGTCGAACGGGAGGATCAGGTAGCCCAGGGCGCCAGCGATGACCGCCTTGTAGCGCTTGGGCGTGTCGGGACTGATCAGCACGTAGTACAGCACCATCGCGTAGTACACCAGCTTGATGCCGGCCTTTTTGGCGATCCGCCCGATCTTTTTCCAGAAAGCGGCCTCCGAATAGTGCTTTTCGTACTTCGGGAGGTCCCCGGAGGTGAGCATGTTCTTAGCCATAGCCTACAGACCGCGGAGAAGGTTGGACATATTGACTTTGGCGCCGATGATGGCGGGGAGGTCTTGGATATTGACGCGGGTCTGCTCCATCGTGTCGCGGTCGCGGAGGGTGACGGTGCCGTCGGCGAGGGTGTCATGGTCGACGGTGACGCAGAACGGCGTTCCGACCGCATCCTGACGGCGGTAGCGCTTGCCGATAGAGTCCTTCTCGTCGTACTGATAGGCGAAGTCGTATTTGAGCAGGTCCACGACCTCCTGGGCCTTCTCCGGCAGACCGTCTTTCTTGACGAGCGGCAGGATGGCGACCTTCACCGGGGCGAGCGGCGCGGGGATGGAGAGCACCACGCGGGTCTCGCCGTTCTCGAGCTGCTCCTGCTTGTAGGAGTGGCTCAGCACCGCGAGGAACATGCGGTCGACGCCGATGGAAGTCTCGACGCAGTACGGCACATAGCTCTCGCCGGTCTCGGGATCGTAGTACTGGATCTTCTTGCCGGAGAGTTTCTGGTGGTTACCGAGGTCGAAGTCGGTACGGGAATGGATGCCTTCGAGTTCCTTGAAACCGAACGGGAAGTGGAATTCGATGTCGGTGGCCGCATTGGCATAGTGGGCCAGCTTCTCGTGGTCGTGGAAACGGTAATTCTCCGCGCCCATCCCGAGGTTGACGTGCCATTTCATCCGGTTCTCCTTCCAGGCCCTGAACCATTCCATCTCGGTTCCGGGGCGGACGAAGAATTCCATCTCCATCTGCTCGAATTCCTTCATCCGGAAGATGAACTGGCGGGCGACGATCTCGTTGCGGAAGGCCTTGCCGATCTGGGCGATGCCGAACGGAATCTTCATCCGGCCGGTCTTCTGGACATTCAGATACTCGACGAAGATGCCCTGGGCGGTCTCGGGACGCAGGTAGAGCTTGTCATCCGCATTGGTGGTGGAACCCTGCGTGGAGAACATCAGGTTGAACTGACGGACCTCCGTCCAGTTCTTGGTGCCCGAGATGGGGCAGACGATGCCGCAGTCGAGGATGATCTGGCGGTAGGCTTCCAGGTCATTGGCGTCCTCGGCCGCCTTGTAACGCGCGTGAACCTCGTCGTAGTGCGCCTTCTCACGAAGGACGTTCGGGTTGGTCTCCTTGAATTTGGCCTCGTCGAAGGCGTCTCCGAAGCGCTTGCGGCCCTTGTCGACCTCCTTCTGGATCTTCTCCTCTATCTTGGAGAGATAATCCTCGATCAGCACGTCGGCGCGGTATCTTTTCTTGGAATCCTTGTTGTCGATGAGCGGATCGTTGAACGCCGCCACGTGGCCGGATGCCACCCAGGTCTTGGGGTGCATGAACACGCAGGAATCGATGCCTACGACATTCTCGTTGAGGCGGGTCATCGCCTCCCACCAGTACCGCTTGATGTTGTTCTTGAGTTCGACGCCCATCTGGCCGTAGTCGTACACGGCGGCGAGTCCGTCATAAATTTCACTCGAAGGGAAAATGAATCCGTACTCCTTGCAATGGGCTACGAGAATCTTGAAAAGTTCATCCTGTGTCATATCTTCTATTCTTTTTAGTCTACAAATATAACCATTTTTTCTATCTTTGCGGAATATGAAACGCACCCTCTGCTTTATTCTCGCCCTTTTTGCGCTGGGGACAGCCTACGGGCAAAGTTTTCTGGAAGACGTACGTCTCTCCCTCGACAAGGGGTTTGAAGGCGTGTATGCCAAAGGTGACACCGTCAAAGTCTACGCGGAAGTCGGCAAAGAGACGCCCGCCGTCGTCAAAATCTATCAGAACGGCTACTTCAAAGAGGCCCGGGAGACTCTGCTTCCCGCCGGGAAAAGCCAGGTATTCAGCGGGGCTTATGACGAGGCCGCCACGCTGATGTTCCGCCTCGCGGATCCCGCCGACCCGAAGGATTCCACCACGGTGGGAGCCATCGTCTCGCCGGAAGACTTCCGGCCCGGATTCGACGAGCCGAAGGACTGGCGGAAATTCTGGCGGAAACAGCTGAAGCAGATGCGCCGGCAGAAGATGGAGGTCAGGCTGACGCCCGTCGCCGTTCCCGGAAAGGACAGTCTGGACTATGTCTGCTACGATCTGGAGGTGAATTGCATCACCGCGCGGCCGGTCCGGGGCTATCTCGCCCTGCCGCGGAATGCCGCTCCGCACAGCCTTCCCATTGCCATCAAGGCCCACAGCGCCGGCAAAATGACGGACTCCTGGACCAAGGCGACCGTCAAGGCCGCCGTCAAACTGGCCAAATCCGGCAACGGCGCCATCGCCCTGGACATCAACGCCCACGGCGTCCTCAACGGGCAGGACGACGCCTACTACGAGGCTGTCGGAAAAGAGCTGAACGGCTACTCCGGATGGCCCGTCAAAGACCGGGAATCCTTCTACTTCAACGGGATGTTCCTCCGCCTGGTCCGCGCCCTGGATTATCTCTGCTCCCGCAAGGAATGGGACGGGAAGCGGGTGCTCGTCACGGGAGGCAGCCAGGGAGGCGCCCAGAGCGCCGCGCTGGCCGGTCTGGATCCCCGTGTCAGCATGGTGGTCGTGGATGTCCCGGCGATGTGGGACGTGGGAGGAATGCTCGTCGGCCGCCTCAGCGGTTGGAACAAGCCCCTGGAGCGCGCGGGCGTAGATTCACCCGAAGCGAAAGTCGCGCCCTATTACGACGCCGCCAATTTCATGCGTCACTATACCGGTGAACTCGTCGTCAACGTCGGCCTCATCGACCTGACCTGTCCTCCCGCCGACGTCTGGGCTGTCTACAACGTCTGCCCCGCCTCCTCCAAAGTCATGCACCCCTGCGCCTGGAAAGGCCACAGCGGAAAATACTCCCTCTCTAAGGAGGAACGCGCTCAGGTCAAGAAAAAGATGGACCAGTACCTCTCCGACGCCATCGACGCCTATCTGCAGTAGATTTCCTTCAGCGGAACCGTCACGAACTCCCGCTCCCGCATCAGCGGGTGGGGGATGGTGAGGGTTTTTGTGCGCATCCGGAGGGTGCCGAAGAGGAGGATGTCTATGTCGATGACGCGGTCTTTGTATCCCTCGCCGGGGGCGCGCTGGATGCGGCCCATTTCGTTTTCGATGTCCTTGCAGAGGGCCAGGATGCGCCGGGCCTCGGGCCGGGTTGCGGGAAGGTCGAGGTCGAAACGGATGCAGGCGTTGAGGAAAGAATGCGGGCTCTCATAACCCCAGGGGGCGGTTTCAAGGAAAGAGGAGAGCGCTGTGCGTGGCGTTTGCAGCCGCTCTTCAAGGAGCGCTACGGCGCGATGCAGATTGGCGGGCTTGTCGCCCAGATTGGTGCCGAGGGAGAGATACAGCGACGTCATTCGTCTTCCATTCCGAGTTCGATCTTCGCCGCGTCCGAAAGCATGCTCTTGTCCCAGGCCGGTTCGAATACGAGTTCGATCTCGCAGCCCTTGATGCCGGGCACGTCCTCGACATTGTTCTTCACGTCCATCATCACCTCGTCCGCCATCGGGCAGTTGGGGGCGGTGAAGGTCATCCGGATGCGGGCGACGCGGTCTTTGCCGATCTGCAGGTCGTAGATCAGGCCCAGATCGTAGATATTCACGGGAATTTCCGGATCGTAGACCTGCTTGAGGGCCAGGACGACGTTGGAATAGAGCGGGGCGATCTCGCGGGCGTCATCCGCGGTCAGCACCTCCATATTATCCCGGGCGGCCTCCTTGAGGCGGGCGATCATCGAGGCGAGGCCGTTGGCACGGGTCGGGGAAAGGTTTTCCTTGAGGCCGATCGACTCGATGAAGCCGAAGTCGTCCGCCGCGATGTCGGACGGCGTTTCGCCGGAATAGACGCCGATGAGCAGCGAAATGATGCCCTTGGTGATGATCGCATCGCTGTCGGCGGCGAACCAAAGGCGGCCGTCCTCCATTCTCCAGTCAAGCCAAACTCTTGATTGACAACCTTTTATCAAATAATCATCGGTCCGTTTCTCCTCCGGATACGGGGCGAGATTCTTCCCGAGTTCGATCAGATATTCATACTTGTCCAGCCACTCGTCATACATCGAGAAATCCTCGATGACTGCGTTTTTCTTTTCATGCAATGTTGCCATGTTATCGTACCATATTGATCGCCTTGTCGAGGCATTTCGTCAAATATTCCGCTTCCTCGAGCGTGTTGTAGGGGGCGAAGGACGCCCGCAGCATTCCCGTGACGCCGAAATGATCCATCAGCGGCTCCGCGCACATCTGTCCGCTCCGGACGGCGACGCCCATTTTGTCGAGAATCAGCGCCAGGTCCTCGTGATGCGCGCCCTCCACCGTAAAACTGTAGAGGTTGATCTTGTCGGATGTTCTACGTGGAACACCGAAAAGACGGATATCCTTCCGGGCCGCGAACCAGCCCAGGAGATATTCCCGGATGCGGGACTGTTCTTCGACAACTTCCTTATTCTCAAGTGCTTCCTTCAAGAATTCCAACGCAGGGACAAGCGTCGGAACCCCGGTAAGATTCTGCGTTCCCGCCTCGAATTTCCCCGGAAGCGGCGCGTATGTCGTTCCGCTGAAACGGACCGTCCCGATCATCTCGCCGCCACCCATATACGGCGGCATCGCGTCGAGCCATTTTTTCTTGCCATAAAGGACACCGGTGCCGGTCGCCGCATAGATCTTATGGCCTGAAAACGCATAGAAATCGCAGTCCAGCGCCTGCATGTCAACCCGTTCGTGGACGATTCCCTGGGCCCCGTCGATGAGCACGGGCACATTCCAGGAATGGCAGAAATCCACCACATCCTTCACGGGATTGACCATCCCGAGCACGTTGGAGATGTGCGTCATGGCCAAGAGGCGCGTCTTGTCCGTAATCTTCCGGGCCAGGTTGTCCATCGAAAGGATGCCGTCCTCATCGAGTTTCCAGACCTTCAGCACGGCTTTTTTCCGTTCGCAAAGCATCTGCCAGGGAACGATATTGCTGTGGTGTTCCGTCTCGGTGACGATGATTTCGTCCCCCTCGCGGATAAAGGCCTCCCCGAAAGAGAACGCCACGAGATTGATGGACGCCGTCGTTCCGGATGTGAAAATAACCTCCTCCCGGCTGCCGGCGCCGATATAGGCCGCCACGGCATCCCGCGCCCCTTCGTACGCTTCCGTCGCCTTGCCGGACAGATAATGTACGGCACGGTGCGCATTCGCCGTATAGAAACGGCTGAGTTCCGTATATTTATCGATTACGCCTGCGGGTTTCTGGGCCGTCGCCGCATTGTCCAGATACACCAACCGCTTCCCGTACACCTGCTGCGCAAGCGCCGGAAAAAGGGCCCTTATGTCCGATTGCGTCATCCTTTCCGTTAAAATTTAAGCGCAAGGGAAAGCCCGGCCGAGGGCTGCAGGCCCTTCGGCGTATAAGCGGGTGCAATGAACGGCGAGATTTCCAGTTTCACGCCATACTGCTTCGTGCCTGCCATCGCGTCCAGATCGTGCAGGTACAGCGACTTGGTCTTGGCGATCTTCACGGCGTTGGAGATGGAGCACATTTCCGTAATGAAATACCCGATGGCTCCGGCAATCATAATGAACATCGGGGGATTCTCTTCAAATTCATACCCGCAACCTTCCACCTCTCCATAATAATATGTCAGACCGGCACCGGCCGACATCACGGCACTCATAATGGCGGCAGGGACGACATAGTTGATTCCCCTTTTGCGCTCTCCCATTGTAAACTGGGCGATACCCGGGAACAGGAGGTTAAAAGCCGCACGGCCTGTACTATACCTCGGGTTGGATAAAGAACGGTAATCTTTCTTATCATACAGTTTCCGGTAATCCCAATACTTCATATCGGGATGAATCCGGGAGGGGTCGGAAGCATAGATGTGCGTATCCGCGGGAAGCGTCTCGACAGGCGCGTAGGTCTGCCCGGCGGGCTGCTGGGGGACGGGAGCGCTCTGATTGATGATCTCCCTTTCACCATTGGCGTACTGGATCATCAGAATATCCGAAAGGGGAAGTGTGTATGTCGGACCCTCCAGGTTGGAGAAGGACTTGTAGCGGATGTTGTCCAGATTGACTTCCAGGATCTTTGCTTTGATATCCGTACCGTCTTTCTTCGTAACGATATCCTGAGCCGCGGCGGAGAAGGCGACGCCGAGAGCCATTATAAAAAAGGTAATGATTCTTTTCATTTTACTTCAGTTTTGCGAGTTTCTTGACCAACTCGTTATAGGCCCAGCCGAGCCGCTGCTCCTGCGTATAGGCAGGGACGCCTTTGATGTTGTTGAACGCGATCACAAGGGCCGTAGAGCCCGTTTTCACCTCAAGGACTTCCAGGACGCCCGAGATGACGGCGCCGCCGGCCTTGTTGGCGAAGGGAACGAAGTTGCCACCGGTGAAGCCGAGGTCCAGTTCCTGAATATGCAGCGTCAGGATGTAATCCGTTCCGGCTTCCTGGAACTGCATCGCCAGGCCGTTTTTGAATTTTTTATTGTAGTAATTCGGGAAATACTGGTTGGCGCTCTCCGACTCTTTCGGCCAGTCGCGCTCGTATTCGGGACCGTTGGCGCGAAGGAACTGCGCGAGTGGCTTCCCGCCGACAAGCGTCTGTGAATAATCGAAGGTGGCATAACCCTTTGCGCTCTTGCGAAGGACACCGACATCGCCGGAAACCACCGTCAATCCTTCCGAAAACGTCTTGGCATTGGGGATCGCCACCGGCCGGGCGGACTGAGACGGTTGCTGCTGAGAAGACGCCGCCGGAGACTGACCGGCAAACACCTCATTGGACCCGTTCTCATAACGGATAATCAGAATGTCGCTTTTGCGGATCGTGAAAACGGGGCCGTCCAGGTAGGTGAATTTCTTGTATTTCACCACATCCGGAAGGACCTCGGTCACCTTGGCCTTAATGTCCGTACCATCCGTTCTGGTAATGACATCCTGGGCCCCGGCAAGGGCGCAGAGGCACAGCGACAAGACGATGACTGAAAAGATTTTCCTCATGCTAAAATGGTTTAAGTTCGTGTATAACTAATTAAATATCAATATTTTATATATTCCTTCCGGGGCGCCGCCATCCTTCTCTCCCCATCATCCGGAATGAAACGAACAAAGTTAGATATTTCAACACAAAAATACAATTTTATCGTTATCTTTGCACATTATGATCGACTACATCAAAGGACACATCACCGAGTGCACCCCCGCCGAAATTATCATCGAATGCGGCGGCATCGGATACAGCTGCCTCGTTTCTCTCCAGACTTTCGAAGCCCTCCAGGGCAAAGGCGACGCAACCATTTATATCCATCACTATCTTCGTGAAGACGAGGAACTTTTCTATGGTTTCGCCACCAAGGACGAGCGGGAACTCTTCCGCCTGCTGGTCAGCGTCTCCGGCATCGGTGTCAATTCCGCCCGGATGATGCTCTCGTCGCTCACCGCCGACGAGATCCGTAACGCCATCATCGGGGAGGATGTCAACAAGATCAAAAGTGTCAAGGGGATCGGTCTCAAGAGCGCCCAGCGTCTCATCCTGGAGCTCAAAGACAAGATCGTCAAGGGCGGCGGCGCCGACAACAGCGCCCTTTTCGTGGCCGAAAATTCCGCCATCGCGGACGAAGCCACCACAGCCCTCGTGATGCTCGGCTTCTCCAAAGCGGCCATCGCCAAAGTCATCCCCGGCCTCCTCAAGGAAAACCCCACCGCCCGCGTCGAAGACCTCATCAAAGCCGCCCTCAAAAAACTCTAGGGCACCTCTGTTCCACGTGGAACAATTTTTCGGATAAATAGACTTATTTTCTATAAGATTCTATATCAGACGATAGTTAGAGACTTGTTTAAATAATAACTTGTGCAAGAATAACCCGTGCAAGTTGCACTATTATTTATTTAAAATAACATCGTCAGACTAGCTTCTAATGCCACTTTTCATAATTATCCGTCAGTCATTTGCACTAACGGATAATTGGTTGCTTCTTTGTAAAACGAAACCCGATAACTTGGATTTCTCCAGAGGTTACCGGGAATGAACATAACAAAGATACTGCTAATAATTTATCTAAACAAACTTTTTGTAATGAAATACTGTGACTTTGAAGAAATCCTTTCCGAAGATCGAATGAGACGCTATGTAAAAGCGTGTGGCGGCAATAAGAAGAAGGGTATGACACTATACCGTTATAATCTAAATCTTGCAGGGGAAATGCTTAAGATAATTAGTTGTTTTGAGGTTGCGCTCCGAAATCGAATAGATCAGATATTGAATCCCGTTTTTGGGAAAGATTGGCTTCGGGACAGTTGTATGCCCCAAGGAATATTTGATAGCCCTCGAACAACGGGGACTCAAAAAATTATTTTAAGGGCTTATACCGATCTGGAAAATAAGGGGGCTTATACCCCAACAAAACTAATGGCAGAAATGGAATTTGGTGTTTGGAAATATATGTACTCCGGACCACAATATGCCGCCACTTTACAAAAGCTATTAGCAGTTTTCCCTAATAAGCCTAAATCTTCCGCCAGCGCGCGCATCGATAATAAGTATATTTTCAATGAACTGGACCGGATTAATCTAATCCGAAATCGTATTGCACATCACGAACCAATCTGCTTCGCAGCAAATTTGCCTCTTCTATCTTTAAATTATATAGACACCGTTTATCAGCGAATTTTAGAACTATTTTCCTGGATGGGAATTAACGGGAGAAAACTATTATACGGAATAGATCACATCCCTAAAATTCGCGAAGAAATTATTTCTAAACATCTATCTCCCGAAATAAACCAATAGCACGGAAATGTCCGACGGGGAAACGCCGGAGATGCGGGAGGCCTGGGCGATGGAAGAAGGACGGTAGCGCTTGAGTTTCTGGCGGCACTCGATGGAGAGACCGGAGACGGTGTCGAAGTCGAAATCGGCGGGAATTTTGAGATTTTCAAGCCGGAGAATTTTCTCCGCCTGCTGATTTTCCCGGTCGATGTAGCCCTTGTATTTAATGGCTATTTCCACGGATTCAACCACTTCTTTGGGATAAAGTGTTCCACGTGGAACATTCTGCAGAACCTCCGCAAGACGGACGGAAGGACGGGAAACCAGGTCGGCGACTTTCTTGGAATCCGTAATCGGCGCCTCACCTACTGAAGTTAAATAATCATTGATCTGCTCGGCACGGACTTTCTTCGACTCGGCGAAAGACTGCAAAGCGGCCACATCCTCATACTTTTTCATCGTCAGCGCATAACGCTCCTCGGAGCAAAGACCCGCCTCGTGCGACAGGGCCGTCAGCCGGAGATCCGCGTTGTCCTGGCGGAGAAGGATCCGATATTCCGCCCGCGAAGTAAACATCCGATACGGCTCGTCCACGCCTTTCGTGATCAGATCATCGATCAGCACGCCGATATAGGCCTGGTCGCGGCGCAGCACGAACGGGTCCTTGCCGTGAATCTTCAGGTGGGCGTTCATTCCGGCGATAATTCCCTGCGCGGCCGCCTCTTCATAACCCGTCGTGCCATTCACCTGCCCGGCGAGATAGAGATTCTCCACAACGCGGGATTCCATCGTGGCCTGCAACTGGACCGGATCGAAATAATCGTATTCAACCGCATAGGCGGGCCGGTAAATCTCCACGTGCTCCAAACCTTCGATCTGGTGAAGCGCCTCGATCTGGACCCGGAGCGGAAGAGAAGACGAGAATCCCTGCAGATAATATTCATTCGTATCGCGTCCTTCCGGCTCCAGGAAAAGCTGGTGGGAATCCTTGTCGGCGAAAGTCCGGATCTTGTCCTCGATGCTCGGGCAATACCGCGGACCGATTCCGTGGATCATCCCGGTAAAAAGCGGCGATTCTCCAAAGCCGGAGCGAAGCACGTCGTGCACCTTCTCACTCGTATGGAGAATGAAACATTGCATTTGCGGACGGCCGCCCTGCACTGCGGACGGAATCGGAAGGAAGGAAAAACGGTCGGGGTCGGGGTCGCCCTCCTGCGGAAGAAGTCGGGATGTGTCGACGGAAGAAATGTCGATCCGGGGCGGAGTTCCGGTCTTCATCCGGGCGGTCGCGATGCCGAAGCCGGTGAGTTGTTCGGTGAGGCCGAAAGAAGATTTCTCTCCGATCCGGCCTCCTTCAAAAGAAGTCTGCCCGATGAAAAGTTTCCCTCCGAGGAAGGTTCCGGCGGTCAGAATAACCGCCTGAGAATGAAAAATTGCCCCGGTAAGTGTCTTGACTCCCGTGATTTTTGCATTCTCAAAGAGGAAAGAAGTCGCAGAATCCGCGTAAATCCTTAAGTTAGAGGTGTTTTCAAGGGTTTTTCGCCAGATCGCCGAAAACTGCATTTTGTCGCACTGGGCGCGAGGACTCCACATCGCGGGCCCCTTCGAACGATTGAGCGTCCGGAACTGAAGCGTCGAAGCGTCGGTCACGAGTCCGGTGCATCCGCCGAGCGCATCGATCTCCCGGACGATCTGTCCCTTGGCGATACCGCCGATGGCGGGATTGCAGGACATCTTGGCGAACGCCGTCATATCCATCGTGATCAGCAGGACGGACGACCCCATCCGCGCGGCGGCCACTGCGGCCTCGCATCCGGCGTGTCCTCCTCCGACAACGATGATATCGTACCGCTTTTCCATCTAGACAAGTTCCCGCAGCGACAGGTAATAGTTCTCTTTCTCACGCATGGTCTTCTGATCGGCCTTCGTATGGTCGTCGTATCCGATAAGGTGAAGGATTCCGTGCACCATCACGCGGTTGAGTTCATCCTCGAACTCCGTCCCGTACTGGACGGAGTTTTCACGGACGCTGTCGACGCTGATGAAAAGGTCGCCGGAAATCTTGTCGCCCTCGCAGTAGTCAAAGGTGATGATATCGGTGAAATAATCGTGCTGGAGATACTTCAGGTTAATGTCCAGAATGTAAGGATCCGAACAGAAAATAATGGAAACGTCCCCCATCCTGCGGATCTCGCTCTCGGCGACCAGCCGGAGCCAGCGGTTGTTGCGCTGCCGGCCCTTGAAAACAAATTTCGTGTCCTCGAAGAAATAAGAAATCATAACCTATCCTTTTTTCGTTTGCAAATTTATGATAAATTTGCGGAAATATGTTGAGAACGCTGAAAATAATAGCCCTTCTTCTGGGTCTCCTTTCTCTTGGCGCCTGCCAGAAGGGAAGCCGGTATTATGCCGATATCGTCGCCGATCCGGGAAACGATCCCGACAGCCTTCTCCTTCTCCTCGAGAGCCGCAACCCTCTTTTCGACAGCGCACCCGACAAGCGCAAAGAGGCCGAATACGCCGTTCTCCACCAGCTGGCGTTCTCCGACCTTTACGGCTTTGCCGATATGGACGAAAAGGGAAGTGTCCTGGAAGCCAGGAACTATTTTTCCAGGCATCGCAACCGCCCGATGCTTGCCCTCAGTATGGACGCCCTCGGCCGGATCTGCTATTCGGGAAAAGACTACAATACCGCGCTGAAATGCTTCTCCGCCGCCCTGCGGCAACTGGATTGGCAGCGGCAGGGAGACTACGCCCGCAAGATTTGTTCAGCGATGGCCCGATGCTACAAGGCCTCCGGGATGGAAATCGACGAGGGGCAGTATCTTTACTTTGCCTATCAGGGATTCAATGCCTCCCGGATGCGGAACGAGCGCATCCGCCTCATCGCGCTGGCTTTGTTCTTCCTGGCGGTCACCGCGAGTCTGATCTGGTACTTCATAGCACGTAAAGCAATGATTGAGAGGCAGTTAGAGGAAACCCGCGCCGAGGCGGAGGCCTCGATGGCGATTGCCGAAGATCTCAAAACCCGCCTTTCCGGGAGCAAATTCCCGGCCGGGACCGAACTGCTCGAACGTCTCTGCGCACAGTACTATGTCAACGAGGGCTCCGACCGGCTTCAGGGCAGCATCGTCAAGGAGGTCCGCTCCATCATCGACGGTTTCCGCAACGACAAGGCCGTCCAGCGGCAGGTCGAAGAGTCGCTGAACGCCTCCTCGGATAATGTGATGACACGGCTGCGGGCGGCGTTCCCGAAATGGAAGGAAGAGGACTTCCATATCTACGCCTACACGGCCGCCGGCTTCTCCAGCACCACCATCGCCACGCTCCTGGAAAAAGACAAGCCCTTCGTCTACAACCGTCTCTACCGCATCAAGTCCCGCATCCAGGCCTCGGATTGTCCGGATAAGGAGTTCTTTATTGAAGTTCTGCAATAAAAACGGAGGGGGCTGTTTCTTCCATCCTCGGCCATACGGCCTCGTCCTTCCCACAGTCTTCGACTGCGGGCCCCTCCCTCTACTTGCGAGGGTGCAAATGATTGCAGAAACAGCCCCCTCCATTTTATACAAATGCAATATCAAAATGAAGACCTGCGAGATTTTTGGAAAGAGAATTATTTACAACTATTTAAGAATCAGTAGTTTATAAAACTCGACTGCGAGATTAAAATTCGCAAAAAAATAGGAATCGCCAAAGAGTCTTCGTAACTTTGCATCAGTGAAAATGTGAAACCCTATAAAGGATTTTATTATGGAAGTCAAGAAAAGCCCCAAAGCGAGCCTTGAGAACAAGAAGTTCCTGTTTACCGAGATCGGTCTCGTCGTAGCCCTCGGTATCCTGTACGGAGCTTTCGAGTGGTCCACCAAGGAGGCGGATGTCGCAATGCTGGCCGACAACACCCAGGTCCAGATCGAAGACGAGATGATCGCCATCCAGAACGAGACGCCCCCGCCGCCGCCCGAGGCCCCCAAGATCCCCATCCTCTCCGACCAGATCGACATTATCGACGATAACATCAAACTCGACGACGACCTGTTCATCAACCTCGAGGACGATGCCAATCTCGGTGTGGAAATCATGGACTACAAGGAAGTGGAAGTGGTAGAGGAAGTCGTTGAAGAAGAGGCGATTCCGTTCCAGCTCGTGGAAGAGAAGCCGTCCTTCAACGGCGGAGACGCCAACGAATTCTCCAAATGGGTCAACTCCAAGCTCGTTTACCCCGAGATCGCCAAGGAAAACGGCGTGCAGGGCCGTGTCACCCTCTCCTTTACCGTGGAGAAAGACGGTTCCGTGACCAACGTCCGCGTCCTTCGTGGCGTCGACCCTTCCCTCGACGAAGAGGCCGTCCGCGTGGTGAAGAGCTCTCCGAAGTGGAAACCCGGCAAGCAGCGTGACCGCGCCGTCAAGGTTACCTACACCTTCCCGGTAATCTTCCAGCTCCGCTAAGACGCGGGGTCTACAAACAAAAATCGGTGTCAAAATTCTTGGCACCGATTTTTTTCGTTATTTTTGCAGGCGATATGGAAAACCAACACACGGAAAAAGCCGTCTTTGTCGGCGTCATACTGGAGAAGGGAAGTGAACGAAAGGTGATGGAATATCTGGATGAACTGGAATTCCTCGCCGAAACGGCCGGTGCCGTCGGCGACAAGAAGTTTGTCCAGCGGCTGGACCGGATCGAGAAATCCACCTACATCGGAACGGGAAAACTCAAGGAAATCAAGGAATACTGCGAGGAAAACGACATCGAATATGTCATTTTCGATGACGAACTCACGGGAATGCAGCAGCGCAATATAGAGAAACTGCTCGACAACAAACACCTCAACGTGATAGACCGGACCAGTCTGATCCTGGAAATCTTCGCCCAGCGAGCCCGCACTTCCTACGCGAAGATGCAGGTAGAACTAGCTCATAATCAATATATTCTCCCGCGACTTGCCGGTATGTGGACTCACCTGGAGCGCCAGCGGGGCGGCATGGGCACCCGCGGCGGTATGGGTGAAACCCAGATCGAAGTCGACCGGCGGATCGTCAAGCAGCGCATCGCCAAACTCAAGGAAGACCTCAAGAAGGTGGACAAACAGATGGCCACCCAGCGGAGCAACCGCGGAAGCCTCGTCAGACTCGCCCTCGTCGGCTATACCAACGTCGGCAAGAGTACGCTGATGAATCTCCTGGCAAAGAGTGACGTCTTCGCTGAGAACAAGTTATTCGCCACCCTCGACACCACCGTCCGCAAGGTCGTCATCGAGAATGTTCCCTTCCTCCTGAGCGACACCGTCGGATTCATCCGCAAACTCCCCACGCAACTCATCGAGGCCTTCAAGAGCACCCTCGATGAAGTCCGCGAAGCGGATATCCTCGTGCACGTCGTTGACATCTCCCATCCCGAATTCGAAGAACAGATGGAGGTGGTGGAGAAAACCCTCCGGGAAATCGGGGCCGGTGATAAGCCTACCTATGTGGTATTCAACAAGATAGACGCTTACAAGCCGGAAGAATACGACGAATTTTCCCTGGAGCCGAAAGGCAAGGAACACCGCACGCTGGACGAACTCAAAAACAGCTGGATCGCCCGCGAAAAAACACCCTGCATCTTCATCTCGGCCCTCAACAAGACGGGATTACCGAAACTCCGCAACGACATCTATAAGATGGTTGCGGAGATTCACGCGGGAAGATACCCGTTCAATAATTTCCTCTGGTAAGAACTTCCTTTACAAACGCTTTACTTGGAGAGCTGAGTAGTTATCTCCTGTGAGAACGTAGGCATTCCTCTTTTTTATTAATAAATCAAATAATATACAATAAAGCGGCTAATATTTAAATATTAACCGCTTTATTATTTTAATTTATCGGGCCTGAAAACTACTTGTTTGCAGCGTCCTGGGCAGCCTTGGTAGCGGCGTCTACGCCGGCCTTGGTGAGGTCGATGGCAGCGTCGGCAGCAGCTTCCTTGAGCTTATCTTCCGTGCTCTTTTCCTTTGCAGGGGCCTCTTTCTGAGGCTCGGCGGCGGGTTCCTCTTCGGCCTTCTTGTTGGTGTTGCCGCAGGCGGCGGCGCAGACCATCAGGGATGCGATGGCGATCAGGGTGTAAACTTTCTTCATGGTACTTAAATTTAAAAGGTTATAAGAAAAATGGTTTTATTCAGAGAACTTTGCCTTAAGGTACTCCCGGTTGAGCCGGGCAATGTGATCGATGGTGACGTGCTTCGGACACTCCATCTCACAGGCGCGGGTGTTGGTGCAGTTTCCGAAGCCGAGTTCGTCCATCTTGGCGACCATCGCCTTGGCGCGGCGGGCGGCTTCCGGTTTACCCTGCGGAAGCAGCGCCAGAGAACTGACGCGGGCTGCCACGAAGAGCATTGCAGAACCGTTCTTACAAGTCGCCACACAGGCACCGCATCCCACACAGGCCGCCGCATCCATACTGTCCTCCGCCGTATCGTGCGGAATCAGGATTGCGTTGCCATCCTGAGCCTGACCTGCGCGGACGGTGATAAAGCCGCCGGCCTGAAGGATCTTGTCGAAGGCGCCGCGGTCGACCACCAGATCCTTGATCACGGGAAACGCTGCCGATCTCCACGGCTCCACGGTAATCGTGGCGCCCGGCTTGAAATGACGCATAAAGAGCTGGCAGGTGGTCACCTGGTCGTCCGGTCCGTGCGCGCGGCCGTCCACATACAGCGAACAGGCGCCGCAGATGCCTTCCCGGCAGTCGTGATCGAATGCGACCGGCTCCTTTCCCTGACGGATGAGCTGGTCATTCAATATATCGAGCATCTCGAGAAAAGAGGCGTCCTCCTCCACATCCGTAACGTGATACGTCTCGAAATGTCCCTTTGCCTTTGCGTTTTTCTGACGCCAAACTTTGATATTGTATTCCATAATCCGTCAGTCTTTATAGTTACGGGTTGCAATCTTGATATTCTCGTACTTGAGCGGCTCCTTGTGGAGTTCGGGCTCGACGCCTTCACCCTTGTATTCCCAGGCGGCGACATACATGAAGTTTTCGTCGTCACGCTTGGTTTCGCCTTCCTCCGTCTGCATTTCCTCGCGGAAATGACCGCCGCAGGATTCCTTGCGGTTGAGAGCGTCGCGGGCCATCAGTTCGCCGATATCGAAGAAGTCCACCAGACGGAGGGCTTTCTCGAGTTCCTGGTTGAATTCCTCATTGGTGCCGGGCACACGGACCGTCTTCCAGAATTCGTCGCGGAGTTTGCCGATTTCCTCGATGGCCTTCTTGAGGCCGGCCTCGGTGCGGGCCATTCCCACATATTCCCACATGATGTGGCCGAGTTTCTTGTGGATACTGTCGACCGTTTCCGTACCCTTCACCGCAAAAAGTTTGTCGATACGGGCCCTGACCGCCTTTTCGGCTTCATCGAACTCGGGAGCGGAAGTATCGGTCTTCGGCTCGCTGAATTTGTGTGACAGATAGTCTCCGATGGTGTAAGGAAGGATAAAATAGCCGTCCGCAAGACCCTGCATCAGGGCGGAAGCGCCGAGACGGTTGCCGCCGTGGTCGGAGAAGTTGGCCTCGCCGATGGCATACAGACCCGGGATGGTGGTTTGCAAATCATAATCGACCCACAGACCGCCCATCGTGTAGTGGATAGCCGGATAGATCATCATCGGCTCCTCCCAGGGGGAAGTCGTCGTGATCTTTTCGTACATCTGGAAGAGGTTGCCGTAACGCTCTTCCACCTTCTGGTGACCGAGCCGCTTGATGGCGTCGGCAAAATCGAGGAATACGGCAAGACCCGTCTCATTGACACCGTAACCGGCATCGCAACGCTCCTTGGCGGCACGGGAGGCCACATCGCGCGGCACCAGGTTGCCGAAAGCGGGATAACGGCGCTCGAGATAGTAATCGCGGTCCTCTTCGGGAATCTGCGAGGGCTTGATCTCGTGCTTGCGGAGTTTCATCACGTCCTCCATCTTCTTGGGCACCCAGATACGGCCGTCATTACGGAGCGACTCGCTCATCAGCGTCAGCTTGCACTGCTGGTCGCCGTGAACGGGGATGCAGGTGGGGTGGATCTGCGCGAAGCATGGATTGGCGAAGAAAGCGCCCTTCTTGTAGCACTGCCAGGCGGCGGATCCGTTGGAATTCATCGCGTTGGTAGAGAGGAAGTAGGTGTTGCCGTATCCGCCGGTCGCAAGCACCACGGCGTGGGCGCCGAAGCGCTCCAGTTCACCGGTAACGAGGTTACGGGCGATAATGCCTTTTGCCTGACCGTCGATGATCACAAGGTCGAGCATCTCGTGACGGGGATAACTCTTCACGGTACCTGCCGCAATTTCTTTGTTGAGCGACGCGTATGCACCGAGAAGCAGCTGCTGTCCGGTTTGTCCGCGGGCGTAGAAAGTACGGCTCACCTGCACGCCGCCGAAAGAACGGTTGGCAAGGTAACCGCCATATTCCCGGGCGAAGGGAACACCCTGGGCCACGCACTGATCGATAATGGCCGCACTGACCTCTGCCAGACGGTATACATTCGCCTCCCGGCTGCGGTAGTCACCGCCCTTGATGGTATCGTAGAACAGACGGTAGACGGAGTCATTGTCGTTCTGATAATTCTTCGCGGCGTTGATACCTCCCTGCGCGGCGATGGAATGTGCGCGGCGGGGAGAGTCGCTGATACAGAATATCTTGACATTGTACCCCATCTCACCGAGAGAAGCGGCTGCAGATGCTCCGCCGAGACCGGTTCCCACGACGATCACCTCAAGTTTGCGTTTATTGTTGGGACTCACAATCCGGATTTCGGCTTTGCGCCGGGTCCATTTTTCGGCGAGCGGTCCGTCCGGAATCTTTGAAATTAACTTATTGTCGGCCATTTTAGGGTGTTATTTGAAAATTCCTACAAGTTTAGTCATTTTTTCCGAATTCTTCCTTATAAATTCTCAAAAATGATGAGCGGAGGCTGGCGTATTTTCTGAAAAATAGATTGTCCGACAGGTCTCCGGAAGTCCATTTCCCAAATATTTTCAAGAACATAGCGTCGATTTTATCCTCGGCGCGACGGCATTGCGGCCGCAGGTCCGCATCCATTTCCTTCATTTTCAAAGCCAGGTCGCACAGTTCGCTGTGTCCGTCATCGCCGGGCATCACATAAGCGGGAAGGAGGCATCCGTTTCCGACGAGCAGCGGTACGGCCACGGAGCAGGGCGGATAGCCCAGAATGGTCCACATCACGGTATGAAGCGGATTTTCACCGGGTCTGACCCCTTCTATGACCAGCGACGCCGAGGTAATGTTCCGCGGAATGACATACGCCTTCCCCCTCTCCCGGTTTCTGTACGAACGGGATACGCAGTCGAACAGATCCCCGTGCTTTACCTTATACGGCTTTTTCGAAAGAATTTCTGAGAAAATTTCCGTGGCGGTGATATATCGCTCGTATCCCTTATAATCCTCTCTCCGTCCCGATTCACTGAAATTGGTCACCACCCGGTAGCCCGATTCCAGCGCGTTTACGTCATATTTGACCCAGGAGTAGTTGTTGACTTCATAATAGGCCGCGCCTCCACAAGCGTCGATGACGCCGAAATTGGCCTCCACCCCGAGCGGACGCGGCAGCGTATCCAGCAGGTGCTCGAAATCCGGGAGATTCCCGCAGATTCCGAGCGCTTTATACATAATAATCCCCTCCCTGTCCATCTCCGACGCGGGAACATCGTCGTCCTTTATATTATAGGAAGCGGTATTCATGATGCTGAATCCCGCCTCGTTCGTACCGGTCCACACCTCTCCGTCAAAAGCCGTGGAGGCGTTCACCAGCCCGATGAAACTGAACCGGGGCCCGCGGAAATATCCGACGGCATTATCCAGCTTCCCCGTATCGCGATGCTTGAGCATCAGCGGTCTGCCGTCCGCGGTCGCCTTGCCGGATATAATAATGGAAGTACAGCAGAATGCCGGCAGGGTCAGCATCCCCAGCAGCAGGGAAAGGACTGTCTTTCTCATGATCCGAAAAGATTACCGGTTCCGTCGTCCTCCCGCCCGGCGAGATACGAATCCAGACCGAGGTGATGATAGGCCAGTTCGGTCGCGATGCGGCCGCGCTGGGTGCGAAGGATGAAACCCTCCTTGATAAGGAACGGCTCGTAGACCTCCTCCAGCGTGCCCTGATCCTCGCTGATGGCCGTCGCAAGCGTACCGGCGCCGACCGGCCCGCCCTTGAAAGTCGTGATAATGGTCCTGAGGATGTTGTTGTCGATCTTGTCGAGCCCGCGCTTGTCGATCTTGAGCTTATTGAGGGCGAACCGGGCGATCTCCAGGTCGATATGACCGTCTCCCATCACCTGTGCGAAATCCCGCACCCGCTTGAGGAGCGCATTGGCGATACGAGGCGTCCCCCGGCTCCGGAGAGCTATTTCCATCGACGCGTCGTCATCGATGGCCACCTTCAGGATGGCCGCGCTCCGTCGGACGATTTTTTCCAGGTCTTTCGTATCGTAATACTCCAGCGCACAGTTGATGCCGAACCTTTCCCGGAGCGGCGCGGTCAGCAGGCCGCTGCGCGTGGTGGCGCCGACGAGGGTGAACGGATTGAGGTTGATGCGGACGCTCCGCGCGCCCGGCCCCTTGTCAATCATTATGTCTATGACATAATCCTCCATCGCGGAGTAAAGATACTCCTCGACCTCGGCGGAGAGGCGATGAATCTCATCGATGAACAGCACGTCCCCCTTTTCCAGCGAGGTCAGAAGGCCCGCCAGATCGCCCGGCTTGGCCAGCACGGGACCCGACGTCACCTTCATATCCACGCCCATCTCATTGGCGATGATGTGCGCCAGGGTGGTCTTCCCCAGACCGGGAGGGCCGTGGAAAAGCGTATGGTCAAGCGCCTCTCCCCGCATCTTCGCCGCCTTGATATAGATATTCAGATTGGAGACGATTTCACGCTGCCCGGTAAAATCATCCAGTTCCTGGGGGCGGATTATTCCGTCTAATTCGTTATCTTTGCCTTCGTTTGTATTGTGGGGGTCGAATTCGGTCATTTTGTCCGGCTTTGAAAATTACAAATACAAATATAATTTTTTTATTTAAGAATTTTGTTGTTATGTAACGTGTTGAAAAGTTGATAAGCCACCGGAAGGTCTTAATATTCAATAAATTGGAATATTCATAAAATGTTAAGAACTTTCCTTTTTCCGGGGATGGGGCTGTGAATGGCTGAAGGAATCGGAAAGCGGACCGGTAATGAACATACTTATCAACAGGTTATCAACAGGGTTATCCACCGTATGAAAATCGCGCTCAGAGAAACCGCGGAATTAAAAGAAAAACTCTCCTCCGGCGGAAAAATTTATTGCAGCGGACTCTTTCTCTCCGCCCGCTGGTTCGTTCTTTCAGATGTTGCGAAGGAAGGTTTTCACCTGATCGTCCTTCCCGACAGGGAGGAAGCCGAATACTGCAGTTCGGATCTGTATAATCTCGTCGAGGGAGACAGGGTTTTCCATCTTCCGGATTCGGGCAGGCATGTCGAACGCAGCAATTACAAATCTTCCCTATGCGTCCAGCGGACGGCCGCCATCGGGAAAATCCTTTCCTATAAAAAAGAGGAAGGACCGCTTTTCGTCGTCACCTATCCGGACGCCCTGGCGGAATGGATTCCCTCAGTCGGGAAAATGGAGGGAGCCGTGCTCGTCCTGGAAAATGGGCAGTCCGTCAAGTTTTCTTCCATTCCCGAAACACTCGCCGCCGAAGGATTCGAGAAGGTGGATTTCGTATCTGCTCCGGGGCAGTACGCGGTCCGCGGTTCCATCATCGATATATTTTCCTATTCGCTCAACCATCCTTTCCGGCTGTCTTTCTTCGGCAACGAAATCGAAAAGATCCATATTTTCGACTGCAACACGCAGCTCTCCGTCGGAGAAACGGACAAGGCCGACATCTACCCCGACCTCACGCAGTCTTCGCCGGAGGAGAACGGCGTTTCCCTGCTTTCCATCCTGCCGGCGGATGCCGTCGTGTGGCTGGATTCCTCCGATATGTATCGGGAAAAAGAATTCTATAAAGGATTTGAACCCTTCACAAACGTATTTCTCGACATTCCGCTTGCGGAACGGGAAAAAACGGAAGGCATCCGGTTCCACATCGCGCCCCAGCCCGTATTCAATAAGAATTTCGAACTCCTCCAGGGCGATATCCGCATGAAGACGGAGACGGGCTATAAGGTGGCGATATACGGGGAGAAGGAGAGTCAGATCGAGCGGCTCAAATCCATCCTATCCACGGCGGAAGTACCGCTTCCCGAATTCGTTAAAGGAAAAAATATCCACAGCGGCTTCATCGACATGAGCGAACGGATATGTTGCTATACCGACCACGAGATTTTCGACCGTTTCCACCGGGTGGCGATCCGCCGCAGCGTGGAAAAGACCGAGCAGCTGACCCTCAACGAACTCAGCGCCTTCAATATCGGCGACTACATCGTCCACATCGACCACGGCGTAGGTGTTTTCGGAGGTCTGGTGAAATTGAAGGACGACAAGGGCCGCGTGCAGGAAGTGGTCAAATTGATGTATAAGGACGGCGATATCGTCTTCGTTTCGGTCCATTCCCTGCACAAGATTTCCCGTTTCCGTTCCCGTGACGGAGAGCCGCCGCGCATCAACAAGCTCGGATCCAAGACCTGGTCCAATCTCAAGAGCGGCGCCAAGTCGCGCGTGAAGGATATCGCCAAGGAACTGATCGGCCTGTACGCCCGCCGGAAGGCCTCCAAAGGATTCGCCTTTTCTCCCGACACCTATCTGCAGGAAGAATTGGAATCCTCATTTATGTATGAGGATACGCCCGATCAGGAAAAAGCCACCCGCAGCGTGAAGGAGGACATGGAGGATTCGTGCCCGATGGACCGCCTGATCTGCGGGGATGTGGGATTCGGAAAGACCGAAGTGGCCATCCGAGCGGCTTTCAAGGCCGTTTCGGACAGCAAGCAGGTGGCCGTCCTGGTGCCGACCACCATTCTCGCCCTCCAGCACTTCACCACCTTCCGTTCCCGGCTGGAAAACCTGCCCTGCACCATCGATTACGTCAGCCGTCTCCGGACCGCAAAAGAGATCACCGACATCAAAAAACGGCTCGAAAAGGGGCAAATCGACATCCTGATCGGTACGCACAAGATCCTCGGGGCGGGCTTCGAATTCAAGGACCTCGGCCTGCTCATCATCGACGAGGAGCAGAAATTCGGCGTCTCCGCCAAGGAAAAACTGCGCCAGATGCGCGCCTCGGTGGATACGCTCACGCTGACGGCCACCCCGATTCCCCGTACCCTGCAGTTCTCCCTGCTCGGGGCGCGCGACCTCAGCATCATCAACACTCCGCCGCCGAACCGGATTCCCATCCAGACGGAAATCATGCATTTCAACGAAAAGGAAATCCGGAGCATCCTCAACTACGAACTCAACCGCGGCGGCCAGGCCTTTTTCCTGCACAACAAAGTGGAGGAACTGCCCGCCATCCATGAGATTCTCCACCGGCTGGTGCCGGACATGAAAATCTGCATCGCCCACGGGCAGATGGAGTCCAAGGAACTGGAAAACAAGATGCTGGAGTTTATGCGGGGCGACTACGACCTTCTGCTCTGCACGACCATCATCGAGAACGGTCTCGACATTCCCAACGCCAATACGATTCTCATCAATCACGCGGAAAACATCGGTCTGAGCGACCTTCACCAGCTCAGGGGCCGCGTCGGCAGATCCAATCGCAAGGCATTCTGCTACCTGCTCGTTCCGCCGCTCATCTCGATTACCGAGGATGCCAGGCGCCGCCTCAAGGCCATCGAGGAATTCTCCGATCTCGGCAGCGGATTCAACATTGCGATGCAGGACCTGGACATCCGCGGCGCCGGTAACCTGCTCGGTGCCGAGCAGAGCGGTTTCATCTCCGACATGGGCTTCGAGACCTATCAGAAAATCCTGGCCGAAGCGATGGAAGAAATCGGGCTCGAGACGGGCATCACCCCTTCCCGCAAGGAAGAAAGGTATGTCAGGGACTGCACGATCGAGACCGACCGGCAGGCCCTCATTCCCGACGACTACATCGACATCACCGCCGAGAAAATCCGTATCTACAAGCATCTGGATTCGCTTTCGGACGACCGGGAGATCGACCGGTACCGCCGTCAGGTCGAGGACCGGTTCGGACCGCTGCCCCGGGAGGTGGAAAATCTTTTCAACATCGTCCGGATCCGCAACCTCGGCGCCCGCCTCGGCTTCGAGAAAATCATCCTCAAGAACGGTCTCCAGATCATGTTCTTCGTGTATTCGCATCCGACGGGATACTACCAGTCCGACCTTTTCGGGAAGATCCTCGCCAACGTGAACGAGCATCCCGATATCTTCACCCTCAAGCAGGCCGACGGCAAACTCCGCACCGTCTCCCGCGAGACCGCTTCGACCGAGATGGCCTATGACCGGCTTCGTCTTCTCGCAAAAAATTTGTAAATTTGCAGGATTTAATTCCTTACGCCCGTGAATCTGCTCATAGAAATCGGAAATACCGCCCTCAAGGCCGCCTGGTCTGACGGGATGACCCTCGGAAAGACATTCCGCTACCAGGGAGAGAAGGTGATGGACTTCATCCTGTCGCTGGTGCAGAAGGAAAAGCCGGCCGTGATGGTCGTCTCCGCCGTTGCGCCCGTGACGGAGGAGGAACAGGAAATCCTTCGGGCGGAATGCGGCCGTCTCCTGATTCTCGACAGTCATCATAACGAGGTGAAAGACAGGCATTTCCTTCCTGATTACCTGTCGTACGACCGTGTTTCCTCGCTGATTGCGGCCCGTTATCTTTTCGGCGGCCGGGCGTGCACCGTCGTGGATTTCGGCACGACGCTGACGGTGGACGTAACGGATAATCAGGGTATTTACAAGGGCGGAAACATCTCTCTCGGATGCCGGACGCGCTTCAAGGCGCTCAACCGGTATTCCCGCCGGCTTCCGCTGGTCAATACGCCGGGCGATCCGGAGGTTTACGGCCATTCCCTGCAGGGATCGATCGAGGCCGGCGTCGTTTCGGGCATCCTTTTCGAAATCGCCGGATATATCGAGCAAAACGGGGACGGAGTCGTGATTTTTACGGGTGGGGACGCAAATTATTTTGCAAAACGGATGAAAAAGCCCATCTTTGTAATTTGCAACCTCGTGCTGATGGGGTTGGCGATTATTGCAGATGAATATGCGAAATAGAATAATAAGGATCCTGTCCGCCGTCGCGGCGGCCCTGCTGTCGGCCTGGACGGCGGGTGCCCAGGGAGGGGCCACGAACGGCTTCTCTCCGTATTCCGTATACGGTATCGGCGTGATCCAGACGGAGGGTTCCGCTTTCAATATGACCCAGGGCGGCGTGGGTATCGCCACCCGCGACAAGCGTTTTGTCAACTACCTCAACCCCGCCTCGGTGACGGCGCGGGATTCCCTGTCTTTCATGGCGGATTTCGGTGTCTTCAACCGTAATTCGATCTTCCGTCAGGGCAACATGAAATCGGCCAACAACCTGTTCAACATCAGCGACTTCGTCATTTCATTCCCGATCTACCGCTCCTCCGCGATGATGGTCGGCGTCAAGCCGTTCAGCTCGTCCGCCTACAGTTTCTCCCGGCCCGAAACCCGGCCGGAAATCATCGGCAACGTGGGCAACGTGACCACCACTTCCTCCGGCAACGGCGGCATCTATGAAATCTTTGTCGGCGGCGCCGTCACCTTCTGGAAACGCCTCTCCATCGGCGGCCAGTACACCTTCTATCTCGGCAACATCGACAAGGAAGTGGCCATCGCGTTCGAAAATGAGAAATTCCGGGATGTCAGCACCGGCTACAGCCTGCAGATGCGGGGCCACACCGGGAAGGTCGGCATCCAGTACGACCAGCCGCTGACGCCCAAGGTCACGATGACCCTCGGAGCCACTTACCGTTTCCGTACCGCGCTCAGGGGCTATGTGAAGGATTATTCGTACGCCAGCGTATCCACGCTCGTCGACACCCTCCGCAACAACCAGAGCGCCCTGAAGGACGACAAGATCAAGTTCGCCGACGAATGGGGCGTGGGTATTTCCTTCCGCGGCAGCGACCAGTGGAGCGCCGAATTCAACTTCCTCCAGTCCGACTGGCGCAAGTCCAATTTCGACAACGTCAACGGCTTCTCCTGCGAGGGGGCCGAAGTCTTCCGCGCCTCCATCTTCCGTTCGTTCCGGGCAGGATTCTCCTACACGCCCAACCGCAACGACATCCGCTACTATCACCGGCGGATCACCTACCGCGGCGGCGTCTACTACGACCAGTCCTATTTCACCTGGGCCGGGAAGCGGATAGACGGCTTCGGCATCACCTTCGGCGCGACCCTTCCGGTCTTCCGCGGATACAACGGAATTACGCTTGGCATAGATATTGGACAGAGGGGGAAACTGGCGGATGAAAGGATCCGCGAAAGGTATATAGGATTTAACATTGGATTCAACATATTTGACATTTGGTTCCAGAAGCACCAATATGAGTAAAGAAAATTAACAGGAGGACGAGAGATGAAAAAGATTACGATGATTTTGACCGCTGTCCTGGCCCTGAGCGCCGGGATGAATGCGTTCGCCCAGGGAAAATACGGCGCCGACAGCGCCGAGTGCCTGAAGTATCTCTCCTATTATCAGGAGTATTACAAACAGAAGAATTACGATTCCGCCTTCCCGAACTGGCGGCAGGCGATGCGTTACTGCCCGCCCACCGCTTCCCAGAATATGGTAGGCGCCCACGGCAGCAACCTGCTGACCCGTCAGATCGCGAAGAACGCCCGCGACAAGGCGGTGATGAACGGCCTCGTCGATACGCTGCTGATGCTGCAGGACATCAAGGTGCAGTATTATCCCAAGCTGAAGGTCTCTTCGCTCAACAGCAAGGGTCAGTATCTTGTCAAATACCGCGGCAAGGACAAGGAGAATCTCAACAAGGAACTGCTCGCAATCGTAGGCGAACTCGGTGAGCAGTCCAACAAATCCATCCTTTTCAACACCCTCGAATCCTCCATCGACCTGTTCAAGATGGGTTCCCGGGATGCCGAAGAGGTGCTGGACGTCTACGAGAAGGTCATCGACTGCATCGAGAACGCTCCCGCCAAGGATTCCGCCGCCCGCGCCGAGAATGCCAAGACCAAGAGCGACATCGAGGCCATCTTCGCCCAGAGCAACGTGGCCAGCTGCGAGGACATTATCCGGATCTTCACGCCCAAACTGGACGCGGATCCCGAGAACATCGCCCTTTCCGGCACCATTCTCAAGCTGATGAACTCCACCGACGGATGCTCTTCCAACGACCTGTATATGCGCGCCGTGACCACGCTGCACAACAACGCTCCTACCTCCAAGACCGCATACGGTCTCTACCGCCTTAACGTCGCCGCCGACAACACCGACAAGGCGATCGAGTATCTGGAGGAGGCCATCGCCCGCTGCGAGGAGGATGAGCAGGCCGCGAAGTACAACTACGAACTGGCCGTTCTCTGCTATCAGAACAACGCCCGTGCAAAGGCCTACGCCGCCGCCGGCAAGGCTGCCGCCCTCGGTTATGGTTATACCGGCAAGGCCTATCTCCTGATGGGAGACATCTGGAAGTCCACCAGCTGCGGAGGCAACGAGGTTACCCGGTACGCCCACTTCTGGGCCGCCCAGGACTTCTACTCGATGGCCCGCAACGCCGATCCTTCCCTCGCTAACGAGGTTTCCGCCCACTCCAGCGGAATCGGCTATCCTTCCGCTGCCGACGCCTTTATGTACGGCATCTCCAACGGCCAGAGTTATACGGTCAGCTGCGGAGGCATCTCCAAGTCGACGACCGTGCGTCTCAGATAAGCCGGATTGGTGAAGGATCACAGACATAGAATCAGACGGATGGCAACCGCGTTTGCGGTTGCTTTCGTCGTCTTTTCGTGCAAGGGAAAACTCTCCGAGGCCGAGCATCTGAACCTGGACGAGACCCCTGTCCAGACCATCGAGAACATGTTCTTCGTGCAGACGGAGAACGGCATCGTCAAGAACCGGATCGAGGCGCCCGTGATGGAGCGCTACGACAACGATTCGATGGCGGTTGAACTTTTCCCCGAGGGGGTGAAAGTGTACGGATACGAGGAGGGAAACAAACTGGAGTCCATCATCGTGGCCAAAGCGGCCCGGCACGACAAGTTCAAGAAGACCGGCGAGGAAAAGTGGGGGGCGTACGGAGATGTCGTGATCCGGAATGTGATCAAGCAGGAGCGGATGGAGACGGACACCCTGTACTGGGACCAGGCGAAGCACGAGATCTTCACGCATTGCTATGTGAAAATGTCGTCTCCGCAGGGTTATATGCAGGGTTACGGGATGCGGTCCGATGAAATGGCGCGCAACGCCATCATCCTCCGTCCCTTCGACAGTTACGGCCTGATGAAGGAGGATTCGACCCTCGTCCGGATCGATTCCGCCAATTTTATAGGGCCCCTGTTAAAAAAATAATGGGAATTTGAAGAAAATTTACTAACTTCGCACCCCTTAAAGTTATGTCATTCCGAGCGAAAGCGAAGGAACCGGACACAAAAGACAAAAGAATTAAAAAATTAAGATACAATGGCTGTACTAGAAAAGCTGCGCGGATGGGGCATCGTCCTTTCGATATTGGTCGCCCTTCCCCTTTTGTTATTTATCATTGACCCGAGCCAGGTTATGCAGGCTGTCCAGGGCCTCTCATCCAAGTATGATGTGGGCCGGATCGGCGGCAAGAAGGTTTCCTATACCGAGTTCCAGGCCGAGACGGACCGTCTTTCCAAGATCTATGAAATGATCACGGGAAGTTCCACTTCCGGCGAGGAACAGCAGAATCAGGTCCGCGAGGAAGTCTGGAATTCCTACATCATGGACAACCTCTTCCTCAAGAACGCCCGTGCCGCCGGCATCACCGTCGGCTTCAAGGAGTCCGTGGACCTCGCTTCCGGCGAGAACCTTTCACCCGTCATCCAGCAGTTCTTCGGCAACAAGGAGAACGTGGTCGAATATGTCAAGAACATTTCCTCGGACGAGAGCGGCCGTTCCGCCGCCCTGTGGGACTACATCAAGAAGCAGGTGACGGACGCCCAGTATATGAGCAAGTACAACGCCCTCTTCGTGAACGCCGACTACCTCAACTCCCTGACCCTCGCCCGTATGGTCAATGACAACAATGTCACCGCGGACGTCGACTTCGTGATGGTTCCCTATTCCTACGCGACCGATTCGACGGTCGTCGTTTCGAACGATGAGATCCAGAAGTACTACAACGCCCACAAGAAGGACTTCCGTACGAAGGCCAGCCGCAACATCGAGTATGCGCTCTTCGAGGTGAAGCCGTCCGAGAAGGATATCGCCGCCGCCCGTGCCGCGTATGAGAAACTCTACGAAGAGTTCAAGACGACCGACAACGCCAAGGCGTTCATCCAGCACAATTCGGACTTCTCCTACAGCGACCGCTACTACAAGAGCGGCGAGCTCAGGAGCGTCAACCGCAGCGTCGAGGAGTTCGTAAGCGCCAACAACGCCGGTGTTTCCGAGATCTTCGCCGACGGTGACAAACTCTTCGCCGTCCGCATCCTCGGTACCGCCCAGGTGCCCGACAATGTCGACCTGAGCTGGATCGTCCTCGGCGGCGCCAAGGCGCAGCACGATGCCGACAGCCTCCTCGCCGCCCTCAAGGGTGGCGCCGACTTCGGCGAGGTCGCGCTTGAGAATTCCCTCGACCGCCGCAGCGGCGAGAACGGCGGAGAAGTGGGCACCTTCACCCAGGCCAACATCGTTCCCGGGCTGGAGAGCGCCTTCACCGCCAAGGTCGACGAGCCGTACATCGTGACGGCCGGCGGCTACACCTACATCGTCAAGGTGACGTCCGCTTCCGAGGCTTCGCTCGGCAAGAAGGTCGCCGTGTTCCAGAAGAACATTCTCCCTTCGAACGAGACCAACAGCATCTACTACAACAAGGCCAGCCGCCTTGCCACCCTTGCTGCGGGTTCGTATAAGAACTACCGCGCCGCGATCGACTCCAACGCCGTCGCCGACGCCTATTCCCGTTCGGAGAAGATCTATGAGAGCACCGACAGTTACAGCGGCGTGAAGCATTCCAAGGAAGTCACCCGCTGGGCCTTCGACAACAAGCCCGGCAAGGCTTCCGGCGTCATCACCGTCGACAACAAGTATTTCTTCGTGGTGGCCGTCAAGGACGCCGCCAAGGAGGGATACACGCCCGTTTCCGAGGTCTCCGAGATGATCAAGAACCAGCTCTACTCCGACAAGTACGCCGCCAAGAAGACGGCTGACGTGAAGGCGGAGATCGAGGGCCTTACCTCCCTCGAGGCCATCGCCGAGAAACTCGGAACCACGGTTTCGCATCAGGACGACCTGGCCGCTTCGCTCCGTTCCCGCAGCGAGGATCCCAAGTTCCTGGGAGCCGTTTCCTCAGCGAAGGAAGGCGTGCTGACCGGTCCTGTCGCGGGTTCGATGGGTACGTATGTATTCCAGGTCAATTCCCGTGAGACCGGTGCCGCGTTCACCGACAGCGACGCCCGCAACAACCGGAGCCAGATGGTGGCCTACACCAGCCAGATGATCGTTCCGCTGATGATGGACGAGGCCGACGTCAAGGACAACAGGGCAAGGTTCTTCTAGGGAATGAGCCTCAAATGCGGAATAGTGGGGCTGCCCAATGTGGGCAAATCCACGCTCTTCAATTGCATCAGTTCAGGGAAGGCGCAGAGTGCGAACTTCCCTTTCTGTACCATTGAACCCAACCTCGGTTCGACTTCCGTGCCCGACCGTCGGCTGGATGTCCTTTCGGAGATCTGCCACCCGCAGCGGACGATTCCCGCCACGGTGGAGATCGTGGACATCGCCGGTCTGGTGAAGGGCGCGAGCCACGGGGAGGGCCTGGGCAACCAGTTCCTCGCCAACATCCGCGAGACGGACGCCATCCTGCACGTTCTCCGCTGCTTCGACGACGGCAATGTCGTGCACGTCGACGGCAGCGTCGATCCGGTGCGGGACAAGGAGATCGTCGACACGGAGCTGCAGATCAAGGACCTGGAGGTGGTGGAAAACCGCATCAAGAAGGTCGAGAAACAGGCGACGACGGGCGGCGACAAAGAGGCCCGCAAACTGCTCGGGCTGCTCCTCCGCTACAAGGAGGCGCTTGAGAAAGGGCTCTGCTGCCGCACGGTGGTGCCGGAGACTCCCGACGAGGAGGCGATGGCGCGGGACCTGTTCCTGCTGACCAACAAACCGGTAATGTATGTCTGCAATGTGGACGAAGCGTCGGCCGTAAGCGGAAACGCGTACGTCGAGGCGGTCCGCGAAGCGGTGAAGGACGAGCACGCCGAGATCCTCGTGATCGCAGCCAAGACCGAGGCGGAAATCGCCGAGATCGAGGAGTATGAGGACCGGCAGATGTTCATCGAGGAACTCGGACTCAAGGAGTCGGGCGTCGTCCGCCTGATCCAGGGGGCCTATCACCTGCTGAATCTGCAGACTTTCTTTACCGCCGGGGCCGACGAATGCCGGGCCTGGACCATCCGCCGGGGCGACAAGGCCCCCCGGGCGGCCGGTGTGATCCACACCGATTTCGAGCGCGGATTTATCCGGGCCGAGGTCATCAAGTACGAGGATTTCGTCCAGTACAGGACCGAGGCCGCGGTCCGCGCCGCCGGCAAGATGGGCATCGAGGGGAAGGATTATGTCGTCCAGGACGGCGACATCATGCACTTCCTCTTCAACGTCTAGCCGGAAATTAAAAAAACGCATTCAAAAGGCGGAATTAAAAAAAGATTTTTACGTTTTTTGAATTCGGTTTCCACTCCCGTACCTATCTTTGGGTATGGGATTTTTTTTATGGATATGGCTCGCACTGCAGATTCCGGGGACAAGCCCCGACTGTCTTTGCCTCTTCTGGAACCTGGAGAATTTCTTTTATTATAAAGAGATTCCCGAACGGGTCGGGCATGACGGAGAGGCGGTCGGGAATGACGTGAGGGCGTTCTCGCCGGGGGGAGAGAGGCACTGGACGGGGCGGCGGTTCTATACGAAGTGCAATGCGATCGCGAAGGCGCTGCTATGGATCGGCAGCCGGGAGGGCCGGATGCCGGATGTCATCGGCGTGGCGGAGGTGGAGAATGCCTTTGTCCTGCGGAGGTTGCTTCAGACGACGATTCTGCGGAAGCTGGACTACGGGATCGTGCACCGCGAATCCCCGGACCGGAGGGGCATCGATGTCGCCCTGCTCTACCGCAAGAGCCGTTTCGACACCCTTTCCGTCACGCTCCGGAAGATGTATGACGGGAGAGAGCCGCTCCGTACGCGGGGCATTCTCTGCGTGACGCTGAAGGACCGCATGGACGGATCCCGCCGCCACTATCTGGTCAACCATCATCCCTCCAAATTCGGCGGATCCGAGGCCTCCGAACGGCGCCGCGCCCTCGCCGTCGGCACCCTCCGCCTCCTGGCGGATTCGCTGGGCGGGGAGATCATCGCGATGGGCGATTTCAACGACACGCCGCTCGGCGGGGTATACGACACCCTTCAGGGACCGCTCGTCGGCAAGGCGGATTCCCTCGTCCGTGCGGGAAGAGGCACGATCCGCTTCGCCGGCCGCTGGGAACTCATCGACGCCTTCTTCACTTCGCCTTCGGTCTCGTCCAGTATGGATATCGTCGAGATCCCCTTCCTGATGACCAAAGACAACACCCACGCGGGCTGGAAACCCCTCCGCACCTATTCCGGTCCCCGCTACACCGGCGGCGTCAGCGACCATCTTCCGGTAATATTGAGAATATACAAAGAATAAATACACTTTTTTAGTGTATTTTCAAAACATTTTTTATCTTTGCAAAGAAATGCAGATTGTTTTTAAACAGGAATACCTGTCCAGTCTCTACTACAACCAGACGGCGGATAAAAAGCACTGGTTTCAGCCGGAGGTGGTGAAGAAGTATATAAAAGTTGTGAATATTTTGAAAAATGCAAAAGGAATAGAGGATCTGTTTCCTTTTCATTCTTTAAACTATGAGAAACTTTCAGGAGATAAAGCCGGAATAGAGTCTGTGAGAGTTACGGATAAATACCGTCTGGAATTTCAAACGGAGCGCATTGAGGGCGAAATTCTCGTAACAGTTTGCAATATTTTGGAAATGTCAAACCACTACCAATAAAGAATATGGGACAAAATAAGTTCACTTCCACCCATCCGGGCGAAGTCGTAAAAGACGAGTTGATTGCACGGGGCATATCTCAAAAAGAGTTTGCCTGTCATATAGGCATACCATACACAATGCTCAATGATATCTTGAATGAGCGGAGATCCCTTTCTGTGACGACGGCTTTACTTATTGAATCAGCATTGGGAATCTCTGCCGAATTGCTGATGGGTATGCAATCGGATTATACGATGGAGCATGCACGCAACGATAAAGAACTATGTAGAAGAATCAGGCAAATAAAACCCTATACGTCTTCTTCGGCATCCGCCAGGATTGCGTGATAGTTCAAGGAAAATGATTATATTTGTAGATGCACGATTTTGTGTCTAAAAAGTAAACCGATATGAAAGAGAAAATCCAGGAAAAATTCAGAACCCTTTTCGGAGAAGAGGGCGAGTTGTTTGCATCGGCCGGCCGCGTCAATCTGATCGGTGAACATACCGACTACAACGGCGGTTACGTATTCCCCGGCGCCATCGACAAGGGCATCATCGCAGCCATCAAGCCCAACGGCGGCGACAAGGTGAAGGCCTATTCGCTCGATTATGACGAATATGTCGAATTCGGCCTCGAAGAAGAGGACAAGCCTTCCCAGGCCTGGGCCTGCTACATCTTCGGCGTCTGCCGTGAGACCATCAAGCGCGGCGGCAAGGTAAAGGGCTTCAACACCGTCTTCGCCGGTGACGTTCCCCTCGGCGCGGGTCTTTCTTCCTCCGCGGCGCTGGAGAGCACCTATGCCTTTGCGCTCAATTATATCTTCGAGAACGGGATCGACAAGTTCGAGCTCGCCAAGATTGGCCAGTCCACCGAGCACAACTACTGCGGCGTGAAGTGCGGCATCATGGATCAGTTCGCCTCCGTTTTCGGCAAGGAGGGCAGTCTCATCCGCCTCAACTGCAAGACCCTGGAATACAAATACTTCCCCTTCAAGCCGGAAGGATATAAACTTGTTCTTATCGACTCCTGCGTCAAGCACGAGCTCGCCTCCAGCGCCTACAACAAGCGCCGCGCCTCCTGCGAGAACGCCGCCGCCGCCATCCGCAAGAACCACCCCGAGGTGGAGTTCCTGAGCGATGCCAAGCGCGTCTGGCTCGATGAGGTCCGCGAAGAGATTCCCGAGGAGGATTTCCTCCGCGCCGAATACGTGATCGGCGAGGTGCAGCGGGTGCTCGACGTCTGCGACGCACTCGAGAGAGGCGATTATGAGACGGTCGGCGAAATGATGTACCAGACCCACTTCGGCCTGTCGAAACTCTATGAGGTAAGCTGCGAGGAACTCGACTTCCTCAACAAACTGGCCCGCAAGATGGACGTGACCGGCTCCCGCGTGATGGGCGGCGGCTTCGGCGGCTGCACCATCAACCTCGTGAAGGACGAACTCTACGACACGTTCGTAAATGCGGCCAAGGAGCAGTTCACCGCCAAGTTCGGTCACGCCCCGAAGGTCTATGACGTGGTCATTTCGGACGGAGCGCGCAAACTCTAGGAAATGGCGATGAAAAAGTTGTTGACCGAAGACTGGCTGGCAGTCTGGATCGGTTTTATCGTCATCGCCGTTGCTTGCGTGGCGGTATTGACGGGATGGTTTGACTTCAGCGCGATGAAGTTCGCGACCTGGAGTCTGGGCGAGAAGGCGGCCGCGGCTTCCGACAAGGTCGTTCCCCTGGCCACCCAGATGGGTGCGTGGGCGTTCTGGCGTAAGACGATTGTGACTATCTTGGTGCTCGGCACGCTGTTTACCCTCGGCGTCAAGCTGCAGGGCGGAAGCGTCAAGAAATACATTCCGGCCTTCCTGATGCTCTTTGTGCTGGCGTTTGTCGTGCGCTTCATCAGCGCGGAATTCACCCTCAACCGCTACCTCGAATGGGCCTTCTGGGCGCTGATCGTGGGTCTGCTGATCTCCAATACCGTCGGCGTACCCGCGTGGCTCAAACCGGCCATCAAGACGGAATACTACATCAAGACGGGCCTGGTAATCATGGGCTTCTCGGTGCTGTTCAGCAACATCGCCAGATTCGGCCTTTACGGCCTCGGCATCGCGTGGATCGTCACCCCGATCGTCATCATCTTCATGTGGTGGTTCGGCACGAAGGTGCTCAAGATGGACAACAAGCCGATGGTCATCACGCTGGCCGCCGCGACGAGCGTCTGCGGCACCTCCGCGGCCATTGCGACCGGCGCTGCCGCCAAGTGCAAGAAGGACGACCTCTCGATAGCGATCTCCATCTCGATCATCTTCACGATCCTGATGATGGTCTTCGAGCCGATGATCATCAAGTGGTGCGGGATGAACCAGCTGATGGGCGGCGCGCTCATCGGCGGAACGGTCGATTCTACGGGCGCCGTAGTGCTCGCCGGCAACGCCCTCGGCCCCGAGGCCGAGCAGGCCGCCGTGCTCGTCAAGTCCATCCAGAACATCCTCATCGGCTTCATCGCCTTCTTCGTGGCCGTGTTCTTCGCGACCCGCGTGGAGAACAGCGGCGCGGAGAAAGTGGGCGCCGGCGAGATCTGGAAGCGTTTCCCGAAGTTCATCATCGGCTTCTTCGTCGCTTCGCTCGTGGCCTCCTTCCTCATCCAGCCCATTTTCGGCGGAGACCAGGTAGGTGCCATCAACAAGGTGCTGGACCAGTATAAGAACTGGGCCTTCGTGCTGGCTTTTACCAGCATCGGCCTCGACACCAACTTCAAGGAGATCGCCAGACAGATGCAGGGCGGAAAGGTGCTCTGGCTCTACATCGTGGGCCAGGTGTTCAACATCGCCCTGACGCTCTTCGCGGTGTGGTTCCTGCTGAGCGGCGTCGTGTTCGACGTCCCGGTCCTCGATCTGTTCAAATAGTGACCGGTCGCGGAAAAAAGGTGTTCAAGATAGCCACGGTGCTTGTCGCCGTGGCTGTTGTTATCGTGGCGGTCTGGATCATGGTGCGGGGGCTGGGGCTATCCCCCGACCGCGACTTCGGCGCCGGCGCCTACTACTATGCCGACATCCCCGACTTCGAAAAATACCTCGGCGGCCGCAGCAACCCCACTTCCATTCCCTATTTCGTCTATGTTCTCCTTTTCCTTGCCTGGGGCACCCTGATGTACTTCCTCTGGAAGTGGATCGACAAGCGGTAGCTTTTACTGCATCTTTTTTCACAAGCCCCCGCGAAAAACACTTGCAAGTTGCATGATTCGCAAAGGTCGTATAAGGCCGGAAACAGCCATAGGGGGAGGAAATTTTATAGCCACTTTTGCAACGAATGGCAGAAAAAGTGCATCATAGAATAAACAAATTATCTGTAAGGTTATGGAACGAATTAAGGGTGTAATTTTGCTTGTCGGCATTCTACTGGCTTCAGGTTGTGACAAACTATGGGTGGGAGATGATATCACGAACGACCCGCCGACGCAGGTGGAGGCCGTCGACCTCGGATTGCCCTCCGGGACTTTATGGGGGTCGCAAAATCTTCTGGCGCCACGGAAATGGGATCTCGGCGGCAGTTTTGCCTGGGGAGAAGCGCCCGCGGACCAGTATATTCTTGAGCCGGAGGAGGATGCCGCCACGGTCACGCTGGGAGAAGGATGGAGAATGCCCACTCAGTGGGAGTTTGCAGAATTGGTCGAATGCTGTACGTGGGATAGAAAGACGGTAAAAGGGGCTGACGGCTACATAGCCGGGTATAACATTACCTCGAAAGTAAATGATAACAGTATATTTCTTCCCCTTGACACTTTCAAGACAATATCCCTGGTCGCCTCAATTTTTGATCATCCCGATTATCGGCTATATTGGACGAATTGTGCAGGTGATCAGACCAAGGCCCTCTGCTTTTCATTTGAGATAAAGAATACGACACCTTACAGAAGGAGTAAAGAATTGATGATCCGTCCGGTATTTGCCGGAAGGGCCCCGGTAGAAAGCGTCACGATCAAGCAACCCGAGCCGTCGCTTCCCGCCGGATCGACCTTGAAGATGAATGTTTCGATTCTGCCGCTGAATGCAATGGATAAGCGTATAACCTGGACGTTAAGTGATGACAGCGTGGCTTACATCGACGACAAGGGAAATCTTACCGCCCTGTCCCCGGGGACCACTCATCTGACGGTGAAGTCATCGTCCAACCGGAGTTCCGAAACGGACGTGACGGTCACGGATTACATTGTCCCTCAAAAAGTCGACATGGGATTGCCTTCGGGAACTCTATGGGCGGATAGGAATCTGGGGGCCGTCGAGCAGGATGATGAGGGCCTGCTATTTGCCTGGGGATCCATCTATCCGAAAGCTAGAAATTCCGTCGTTAATATGGATAATGTATCTCCGGATACGGACCTGGACGCGGCCACGGCCATTCTCGGCTCCGGATGGAGAAAACCGTCTCCCAAAGATTTTCAGGAACTTTGCGAGAACTGCAAAATATCCAGAGAGGATAATCCGCTCCCCATGCTGATTCTTAAAAGTAAAATAAACGGGGCGGAGTTGCATCTACCAATCGGTACGGCAGATTATTGGACATCTGAAAAGATCAAGATGTGTAAGCTGGGGTATGACTATAATAAGATGAGCGTTACAGTCAATATCAGGGAGCGTTTTTATAATAATACCTGCCTCTGGATTCGCCCCGTGTCCGTCAAATAGAAGAAATGAGAAATATTTTATATCTTTGCAGTAGAACCAATACCCCAAAGATATGAATCTCAAAGATATTGGCAAGATCCTGAATCGAGCCTCCTTTTCCGACATCACGCAGAAGATTACCAAGTACAAGTATGGTTCGGATGCGTTTATGCGCATTCTGGCGAGTCGCTACTCCTGCCATTCCTTCAATCATTATCCCGTCTCGGAGTCCAAGTTGCAGATGATTCTGGAGGCCGGGCGGCTGGCTCCTTCCGCGAAGAATCTCCAGCCGACGCGCATCTGGGTCGTCAAGAGCGAGGAGGCGCTCGCCCGCCTGCATACGGTCCATCCCTGCTACGGCGCCCCCGTGGTGCTGATCGTCGGCTGCCGGAATGAGGAGGCGTGGATCCGCGAGAGCGACGGCGTCTGCGCGGCGAAGACCGACGCGGCGATCGTTCTGACGCACCTGATGCTCACGGCGACGGACGCCGGGCTGGCCAATATGTGGATCTGGGATTTCGATCCCGGCAAGATCCGGGAAGTCCTTCCGGAAACGCGGGAGCACGGGATCTACGGTCTTCTCGCCATCGGCCATCCCGCGGCGGGAGAGGGCGATCCGACGGAGTTGCACACCGAGCGGAAGCCCCTGGAGGAGCTGGTGATAACGCTGTAGTCCTTTGCCCTGAAGAATGAATTCCAAAGCCTTGGCCTGCTGTTCTTCCTGCGGGAAGCAGTATGAAGTGGAAACCCTTCCGGCCGTCAATACGGCCCGGAATCCGGAACTCAAAGCCTCCGTCAAAGACGGATCTCTCTTTGTGAAACAGTGCCCGCACTGCGGGGAATCGAACCTTGTGCTGTATCCCTTCCTGTACCATGATCCGGACGCCCGGCTGATCGTCTGGCTGCTGCCGGAGGGGGGCGCGGGTTATGACGAAGCGGCCGTGGAGCAGATGTCCGCCCAGGTTGAGGCGCTGGAGGATTACACGGTCCGCCGCGTGGCGACCCCAGGAGAACTCATCGAGAAAATCGGCATTGCTGACGCCGGCCTGGACGACCGGGCCGTGGAACTCTGCAAATTCGTCACGGAGCAGGAAATGGAAGAGCGGATCCATCCCGACGGGCCGCTCCGCTTCTACCGTCTGGACGGAGCCGACAATGAAATCACCTTCACCTTCCCGTCCGGCGGTCAGATGATGTCGCTCAACATCGGCTTCAACGTCTATGAGGACTGCCTCGGCATCCTCCGGCGCAATAGCGCCATCCTCTCCACGAAAGGGTTCGCCCGTATCGACGTGGCCTGGGTCAACCGGTTTATGCGGTAAAAATAATGTCTATGAAAAAATCAATGTTCCTTCTGGCGGCGCTCTCGGTCGCGCTGATGCCTGTTTCCTGCGGAGAAAACGGAAAAGACGGACCGACCGTCCCGGTGGAGTCCGTCACGATTTCTCTCTCCAGTTTGACGATGGAGGTGGGGCAGACGTTGCAACTGGAGGTTGAGGTACTTCCGGAGAATGCGACAAATAAGAACGTCGTCTGGGCATCGTCGGACGATGAGGTTGCCAATGTCTCGGAAAAGGGTCTTGTCACCGTACGGAGTGCCGGAATTGCAGAAATCACGGCGACCTGCGGCAAAGCGCGCGGCATTTTCACGGCAATCGTGCCGGCTGAGATGGCGGTGGCGGTGGATATGGGACTCCCTTCCGGCCTCAAGTGGGCCTCTTACAATCTGGGCGCCTCCAAGCCCGAGGAATTCGGCGACTATTACGCCTGGGGCGAGGTGGTGCCCCGCAGCGAAAACTTCACCTGGGAGACCTATAAGTTTTATGCGGGCTGGGATGAATATTCCAATGTAAAATTATCCAAATACTTCAGTTCCGTTGACAATCTTAAGATACTTCAACTTGGTAAGAAGTCCGGTGAAACGGTGGACGATGCGGCCCGTGCGAGGCTTGGCGGCAAGTGGCGCATGCCGACGGAGGAGGAATTTAGGGAACTCTACAACAACTGCGATATTCTTGACGGATTCACAACATTAAACGGAGTGATGGGATTCAAGTTTGTCAACACCGAACATCCTGAAAAATGGATATTCCTTCCTGCTGCCGGTTGTCTGGGAGATGATACCCTCGATTCCGGGACGAGTTACCTGCGGTACTGGTCCTCGACGCGGCATGACATAGAAGACTCTGCCGCCTGCCTGCGGTGTTATTTTAAATGGAACGAATCCGGCTCGGGAATTAATTTCGAGTACCGCTGTTACGGTCTTTCGATACGGCCGGTCTGCGAAGAATAGATTCCCGGTCAAGCCGGGAATGACGGCTAGATATCCATCGAGAAAATAAACGACGCGCTGACGTGGCGGAGTTTTGAACCCGCCGCGCTGGCGGCGTCGCGTAGTTCGCCCCAGCGGGTGCCGCCGCTGTAGTCGAGACTGAAGCCGACCGAGCAGTCGAAGGGGAACCAGAGGAAGTTGGCAAGTTCGACGGTGAAGTCGGCGCCGGCCGAGAAGAGGAAGCCCCTGGCGACGGTGAAATCGGTGTGCGGAACGACCAGGAGATTCTTGATATACACCACGGGAGACATGATCGAGATGTCGCCGATGTAGATCGGGACGGCGTAATCGACGGTGAATTTAGCCTGCGTGGCCGCGTCGGCGAGGACGGAGGACAGCGCGGGATCGATGCCGCGCGGCAGCGTGAGAAGATGGTTCTCTCCCACCTTCCCCGGCTTCATCAGCATCTGCTGCATCATCGCGGACAGCCGGAAGCCCTGCGTGTGCCAGAATCCCGGCACATATCCGTATACATAGGCATACAAGTCGGGCGTGAAGATCTTCGAGAGGCCCGGCCGGAAGGCGTATCCCAGTTCCGCGCCGATACCGAGGGACGGGTAGACGTTGCTTTCCGCCACCGGCCGCATCCAATATCCTCTGGCGGAAGCCGTCAGCTTCTGCATCGGGATCTGACGCCCCGGCTCCGCGCCGAAGAAAGCGGGCATATACCCTTTCGGGAAGGTCTCCAGCAGCGTCATGTCACGCCGGGTGGTGCTGAAGAGGTCGTTGGTGATCGTGTATCGGACCTTCGGAATGAATCCGCTGATCCAGCCGCCCTTGGAGAAGCTGAGCGGGACGTAGATGCTGACATCGCCCCGGATGTAAGGCGCCTTGCGGACGGCACGGGCGAAGGATGCCTCGCCGCCGTTGCGGTCGTCCGGAACGGGCGTGAACAGGGAGGGCGTCCCGTCGCCGAGGAGGTTGTTGTAACGGTACAGGGTGGCGTTGCGGTCGTTGAAGTCGAAGCTCGCCTCGATGACGGGATACCAGCCCTTGTAGGTAAACTGCCCGTGGAGGGAATGCTTCCAGCGCTTCCTGTCCTGCGGATTCTTGTGGGCGGAATAGCCGACGAAGCCGTTCATCGTGCCGAGTTCGTTCTGGAAGAGGCCCGTCACGCCCAGGGACGCCGTCTCGTACGAAAAGTCGAAGCTCATCGAGGAGATGTTGTCGTAATTGAAATAGATCGGCGCCCAGGAGTGGAACTTGAAGAGGTGGGCCGCCTTGCCGTATTTCTTCGGCGCAGAGGGTTCGACGGGTTCATTCTCGGGATAGAAGACCGCGAGACTGTCTTCCTGCTGCGTCAGTTTATCCGCCACGCGGTAGGAGTGCACCTCGCCGAGCTGCACCTCCTGCGGCCGGAGATCCCTGGCGGAGGTGCGGAAAATCGCCCTTCCCTTCGGCGTCATACAGGTGCGATAGAGCGAATCCGTCTCCTCGTCGAGCACGTAATCGGGTCCGCCATAGCGGGAGCTGGTCACCCGGACCGTCTTTCCGGTCTCGGGGTCGTAGGAATAAAGTTCCTGGACGCCGGTGCGGTCACTGACAAACTCCACTTCATCCCCGTCGGCGCCCAGATACATCATTTTGGCATTGACGGGTTCCGTCAGGGCTTCCCATTCTCCCTCTTCGTCCGCGGGATGCTTCCAGAGCGTGTATCCGCCATCCGAAATGGCCAGGGCATAGATAACGTCCTCTCCCCAGGCCGTCTCGGTAAGCTGCTCATTGTCACCGGGTGCGGGAATTGTCCATTCGGTGGAGCCGTCCTCTGCGCTGATGATGCGGATGAGGCTGCCTCCCGTGTCGGGGTAATCCACGCAGGAGAGGTATTCTCCGTCCGGGGAGGGGCACGGGTTGAAAAGCCGTCCTTTCCGTGTCAGGTCGTGCGGCTTGTGGTCGGCGGTGGAGAAATAGCGGATGCGGGACGTGCCGGCGAGTTCCCATCGGGGGTCGCGCACGATTTCGGCCCAGTAGATCCGGTGCCGGTTGGGGTCGAAATACAGGGAACTCTCCGTGGCGGAGAAGGCCCGGATGACTTTTTCCGAGCCGTCCTTCCCGAAGATGATGAGTTGATCCGCGATGTCTTTACCGCTTTTGGTAACGTAGAGGTTGCCGTCCGCAAAGGTCTCCAGGGCGTAATCCGCCGGGAATACCGGTTCCTTGCTCACCCTCTCCAGGGTGTCGAACGGCGCCCGGGCGGCGGCTTCTTCCTTCCAGATGTCGCGCCATCCCTGCATGATCTTCTGCCAGGAATAGCCGAATTTGAGACCGGACGCGCTCCGGACCGTCTTTCGGAAGGAGAACAGTTTCCAGGGCGTCTCCGTAACGCGCTTGAAGTACCGCCGGGTGAAGGCGGGGTCGTTGAAGAAATACCGCGTGCCGGCCACCATCATATAGCCGGCGGCATAATAGTCCGGCGCGTAATGCCGATAGGATCCGTAACGCCACTGGTACCAGTCGCGCCAGTCGCCTTCGTCGAAGGCCACGTGATAGTATTCGAGGAAGTCCGCCGTCCGGCCGCGGCCGCTGCGGGTAAGGGCGGTTTCCGCCACGACGGCGTCGCCTTCCAGCAGGGCGGGATCGGGATACAGACCGGCCAGGGCGCCGATCCACATTTCACCGAGAACATACCAGGGATACTTCAGGCCGCCTTTGTAGCCGAACTGCATCTGGGCGAGATGGCGTCCCTCGTGTACGGCCAGCTGCGTGGTCCAGGGCTGCGGAAGGGATCCGTAGGGATTCGGCATCGTGTAGAGTTCCATCCGCCGGGGCGCCCAGGTGACGGAGCCGTTGTTGTACGGGGTGAAGGGATGGAGAATGACCGGCGTCTTGCCGAACTGAAGGGATCCGGGAACGAAGCCGATGCTCCGGGCCAGCGGGGTGGTGAACCGCTGCAGTTCGTTGTAATAGCCGGTCGCCAGGGAGTCCATCCCTTTGGGATAGATCAGCCGGTACGTCCCGCCCCGGATTTCGCTCCAGCGGGTCCTGCCGGGATCGTTCCCGGGCACCTCGAACTGCGCGAAAACCGGAGCCGCCCCGAGCAGCAGCCCGAGGATCACGGCCCAAAACTTCTTGTCAATCACCATTTCGGGTACAAAACTAACCAAAAACCCGCTGTTTTCCAACTTAAATAATCCGTTTGGCGGAGCGCTCCCTGCCTGATCCTTGGTTTGAACCTGTGAATAATAACGAATTCTTTGTATCTTTGTAAGACTATGAAGAGGATAGTTCCGCTCATACTGGTATGCGCCCTGGTGGCATCCTGCTTCGGGAGGAAGCCGGGAACGGGTGAGGCGGCTCCGAAAGCCGCGGCCTTCCCGACCGTGACGGTGCCCGGGGTCATTACTGACCCGGCCGAGGCGACGACGTGGATTGCGGAGCATTTTTTTGACGAGGTGACGACGGTGACCGGGCTCGACAGTACATCGCTGGAGCAGGCGGTCGGCACGTGGACGTCCCTCCTGACCGCCATTCCCGCCGAGAAGGGCGGAGATGCCGTCAAGGGCTATCTAGCCCGCCTGGAAACGCTCTCCGGTCCCGATGCGGCCCGCTTGAACGACCTTGTGGAGCGCTACCTGTACGATCCCAATTCCCCCGTCCGGAACGAGGATCTTTTCGCCGGAATGGCCAGGGGTCTCGCGACCGCGAAAAATACCCCCGACAGTCTCCGGACCCATTATGCCTATCTGGCGGAGAAGTGCGCCCTCAACGCCGTAGGGACCCGCGCGGCTGATTTCCTTTTCACGCAGAACGGCCGTGTCCGTTCGCTTTACAGCGTGATGGGGGATAAGATCCTGCTGATTTTCGGCAATCCCGAATGCTCCGCCTGCCGGGAACTGCACGCGGCGCTCGACGAGATGGAGGGGATTCCCGAGCGGATTGCGTCCGGCAAACTTGTCCTCGTGGAGGTCAATCCCGACGAAGACGCCATCGCCAAGGCCGAGACGGACCGGTCCTATCACATCCGCGCCATCCCCTCGATGTACCTGCTCGATGCCGACAAGACCGTCCTCCTGAAGGACGCCCCTGCGGAGCGGATTTTAACCTATCTCCGGAAAGAGGATGCAATTTAATCGCGTTGAAAAAGTTCTAAATAATTGATAATATGAAATTAACCAAAGAATTCTGGGGCAAGACCCCCGACGGAAAAGAAATCTTCAAGTGGACCCTCATGAACGAAGGCGGCGCCTTTGTCGTGCTGACGAATGTCGGCGCGGCCATCGTATCGATCGGCGTGCCCGACCGCGAAGGCAAGATTGCCGATGTCGCTGTCGGCTATCCCGATCCGATGTCTTATTTCGCCGACGGCCCCTGCGCGGGTAAAATCGCAGGGCGCGTGGCCGGCAGGATTGTCGGTGGGAAATTCACCCTCGACGGGGAAGTCTATACCCTCCCGCTCAACAACGGTCCCAATCACCTTCACGGTGGCCCCAAAGGCTTTTCCAACCAGGTCTGGGAAGGTCGCGAAGTCGGGGATGCCGTCGAATTTATGTATTTCTCCGAGGATGGAGAAATGGGGTATCCCGGCAACTTGAAGGCGGTTGCTCATTATGAGTGGGGCGAGGACAACGCTCTTAAACTCACGATGACGGCCGAGACCGACAAGCCGACGGTGGTCAACCTTACCAACCACACCTACCTCAACCTCGCCGGCGAGGGCAGCGGCAGCATCGAGAATCATATCCTGAAACTCAATTGCTCGGAGTATGTGGATTCGGATGAATTCCTTTCCCCGACCGGCAAGATTATCCCCGTGGCGGGGACGCCGATGGATTTCCAGAACGGGAAGCGCATCGGAGAGGACCTGCACAGCGACTATCCGCCCATTAAGTTCGGAAAGGGCTTCGACAGCTGCTGGGTCATCGACGGCGCGATGCCCGGCCAGCTCCAGACGGCGGCGGAGCTCTATGATCCGGCCAGCGGGCGTGCCCTGGAGGTGATTACCGACCAGCCCGGGGCCGTAGTCTATACCGGCAACTGGCTTGCCGGCAGCCCGAAGGGCAAATGCGGCCGCAGTTATTTCGATTACGATGCCGTGGCCATCGAGTGCCAGCATTTCCCCGACAGCCCCAACCAGCCGGAATTCCCGCCGGTCGTGCTCCGTCCGGGCGAGGTGTATGAATCGGCCATTATCTGGGCTTTCAGCGTGAAATAGCATGCAGCAGTATCTCGATCTTCTCCGCCACATCCGTGCAAACGGTGTGATGAAGCACGACCGCACCGGCGTCGGCACCCAGAGCGTCTTCGGCTACCAGATGCGCTTCGACCTGCAGAAGGGCTTTCCTCTCCTGACGACCAAGAAGGTGCACCTCAAGTCGATCATCTACGAACTCCTGTGGTTTATCGCGGGCGACACTAACATCAAGTATCTCAAGGATCACGGCGTCTCGATCTGGGACGAATGGGCCGACGAGAACGGCGACCTGGGGCCGGTGTACGGCCATCAGTGGCGCTCCTGGCCCACGCCCGACGGCGGCACCATCGACCAGTTGTCGCAGGTGATCGATCAGATTAAGCGCAATCCCGACAGCCGCCGCCTGCTGGTCTCGGCGTGGAATGTGGCCGAAGTTTCCAAGATGGCGCTGCCGCCCTGCCACACGATGTTCCAGTTCTACGTGGCGGACGGGAAGCTTTCGTGCCAGCTCTATCAGCGGAGCGCGGACGTCTTCCTCGGAGTGCCCTTCAATATCGCCTCCTACGCCCTCCTGACAATGATGGTTGCCCAGGTCTGCGGCCTCGAGCCGGGCGAATTCATCCACACCACGGGCGACACGCACATCTACCAGAACCATTTCGAGCAGGTGGCCCTCCAGCTCTCCCGCGAGCCCAGGCCCCTCCCTGTGATGCGCCTCAACCCGGACGTCAAGTCGGTCTTTGATTTCAAGTACGAAGACTTCACCCTCGAAGGCTACGACCCCTGGCCCGGCATCAAGGCGCCCGTGGCGGTATAGTCGCAGCGATAGTGAGCGTCTTGCTGCTTTTTGATGATAAGTATTTTCGCAGATAGGTCGTCTCTATTATAGATAACACGACCGATATCGACAACATAGATACAAATCATGCGGAAAAACTTATTGTTTTGGGCGGCAGTGGCGCTGTCCTTTTTGTCTTGTCAGGAAATTCCAACCCCTCCCGACGAGCAGTCGGATAAACCGGATCCGGGTTATCCGGAGGAACCTGTCATCCCGGAGGAGCAGGATGATCCGACTGTCCTGAAGGTGCAGGAGGGGGAGGACTTGTCTGCTATTCTGGCAGATATTCCGGAAGGAATCAAGACGCTTTTCCTGACCGAAGGTACCTTTACGGGTCCATTCAAAATGATTGAAGGGATTGACGTGAAAGGAAGCGGCGACAAGACCATCCTGACTGTCGGCACGGGCCGCGTCCTTATCCAGGAAACCGATTTTGACGAGGTGACGACATGGAAGGATCTGACCATTACGGGCGGCCAGTTAAATGGGGAGAACGGCGCCGGTGCTTATATCCGGAAAAACGGTGTGCTGAAGAACTGCAACATCCACCATAACAGGTCTGAAGGCGGGTCTTCCCAGGGTGGTGGAGTCTGGGCGGCGGAAGGAAGTATCCTCACGCAGTGCCGCATTCACGACAACTTTGCACAGAATGCAGGTGGAGGCGTGTATTCAAAAGGGCTGGTAAAATACTGCACGATAGAGGACAATGAGGCTCCCGACAATGTGGGCGGCGGAATCCAGTTGCACGGCGGAAGTACAGCCAGCAACACCAATGGAACGATGTTCAACTGCATCGTTCGTCGCAATTCTTCAAAGAATGCCGGCGGTGTACGCCTCTATGGAAATACGCAGGTAGCCAACCTGTTGGTCGAGGGAAATACGGCAACCGGCGGCGGCATTTCGGGCATTCTGTCCAATGGCATCGCTTCCATTGTCAACTGCACCATCGTCAAGAATTACGATGCCGCTGACGGCGGCAATTCTTCGGGCCTCTACATCAATCAGAACGGGACTATCAAAAATTGTCTGCTTTACGGTAATTATTCCAAAAGCAAGGATGCGTCCGAGGCGGTTCAGATGTATATCAACCATCAGTATACCTGGTTGATGAACAATGCTGTCCGCACAGGCGGTCTCCGTCTGCACGCATCTTACGATCCAAACGGTAATGGTCGCAACAAGGGGTTACAGGAGATACCTGCGGGAAGTGACCCTATTTTTGTAGACTTTTCCGAAGGGGATTATCATTTGACAGATAAGGCCACAATGCTTATTGACAAGGGAAATACCGCCCTGTTCGGGTTTATGGTTTTGGATGTCGGCGGGGCTCCGCGCCGCAACGGGGCGGCCCCGGATATTGGAGCTTATGAATATCAGACCCCTGTTCCTGCCGAGGGTTTTTGGTGCGTAATGATAGGTGACAGTATTTTTGATCGCTGGGACACCGAGGGTATCGGACATCCTTCTTTTTTTACGGATAATGGAATTGTCAACAGCGGGGTCAGCGGGCAGACAACAGATCAGATGCTGGAGCGTTTTGATGGAAGTGTCCTGTATTATAAACCGAAAGTAGTCGTGCTGGAAGGAGGAACGAACGATCTGACACGCGTGCAAACCTGGGAAAGCAGCGAATCTGCTATATCCAATATGGCAGAGATGGCCCGGAAAGCAGCGGATGCAGGAGCAAAGGTTTATATTTCTTCCATTCTGCCTTGCAATGCATCTCAAAGCGGAGCGGTTTCCCCGCAGGAACTGATCATTGAGACCAACAAAGCATACAGAGAATTAGCCTCCGCAAAAGGTTACGGGTATATAGACTTTTACACGCCGCTTGCCAATGCAGACGGCACCTTCAAGGACGGGTATCACAGCGACGGTGTCCATCCCGACAGTAATGGCTACGATATAATGGAGCAAATCCTTTTGGCAGCCCTGCAGTGAATAAAATGGTAACATCCTCACAACAACTCTATCGGCTCGAAGCGGCCTACAGGGAGAACCTTCCTGGGCTTCTGTCGTATGCCCGCCGTTTTGTGGCTGAGGATGTGGCTGGAGATCTGGTGCAGGATGTGTTCGTCCGGCTTTGGCAGAGTTCCAGGGCGTTCTTGGACATTCCTGAGGGACTGACCCGCAGGGCCTATCTCTACCGTAGTGTCCGCAATGCCTGCCGGGACTGGCTTAAACATCAGGCGGCGGTGTCGCGTTTTGAGGGAGAAGCTTTGTACTTGATGAAGCAGGAAGAGATTGATTTCTCCTCAAGACGTACTGTCGGAGAGCAAGAAGCCCTGTTGGAGGCGGTTTCAGCGCAGATTGAACAGCTGCCGGACCGGTGCCGCGAGATTTTTATCATGCACTATCGGAAGCGGATGAAGAGCGTGGAAATAGCGGAATATTACGGCATATCCCGCCGGACCGTTGAGGCGCAGCTATACAAAGCACTTCAGACATTGCGAAACGAACTTTCAGATAATATAGATACGAAATGACAGAAGAACGAAAGCAGTCCTTGTTTCTGGATTACATTGACGGGACCCTGGATGCAGAAGGGATGGAGGAACTCCATGCTCTGACTGAGGCCGATCCCTCGGCGAAAGAGGAACTATTCAGCCTCAAGGAAATGGCAGATATGGCATCGCAGGATGACGGGATGTCTTCTTTTGAAAAGGACCGCCGTGCGGCCGGTCTTATCCGGGCTGTGACCGGTGGACGGACCCTCGTCGGCATCCGGATCCGTGAAATCCTCCGCTATGCAGCCGTGGCGGCCGTGGCGGCCGGAATAGGCGTAGGCGGGACATTCCTGTTGCGCAGGTCCGGGGCTGAAACCATGACGGCGGTGGAAGCGCTTCCCGGTTCGACGACGTCGGTTACTTTGCCGGATGGAACGGCTGTAACCTTAAAATCCGCGTCCGCGTTGCAGTATGACCCAGCTGCATTTGCAAGCCGGGAGCGTACGGTCTGGCTGGACGGAGAGGCTTTTTTCAAGGTCGTGGCTGATCCTATGCATCCGTTCATCGTGCGGACTCCGCATCAATCGGTCAAAGTCCTCGGAACTACCTTCAATGTACAGGCTTTCAAGGCGGATTCCCTTTCTACCCTTGTCCTGCTCGATGGCAAAGTTTCTCTGGACCTGCTGGATCCGGAAGGGAAACGGGTTCACAGTCTTGAAATTCATCCCGGTGAGAAATGCATCTACGACAAGACGACGGGGAGAATGAATGTGGAAAAGATATCCCGCGGAGAAATCGCGCAGGACTGGAATTCCGGCGTCTGGTATTTCCGGGGAGAGCCGCTCGGAAGGATTGCCTCCCGACTGGAGCAATATTTCAAGGTTACCATCGAGGTTGATCCGGGGCTCGGCAGGGAGGGAAGTTATTCGGGCGCCGTTTCGTTGGGGGAAGGGGTTGAGCGGATCTTGAACTTGCTCAACTACGACAATTCCTTCCAACTCGTGATGCCGGAAGACGGTTACTATTTGCTCAAGGCAGGGAAATGAAACGGTTGATGACTATTTTGACGGCATTTTGTCTGGCGATGATGCCGTTACTGGCGCAGGATTCTCCGCTCGATGCTCCTGTGACCCTCGATATGGATAATACCGCCCTGGAGGACGTTATCGATGCAATGATGCGACAGACAGGGGTGATGTTCCTTTACAAGCGCACGGATATTGGTGCGTCCCGGAAAGTATCCGTCCATGCTTCTGCTGTGCCGATCAGGCAGGTCCTCAGACAATTGGACGTGGATGCGCGTGCGGAAGGCCGCAATCTGATCCTGACGCGCAAAGATACGGATCAACATTCCGAGTCCCGACCGGCCAAAGTCCTTGTTAAACCTCACACAAAGGTGTCAGGACATGTAATGGATACCCGCGGAGAACCGCTTATTGGGGCAACGATCATGATCCATGGCACTTCGGAGGGTACATCAACCGATCTGGACGGAAATTTTAGTTTGGAGGCCGCCGAGGGTGACTTGATCGACGCCCTCCTGATCGGATACCGCACCGTGTCCCAAAAGGCAGCAGCCCGGCTGGACTTTGTCCTGGAGGACGATATCACCCAGCTGGAAGAAGTCGTCGTAGTGGGATATGGCGTACAGAAAAAGGTCAACCTGACCGGCAGTGTAGAGAGCCTTGGCGGAGAAGCGATGGAGAACCTGCCGATGCCGTCCCTGTCCCGGGGACTCCAGGGCATGATACCGAGCCTCAATATCGATATGACGGACGGCAAACCGATCCGGAGTTCCGAATATAATGTGCGCGGAACGACATCCATCGGCGCAGGCGGCGGCAGCACCCTGATTATGATCGACGGGGCTCCCGGCGACCCGGACCTGCTGAATCCCGGCGATATCGAGTCGGTGACCGTGCTGAAGGATGCGGCCTCTGCGGCCATCTATGGGGCCCGGGGACCGTTTGGTGTCGTTCTGATCACCACCAAGAACCCTTCTGCGGGAAAGACATCCGTCACCTATTCGGGCAATGTGTCATTCTATACCCAAACCCAGCACAACGATTATATCTGGGACGGATATACATGGGCGAAGAGTTTTGTGGAAGCATACTATGCCTATAACGATTACGTTACCAATCCGACCGGTGTCAACAATGCCTTTCCCTTCACGCCCAATCTGGAGACTTATCTCTCCGAACTGAAGCGCCGGCACGATGATCCTTCACTTCCGAAAGTCGCATTGACAGAAGACGGGAAATATCTCTACTACGGCAGCACCAACTGGTATGATGAACTATATAAGAAAGTGTCCTCGGGTACGGAGCATACGCTGACCCTATCCGGCAGCGCCCGCAATGTGGGCTATTATTTGTCCGGAAGGTATTATGGGCAAGGGGGCATTTTCAAGTATAATTCCGATGATTTCAATCAGTTCAATCTCCGCGGCAAAGGCTACATCCAGATATTCCCCTGGCTTAAAGTGAGTGACAATGTGGATTTTTCTCGGCGGAGCTATAAGTATCCGCTGACTTCCATTTATGAGAAAGGCATCTGGCGCAACATTGCCGACCAAGGGTTCCCGATGGCTGTGATGTATAATCCAGACGGAACGATGACCCGGCATGCGGCCTATACCGTGGGTGACTTCAAGACCGGCTACAACAAGAGTCTTTCGTCGCAGTTCAACCTGCGGAATACGGTGAATCTGACGGCTTCTTTCCTGAATAATTCTCTCCGGGTCAACGGGGATTTTACCTATAGTTATCGTTTCTCGCGCGACAAACGGATTCTTTATCCGGTCAGCTACAGTGACTATCAGGGCGTTGTGACATCCGAAGGTACCAACAAACTCAGCGAGCAGCTCAACGAGACCAATTACATCGGTACTAACGTCTATGCGGAATACGAGAGAACTTTCCGGGACAGCCATTATTTCAAAGCCATGGCCGGGATCAATTATGAGTACCAGAAGGTTGTGGCGAATTATATGGAGCGGAATGGTATCCTTAAACCAAATATTGCGGATTTCAACCTTGCCAACGGGGAAAGTTTTCTCCTCACCGGCGGGGGCAATGCCTGGGCGGTGCTGGGACTGTTCAGCCGGCTCAATTACAATTACAAAGAACGTTATTTGGTGGAACTTAACGGCCGGTATGACGCTTCCTCCAACTTCCCGCGGGGTTCGATGTGGGGCTTCTTTCCTTCGGCTTCGGCCGGATGGCGGGTCTCCAAAGAGGGCTTCTGGAAGGTCTCGCCGAAAGCGGTTTCGGAGCTGAAACTGCGGCTGAGCTATGGTGAACTCGGTAACGGGCAGATCCCGCCCTATTCATATATCCAGACCATTGCAACCCATCAGTCCTCCCGGATCATTGACGGCGCCCTGCCGCTTTATTCGTATATGCCCTCACTGGTGCCTGATGACCTGACCTGGGAGCGCTCCCGGACCTATAATATCGGTTTCGACATCGGCTTCCTCGAGAACCGCCTGACGATGAATGCGGACTTCTTCCAACGCAATACTGAAAATATGTATACGACGGGTGTCATCGTTCCGGCCGTCCTTGGAACCAGTTCACCAAAAGGTAATTATGCAGATCTCAGAACCCGTGGCTTGGAACTTTCGCTCGAATGGAAGGACCGGATTGCGTGGCCTCGGCCGATGGACTATTCCGTGAAATTTGTCTTGTCCGATTCCCAAGCGGAGATCACGCGCTATAACAATCCAAATGGCCTTATCGACAATGTCTATTACAAAGGAGCCAAAGTCGGGGAAATCTGGGGCTACGAGGTTGTGGGCCTTTTCCAAAGCGAGGAAGAAATCGCCTCCTGGGCCGACCAAAGTTATATGAAGACGTCGCAGGGGCAGAAAACCTGGCTTCCGGGCGACATGAAGTATGCCGATCTCAGTAAAGACGGCAAGATCAATGACGGTAAACGTACGGTGGAGGATCATGGCGACCTCAGGGTTATCGGAAACACGACGCCCCGCTGGCGTTTCGGCGTCAACCTTTCCGTTTCCTGGAACGGCGTCTTCCTGACGGCTTTCTTCCAAGGTGTAGGACATCGTGATTGGTATCCTTCGGTGGAGAGTAATGCCTTTTGGGGGATGTACAACCGTCCGTACAATATGCTGCCGACGCATATTTATGAGAATCATTGGACGGAAGAGACGCCCGATGCTTATTTCCCGCGAATGCGCGGTTATCTGGCTACATCTACCAACGGTGTGCTCCGGATGCCCAATACGCGCTACCTCCAGAATGCAGCCTATGTCCGGCTCAAGAACCTCACCTTCGGCTATGACCTGCCTAAGAAGGTGCTGGAAAAGGTGAAAATGTCCAAGTGCCAGGTTTTCTTCTCCGGACAGAATCTCTGGACCTGGTCTCCCATCCACCGCATTACGAAAAATATCGACCCCGAAGTCATCTCCGGATCCGATACGGAAGTCGCGACCGGGAAGGGCGACGGCAACGCCTATCCGATGCTCCGAAGCTGTTCATTGGGTATAACCTTAGGATTCTGATACGATGAAAAAGACCGTCTATCTTCTTGCCGCCCTGCTGGCGCTCGGATGCAATACGCTGGAGCAGAATCCGGTGGATAAACTCTTCGAGAGCAATGCCTTCCAGACGGAGGCGGACCTTAAGCTCTATACCAACGGTTTCTATTCTATGTTGCCGTCCGCATATACCATTTTCTATGGTGACAGGATCAGCGACTATATGGCGCCCATCGCCGTCGGGAAATTTTTCCTCGGCAGTTATACGGCGCAAGACAGTGGAAACTGGAGTTGGGGAAGCCTGCGCAATGTTAATTATTTCCTCACCCATTACGATAATCCTGATATTCCGGCAGAGGCCCGGGCTCATTACGGCGCCTTGGCGCGTCTGATGCGGGCGGTATTCTATTTCGATAAAGTAAAGCGATTCGGAGATGTCCCCTGGTATGACCGGGCGCTGGAATACGACGATCCGGATCTCTATAAGGCGCGGGACAGCCGGGAATTCATTATGGAGAAAGTGCTGGAGGACCTTGATTATGCATGCGAAAACCTGCGTTCCCGGGACGGCGGCAGACTCTCCGATTCCGACTGCTCCGTTATTGACCGGTATGTGGCTCTTGCCCTCAAAGCCCGTATCTGCCTCTTTGAGGGAACCTTCCGCAAATATCATGGCCTGACGGCGGTGCCTGCCCCGGATGAATGGCTCTCGGAGGCGGCCGAGGCAGCGGAGGCCGTGATGGAGAGCGGTTTGTTCTCTCTGGCAAAAGACTATTCCAGCCTGTTCGTCTCCGAGGAGGCGGACAAGAAAGAGACCATCATCGCGATCATTCACAGCGAAGGCCTGCAGGTTTACCATGCTGCCAACTGGTATTACACTTCTCCTTCCTATGGGGAATGCCTGGGCCTGACCCACCAGTTCATCAACACCTATCTCAATGCCGATGGCAGCCGCTTTACGGATAAGCCGGGATATGATGAGATGGAGTTCCAGGATGAAGTGTCGGGCCGCGATCCTCGTCTTGAGGCAACCATCCGCTGCGGGCGTTATGTCCGGGGTGACGGCAAGGTTTATGCCCCGGACTTCGGGGCATGTACGACGGGTTATCAAATCCGGAAATGGGTCTCGCGGGACGTATCTATGGATTCCCGTTCGATGCAGACGACAGCTATTCCCTGGATCCGTTATGCTGAAGTGCTTCTCAACTATGCGGAGGCAAAGGCTGAATTGGGAGAGTTCACCCCGGATGACTGGGACAAGACAATAAAGGCGCTTCGTCTCAGGGCAGGAATCCGTTCTGCCGAAATGCCCTCCGCTGCCGATTTCTATTTGAAGTCGGTTTATTTCCCGGATATAGACGACCCTGTCTTGCTCGAGATCCGGCGCGAAAGGGGTGTCGAACTCATAGCAGAGAACCAACGCTTCGATGATATCCGCCGCTGGAAGCGAGGTGAGCTGATGACAATGGAATATCAGGGAATCTATGTGCCATCGCTGGATCTTCCGCTCGATTTGAACGGAGACGGCGATGAAGATGTGACCTTTGTCAAGAAGACATCCTGGCAGAGCAATACTTACCAGGTCATGATCGGATCCAAATATCTTCTTTCCGGGAAGAATTATGGCCGTCTGATTTATAAGGCCAACACCAATGAACAATATGACCGGCTGTGGGAGGACAAAATGTACCTCTATCCGGTGCCGTATGACGCCATCGTCGTCAACCCGGCTCTGGGGCAGAATCCGGGATGGGAAATGTAAATTAACGCAGTAGAATTATGAAAAAGATTTACAGATTAATGATGCTGCTGGCGCTCTCCGCTCCGGCAGTGGCCGTGTCCTGTAGCAAGGACCCCGGCAAAGAGCAGACAGGGGACAATACGACAGATACGGGAGAAACGCCCTCGGGCCCTCAGAATCCGGGTGAAGCCACCATCATCAACGTCAAGGCTGGAGAAGACCTCCAGGCTGCGCTGGATGGCGCTGCCGTCGGCACCACCGTCCGTGTGCAGGGAGGCGTGACCTTCAAGGGCCAGTTTAAAATGCGGGACGGCGTGCAACTCTCCGGCGGCTGGGATGCCGCCTTCACCAAAGCGGATCCCGATGACAACAAAACCGTTCTGGATGGTAACAATGCCGGCCGGGTCCTGGACCAGAACAAAGACTTTGAGAACCTGACTGTCGTTTCCGGATTCGAGATCAAGAACGGGGCGGAAGAGAATGGTGCCGGTGTCTATATCAAGAAGAACGGCGTTATCGAGAAATGCTACATCCATGACAATACGGCGACCTCCGGAGGCGGTGGCATCCGCATCAACGCCGGGGGCATTTGCCGCGACTGTGAAATCTCTCAGAATACTTCTAATAACAACGGTGGAGGAGCCTATGTCTACGGCACTTTAGAGAATTGTGAAGTCACTTTTAACAAAGCCGATAATAACTGCGGCGGAGGTGCCCAGCTCCATGATGCCGGAACCATTTCTGGCTGCACCTTTGCCCGTAATTCTGCATCCAACGGTGCCGGGATCCGGGTATACGGCAACGGCGGTGTTATTGCCAACTGCCTGATTGCGGCCAATACGAAGTCGGACAAGGGTACCGGAAAGCTCGCAGGAACCGGCCTGACGACCAATGGCAACTGCACCATCATCAACTGCACCATCGTGGCCAACCAAGGCAGCGATGAGGCCTCAACTGGCAATGCGCCCGGATTGTATATAGGTAACGGTGGATCGGATTCACCGGTCTACAACTGCATTGTCTGGGGCAACAAATACCAAGGAAATGCTACCACCGGCCGTCAGGTTAAGGGCACCCGCGTTGGACTGGTAAACAATGCCATCGCAGGCGGTGATGAGACCGATCCGGATGTCATTGTTCTCTCCTATGACGAAACCGATGCGGAAGGAGCTGTCGATCCGATGTTTGTCAGCGTCAAGAACAACGTCTTCCGCCTCAAGGCCGGCTCGCCCCTTGTGGACAAAGGCCTGAGTGATGTGGTGCTGGCTTTCCCGAAGGACTTGGATGGAGAAGCGCGCGTCAGCGGAAATAATGTGGATATCGGTTGTTTTGAATTGCAGCAATAATGAAAGCAATCTTGTGCATGACGGGCTGTGCTCTGGCCCTTGCCCTGTTTTTTTCTTGCAGCAAGGCCCCACAGCAGGAGGCGCCCGATGAAAGGCCAGAACAGGAAGTCCCGGTTGTTTCTGACAATCCGGCCATCCTCTTCGTCCATGAAGGGGAAGACCTTGCGGAAATCCTTGCGGCGCTTCCGGAGGAAGTCCATGAGGTTCGCATCGGCGCCGGCACATTTAAAGGAAACTTTGTGATGAAAGAAGGCGTCATCGTGTCCGGCAGCTGGAACAATGATTTCACCCAGACCATCGATTACCAGCCGCTGCAGTCAACGGAAGGGCTTACAACCATTCTTGATGCGTCCGGAGACGGCGCCGTCCTGACCCAGGAGGATGTTTTTACGACCGAGACCGTCTGGAAGAATCTCAGTCTCAGAAACGGCTGGGTAACGACTGCGGACACGCATGGTTGCGTTCGGCTCAAAGCGGGCGGTGTCCTGGAAAGTTGTGAGGTGGCGTTCAATATCAATGTGGAACCGGGAAACTGTGGCGGTGGTATTTATGCCGATCAAGGCTCCCGCGTGGTTCGCTGTTGGATACATGACAATGGTGGCAGCCGGGGTGGAGGCTGCTTTACCAAAGGCGACCTCGCATACTCGCTCATAGAAAAGAACATCGCGGAGGGATCCGGTCGGGGTGGCGGCATCTCCGTTTTCGGGGCCAATGACAGGGACCACCGGGCGCGAATTTGGAATTGTATCATCCGTGATAACTCTGGTGGCGAGGGCGGCGGCATCCATCTGGAACGCTATGCGACGGTGTATAATTGCCTTGTAACCGGAAATAAAGCCAGCGTGAACGTTGGTGGCATCCAGACAAACGGCTCCTACGGCTGTAACATCATCAACTGCACGGTGGTCGGCAACGAGGATTCTTCGTCCAGTGCATATGCCTCGGGTATCTGCTGCTCCGAGCACGGCGTTCTGATGAACAACGTGGTCTACGGAAACTTCTCTGCCGCACACCCCTCTGCAGAGGCGACACAGATCATTGTCAACAACAAATATCTGTTCTTCTTCAATAATGCCTTTCCGGAAGGACTTCTTCTTCAGAAGGTCTCGCCATGGAAGGCTGAACGTCACGACGATGCTTCCAACGTAGCCTTGAAAGCAGCGGATATGTCGGAGAACTACGCTCCTGCTGCTGGATCAGATTTGATTGACAAAGGATTGGAAGAATTATCTGTCACCGGGCATGAAGATGGTGCCGTCCCTGCCTGGACGGATATGGACCTCGCCGGTGGGAAGCGGCGCATCAGAGCCATCGATATCGGATGCTACGAATATTCTTTATGAAAATGACAAACATTACAATGGCCATTTGGGCCATGATCCTGATTGTATCAGCCTGTGATAGGGTACAACCCGATAATCCCGGGAAGAGAACATCTGCTGAACAGGCTGCTGCAGAGTATCAGGAGCCCATCCGCCCCGGCAATGTGGAAGGAAATCCCTGGTGGAATGGCTACGCCCCCCGCTTTCTCTATGCCCCGGTTTTTAAGTTCAATGAAGTCTCTGGCGCCACTTCTTACCGTGCTTCGATTACTGTAACGCCAATTGAAGGGGAAGCGCAGACCCTGACGCTGGATTGTGCGTCTCCCGAAATCTCTCTCGTGCCCGTGTGGGCGGACATAACACCCGGAAAGGTCCGGATGACCGTTACCGGAATCGGCACCGACGGCCAGCCGGCCGGGCTATCCGGTGTCAAAAGTTTTGTACGAGATGTTCCTTTCAAGGGAAACTATCCCGGTCCGGCACGCGGATATCAAGAAGCGGCCCTGCTGGCGGCCCGGTATACGCATACACTCCCGGCTATCCAGTCCTGGAAAAATTCCCAGGAACCGGATATGAGCTTGGTATTCAACAGTTATCCATGCAAAACCATAGGATCCACCATCAGCATGGAGTGCCTGCTTGCCCAGTTGGATCCTTCCTTGAAGAATGAGGCCATTTCCATCGCCAAGAACGCGGCTTCTTTTCTCATGGCGCAGAGCCGTCCGGCAGGAGACCCGCTTGCCTTTTTCCCGCCTACCTATTATGGTAGCAATTTGACGGCGGCCAGGCCGGAGAATGTGGGACGGACGATGATGATGGAGGCTGTAACGGCTGCCGATGCGTTCCTGGATCTCTATGAGATTACAGGTGAAATGCAGTACAAGATACGTGCGCTCAGCATTGCGGAAACATATCGCAAATTGCAGGCAACAGACGGCTCCTTTCCAATGAAGGTGGACTTCGCCACCGGCGAGCCTTATACAAGTAGTAAGGCTTTGTTGACTCCGCTAATGCTTTTCTGGCAACGGCTGGACCGGGATTATGGTTACAGCCAGTTCCGAGAGGGCCTTGCCAAAGCGGAAGAGTGGATGGATGCCGTGCCTGTCAAGACTTTTGACTGGACCGGACAGTTTGAGGATGTAACCGTGGTCGTTGCTCCGTATTCTAACCTGACCGATTGCACGGCCGCACCGTATGCTTCCTGGATTCTTCATCGGGAGCATCTGACGGAGCAGGCCCTCCGTGATGCACGCGATATGATCCGCCTGTGTGAGGATCAGTTCGTCCATTGGGACGAATACGTTGCGGCCAAATGGAACATCTGCCCGCCTTGCGTGTTTGAGCAATTCCATTACCAGACTCCTGTGGACAACAGCGCCTGCGTCGTAGCGAACGCATGGCTGGACTGGTATCTCGTAACAGGGGATGCTTTGGCGCTGGCCAAAGCCAAAGCACTGATTGATAATATCGTCAATGTGCAGAATATATCTACTTCCGGTGAAATCCCGACCACCTGGGACGAGTATCCTTCACGTGCGGGTCGCAACGGCCCTTGGATCAACTGCACGCTCAATTCAGTGAATACCCTGCTCAGGATGGATCACTTGATGAAACAACAATAAAATTTTAAACTGATATGATTTACACACAACCACAAACCAAAGTCTTGGAGCTTGACTTTGACACCTCCCTCTGCACCAGCACGGGAGCGAACACGAACCAGTATTTTGTATTTGATGAAGAGGAGGACATTTTATGAAAAAGTACACCATTCTTCTTGCGACCATCATTCTTGCATTTGCCGCCTGTAACAAGGAAACCCCGGCCCCAGAAATGCCTGATGCGCCCGATGCGCCCCATGACGCCGTTCCATTTACTTTCCACGCTACGGTGGGTGAACTGACCAGGACGGAAATATCTGAGAATGCTGACGGCAGTGCCGCAGTCCTGTGGAAGGCGACGGACAAAGTCAGCGTCTTTGATGCAGCGGGCAACAACTGCGAGTTTTCCGTTTCAGGCGCCGGCAGTACCGCAACGCTTTCCGGCGAACTGATCCCTTCCTCAAGCGGTAAATACTATGCCGTTTATCCATATGCGCCTTCTTCCACATTGTCCGGGACGACAGTGACGGCAGAAATCCCTTCCGTCCAAAAGGTGAGCGGTCCCGGCTTTGCCGACGGCGCCGTCGTCTCTGCCGCTGTGGTGTCCGAAGAGGCCGCCACATTCTGCAACCTTGCTTCACTGGTCCGGTTTACTGTTCCTGAGGACGTGACGACGCTAAGGAGCGTGACGCTGGCCTCCACAGCCCCGCTTTCGGGTGCACTCGTAATGGATTTTGCCGGCGGCTCTCCTGCGGTGACAAGCGTTCCAGACCACGCAACCACCGTAACAGTGGAGATGGAAGACGGCTCGGCCCTTCCTTCGGGCAACTACTATGCAGCGGTACTGCCCGGCTCCCACAAGCTGACCGTTACCCTGACCGATCAAGACGGGATGACGGCGGAGCGTGCGATGGATGGGGCGAAGGCATTTGTGTCTTCCCATATCCGCAGCATTGGCTCTGTCAAGTCCGATACCTTCGACAATGTCGAGTTCGTGCTGGGCGATGCGGCGGTCTCCGGCGAGACCAAGACGTTGGTCATGAGCGCCAAGATTCCTGCCGGAACTTATACGATGGAGCAGCTGCTGGGCGTGACTTCCTATCCGTACAAGGGCGACAAAGCTATTTATGTGATAGACAATCTGTCCTTTACGGTGGGTTCCACTACGGAGAAGCAGACCATCTCTGTTGCGAAGTCAGACCTTACGGCCCGTCACCTGCTGGTCCGCGAAGGCGATGACCTCCAGGCGGTGCTGGATGCGGCAGAGGCCGGCCTCGACGATGTCTATGTGGGGGCAGGGACCTTCACCGGCGGCTTTACGATGGTTGAGGGAATCAATGTTACGGGCAGCTGGGATGCCGATTTTACGGGGACCATCAACTATGAACCGCTCAAATCCACTTCCGGCATTACCACCATCCTTGACGGCGGCGGCAGCCAGCGGGTTGTCAACCAGGCGGCCGCTTTCACAGAGTCCACCGTGACGATCTGGAAAAACCTGAAGATTCAGAATGGCAAGCGATCTTCAGATAACGGGGCAGGTGTTTATTTGAGGTCTCGAGGAGTTTTGGATGGGTGTGAGATCTGTAACAACTCTGCTTCAGAAGGAACATCTCAAGGCGGCGGCGTGTGGGCAGCGGAGGGTTCATTTGTCCGTAACTGCTGGATTCATGGTAATTTCGCTCAGCATACTGCGGGCGGTATTTATTGCAAAGGACAGTTGACATATTCTCTGATTGAGAATAATAGTGCTCAAGATAATGCCGGTGGAGGTGTACAAATGCACGGTGGCAATGCTGCAGATAATAACAATGGAACGATGTATAATTGTATCGTTCGGCGAAACAGTTCAGCAAATGGGGGAGGAATCCGCTTATACGGGGTGACTCAGGTTGCAAATTGCCTGGTGCTTTCCAATACGGCGACAAGTGACGGTGTGTCCGGTATTCTGGTTAATGGCCAAACATCCATTCTTAACTGTACGCTGGTGAAAAACTATGACGCCGCAACTTCTGCCGGAAATTCCAGCGCCTTGTATTGCAATCAGAACGGAACGATTAAAAACTGTCTCTTTTTTGGCAATTACAGTTCATCCAAAAATGCTGATTCGGCAGTACAACTGTATATTAATCATAGATATACTTGGCTGATGAATAATGCTATTACGGATGGCGGGTTAAAACTTCATGCCCAATATGATCCGAATAATAATGGCCGTAACCAGAATACACAAACGATTCCGGCCGCCTCACCAGGAATCTTTAACAATTATGCTGGGGATGATTATACATTGACCAATAGTGCAACGATGTGTATTGATAAGGGGAATACCAATATCTTAGGCTTCATGACCACGGACTTGGCATATAAGGCACGAAAAGTAAATACGGTAGATATCGGATGTTACGAATACCAGCAGTAGTCTCTTCTTTGGCCCTAGTTGCCTTCCTGCTTCTCCTCCCGGTTTCTTGTGGAAAACCGGGAGGTGGCAGCGGGAATCCTGTGGACCCGCCTGAACAAATGACGGGGCCGACGGTGCGCATCGCGTCGTTCAACATCCGCTTTGCCACGGACAGCGATGTGGGTGTGAAAGCCTGGAGCGCCCGCAAGGAGGCCTGCTCGCAGCTGGTGAAACAGTATGCGTTCGGCGTCTGGGGGCTTCAAGAAGTACTCTCTGTCCAGCAGACCGACCTCAAGGCCCTCCTCCCTCAATACGACTTCTACTTCGTCGGCCGCGATGATGGAACGGCGGGAGAGGCGGTTGGCATCGCGTGGCTCAAAAGCAAATACGAATGTCTTGACAAAGGGCGTTTCTGGCTTTCCCCTACGCCCGATGTGCCGTCGGGCTCAGAGGCATGGGGCGGAATCAGCCGTCATCGCGTGGCCGTTTGGGCGCGGTTCCGGGAAATGTCTTCCGGGAAGAATTTCTACATCTTCTCAACACACCTGGAAGTGGGAGAGGACTATACCGATGTCCGGCTCAAGTCGGCGGAACTGGTTGTGGCGCGTGAAAACCAATTGAACATTTCCGGGCTTCCCGTCTTCATCGTGGGGGATATGAACCCCATCGCTCCGACCGAGAAGGCGATGCGCAAGTTCCGGGAAACGTATATAGATTCGTGGCAGCAGGCGGATATGGACGGGGTCCGGGAAGGACCTGCCGGATCCTTCAATGGCTTTAATCCCGACGTCAATCTGGAAACGCAGTCCAGAAGAGGAGATTACATTTTCTATAAAGGCGATGTGAAACTCGATCGGTACAAGTGTATTGATGACAAGTTCGATGGACAGTATCCTTCTGACCACCTTCCGGTCATGGTGGATGTACAACTTGTAGAGCGTGCTGATGATGAATAAGCGAAACAAGTTTCGCGCCCTCATTATCCTGTTGGGAATGGTTGCGGCTCAGCCCCTTGGGGCATCAGATGACTGGGTGGTCAGTGCAGAGATAAAGCCGGATACCCCTTATTTTGGCATCACTTCCGCCAACGGGACCATCGGAATGGTCTCGTCCCGGGAGCCGTTCCAGTGTGAAAACGTCATCCTGGCCGATGTGTATGACGTCTTCGGCAGGGGTCGGGTGTCCAACTTCCTTCCCCAGGTCAATCCGGTCCATTTGGAAATATCCCTCGACGGCAGCCGGATCACAGCTTCTAAAGTGAAGGATTATGTTCAGCAGATGGATCTCTCTGATGGCTCGTTTACCGGAAAAATGGATTTCCGCGGGCATCAGGTGTCCTATACTTATCGGGCGCTCCGTCAACTCCCGAACGCCGTGATGATGGAGGTTCAGATTACGGCCTCGGGCAAGTGTGCACTCAGAATAGACAACATTCACTCGCTCCCGGCCTCGCTCCATGACGCATCGATGACGGCCCGAACGCTGACATTCCACCACAAACCGGGTACGCGGATTGACCTTCTCACAACGTCTTCGCTTTCTCCGACCGGTAAGGTCCGTTGCGTCACCTCTTCGGCCATCCTGACGGATACTGTCCCTGTTCACTTACAGCCTGATATGGATAAGCACCTCTACCGGATAGAGCGCACGATGGAAGCGGGAGAGACGTTGAGTTTCCGGGTCGTCGGCGCCCTGATTTCGACTGCACAGGTGTCGGATCCGCTCAATCAGGCGGAACGCATTGTAACCTATACTGCCTTGCAGGACCCCGATGAGCTTGTCCGCCGTCACAAAGAGGCTTGGCGGCAATTGTGGAAGGGAGACATCCGGATTGGTGGCGATGAAACCATCCAACGTGAGGTCCGTACGATGCTCTACCATCTCTATGCCTTTAACCGAACTTCGGGCAGTTTTTCGCCCTCTCCGATGGGGCTCAGTGGCTTGGGTTATAACGGACACGTATTTTGGGATACCGAAATCTTCATGACACCTACCCTTCAGGTGTTGAACCCGATGATGGCCCGGAGTAATATCCAATACCGCTTTGACCGACTGTCAGAAGCACGTCGGAATGCGGCTTCGTGGGGTTATCTTGGCGCGATGTTCCCCTGGGAAAGCGCAGATTCAGGAGCGGAAGAATGTCCGGTAACTTCGCTCTCCGGCACCTTCCAACATCATGTGACGGCCGATGTCGCCATTGCCGCCTGGAATTACTTCCGAGCAACGCAGGATCGTGACTGGCTCCGGGAAACCGGCTGGCCGATACTGCGGGAAACCGCTAAGTTCTGGGCGTCCAGGGTGGAGGAGCAGGACGGGAAGTATCATATCCGTAATGTAATGGCCGCCGACGAGTGGGCGCTCAATGTGGATGATGATGCTTACACCAACGGCGCGGCCCGACGCAATCTGGAGTATGCGGCAGCCGCTGCAAAAGTGTTGGGGATCCCGGCTCCGGCGGAGTGGAATACAATAGCCGGGGCTCTTGTACAGGAATCATTTGAGGGGGGAGTAACCCGGGAACATGCGACCTATGACGGGGCGGAAATCAAGCAGGGAGATGTCGTACTGCTTTATTGGCCGCTGGGACTGACGGATGGCCCCCAGGCATTGCGGGATCTTGCATACTACCAACAGAAAGTCCCGAAAAAAGGAACGCCGGCAATGACCAAATGTATCAATTCCATCATCTGTTCCCGAGAGGGCCGGACAGAGGAAGCGCTTCGCTGGTTTACGGATTCGTACCGGCCCAATCTCAGGCCACCTTTCGGAGTGATGGCAGAGTTTGAGGGGGGAACCAATCCCTATTTTCTGACGGGTGCCGGCGGTGCCCTGCAGGCCATTATCTTTGGTTTTGGCGGGTATGATTTGACTGACGAGGGCCTTGTTTGCAGGGAACAAAATCTTCCCCGCAGCTGGACTTCGCTGGAAATTATTAGAAATCGACAGGAAAATTAGCAGATTCTCTGACCACTGGCTTCGCACATTACAATTTGTCCTTTCAGAGACTTTTTGTAACTTTGTAAGTTATGAGCGAGAAAGCCAAAAAGGTCAAGGTCCCCGAAGATACGCCGCTGATCCGGCAGTTCTTCGAGGTGAAGGCCCAGTATCCGGAGGCAATGCTGCTGTACCGGGTGGGGGACTTCTATGAGACCTACGGCTCGGACGCCGTGGAGGCTTCGAAGGTGCTCGGGCTCGTGTTGACGGGTAAGTCCAACGGGGAGAAGGGGCGTATCGAAATGGCAGGTTTTCCGCATCACGCCATCGATAATTACGTTCCCAAACTGGTCCGGGCGGGCTACAAGGTGGCCGTCTGCGACCAGTTAGAGGATCCCAAGCTCACCAAGAAGCTTGTCAAGCGGGGTGTGACCGAGTTGGTCACGCCCGGCATTGCCTTCGGGGAGCAGATGCTCTCTGTCAAGGAGAATAATTTCCTCGCCGCCCTCACTTTCGAGCGGGGCCAGTGCGGTGCCGCATTCCTCGACGTTTCCACGGGCGAGTTCAAGATCGCCCAGGGTAAGATCGACTATATCGTGACCCTCGTCGGCTCGATGCGCCCGAAGGAGATCCTGCTGGAGCGGGGCTGCGAGAAGGGTGTCCGGGAGCGGTTCGGGGACTATTACATCACCTCCCTGGACGAGTGGGCTTTCGTGTACGATTCTTCCATCGAGCGGCTCTGCAAGCAGCTGGGGACGGATTCCCTCAAGGGATTCGGCGTCGACGGAATGCCGCTCGGGCTCTGTGCCGCCGGGGCGATGATGGTCTATCTCGACCAGACGCAGCATAGCGGGCTGAAGAATATCTGCAGCCTCTCCCGCATCGATTCCGGCCGCTTCGTCTGGATGGACCGCTTCACCTTCCGCAATCTGGAGATCTTCCAGAGTACCGTTGGCGGCGAGGGCGTGTCGCTGGTGGAGACCATCGACCGCTGCGTCTGCCCGATGGGGGCCCGGCTCCTGCGCCAGTGGCTCTCAATGCCGGAAATTGACTGTGAGGAAATTCGTCGCCGCCAGGCGATCGTACAATTCTTCCTCGATCATCCGGACCTGCACGAAGAGGTCGTGGACGCCCTTTCGAAGATGGGCGACCTGGAGCGGATCCTCGGCCGGGTCGCGTCCGGCAAGACGCTGCCCCGCGAGTTGATGCAGCTTGCCCGCGGCCTCGCGCAGATGGGACCGCTCCAGCAGCTTTGCATCGGCAAGGGCTGCCCCGAAATCGACGCCCTCCTCGGCGGCATCGTCCCCTGCGAAGACCTGCTGGACGAAATCCGCCGGACGATGGATCCCGAGCCCGCGTCGCAGCTGGGCAAAGGACCGGTCATCGCCCGCGGCGTCAATGCCGAACTGGACGAACTTCGCGACATCCACAGCGGCGGCAAGGAGTATCTCCTCCAGATGCAGCAGCGGGAGGCGGACCGCACCGGCATCACCTCGCTCAAGATCGGGTTCAACAACGTTTTCGGTTACTATATCGAAGTTCGCAACACCTTTAAGGACAAGGTCCCGCCGGAGTGGATCCGCAAGCAGACGCTGGTAAGCGCCGAGCGCTATATTACCGAGGAATTGAAGGAGTACGAGGAGAAGATCATGACGGCCGAGGAGCGGATCGCCGCCCTGGAAAGCGGCCTTTTCGCCGCGCTCGTCGCTTCGGTGCAGCGCCGCATCGCCGATATCCAGACCAACGGCCGCATCGTGGCCCGCACGGACGTCCTGGCCGGATTCGCCACGCAGGCGGCGGACCATAAGTATTGCCGCCCCGAGGTCAATGATTCGCTCTCCCTCGAAATCACCGCCGGCCGGCACCCGGTCATCGAGACCCTGATGGCGCCGGGCGAGCAGTATATTCCCAACGACATCCGCCTCGATGCGACCGGCCAGCAGATCATCATCCTGACCGGCCCCAACATGGCCGGAAAATCGGCCCTCCTCCGCCAGACGGCCCTCATCGTGCTGATGGCGCAGACGGGTTCCTTCGTTCCCGCCAAGGCCGCGAAGATCGGCTATTTCGACAAGATCTTCACCCGCGTGGGGGCGTCCGACAACATTTCCCGCGGGGAATCCACTTTCATGGTGGAAATGCTGGAGACCTCGATGATCCTGCACAACCTGTCGGAGCGGTCGCTGGTGCTGCTCGACGAGATCGGCCGCGGCACGTCCACCTACGACGGAATGGCCATCGCCCGCGCCATCGTCGAATTCATCCACGAATCCGGCAAGGGGGCCAAGACCCTGTTCGCGACGCATTATCACGAACTGAACGACCTGGAGGGGATGTATCCCCGCGTGAAGAACTTCCACATCGCCGTCAAGGAATCCGGGAAGGATGTCATCTTCCTGCGGAAACTCCGCGAGGGCGGCACCGACAAGAGCTTCGGCGTGCACGTGGCGCGGATGGCCGGTATGCCCCGGCCCGTGCTGGAGAGCGCGGAGCGGACCCTCAGAAGTCTCGAGAACGCGGACGTGAAAAAACCCGTCCGCGCCCACAATACCAAGGCGGGCCGCATCGAAGGGGACGGCAGTCTCCAGTTGTCGCTCTTCCAGCTCGACGATCCGCTGCTCGGATCCCTCCGGGACCGGCTCAAAGAAACCGATATCAACAACATGACGCCGCTCCAGGCTTTCGACCTCCTGCGGCAGATGAAAGAGGAATTAGGCGTATGACAAAAGCCATCATCGTGGCGATCGCGGACAATTATGCGATCGGCAAGGGGAATGCCCTCCTGTGGCATCTCAGCGAGGACCTGAAGTATTTCAGGCGGGTGACCTCCGGCCATCCCGTGATCATGGGATACATGACCTTCAAGTCGATCGGACGGCCCCTCCCCGGCCGCCTCAACATCGTCTCGACGTGGTATCCGTTTGACGCGCCGGACGGCGTGTCCGTGGTGTACGGGCTGAAAGAGGCCTTCGACGTGGCCGAAAAGCACTTTGAACTGATGCGGACCCCTGAGGAGGACCGTATGGTCTTCGTGATCGGCGGCGGAGAGACCTACCGCAACGCCCTTCCCCAGGCGGACCTGCTGTACATCACCCACGTGCACACCACCGTGGAGGATGCCGACACTTTCTTCCCCGTGATCGATCCCCTGATCTGGGAGAAGGTTTCCGCTACACCGGCCGCGACAGATCCCGAGTCGGGCCTTACCTACGAATTCACCGTATATAAGCGAACCCACCTATGGAAAGAGAAAAATTCGGATCCCGATTCGCAGTCATAATGGCATTCGCCGGGTCCGCCATCGGGCTCGGGAATATCTGGCGTTTTCCCTACATGGTGGGGAAATACGGCGGCGCGGCCTTCATCATCGTCTATGTGGTCGCGACGGCGATCCTGGCGCTGCCGATGCTCCTGAGCGAGACGATCCTCGGCCGCCGGAGCCGGTCCAACACCTTCGGCGCGCTGTCGGCCCTGGCCCCCGGGAGCGCCTGGCGGTGGGTCGCGATACCGATTGTCATCGCCCCGCTGTTGGTGGTCTCCTATTACAGCGTCGTCGGCGGATGGGGCATCGGATATTTCCTCAAGGCCTTTTCTTCGGATTTCTCCGCGGATCCCTCGGCCGTTCCCGGAATGTTCGAGGCGTTCGTGGCCTCCCCTTGGAAGCCGCTGCTCGCCCATACGGTGTTCCTGGCCCTGACCGCGGGCATTGTCCTGATGGGGGTCAAGCGGGGTATCGAGAAATTCTCCAAGATCACGATGCCGATCCTTTTCCTGCTGGTCATCGCCATCATCGTGTATTCCCTGTTTCTCCCGGGAGCCGGTGCGGGGGTGCGGTATCTGGTGCATCCCGACTGGTCCAAGTTGACGGCGGAAGCGGTTGCGGCGGCGATGGGGCAGTCGTTCTATTCCCTTTCGCTGGGATGTGGCGTCCTTCTGACATACGCCTCCTACGTGAAGGAAGAGGAGAATCTGCTGACTTCCGGCGTCGGTACCGCGGTGGCGGACGTAATGTTTGCCGTGATGGCGGGATTCGCCGTGATGCCGGCGGTGTTCGCCTGCGGGATCGAGCCGTCGGGCGGACCGGGGCTGGTGTTCCAGTCGCTTCCGTTCGTGTTCTGCAAGATGGGCGGCGGAATTCCCTGGCTGGGGCCGCTGATCGGCGGGGTGTTTTTCCTGACGATCCTGATCGCGGCGCTCACTTCCTCCATTTCGATGATGGAGGGGGCGGTGGCGTTCCTGGTGGATGAAACTTCGCTCAGCCGCCGCTGGGCGACGGGCATCATCTTCCTGGTCGCCTGGGTGCTCGGCGCCTGCTGCGCCTGGAGCGGCGGGATCTTCAATTTCTTCGACCAGATGTGCTCGAACTATCTGATGCCGTTCGGCGCGTTTGTCTTCACGTTGTTCGTGGGGTGGCGGATGACCGGCAGCGATCTCCGGGATGAATTCACCAACGGCGGTACGCTCCGCGGCAACGGCCGCGTCTATCCGTTCGTCCGCTTCCTGATCCGCTATGTCGCTCCCGTCGGCGTTCTGGCGATTTTCCTGACCAATCTGTTCCTATGAAGCGCGTCCTTGTCATCACCTATTATTGGCCTCCATCCGGCGGAAGCGGGGTGCAGCGATGGGTGAAGTTTGCCAAATACCTTCGGGAGAACGGCTGGGAGGCGGTGATCTATACCCCTGAGAATCCGACGCTTACGGCGATCGACAAGACGCTTGCGGCGGAGGTTCCCGCCGATACGGAGGTCATCCGGCGGCCGATTCTGGAGCCGTACGGCTTCTATCGCCGGCTTGTCGGGAAGAAGGGGGACGCCATCACCAACGAAGTGACGCCGATCTCCAGCGGCCGTAAGCCTCTCAAGGACAGGATATCGCTCTATTTCCGGGGGAATTGGTTCATCCCCGACCCGCGCATCTGGTGGATCCGGCCCTCGGTCCGTTTTCTGAAGAAGTATCTCCGGGAGCACCCGGTCGAGGCGATCGTGACGACCGGTCCGCCGCAGAGTCTGCATCTCATCGGGCAGCGCCTCCACAAGGCGCTCGGGACGCCCTGGATCGTGGATTTCCGCGACCCGTGGTCGAAGATGTATTACCTGAAGCACCTTCCGATCTCCCCGCGCGCCTGGCGGAAGCATCTCCGTCTGGAGAAGGGGGTTATCGACGATGCGACGACGGTGCTGACGGTGACACCGCTGGTGCAGGAACTGTACGCGTCGATGACGAAGACGCCGGTGGCGATGATCCCGAACGGATTCGACGAGGAGGATTTCGCCGGAGCGTCTCCTGCGGGGGACGGGAATTTCAACATCACGCATACGGGTCTGTTCGCACAGGACGGCAATCCTTTTACGCTCTGGAAGGTGCTGGGGGAGAAAGCTGCCGCGGATTCCGCCTTCAGGGCGGCTTTGCGGCTGCGCCTGGTAGGGAAAGTCGACGCGGCGGTGCTGGATGCGATCCGTTCCGCCGGCCTGGCGGAGAATCTGGTTCTGTTGGGATATAAGGCCCATCCGGAGGCCGTTGCGGAGCAGCGGTCGGCTTCGGTGCTGGTGCTGCCGCTCCGGAACGATCCCGACTATACGCTGATCCTTCCCGGCAAGCTGTTCGAATACCTCGGCGCCCGGCGTCCCGTCCTCGGCATCGGCCAGGAGGACGGCGCGATGGCGCGGGTCCTTTCCGATACGCAGGCGGGCGTGACCTGCGGATGGGACAATGAGGCCGGCATGCGCGCTTTCATCGACAAGGCCTGGCAGGAGCATCTCGCCGGCGGCGTCCCTCCGGTCACGGGCGATATCTCTGTCTATACAAGGAAAAAAACAGCCAAAGCATTGGCGGAACTATTGAATTCAATAACAATATATTAAAAATGGAGTTACATCAGTTTCAGAAACCGTGGCCGCCCGTGGCCGCGTGAACGGGAGGGGCCCGCAAGTCGGAGACTTGTGGGAGGGATGAAGGAGCGAAGCTCCGGAAGTTTCAGAAACTGATGTAACGGAATTTTTAAAAAAGAGATGAACAAAGATTTGATAAAGAAGATCGGCCTCTGGGCGGGGATCGTGGCGTTTTTCCTGGTGCTGGCGTACGGCTTCGTGCCGCAGGTGCTGGAAGGGAAGATCGTCAACCAGAGCGATATTTCGGGATATGTGGGAATGTCCAACGAGATGGCGCAGTGGAACAAGGCGCATCCCGACGATCCGGCCTACTGGACGGATTCGATGTTCGGCGGAATGCCCACGACCTCCATATCCAGGATGGACAAGGGCGACTGGACGCAGAAGATCTATGACTTCCTGCTGCTCGGGAAACGGCCTGCCAACTGGCTGTTCATTGCGATGCTGGGCGGATTCCTCCTGCTGCTTTCCTTCGGGGTGGAGTGGTATGTCGCCGTCATCGGCGCGGTGGCGATGGCCTTCTGCTCGTACAATTTCCAGATCATCGAGGTCGGGCACAATACCAAGATGCAGGCGATCGCTTTCTTCCCCTGGGTCCTCGCCGCGCTGGTCTTTACCTATCGGGCGGAGAAATTCCCCCGCATCCTCCTCGGCTCCGTCCTCTTCGCCCTCGCGCTGAGCATGCAGATCAAGGCCAACCACCAGCAGATCACCTACTACCTGGCCCTCACCATCCTGTTCTATGCCATCGTCCGGCTGGTGGACGTGCTGTGGAAGCACCGCGACCGCATCGGACGATTCTTCCTCGCCTCCGCCCTGCTGCTGGTCATCGGCAGCGTCGGCATCGCGACCAATACCAGCAAGTTGCTGCCGCTGTATAAGTATCAGGCCCATACGATGCGGGGCGGCTCGGAACTCTCCGGCGAAGGAGGCACGAAAGGCGGCGCAAAGGGCGGCCTCGACCTGGAATATGCGACGGCGTGGTCGTACGGCTGGCAGGAACTGCCCAATATGATGATTCCCAATTTCAACGGCGGGTCCTCGGTCGGGGCGGTCGATCCCGACAAGAGCGCGACCATCCAGACCCTCAAGCGTTACGGCCAGAGCGGCAATATGCGGGAAATCGCCAAGGGACTGCCGATGTACTGGGGACCGCAGCCCTTTACGGCCGGTCCGATGTATATGGGCGCCATCACGGTATTCCTGTTCATCCTCGGTCTTTACCTCTATAAGGGAAAGGAGAAATGGTGGCTGCTGATCGCGACGCTCTTCGCCGTCCTGATGGCGCTCGGCAATCATTTCATGGGCTTTACGCGGTTCTGCTTCAAGGTACTTCCGCTTTACAGCAAATTCCGGACGGTGTCGATGGCGCTGATCACCCTGCAATACACCCTGCCGCTGCTGGGATTCCTGGTGCTGGACAAGGTGCTGAAGGGGTCTTACGAGAAGAAGGAACTGCTGCGTTGCGCTCTCGTCACCTATATCATCATCGGCGGATTCTGCTTCCTCGGATGGCTGGCCCCGGGCCTCTTCGGCTCGTTCTCCGCGCCTTCCGACGCCCAGCAGCAGGACATCCTCGCGGAGGCCTTCCGGGCCGACCGCCGGATGCTGTTCCGCCACGACGCCTTCATCTCCTTCCTGCTGATAACCATTACCTTCCTCGCGCTGGCCGGGACGCAGCATCCCCGCCTGTCGCGACACAAGGGCTGGCTCGTCGGAGCCGTTGGCCTGCTGGTGCTGGTGAATATGTTCTCTGTCGGGAAGCGTTACCTGAACGGCGACCATTTCACGACGCCGAAGAATTTCACGGCGCAGTTCAGGGAACGGCCCGTGGATCAGATCATTCTGGAGGATCCGGATCCTTCCTACCGGGTGCTGGACCTGACGGTGAACGTGTTCAACGACTCGCATCCGAGTTACCGTCACAAGAATGTCGGCGGCTATTCCCCGGCCAAACTGCAGCGGTACCAGGACCTGATCGACCACTACCTGACCCGGGAAATCAACGCGGTCTACGGGGCGATGCGGGGCGCCGTCACGGTGCAGGACATCGAGGACGCGCTGCCCGAAACGCCCTGGCTCGATGCGCTGAATACCCGGTATATCATCGTGGGGCCCGACAATGCCCCCGTGGTGAACGATGCGGCATTCGGTCCCGCCTGGTTCGTCAAGGATGTCGTCGAGGCCGCCACGCCGGATGAGGAGATCATCCTCTCGGGAACGACAGACCTGCGCACGGCAGCGGTGGTCGGACCCGGGCTTTCCGCCCTTCCCGGAGCCGAGTCCGCCGTCATCTCCCTCACGTCCTACACCCCCAACGAACTGACCTATACCTACTCGGCTCCCGAGGAGGCCCTGGCGGTGTTCAGCGAGATCTACTATCCGGGCTGGAACGCCTGGCTGGACGGTGACAGGACGCAGTCCGTCGAGGTTCTGCGGGCCGACTGGACGCTCCGCGCCGCCGTTCTCCCCGCCGGGGAGCACACCCTCACGATGCGCTTCGAGCCCACTTCGTACAAGACCGGCGAACGGGTTTCGCGCGCCTCTTCGGCCCTGCTCATTCTCCTGCTGCTCGGCTCCGGCGCCGCCCTTGCCCTCGCCGCCCGCCGGCCGTCCGCGAAAAAGACCGAAAACGAGGATAGAAATTAGAGATATGGATATTTTTATTGCGATAGTCGCTATTCTGCTCGGTATTACCGGGATCGTCGGGAGCATCCTGCCCGGACTGCCCGGTCCGCCCATCAGCTGGGTGGGAATGCTGCTGCTGTATTTCTGGGGCGGCGGTACCCGGAACGGGGAGCCGATGTCGCTGCTGCTTCTGCTGATTATGCTGGCGGTGACCATCATCGTGACCGTGCTGGATTATTTCATCCCGGCGATGCTGACCAAGAAGACAGGCGGCAGCAAGTACGGCTCCTGGGGGTCGATCATCGGCCTGCTGGTGGGAATGATTTTCTTCCCACCCTGGGGAATGATCTTCGGGACCGTGATCGGGGCGTTCGCCGCCGAAATGATCTTTTCCGGCAAAGAGACGGAGGCGTCCTTCGAGGCCGCCTGGGGCGCATTCCTCGGTTTCCTGTCCAGTACGGGCATCAAGCTGGCGGCGTGCGGCGTAATGATGTATTATATTGTCGCCTATGGATTCTAAGGTTCGCGCCAAAAAGGCCCTCGGCCAGCATTTCCTGACCGACCAGGGTATTGCGCGCTCTATCGTCGGGGCGCTCGGGAATGACCCTGCCGTCGACGTGCTGGAAGTCGGACCCGGGATGGGGGTGCTGACGCAGTATCTGCTGCAACGGGAGGATATCGACCTCAGGCTCGTGGAGATCGACGGGGAGTCGGTCGAGTACCTGCTGACCCATTTCCCGGACGTGCAGGGACGGCTCCTGCAGGCGGATTTCCTGCGGCTGCCGCTGGAGAAATACTTCCCGGGACCGTTCCGGATCATCGGCAATTTCCCCTACAACATATCCTCGCAGATCTTTTTCAAAGTGCTGGATTACCGCGACCGGATTCCGGAGGTGGTGGGAATGGTCCAGAAGGAAGTTGCCGAGCGGCTCGCGGAAGGGCCCGGCAGCAAGACCTACGGCATCCTGTCGGTGCTGCTGCAGGCGTGGTATGACATTGAATACCTGTTTACCGTCGGCTCCGGCGCCTTTGTGCCGCCGCCGAAGGTGCAGAGCGCGGTGATCCGTCTCCGCCGCAACGCCCGCACGGATCTCGGCTGTGACGAGGCCCTGTTCAAGGCCGTCGTCAAGACTTCGTTCGGACAGCGCCGCAAGACGCTCCGGAATTCGCTGAAACCGCTGCTGAAGGCAAAGGCGGAGCGGGAAGGATGGGACGAGGGACAGGCGGCCGCTTTTGCCGCCGACCCGGTATTCGACCTCCGCCCCGAGCGTCTCGGCGTGGAGGATTTCGCGGATCTGACGCGGAAACTCTCTTGAATCAGAACAGCGTAGGTTCCAGTTCCTTGACGTGGAATGACCGGCGGTGGTGCGGGGTGAGCCCGTACTGCCGGATGGCTTCAATGTGTTCCGGGGTGGGATAGCCCATATTGCGGTCCCAGCCGTACTGAGGGTATTCGGCGGCGAGTTGGCGCATCTTTTCGTCCCGCCGGGTTTTGGCGAGGACGGAGGCCGCGGCGATGGAGGCGTAGGTGGCGTCGCCGTGCACCACGGTGCGGAAATCCTTGAAACCGTAGCCCTCGAAGGGGTAGAATTTGTTGCCGTCCACCAGGAGGAATTCCGGGCGGGGGGCGAGCCGGAGGACGGCGCGCTGCATTCCGGTGATGGACGCCCTGAGGATGTTGAGTTGGTCGATCTCCTCGGGCGACACGGCCTCGACGGCCCAGGCGATCGCTTCTTTCTCAATGACTTCCCGGAGGATATCGCGGTGCTTCTCGGTCATCTGTTTCGAGTCGTTCAGGAGCGGATGGCGGAAATCTTTCGGAAGGATGACGGCCGCGGCATAGACGGGGCCGGCGAGCGGTCCGCGGCCCGCCTCGTCGAGTCCGGCTTCCAGGAGGTCGGGATTGAAAAAGGGTGCAAGATGGATTTCCTTCGCCATAGTATCTGCGAAGGTACGAAGAAAATTCAGTTTTCCGAAGCGTCCTTCTCGGAAATCCGGCGCTTGAGCATCGCGATGATTTCGTCCTGCGACCGGATGGTCGCTTTCAGGGACCCGATCAATTCCCGCAGATCCGCCGCTTCCGCGGACCGGTCCGCGAGTTTCCCCTCATATTCTTTCTGCATCGCACGGTATCTGGCGTCATAATCCTCGGCGGCTTCCCTGAGATGGACGGAGGCTTCCCGGTCGGGCTCGAATCCGAGCAGCAGTTCTTCCAGCGTAACCCCGAGCAGGGGAGCCAGCGCGCGGACATTGTCGCTGATGATCCGCACCTTTCCCTTCTCCAGGTTGCTATACGTTCCGCGGGCGATGTGAAGGGCGTCGGCCATCTGCTCCTGGGTAAATCCTCTTCGCTCCCGAATCGTCTTGATATTCTGCCTGATCTCGCTTTCGTCCATCATAATTACCGAATTCTAACGGACAAAAGTAAACGGAAAAGTGAATGAAAAGTGTTAAAGAAATCTTTACAATGTCACGAAAATCGTTACATTTATTAAAAAAACAACGAATTTATTCAAAAAACATAAAAATCTGCGCCCCGACTGTCGGAATTGTGAATTTTCCGTCTCAACTTTGCCGGAGAGAAAAACACGACGAAAATGACAAAGACACAAAAAGATTACGACCGCTTCATTGCGCTGATGACCGACGGAATGCTCTATGTGAACCCCGCCGTTTCCTTCCACGTCGCCTGCCTCCTGCTCGGGGCGGACGAAGCCGCGCTCGGAAAACTCGTCGAACGGGAAACCGGATTTACCGGCGACGAAATGATCGAGAGTTTCCGCGAGAGTTACAAAGTCTTCCTTTTGAACAATTTTGATGTCAAACTATGAGGGACGCTTGCAAATTATCGCTTTTATGGTTATTTTTGTAGGCTGTTGAAATTAAAATTAACTCTATAAAAGCAATGAAGAATTACCAAACCCAAAACATCCGCAACGTGGTCCTTCTGGGAAGTTCCCATTCCGGCAAGACTACGCTCAGCGAAGCGATGCTCTTCGAAGGCAAGGTCATTGACCGCAGGGGCTCGGTTGAGGACAAGAACACTGTCTCCGACAACACCGAGTTCGAGCAGACGAACCAGAAGTCCATCAATGCGACGCCCCTTTATGCCGAGATCGGCGACACCAAGATCAACTTCATCGACGCTCCGGGTTCCGACGATTTCTCCGGCGGCGCCCTTTCCGCCTTCAAGGTCGTCGACGCGGCCGTGATGGTGATGAACGGCTCGGCCGGCATCGAGGTCGGTACGACCCTGTTCGCCCGCTACGCCGACCAGTACGGCGTGCCGATGATCATCGCGGTCAACCAGCTCGACCACGACAAGTCCAACTGGGAAGGCGTCCGCTCCGCCATCAACGAGGAGTTCGGCAAGAAAGCCGTCCTGTGCCAGTTCCCCGTCAACCCGGGTCTCAATCTCGAGGGTTTCGTGGATGTGATCACGATGAAGTATTACAACAGCAAGAACGAGGAACTCGACATCCCCGCCGCCTACGCCGACGAGGCCGAGGAACTCCGCGCCGAACTGATGGAGAAAGCCGCCGAAGGTTCCGATGAACTGATGGAGAAATTCTTCGACACGATGGAGCTTACCACCGACGAGATCCGCGAAGGTCTCCGCGCCGGTCTGGTGAAGGGCGAGACGATTCCCGTCTTCTGCGTGGCCGCCAAGGAGAACATCGGCGTCCGCCGCCTGATGCAGTTCATCGTCAATGTCGTCCCTTCCCCGCTCGGCACCAAAGCCGAGACCGTCGAGGGCGGCGAAGTCGTCTGCAACCCGGCCGCTCCCACTTCGATCTTCATCTTCAAGACTGCCGTCGAGCAGCACCTCGGTGAGGTTTCCTACTTCAAGGTGATGTCCGGTACCCTCAACGAGGGCGCCGACCTCGTCAATCCCGAGACCGGCAACGGCGAGCGCCTCAGCGCCATCTACGCCGTCGCGGGCGCCAAGAAGGAGAAGGTTTCCTCGCTCAGCGCCGGTGATATCGGCTGCGCGATGAAGCTCAAGGCCGGCAAGACCGACGTCACCCTCGCCCAGAGCGGCGTGGACGCCATCAAGCACATGGTCTTCCCCGATGCCAAGTACCGTTGCGCCGTCAAGGCCGTCGATAAGAACGACGAGGCCAAGGTGGGCGACGCCCTCAACAAGATCGCGGCCCAGGATCCCACCATCACGGTCGAGTACTCCAAGGAACTCCGCCAGACCATCCTCAGCGGTATGGGCGAGCAGCACATCAACTATGTGAAGTGGAGAGTGACCAACGAGTTCAAGCAGAACATCGAGCTCTACGCTCCGAAGGTTCCTTACCGTGAGACCATCACCAAGATCGCCACGGCCCAGTACCGTCACAAGAAGCAGTCCGGCGGCGCCGGCCAGTTCGGTGAGGTTCACCTCCTGGTCTGCCCCTACGTCGAGGGTGAGGAAGCCCCGCGCAACTTCAAGATCGACGGCAAGGACACCGTCTTCAACTTCAAGAGCCAGGACATCACCGACCTCGAGTGGGGCGGCAAGCTGGAGTTCTACAACTGCGTCGTCGGCGGCTCGATCGACCTGAGCTTCATGCCCGCCATCCTCAAGGGTATCAAGTCCAAGATGGAGGAAGGCCCGCTCACCGGTTCCTACGCCCGCGACATCCGTGTCTACGTCTACGACGGTAAGATGCACCCCGTGGACTCCAAGGAAATCGCCTTCATCATCGCCGGCCGCAATGCCTTCAAGGAGGCCTTCCGCAACGCCGGTCCGAAGATCCTCGAGCCCATCTACAACGTGGACATCATCACGCCGAACGACTATGTCGGTCCTTGCATGAGCGACCTCAACACCCGTCGCGGCATGATCATGAACCAGGATACCGACAAGGGCTTCACGGTGCTTCACGCCCGCGTTCCGCTCGCCGAGCTGTACCGCTACTCCACCATCCTGAGCTCGCTCACCGGTGGTTCCGCGACCTTCCAGATGAAGTTCGCCGAGTACGTCCAGGTACCCGCCGACGTGCAGACCAAGCTCCTCGCCGAGTACGCCGCACAGGAGGAGGAAGAGGACTAAGTCCTACCCTTTCCGGAAACAAGAAGGCTTCCGTACAGCGATGTACGGAAGCCTCTTTTTTTGCGTCGCGAGCCGCTAGAACTCCAGCGTGGCCTTGATGGGATAGTGGTCGGAGATAAATTTTCGCTCGCCGTACTCCTTGGTGATGGTCTCGAAGGAGGCGCAGCGGCTGAATCCCGAGAAGTAGATGTAGTCGATGATCGGCTCGGGATTGCTCTTGCCCCATCCGTTGAAGGAGCCGTGACGGTCGGTCTTGGCAGCCACGTCGCGGGCGCTCTTCATCGTCTTGTCCAGTTCGGCGATGGCCGGGTTGTCGGGCGTGATGTTGAAGTCGCCGGTCAGGATGAGCGGCCAGCCTTTCGGATTCATCGCGGCGATCTTGTCCTGGACCAGCCTGAGTCCTTTGGAACGGGCTTCGACCCCGACATGGTCGAGATGGGTGTTGACATAGAAGAATTTCTTCCCGCTCTTCTTGTCTTTGAAAAGGGCCCAGGTGGCGGTGCGGCGGCACTTGGCGTCCCAGCCGAAGGACGGCTGGTCGGGGGTTTCGGAGAGCCAGTAGGTGCCCCATTTGACGAGGGCGATCTTCTTTTTATTGTAAAGGATGCCCATCTGCTCGCCCTTGGCCTTGCCGTCGTCGCGTCCGACACCGATGTAGGCGTAGCCCTTCGTGTATTCTTTGATGAATTTGATCTGATCCTCCAGGGCCTCCTGGAATCCGAGGACGTCGGGTTTCTGGTCCTCGATCATCATCGGGGAAGTCATCGCGCGGAACTGCCAGGAGTTGGTGCCGTCCTTGGCCTTGCCGTGCCGGATGTTATAGGAAATGACGGTGATGGAGGCGGGAGCTTTCTGCTTCTGGGCGGAAAGGTTGAACGCGGGGGCGGCTGTGAGAACCGCCAGGAGGGAAATCAGAATTTTTTTCATAGTGTCAATAATTACAAGAGACAAAATTAGTAAATTTGTAGAAAATTGAAAAGAGATTCCCGGAACAGGTTCGGGAATGACGAGGTCCGGCGGGAAAAAGTGGCAATAAAGAACAAGAAGATATAATGGAAGAAAAAAGATTTGCTGATCTGGGAAGGGTAGAGGCGGTGGAGGCGCTGTATGCGGTGTCGAAGTATCGGAGGAAGGAAGATTTGGGATTCGAGGGGAGCGGCGGGAGCGTGTTCAACGCGTCCGCGATGTTTCTGGAGGGGATGGATTTCAATCTCGAATATTTTCCCCTGAAGCACCTCGGTTACAAATGTGCGACCGTCGTGACGGGGCAGCTCTATGCCGCTCTCGCACGGCCTAAGACGCTGTCGGTCCGTCTCGGCATCTCCTCCAAGCTGGATTTCACCCACATCAGGGACCTCTGGACCGGCATCGTCACGGCGGCGTCGGAGCACGGCTATGCGGATGTCGCCCTCGACCTGGCGCCGTCGCTCAACGGCCTTGCCATCGGCCTGTCCGCGGTCGGAGAGACGCCCAAACTCACAGTTGTCCGCCGGCCGAAGCCCAGGAGCAAGGACCTGATTTGCATCTCGGGCAACCTCGGTGCCGCCTATCTCGGGATGCAGGCGCTGGAGCGGCATTTCCAGGACCTGGAAAAATACCGGATGATCATCGGCGACTACCTCAAGCCCGACCTTTCGCCCGACATCGTTTCACATCTGGAAAAGGAGGATATATATCCGTCGGCGGGGTATTTCGTGGGACGCGGCCTGGCGGATGCGGCGAAGCGGCTCGCCCGCGACACCGGCCTCGGCGTCAAGATTTACGCCGATAAGATCCCCTTCGAGGGCAATTCCTTCGAACTCGGCAAGCGGCTCGACATCGACCCGGTATCGGCGGCTTTCGGCGGCGGCGACGACTGCCGGCTGCTCTTCACCGTTCCCATCCTCGCCGCGGAAAAATTCCGCCGCGAGTTCCAGACCTTCGATGTTATCGGCCACCTTGCGCAAGAAGAGGTTGGTGCCGTGTGCGTTACGCCGGAGGGGGTGGAACTCCCCATCCACGCGCAGGGATGGAAAGAGGAAGAATAGTTGGGAATTGGGGATTTTTTTGTAATTTTACACAAATTAAGACAAATAAAAATGAAAAAGATTACCGTTATCCTTGTCAGCGCCGCGATGCTGCTTGCGGGCACCAATGCGAACGCGCAACTCCTTCAGAGCCTCCTCGGCGGATCGGGAAATTCCGCCGCCGGCGCCACCATCGGCAACCTCGTCAACTCGCTTGCCGGGACCGTCTATTCCGCGCCCATCAGTCTCAATGGCACATACGTTTATAACGGTGTCGCCATCAGCGTCTCCAATTCGGAGGGCGGCGCCCTCCAGAACCTCGCGGGCACGGCCGTCACTTCCGGCATAGAGGCCAAGATCGACGAGCGTCTCCAGCAGTTCGGCCTCACCCCGGGCGCTTTCACCTTCGTCTTCACCCCGGGCGAGAACAACGCGCAGGGCACCTTCGTCTGCTACATCAAGAGTTTCCCCCTCAGCGGCACCTACACCGTCGGCCAGGAGGAGAAGACCGTCACCCTCCAGTTCGGCAAGGTGATGCAGTTCCTCTCGATGACCGGCAACCTCGATTCCACCCTGACCGGCGCCAACATGGTATTCCCCGCCAACAAACTGCTGACCTTCTTCAAGAAAGTCGTCTCCGTCCTGGGCAAATCTTCCTCGACGCTCGGCACCATCACCAGTCTCGGCGAGGGCTATGACAATATGAAAATCGGCTTCAAACTCGCAAAACAGTAGCATTTCCGTATGTCCTTCGTACACCTTCACGTACATACACAGTATTCCATTCTCGATGGTCTTTCCTCCATCGAGAATCTTTTCTCCCGCGCCCAGGAACTGGGAATGCCCGCCCTTGCCATTACCGACCACGGCAATATGTACGGGGCGATGGAGTTTTTCCTGCGTTCCCAGGAAAAGAATACGACCGTCAAGCCGATCATCGGCTGCGAGATCTATGTATCCAAAGGGGATCACCGCGTAAGGGAAAAGGGGTATTACCACCTCATTCTCCTGGCCAAGAACTACCAGGGCTACAAGAACCTTGTCAAGATCGTCTCGACGGCGCATCTCGAGGGAATGTATTACCGCCCGAGGGTAAGCCACGAGGTCATCGAGAAGTATCACGAAGGACTGATCTGCTCTTCGGCGTGCATCGCCGGAGAACTTCCCCGCGCCATCACGGCCGGGGACATGGCGAAGGCCGACGAGGTCATCGAGTGGCACAAGCGGGTGTTCGGAGACGACTATTATCTGGAAGTGATGCTCCACAAGACGGAGGTGGCGGGTCTGCCGCCAGCCGCCTACGAGAAGGTCATCAGCGTCTACCATACCCAGCTGGTCGTCAACAAGGGCATCTTCGAACTCGCGGAGAAGCACGGTGTGAAAGTCATCGCGACCAACGACGTCCACTTCGTCAAGAAGGAGGACGGTCCGGTGCACGACCGGCTGATCTGCCTCACGACCAACGAATTCGTCGACGACGAGAACCGCCTCCGCTATACCCAGCAGGAATACCTCAAGACCGAAGAGGAGATGGCCGCCCTGTTCCCGGACCATCCCGAGGTGCTGGAGAATACGATGGAGATCTGCAACAAGGTTGAGGAGTACAACATCCAGAAGGATCCGATCCTCCCGGTGTACGAGATCGATCCCGCCTTTATGAAGGAGATCGACAAGTATCAGGAGCAGTACAAGGAGGTGATCGACGCCGGCCGCTGCGACAAGAACGGGACTTACCGCGGCGACGGTTTCTGCCATTCGGTGGCCTACCTGTGCCACCTGACCTATCAGGGCGCGCACGTCCGGTACGGGGAGACCCTGACCCCCGAGCAGTCCGAACGCATCGATTTCGAACTCAAGACCATCAGCCGGATGGGCTTCCCGGACTACTTCCTCATCGTGCAGGACTACATCGCGGCGTGCCGGGCGATGGGCTCGATGGTGGGGCCGGGCCGCGGATCCGCCGCGGGCTCCGTGGTCGCCTATTGCCTGAAGATCACCAATCTCGATCCCATCAAATACAATCTCCTGTTCGAGCGTTTCCTCAATCCCGACCGTATCTCGATGCCGGATATCGACGTCGACTTCGAGGACCTGCCCGCCGCGCACGCCTATGTGGAGCATAAATACGGCGCCAGCCACGTCTCCCGCGTCATTACCTTCGGCACGATGGCCGCCAAGAGCGCCATCAAGGACGTCGCCCGCATCAGCCACGTCTCCATCGAGGAGTCCAACCGGCTCACGAAGATGATTCCCGACCGTCTCAGCGAGAAGAAGATGAAGGAATATCCGTTCAATCCCAAACTCGACGAGAAGAAGCCCGGATTCAAGGTTGTCGAGAAGGAGGTGAATGGGGAGATGAAGACCTTCCAGACGGGTTTGGAGGATACGGATGTCAAGGTGACGCTCGCCAACTGCTACCGGCTCGTGCCGGAACTCGTGAACGAACTTGAGAACGGATCCGATCTCAACAAGGAGGTCCTGCAATACGCCCGGGCCCTGGAAGGATGCATCCGCCAGGTGGGGATGCACGCCTGCGCCACCATCATCGGCCGGGGCGACCTGACGGACTATCTGCCGATCTGTCTCAGCAAGGACAAGGAGACCGGGGAGGAGAATGTCCCCACGTCCCAGTTCGACGGACATTTCATCGAGACGGCGGGAATGCTCAAGATGGACTTCCTCGGGCTGATCAACCTCCGCATCATCCACGACTGCCTGCGGCTGATCAAGGCGCGTTACGGAAAGGATATCGACATCGAGGCGATACCGATCGATGACAAGGCGACCTACGAGGTCTATGGCCGCGGCGACACGACGGGCCTGTTCCAGTTTGAATCCCCGGGTATGAGGAAGTACCTCCAGCAGCTTCATCCGGAGCGCTTCGAGGACCTCATCGCTATGAACGCCCTCTACCGGCCGGGTCCGATGGATTACATTCCCGACTTCATCGACCGCAAAATGGGCGTGAAGGCCATCGAGTACGACCTGCCGGCGATGGAGCCCTACTTGAAAGATACCTACGGCATTACCGTCTATCAGGAGCAGGTGATGCAGCTTTCACAGGCGCTGGCCGGATTTACCAAGGGCCAGGCGGACACGCTCCGCAAGGCGATGGGCAAGAAGAAACTCGAAACCCTGATGAAACTCAAGGACGAGTTCATGGCGGGCGGTATTAAGAACGGCCACCCCGAGAAGGTCCTCGACAAGATCTGGAAGGACTGGGTCAAGTTCGCCCAGTACGCTTTCAACAAGTCCCACGCGACCTGCTACGCCTGGGTCAGTTATCAGACCGGCTGGCTCAAGTGCCACTATCCTTCGGAATTCTTCGCTTCCAGTCTGAACGCCGCCAAGGATATGGACGAGATCAAGGTGATGATGGACGACTGCCGGGCGCACGGCATCGAGGTGCTGAGCCCGGACATCAACGAGAGTTCTTCCCAGTTCACGGTCAACCCCGACGGCAATGTCCGCTTCGGTCTCGGCCGCATCAAGAGTCTCGGCAACAATATCGTAGAGGCGATCATCGCCGACCGCGATAAGAACGGGCCCTTCAAGGATGTCTGGGATTTCGTGGAGCGCACGGGCGACGTGGTCAACCGCAAGAGTCTGGAGACGCTCGTCAAGGCCGGCGCTTTCGACAGTTTCAAGATCAGGCGGACGCAGTTCTTCCTGAACGCCAAGAGCGGCAAGCCCTTCATCGACGATCTGTATTTTTACGGAGACAGTTTCCGCAAGGATACCCTTGACGCGGCGACCTCGCTGTTCGGGGATATGGAGGAACTGACACCCGACCGGCCGGAACTCCCGTTCTTCGCCGGCGAGGAGGACCAGATGAAACTGCTCCAGGACGAGAAGGAGCTCGTGGGCATCTATCTGTCCTCGCATCCGCTCGATCCGTATGCTTTCGAGATCGAAACGTTTACAAACACGAAGCTGGCGGACATCCAGTCGCTCATCGCCGCCCGGGAAGACAGGCAGGACAAGCCGCTCAGGGTCAGTGTCGCGGGTATCGTGACCCACGTCGCCGCCCAGACCTCCAAGTATGGAAAGCCATACGCGAAGGTAAAAGTGGAGGACCTCAGCGGCAATTACGAATTCTCCCTCTTCGGGAAGGATTACGAGAGTTTCCTCCCTTACTGCAAGGAATTGGAAAAGGTGCTCATCGAGTGTGAGATCAAGGGCCGTTTTTTCGGAAAGAAGGATGAGAAAAATCAGCCGGAGAAGGTAAATTACGACATCTATATCAAGAAGATGTCCCTTCTGGGGAATGTGGCCGCCGAACGGGTGGAGAGTTTCCAGATCGACCTCAAGACCCCGATGCTCGGCAAGAATTTCAACGACTCGCTGGTCCGGGTGGTCAAGGCGCACAAGGGCACGACTCCGCTCATCATCTTCCTCTTCGATCCGGTCACCCATTACCGCATCCAGTTCTATTCCAAGAAGTTCCAGGTTTCCGTCTCGCAGGGCCTCATCCGGGATCTCGCCGGGATCGGGGTCGACGGGTATAAGGCGATCCTGAAGTAGGGAGGCAAAGTAAAACGGACGGTCCGTAGGGATCGTCCGTTTTTTTGTCATTCCGGGGATAGCCCCGGAATCTTATTTTGCCTACTTCTTCGCGGCTTTGCGCTTGGCGGCACCGATGGTGGCGTCGTACATGATCGGGGTACCGATCATGATGGACGCATAGGTCCCGATGATGACACCGAGGCAGAGGGCGACGGCCAGACCGCGGATGCTCTCACCGCCCCAGATCGCGATGGCGACCATCGGGAGGAGGGTGGACACGGAGGTGTTGACCGTACGGGTGAGGGTGGCGTTCAGAGCGGTGTTGACGTTCTCGCCGAAGTCTGCATTGGGATGCAGGGTCTTGTATTCACGGATACGGTCGAAGATAACCACGTTGTCGTTGATGGCGTAACCGATGATGGTCAGGATAGCCGCGATGAACGTCTGGTCAACGTCGAGGTTGAACGGCAGGATGCCGGTGAACAGCGAGAAGAAGCCGATGACGATGATGGCGGTATGGGCCAGGGAGACGACGCCGCCGAGACCCCACGTCCAGCCCTTGAACCGGAAGGCGATGTAGCCGAAGATCACGAGGAGGGCGAGGAGCACGGAAATGATGGCGCTCCGCTGAATGTCCTTCGCGATGGTCGGACCCACCTTGTCGGAGGAGATGATACCGTTGGGGTTGTTGAGGGTGTTGGTGAAGTCTTCCAGGGCCAGGTCTTCGCTGTAGAACGGCTTGAGGGCGTTGAAGAGCTTGCCTTCGATCTCGGCGTCCACGGCGGAGCTTTCGTCCTTGACCTTGTACTGGGTGGTGATCTTCATCTGGCTTTCGCCGCCGAACTGCTTGACCTCGACGGCACCGTCAAATTCGGCCTCGGCGGCCTTGCGGATTTCCTCCGCGGTAACGGCCTGGTCGAAGCGGACCACATAGGTGCGGCCGCCGGTGAAGTCGACGCCGTAGGTGAAGCCCTTGATGCCGATCGAGAGGATCGAGATCACGATGAGGGCGCCGGAGATGATGTAGGACCACTTGCGGCCGGCGATGAAGTTGATGTGGGTGTTCTTCAGGAAGTTCCTGGTGAAGTTCGTGGAGAGCGACACGGTCTTGCCCTTCTTGGCGCGGTCGTCGAAGATCATCCTCGTGATGAAGATAGAGGTCAGCACGGAGGTGATGATACCGATAATGAGCGTGGTGGCGAAGCCCTTGACGGGGCCGGAGCCGAAGAAGAAGAGGATGAGACCGGTGAGGAGGGTCGTCACCTGACCGTCGATGATGGCGGAGTAGGCGTTGGAATAACCGTCCTCGATGGCTTTTCCGAAGCCCTTGCCGGCGGCAAGCTCTTCCTTGATGCGCTCATAGATGATCACGTTGGCGTCCACGGCCATACCGAGGGTCAGGACGAGACCGGCGATACCCGGAAGGGTAAGGACGGCGCCGAACGACACGAGGGCTCCGAAGAGGAACAGCACGTTGCAGAGCAGCGCGACATCCGCGATGAGACCTGCGCCCTTGTAGAAGAGCACCATGTAGATCAGCACCACGATGAAGGCGATGATGAACGAGAGGAGACCGGCGCGGATGGAGGCGCTACCGAGGGACGGGCCGACGACCTGCTCCTGGATGATGGTCGCAGGGGCGGGAAGTTTACCCGACTGGAGGACGTTCGCAAGGTCCTGGGCCTCCTGGACGTCGAAGTTGCCGGTGATCGAGGAGTTGCCTCCGGTGATCTCGTTCTGGACGTTCGGATAGGAATAGACGAGGCCGTCGAGGACGATGGCGATCTGCTTGCCGATGTTCTCTTTGGTCATACGGGCCCAGATGCCTGCGCCTTCCGCGTTCATGCGCATCGAGACCGAAGGGTTGCCGCTGCCCTGACGGGCGCCGCCGTATTCGACCTCGGCGTTGGTGACGCTGCCGCCGTCGAGCGGGGCCTTGCCGTCGGAGGTGTTGGCCTTGATGGCGACGAGCTCATAGAAGCTGCCTTCCTTGATGTACTCGGACGGCTTGACGGTCCACATTCCGCGGAATCCGACCGGGAGTTCGTCGGCGACCATCGTCAGGTAGTGGCTGATGGCGGCAGTATCCACGGCGGCCGCGAAACCGAGGCAGGCGTTGTTGTAACCGCTCAGGTGGAGGACCGACAGAAGCGGGTTGGCGACGTCGGTGCTGTCACCCTTGGCGAGTTTTTCCGCGAGGGCCCTGTCGGCCGCGTAGAGGTCGATCTCGTTGGCGGTGAAGGTGGGCCAGAACTCGAGGGAAGCCGTGCCCTGGAGGAGTTTACGCACACGCTCCGGATCCTTGACGCCCGGAAGCTCGATGAGGATCTTGCCGGAGTTGCCGACCTGCTGGATGTTCGGCTGGGTGACGCCGAAGCGGTCGATACGGTTGCGGAGCACGTTGAAGGAATTGGAGATGGCGCTCTCGGCCTCTTTCTTGAGGACGGAGACAACCTCGTCGTCGGTGGACTCGGGGGAGACCTTCTCCTTGAGCTCGTAGTTGCCGAAGATCTCGGCGAGCCGGCGGCCGTTGCCGTCGGTCTTCCACGCATTCGCGAACAGCGTGATGAAGTCGGTCGCCGTGTTGACGTTGTTGGCGCGGGCCGTGGCGACGGCTTTCTGGAAGTCGGGATCGGAGGCGTTGCTGCCGGCGAGGGCCTTCACAAGGTCTTCGAGCTGCACCTGCAGCATGACGTTCATACCGCCCTTGAGGTCCAGACCGAGGTTGATCTCCTTCTCCTTCACATCCTGGAAGGTGTACTTGAAGTAGACGTCCTCGTTGCTGATGGAGTCCACGTAGGCTCTGTTCTTGATGGCTGATACGGAGTCGATGACGAATTCACGGAATTCGGCGGGCGTACCGGCCGCGGCAACGAATTTTTCCGCTTCGACGCGGGCATTCTCGGCAGCTTTCTTCTCCTGGATCCGGGTGATCGCGGTAAAGGAGAGCTGCCAAATGCAGGCGATGGCGATAAGAATCGCTACCAATCTGATTGCACCTTTGCTTTGCATAGAGTTTTAATTATTTAATTTTATCGTTATGCGTTAACTATCAAGGAGTTATGCTAAAAATTCAGAATAACCCCTATAAAATAGGGTACAAATTTACAATTTTTTTCCAATTATTCTTAATTTTGCAGTCACAAATTTACGTTTGCCTTGAAAAGAGTACTGCTTGTCATCGTGGGAATTATCCTCGGACTGCCCGGTTTCGCGGCGGCCCGGTGCGATACGCTGTCCGCGTTCGAGACGGTACTCTCCGACCGCGAGGCCGGCGCGGACGTGCTCCGGCATTCTTTCCGCTTCGGCGAGGCCATTTCGGAATACGAGGCGCTCCTCGAGCTGCAGACCGATCCCATCCGGGTGGACGCCATCCGGCGGAAACTCACCGAGACGCGCCGGGGCGTGATCATGATGGATTACTGCCACGGCCCCGAGCCGGTCGCCAAGCGCCGCCTGCCCCTGAAGGACTTCCTGCTGTTCTATCCGTTCAAAAACGGCAGCTGGCGGCAGCTTCCCAATCCCTTCGACGCCTCCGCCCCGGACGCTTTCGTCCAGGCGGTCTATGCTCCCAAGGGACAGAAGGATGTATTTTTCACCGCCCGGGATGCGGCGGGATGCAGGAATATCTACCTGACCCGGGACCGGGATTCACTCTGGAGTGCGCCTGCCCTGCTGGGAGAGGCGCTCGTGTCGGCCGGGAACGAGATGTATCCGATCCTTTCGCCCGACGGGAAGACGCTCTATTTCGCCTCGGACGGTCTCTACGGAATGGGCGGATACGATCTTTACAGATCGGTCTATGACGAGGCCGCGGGCACCTGGGGGGCGCCGGAGAACATGGGATTCCCCTACAATTCTCCCGCCGACGACTTCCTGATGATGGGGACGGAAGACGGGAAATATGCGATTTTCGCCTCCAACCGCGAATGCGCCCGCGACAGCGTCTGCCTTTATGTGCTGGATTACGGCACGCTCGACAAAGAGGTTAAAATCACCTCGGAAGCGGAACTCGCCGCGCTCGCTCTCCTGCAGCCCTCCCGCGACCTGAAGCGGCTCGACAACGATTCCATCTCCGACCGCGCCCGGTCCTCCACGGACGGCACTTTAGCCTACCGGGAGCAGATGAACGTCGTCCGGGGACTCAAGGACCGGATTTACCGGGTCGAAAAGGCCATCGACGATATCAAGATGGGCGGATCCTCCGAAGATGCGGATTCGCTCGCGGCCCTGGAAAAACTCCTTCCCGCGCTCCGCGACACGCTCGCGCGCGAAAATGAAAAGGTACACGCCATCGAGTCCGAATTCCTCCGCAGCGGGGTCGTCTCCTCCCACGGGGAGCAGTCTTCCGACCGGGAGGTCGTGGGCGCCGGCTCCGCCTATACCTTCACCAAACATACTTACGGGTCGAAACTGAAGATCACATTCGCCGCTCCGGACCCTTCCGGCAATGTCTTCTCCGTCGATCCCGTCGGGCGATTCGCCCGGACACAGCCCCAGGGCACCTGCTATCAGATCCGCTTCATGGAGAGGCTCTATCACGCCTCCCTGGACGATATCAAGGGCCTCAATCCCGTCTACGAGCGGCTGACACCGGATCTCCGCTACTCCTATTCGGTCGGCGTCTTCCCGACCCTCCAGGCCGCCCTTTCGGCCCTCAACCGTGTCCGCGTCCTCGGCTTCCCCGAAGCCCGCATCGTCAAGGTGCAGGGCGGGCGCGAGGTGGAATTCTAAATGAAATTCCTCCGCAATATCGTGCTGTCGGCACTGCTGCTCGCGGCTTCGCATCCGGCCAGGGGCGAGGGTTCTCCGATGCTGGATTCCCTTCTGCTTCGTTTCAACTCGTATGTATCCTGGTGCTCGCCCGAAAAGGTCTATCTGCACTTCGACCGCACCTGCTATACCGCCGGTGAGACTATCTGGTTCAAGGGCTGGATGCAGGAAGCTTCCCGCCGCAGCGTGCTTCCACCCAGTAAGTTCCTTTATGCAGAGGTGCTGGACGACAAAGGCGAGGCCGTGGCGAGGGTGAAGATCAAGCGCACCCCGGACGGTTTCCCGGGATGTATCGAGTTGCCGGACAATCTGGAAACAGGGGATTATACCCTTCGGGCCTATACCCTCTGGCAACTCAACAATTCCGAGGAATATCTTTTCAACGACAGGATCCGCATCATTGGCATCAAGGTCGGAGCGGGAAAGACTCCACCGACGCCTGCGGAGGATGTGGAGATCAGTTTCTGGCCCGAGGGCGGAAGATATTTTGCCGGTTCCCGGGCCGTGATCGGCTTCAAAGCGGTGGACAAACTGGGCCGGAGCGTGGATTTCCAGGGCCAGTTGTTGGGTGATACGGATCGTGCGGAGCGACATCTTTTCACTGTCCACGACGGAATGGGCGCCTTTTCATTTGTCCCCAAACCCGGCTGTCGTTACAGCGTCCGCGATGCTGCCGGCAAGATGCACCCGCTTCCGGCACCGTCGGAGGAGGGCGCCACCCTTCAATTGCAGGTCAAGTCCGGCCGGTACTACATCAGTACGCTGGGTTTTGGAGGGGGAGTCGCCGACCTGTTGGTCTGCGATGATTCCGAACTCTATCTCCTTTCCCGGATTTCCCTCGACGGCAAGATGAATACCCTGATGCTGGAGCGGCCGTTCTTCCGCCCGGGCATCAATCATTTCCTACTGGTGGATTCGCACGGGAAAATTCTTTCCGAAAGGCTTTTCTTCATCCGTGACACGGAAGCGCCTGTCTGCCAGGTAGAGATGGACCGGTTCTCCTCCGACCGAAGAGCGCCCGTGAAGGGAGTCATTACCCTGATGGGCCCTGACGGGACTCCCCTGGACGGGGACTGCTCCGTATCTGTCGTGCGGGGTGCCCTCAAAAACTGGCAGCAGCGGGAAGGGATCACTTCCTATATGGGCCTGAGCAGCGAGCTCAAGGGCCGGATCAATGATCCCTTTTACTATTTCGATACGGATATTCCGGAGCCGGAGAGAAACGTCGCACTGGACCTCCTGATGATGATCCAGGGGTGGCGGTACTACGATCTGGAGCAGATCACCGATCTCTCGGGCGGCAAGATCCGGCTCAGATACGTGCGGGAGCAGATGCAGGAAATCCGCGGTCACATTGCCCGGTTGCTGTCGTCCAAGGTTCCGAAGAAGTTTACGTTCACCTTTATGATTCCCCGGCGGAATGTCTGGCATTCGGTCGACGTGGAGCAGGGCCGGGAATTCATCATCGACAGCCTGGATTTCCCGGAGAATACCGAGATGCTCATCAACATCGGGACGTCGCGCCTGGGCGCGCATTATCTTCCGAAATGGGACGGAGACCCGGCCGCGAAACCGTATCTCTACAAACCCGCGCCCGGATTTGCGAAAAGCCTGCCACCGGAGGTCCCCCTGGAAGGTCCGGCCGCAGATGATACCCTGCAGGCAGCCGTCGTCACGGCCTCCTACGCAGATAATGACGTGCTGGTATTCGGAAGGAGTTTCCGCGAGGATCTGGAGACGTACAAGGATATGACCCTTGTGGAGTATCTCAGTATGAAAAAAGCCTCGTTCGAGTATGACGGCGAGTATATGTACAACCGCCACCGGCGGCGTTCCGACTCATTCTCATCCTCGGAATCCGAGTCTGAGGACGGTTTTGACTTTGAAGATGAAGAAAACGAATCGGGAAGGGTCAAACTCATCGTGGATGATTCGGAAGAGCAGTGGTGGGGCTATGATATGCTGTACCTGGAAGACCTCCGTGCCCTGAGCATTTCCACGCAGCCGGACCCCGTCTTCGGGGGCGATGGCGGCGCGGTCCACATTTCCATCAAGCCCGGCAGCCTCCGCGGGACCGCCTCCCGCAATCCGTCCCTGCTCTATTTCGTCCCGCTGGGATACCAGATCCCACGCTACTTCGAATCCCCCCGCTATGACCAGGGAGAAGACCTGCCGTACGACGACCGCAACACCCTCTGGTGGTCGCCCGACCTGCCCGTTACCGGCGGCCGCGCCCCCATCTCCTTCTTCAACAGCGACCTAATGGACTACCCCTACATCATCCGCGTCGAGGGCCTGACCTCCGACGGCCGCCCCTTCTCCCGTCACTGCCTCGTCTCGCCGGAGTAGGAAGTGCTTCATACGCAAAGATAATAAATCTTCAAAAAGAATTGTTATCTTTGTACGATATGCTGAATTATAAAGCGGAAGAATGCTCAACGACACCATCATATCCGGCCTTGTCAACCTGTTTGCGCTGGTTGGCGCGAGGAACGGTGTCGACGAGCAGCGTTCCGTAAAGTTCCTGCGGAATTATCTGTCCCGTCAGGCCGGTATCCGGGGAACGGAAGAATTCGTTTCGCTCTATCTCGACCTCCGCGGCGTCTACAGTCTCGACGACAGTCTCGACAAGACCGGAATCGTCGCCGGCATCTGCGACAATATCCGCAGCCAGCTCCCCGCCGGCGAACTGTCGCTGCTCCTTCTGCGTCTGATGGAATTCGCAAGGGTGGACGACAGGGATATTTTCCCCCAGATGGCGGCCGATTTCGGCATCCCGGAGACCACGCTGCAGGATTTCCGCGATTTCGTGGACGGGACGGTGACGGAGCGGGTGCTCCTCCAGCATTTTCCGGGATACGAGGGAGCCGTCAAGACGCTCTGGATTGCGGAAAGAGGCACGCTGGTATTCTCCTACATGGGCCGGGACGAGGTCCTTTTCAACGACGTTCCCCTTCTCGGTGATTCTTTCCAGGTCTGGGCGAAAAGCGGGGTGATGAAGAGCCACCACGGCATTCCGCTTCATTTCTCCACCGTCTACAAGCCGTATGAGGATGTTTCCGCCACCCGCGTGGTTTTCAGCGGACGAAATCTGGAATACCGCTATCCCGGCAGCGACAACGGCCTCCACAACATGACCTTCTCCGTCCGGGGCGGCGAACTGGTCGCCATCATGGGCGGCAGCGGCGTGGGCAAATCCACCCTCCTGTCGATTCTCGACGGCTCCGTCCGTCCCGACAGCGGTTCGCTCGACATCAACGGATGGCCCCTCGACAGCCCGGAGGCGAAATCCCTGCTCGGCTTCGTCCCGCAGGACGACCTGCTTCTCGAGGACCTGACCGTCTATGAAAACCTTTATTTCACGGCGAAATTCTGCTTCGACGGCCTTTCGGAAGAGGAACTGCGGGAAAAGGTGATGGCCGTCCTGCACAACCTCGAACTCGATTTCGCGCGGGACCTCAAGGTCGGTTCCCCGCTCAACAAGACGATTTCCGGCGGCCAGCGCAAGCGCCTCAACATCGCCCTGGAACTCATCCGCCAGCCCTCCGTCCTGCTCCTCGACGAGCCCACCTCCGGCCTCTCCTCGGCCGACTCGGAGCGCGTGATGGGCCTTCTCCGGGCGCAGGCCGACGCCGGATGCCTTGTCATCGCCAACATCCACCAGCCCTCGAGCGACATCTACAAGATGTTCGACCGCCTCTGGGTGCTCGACGCCGGCGGATATCCGGTCTATGACGGCAATCCCATCGACGCCATCACGCGTTTCAAGCAGGCCGCCAATTACGCCGATCCCGAGACCAGCACCTGCCCCCTCTGCGGCAACGTCAATCCGGAGATCGTGCTCAACATCATCGACGAGAAGACCGTCGACGCGACGGGCCGCGTGGGTTCTTCCCGCAAGGTCACGCCGCAGCAGTGGCACGAGATGTATCTCGACGCCGTCGAGGACATCCCGTCCGCTTCGGAAAAGGCGCCCCTTCCGGAGTCCGACCGGAAGAAACCCGGCGCGTTCAGGCAGTTCTGTATCTACCTGCGCCGCAACATCAAGTCCAAGCTCACCAACATCCAGTACGTCGCGATCACGCTTCTCGAGGCGCCTGTCCTCGCGCTTATCTGCGCCTGGCTGACACGCTACGCCCCTCCGTCCGGCTACACCCTGATGGACAACAAGAACCTTGTCCAGTATATCTTTATGGCCGTCATCGTGGCGGTCTTCCTTGGGATGAGCACCAGCGCGGAGGAGATCATCCGCGACAGGACTTTCCTCAAACGGGAGAAATTCCTCAGTCTGAGCTACCACAGTTATATCTGGAGCAAGATTGCCTACACGGCGATGATTTCCTTCGTCCAGACCGTCCTCTTCATCCTCGTCGGCAACGCGGTCATCGGACTCCACGGACTTTTCTTCGTCTGGTGGGCCGTGCTGTTTGCCATCGCGCTGGTTTCCAACCTGATCGGCCTGCTGCTTTCGCAGAACCTCGGTTCGGTCGTCGCCATCTACATCAGCATACCGCTGCTGCTGGTGCCCCAGATCCTCCTGTGCGGACTGGTGGTCGATTTCTCCGATCTCGACAGCGGCAGCAAGACCGGCAACGTGCCGGTAATCGGCGACGTGATCCCCTCGCGCTGGGCTTTCGAGGCCCTCGCCGTTGGAACATTCCAGTACAACCGCTATGAAAGGGCGTGGTTCGACCTCGACAGGGAGCGCTATGAGGCTCTTTACTGGAAGGACATCGTTCTCGAGGACTTCAAGGACGGGGCGGACCCGGCGCTCGTCGAGAGAACGCTTCCCCACATCTGCGAAGTTGCCGGGGTTCCCTTCGAAGGGAGCTCCGCGGAAATGATCGAAGCCGCAGGAGCGGCGTTCGCCTCCGTCTGCAACGATGCGACCCTCGAGAAGGACCGGCTGGTCCGCGAGGCCGTCGCGGAGCGCGGGATGGAGGGGATGGTGGAGCGCAAGCGGAACAATTACAATATCCGCCTCGAAGAACTTCTCACGGGCGTTTCAGAGCCGGCTCCATATGTCGTCGCGGGCGGCTGCCTGGTCCCGAAGACCGGCGCCGTCTTCCTGACGCCGGCCTCGAAAAACGGCCGCGCGCCGTTCTACAGCAGCGTCAAGATCCTCGGCGGCGCCCGGGTGCCGACCTTGCTCTACAACCTTTGCATCCTCCTGCTGATGGGGATGGTTCTCACGATCATATTACTTATAAACATAAAATCAATCAAATTCAAAATCAAATGAAAAAGTTAGTAATCGCCTTTGCAATCTGCCTTGCAGTCACTTCCTGCTTCAACCGGCAGAAAACCAAGAAGACCGAGGAGCCCGTCAAGACGGAGGCCGAACTGATGGCCGAGGCCGTGGTGAAGATCCAGCTCGATTCCATCGCGACCGAGATCGGCAAGCTCCAGCCCGTGGGTCTTGTCGAGTGCATCAAGAACGGCGAGGTCATCCTCACCGACAGCGAGAAGGCCGTCAAGCCCGACTATCTCGCCGATCCCGCCTATGCGAAGGATCTCCAGACCCTCGCGCAGAAGTATCGCGCCGTCGCCATCCTCGGTGTCGACGCCGAGGTCGCCAAACTCTATGACATGCCGACCGCCGACTATGACGCCGCGCTCAAGAAACTCTACGCCGACATCAACGATCCCGCCATCAAGGCGTTCAACGACCGCCCGACCCTCCAGGTCGCCATCGAGAGATGCTATGACACCGCCAAGGAGAACGGCCGCGAGTACTTCTTCTGGGAGGCCGCTACCGCCGCCCTCATCGAGCAGGCCTACATCGCTTCCCGGAACATCGACAAGTTCATCGTCGCCTTCAACGACAAGAGCGCTTCCGACTTCTCCTACAACGTGATCCTCCTCACCGACGCCATCGACAAGCTCGCGTCGATCAACGAGGAGTACAAGCAGCTCAACGAGAGCCTCAAGCCCCTCTACAAGATCAACGCGATCAACCTCGACGAGTTCCGCACGCAGCTCGACTCCGTCAAGGACGAGATCGTGCCCGCCCGTCAGGCTCTGATGCAGTAGGTTCTTCTCCTCTGCCCGGACAGGGGATACAAATTCTTGGGGAAGGTCTGATTTTAGGTGCCAGGCCTTCCCCATTCATACATTACTACAGGCCCACCAGTGCCTTGATTGCTGGTGAAGGTCCCGGGCATATAATCAGACCTTCCCCGCTGCGACTGATTCCGTCGTCTTTGGTGGCGATTCCGGCTGCGATGCCGCCGGGAGAAAATCGGCCGGGCAGGGGCGGTTTGTGGAATTCGCGGAAAATCATTAACTTGCAACGTTAACCCAAAATTCTCTGCCTATGAAACGTTTGATTTATCTCTCGATGGCGGTGCTGATGATGCTGGCGTCCGCTTCCTGCAAGAAGGTGAATTACGACCTTCCGGACGGTGATATCACAATGCCGGTCGCCATTGATCTCGGAATCACGGTCGATGGCAAGACGATCAAATGGGCTTCCTGCAATCTGGGAGCCGCCGAGGAATATGAGACCGGATATTTCTATGCCTGGGGGAGCACTACCCGGAAGACCGAATATCTTTGGAAGAGTTATCCGTACAGCAATTCGGACGGAACGAAATTCATGAAATACTGCCTTCCGGAGCAGGATGGCTGGTGGGGAGGGGAAGGTACGCCCGACGGCCTTCAGGCCCTTCAGCCCGGCGACGACGTGGCGGCCAAGAAACTGGGAGGCAAATGGCGCATGCCGACGGAAAAAGAAGCCTCCGCGCTCATTTCCACACTTTACAAGCCGACGCAATACACGTGGGATTTCCACGCGCAGTCCGGCGGGGTTTCCGGCGTCAAAATCACAAGAAGGTCTACGGGTAACAGCATTTTCCTGCCCTACACCGGCCGTATGGACGGAAACAAACTCGAGTTCAGCGCGATTCGCGGATTTTTCTGGACAATGACCGCGTCCAAGGGCGCCACGGACGGCCCCGACGGGGCCTTCAACCTCGGCATCGACATCAATGACGAAGGCGCCGGCATCTGGAGCAACAGCCGCTGTTTCGGCTTCCCCATCCGCCCGGTGTATGTGACGGAATAGTCTTCGGTCACGATAAAATATGTGTGCACCCTGATGGTGCCGGCTGTTATTATTTGGGGAAGGTCTGATTTCAGGTGCCAGGCCTTCCCCATTCATACATTATTACAGGCCCATCAGTGCCTTTATCGCTGGGGAAGGTCCCGGGCATATAATCAGACCTTCCCCGGTAAATGCGGAGTTAATAATGGCCACGTGACGAGAGCGGGCCTTACTGATTCTGCTCAATTTCGATCAATGCAACAGCGTTGGATTCCAGTGTGATGACGTTGGAGGCGTCCGGCCTCCGGTCCATCCCCAGGCTGTCCGTGAGTCGTATGACGGAGACTTCATATCCATTAGGAACTTGTATCGTTATATCACAGGATGTGCTGATACTGTCGTCTTCGTGGTATCGGGAAATCAGAAGGCGGAGTTTACCGTCTTTCGATTTCGCGGCGCAGGTATAGATGTTTCCGGTGTCGCAGGTGGATTCTATCCAGGTGCCGTAGTCGGCAAGTTCGGCCCAGTAATACAGGGCCCAGTAGGGAGGACGGATGTCATATACGACAGGCTCCCACGGGCCGCACCAGGAAGTGTTGGTGCGCAGGTCGTAGTACATGAGCATGTCCAGCGGCGCGCTTTGGCACTCGCACATTACGGCAGCGACGAATGCCGCCGCCTTCACGGTCGAACGGGCTCTCCGGCTGTAGAAGTGAGGCGCCTCTTCCCAGCTGCGGTTATAGTTCCATTCGTTGAGGATAGACTCCGTGGAAGTAAAGCCTTTGGAGTCCAGCATTTCACGGACGATGCGCACATCCTCCGTAATGCGCGCCGGTTTGCGGTGGTACATGTGGTGGGAGAAGAAGTCCAGGGGAGCATTTTTCTCCTTTATATAGTCCAGGAAAGGAGGACCGTATTTGCGTGGATTGGCAAATGCCGGCCCGCCGATTTTCAAATGGGGGAAACACTTTTTGAGGTGTTTTGCAGCAGTGACGTACAAATCGTAGAACTGCTGCTGGGTACCGCCCCATGTGCGCGGATCCGTTTTCCAGCGGTCATCGGGATCGTCCAGATCCGGTTCGTTCCAGATTTCCCAATATTCGATGCCCATGTGGTACCCGTTCGCCCAGCCTTCGTTGTAGTGACGGATGATATGCTCGCAGATGCGGGCCCACTTCTTATAGTTCTTGGGAGGATAGATGCCGTACTTTTTTGTCTGATGCTCAATGCTCTGCCCAAGTCGGAAGAATGGTTTTGTGCCAGCTTTCAACATATCTCGGAGCACCACGTCGCTGTTGGTGAAATCGTAAGACCGGGGATTGTTGACGTTGGCATTGAAATTCGGGAAAATCTGGTTGATGTCTATGCAGTGGCCACCGTATTCGGTTCCCAGCGCCGTGTCATGCGTCCTGGCGTATGGAATGCGGAGGGCTGTGTAAGATTCCATCGTGCCGTCAACGGGGCCGTTGTTTCCGGCATTCATGGGTTTTATCGGCCCGAGGACTGTGGCAGGACTAAGTCCCACCACCGTCTGGGCGGCAATAAAGAGAGAGATGAGGATGGAATGTATCATTTCTTCTACTGGACTTCTGTTTTTCCCGGCCGGATGTAAATGTAGTTATAATTTATGGTTTAACAAAAACAGCCGGTCGCACAAGCGACCGGCTGCAATCCTTTTTGCGGAGAGGACGAGATTCGTAAACCAAGTACAACACCCTTCGTAAACCCTTGCAGGAATGGTTTCTATTGCCTCTCTTTGCAAACGGGTTCGCTCACCTTTGAGCGTTTTTGGGATATTTTGGGGATACGATTTTAACTAGCGGAGGGGGCGCAAAAATGAAAATCAAGCGCAATGCAGCATTCCGTCTCTTTGCTTACGGAAAGGACAAGAACCGGTATCAGATCAGATTCCGGGTTACCTTCAACAGCCAGCGTCTGGATCTGAAGACCGGATGCCAATTCGTCGATGCAAAGGCCTGGGATGATGAGGCACAACTGGTCAAGTCAGGATACAAGGGTCCAAAGGGCGAGACAGCCCTGTCCATCAACAATGATCTTCGGAACATCAAGGACCAGATGGACTCAACTTTCAAGTTCTTCGAGGCGATCGACCAGATCCCCACCCCTTCCCAACTTCAGAAGAAGTATGAGGACAGGCTGAACGGATCCGTTCCCCAGAAGCCCGCCCCGGAGCCCAAGAAGATGCGCAAGCCCAAGGAGCACGACTTCTTCAAGACCTATGATATGTTTCTGAAGGAGTGCGGCGAGAAGAACGCCTGGACGGAGGCCACCTTCGAGAAGATGGAGGCGATGCGCGTTGATCTGACCACTTTCAAGAAGAACATCAAGTTCTCCGATCTGACAGAGGCCACCCTGACGGAGTTTGTCGCGTATATGCGCGACAGCAAGAAGTTTCGCACTCCCCGAAAAAAGAAGGGAGAAAGAGAGGACTATGACCAGGAGGATCTGGTCGGCCTGAAGAATTCCACCATCGAAAAGAAGTTGGGCTACCTCCGCTGGTTTCTGAACTGGGCGACCGACCGAGGATACAACACCAATCTGGACTATAAGATATTCCGCCCGACGCTGAAAATGACGCAGCGGAAGATCATCTATCTCACCAAGGATGAGATCGCCCGTGTCCGCGACCTGGAATTCTCCGAGGCCCAGGCCTACCTGGATCCTATCCGGGACATCTTCCTCTTCTGCTGCTTTTCCGGCCTCTGGCACTCCGACGTCAACAACCTTCGCCGCAGCGATGTCAAGGGTGACCACATTGAGGTCACGACCGTCAAGACGGCGGACAGCATCTCCATCGAACTGAACAAGGTTACCAGGGATATTCTGGAGAAATACAAGGACCCCCCCTTCAAGGACAACAAGGCCCTTCCGAACTACACCAACCAGGCGATGAACCGCGACATCAAGGAGCTGTGCAAGTTGACCGGTATCAATGAGGAGATCCGCGTCACCACCTACAAGGGTAACGTCCGCACCGACAAGATCCAGCCCAAGTGGGAGCTCGTTGGCACCCATACCGGTCGCCGCACCTTCATCGTCAACGCCCTCTCCATGGGGATCACCCCCAACGTCGTCATGAAATGGGCCGGGCACTCCGACTACAAGGCCATGAAGCCCTACATCGACATCGTGGATTCCATCAAGGCTAGCTCGATGGCGAAGTTTGATGGGTTATTGTGAGTTCCAATTTGTGTACTAGGGCTATCTTCTGATATGTGCTGGACAAAGATCGAACAATCAGCAGATTTTACTCGGGTAGACCAATCCTGGAGAGATAATTTGCGAAACGCTGACTAACTTTTTCTCGATAAAGCTCATCTATTGAGCAAACACGTTTATCAAGATTGGCATACATATATTGTGTGCTTATGGTGAAGAAATGCTTGAAGTCAATCACGAGATCTGGCAACGGACGATTATCTGGGAAGTGTAAATAGTGATATCTTGGATCTTCATTATTAGCTAGTTTCTTCCCTGTCGTTCTGTCCATATTGAATTTATCTCCAACCTGAAAGATTTCCCCCCAATGCTCTCCAGACTTAAAAGCGTCTAGATAGAATACTGGGGCAACGATGAGGTGTAACAACCTACAGTTTTTATTAGATTCTTCTTTTTGTTTGTCTCTGTCGTCGCTATTCAGATCACAATCCTGATTTAAACAAACAACAAGAGGGAATCTCAAATAATGCACTCTTGCTCCATATGCGGTCTCTTCGACATTCTCCACAATTTCTAAATCGTGGAAAATGTCCCCTTGACAAATACGGCTCTCGAATATGGGTTTAGTCCTTGCTGATACCTGCATCTCTATCATCCTGCGAAATAAAAATACACACTCTTCTTATCGGTTTTGCGGATGTATCAGGTATAAATCTCTGAGGATCCTCAACCCTCTCTTCAGGTGCATTATAGAATTCTCCAAATTCGTTCTCTTCCATATAAAACCTATTTCATAGAATCTAAATATGATTCTTTAATATAACTGACAAAAGTATCGTATGCGATGTGGTTACAGCCGCTTACGATTTCACTCCACAAAGACATCTGCTGCCTTCCCGAGGTATACACGTCAATATCTAGTGTCAAATCCAGATTTGTGATAATTGCGGGATAAAACTTATTTGGAATTCCAAATTGAACACGTTTCATATAATCTGCTTCTTGGAACTCTTCAACCACCATGACTCTTGAAACAGACTCCTTATCAACCCCGTCCTTTATTGCTTTTGCTTCAGGAGACTTAAACACTTTTGATATATCCTCTCTTTTCGTACAAGGGAAAGTATTGATAAATCTCATGCCTACTCTATTAGCATAGACATCAACATCTTGCGTTGTAAGAGCTTGAATTATGTCTCCAAGTATCGCCTTGTAAACAGTATTAGTCTCGTAATGAGAAGCATCAATAATAATTGCGTTAAGAAAAGTGTCAATGTACAATCGCACGAATTGTCCAAAGCCAAGAATATGCTTTAGAAAATCTTGCTTGTTTACCTGTTGTTTATTAACATCTATATTAAAGTTTGTATGTAATTCCACCTTGTATGAGGAGGACTTTGGCTTTAAGTCATTAACCAGTTTATCGTATTGAATACCAGATGCGGGATCCACATCAATACGAAGAATAAAATGACTTACTTTGTTGTTAATCAATACTCTTGTTTCATCCATATACTTTGTGTCTATTAGTTACTTTGCTATAACTCCATCCTTTTTCATTCACCTATAGGTTTCCACTAAGATTGTGCCGCATACATTTTTTTTTCGCTCGTTATTCTTATTATTTCATAATCTCTTTCGCCAGGGCATTCACGGCATCCACATCGATGGGCTCAAGAATGATTTCTTCCGGCTCCAAATCCAGCAAGAACTGCATATACGAAGGAAGGGTCAACAATTGACCTTCCCGACCAACATTATAGTCGCCGAATTTGATGATATGCTTTACACCATATTTCTCCGGATGCTTTAAGACTGTCTGAGCACTTTTCGCCTGAGATGTCCTTGCTTTGACTTCAAGCGGCACGCATTCTCCTTTCATACGGACTAGAAAGTCCAGTTCAAGTCCGGAATCCTTCTGGAAGTAGTATAAATTCTGGCGTTTCTTATGAAGCGTGTCGGCCATAAGGTTCTCGAAGATGGCGCCTTTGAAGCCGCCAAGATTGCCTAGCAGGATGTCTGCCCGTGTTCCTGGAGAAAGCATTTCAATGAGAAGGCCAATATCTGCCGTGTATACCTTGAAGACATTGTCCTTTGCGTTGCCTTCCATTGGAAGACCGGTGATGTCGGTATTATAGCAGCGGCAGATGATCCCGGCATCTTCTAACCACTGAAGAGATCCAGCAAAAGCTTCTCCTCGACCACCAGGTTTGACCTTGCTGTATTGGAATTTCTTATTCTCTTTTGCGAGTTGTTTGGGGATGGAGTTGAAACATTCCCGGATGTGTGGCTTATCCTTGTCCGGAGCATACTTGATCATATCATCGCGGTACTCTTTCAAAATAGCCTGGTACTCTTCGCTAACAGCATTCATATTGTTGGTGGCCAGGAAAGCGTTGATAGGAGCGGGAAGACCGCCTATGGCAACATAAAGATTCAAATAATTCTTCATGGCCACATGTATCCCGGCGGGAACAGGCGTTTCTTCGTTATAGAATTTCCCGAGAGCCTCAATGACTTCCGGGTTCACCCCGTTTGCCCAAAGAAACTCTTCGAAATCCAGCGGATACATCTCGACAATCTCTTCACTTCCAACGGGGACAGAGTTTATTCCTAAATCTTCTTTGCGGATCAACTTACGGCGTTTTTTCCTTAGCTCGTCACCGTAGCCTTGGACTCCCAGTAGTGAACCGGTGGCAATCACGTCAAAACGCCCATCTTCCTTGAAGAACTTGAGCGACGTTCTGGCTTCCGGACATTCCTGGATTTCATCGAAGATGAGACAGGTTTCTCCCGGAATAAACTTGACACCCTGAATCTGGGCGGATAGATTGAGAAGAATCTTGTCCACGTTCTTC